>Ga0179593_1582456_pt1 | contig 12665 bp, 14 predicted proteins | sample CZODoug2_1_08_16_FD_185931 | JGI IMG/M metagenome (GOLD analysis project Ga0179593, IMG submission 185931) | Vadose zone soil fungal communities from Angelo Coast Range Reserve, California, USA - CZODoug2_1_08_16fungal (PacBio error correction) | ecosystem: Environmental > Terrestrial > Soil >... | reverse complement strand
AATTTCTTCTTTTTTTTTTTCTCCTCCTCCTTTTTTTTGTTAATAGGATTTTTTCCGCTAGAGAGTTCTTTTCTTGATTGGCTTCAGTGGGCGTCTGAATAATTCGGGTTTTTTTGACCTAAAACCGTGGCGTGCCACAACTTATTATTTTTTCAAGGTGGAACTGTCCCTCCCAGTGGTCTTGTTTGTCCCAGGCCCTTTTTTGTCTCTCAGCCTATTTGTCTAGAAAAAATGTCCTATACCCTCCCCCCCAACGGTTTGGTGCGCGCTGTGCCAAATCCCACCCCAACCATCTTTGGTTTTTTCCCTTGATGGGCAGTCTTTTTACAACGGCCCCTCATTTGATGTCCCTCTTGCCTTTTTCACTGATTCGTCCAACTCTAAGCCGCGGTCCTCACACTTTTTTGATCTTCTCCTCTGGAAGACAAATTTTGCTCTTTCCTTGACTCTCCCCCTGCTCAAGATTTGCTGCTGCTTCGTTGAGAAACTTGTACTCGAATGTGAATTTCCCACTTTTTTTGACAAGTTTCTTTTTTTGTCATAAGATTTTTTAAAGGTCTTTACCGCGAGAACGTATCTTCCGTCCATTACCCCCTTAACGACTTCCAGTGAGGTATTTTCATTTCTTCCCTCCACCTCTCATAAGGTCCTGTTTCCGTTCTGTCCCACTAGATTTTCCCCATTTCTAATGTCTCGCTTAATCTTCTTCCGCATCTCCCCCTGTTTCCCAATTTTGCTCCCTTCTTCATTCCATCTTCCATAGAAGAAGCTTAAACTCGATGAGCGCAACCTCCCCCCTCTGTTAGTGCCTCCGGGGACCCCCCCTCTTAATTTCTCTCTTTATATTGCTCTTCTCCCCCCCCCCCCAAATCCCCCCCCCCCCCAACTCCCCTTCCAGGGAGTAATTCTGCTGTAGTGTTCTTCCTTGCCTTTTCTAGCCCACTCCTTCTCTTCACTTGTTAGGAGTCAAGTGAACCCAACTGCTCCTGGGATTAGGGCCTTTTTCTTGTTTCCCCTTCCAGAGAGTCGACAGTTTGGAGCCTTCCTTTTTCTGCTCTCCTCTCTTGTGACATTTCCCCCAGCTTCTTGTTTTCTGATGCATTTTTTTTAATAATTTACCGGTGACTTCGGGTTTTTCCCCTTGTCCCCCAGTGACTTTTCTCCACATTGTTTGTTTTTTCAGGATGCTGTCCCATTGCGTCGTCTTCTTCTTCTGTTCCCCCCCCTTTTTTGTTTCTCCCGAGGTGATTTTAAGTACACCCCGAGGGATTCGTGCAGGGTCCCCCTTCGCCTTTGGCCGGTGGCATCCTTGCTCTTTTCGTAGTCCTGACTCTGACGGCCCCAGATCCAACCCCCCCGCTAAAGGCGCCTTTCTCTGATTTGTCTTCGATCTTGGGCTTTTAGATGAGGCACCTTCCTACGTGTCTTATCTTTCCTCTTGGCTTTTGATCGTTTTCCTAGCCCCTTTTTCTTATGTTCAGTAAGTTATCAGGTAGAACTTCTGGCTTTTTTTCTGCTTTCACTTCTTCCTCAGCCCTTCACCCCACCCTCTTTCCCTCCTTCGAGAGGAAAGACCCCCGATACATTAGGCGCCCTCGGCTCCCTGCGATGAGCTTCCAATCCCTAAATTGGGTGCTGGACGGTAATTTTGTGCCTGCTTGTGGAACCATTCCCTCACATTCCTTCTCCCCTTCCAAAAAACGTGATCCTTCTGCCACTCCTTCTCCCCTCCTCCCCAACGGGTTTTTTCATTAGAAGGAGGTTTCCATTATATCTTTTCCGGGTTCCTTTCCCCTCTGCGGTGTACTCTTTCCTCCTAATTTTTTTTTTTGGATACAACTTTACTTCATCGAACCATTTCCACCCCTCCTTCACAGCGCTTCATTTTGAATGCTATGAAGAGTTGTCTTTCCCCCTGCGTTGCCTTTCATCACCCTATATTGATTGTTGTTCCTACCAACCCTTTTCTCTTAATTTTTCTCTCTTCTCCTTTTTTCCCCCAAGTCCGTAGGCCCGCATACAAGGACCCGAAGACCCCCCAAACTTCCCCCCTCCTTTATTTCCCTTTTTCTAGACATTTCGGCTAGGCTCCCCCGCCTGGTTCTGATGTCTTCCCCTTTTTTCCCCTTTCTTCTATTATCACTGGGATTACTTTCTTCATGACGCCCCCTCAAAATCTCTATGGTTACCCTTCCGAACCCCCTTAAATAAGACGTTCAAAATTGTAACCCCTAAACCCCCTCCCAAACGCCAAGCATTTCCCCCTGCTCACTCATGGGGCCAAAGAATCGTTCCCACTTGCTCCGAGCGCCTCGCTTCCTCACCCAACTCTCAGCGCCTTCTCTTGTGGTTCCCGTTCCTCGCTCTCCCCTCCTGGCGCTCTTGATGCGGGACGTCCCCTCTCTTAACCCGATGGCTCGAAGGATTTTTCATTCTCTCTCTTATAACCACCTCGGGCCCCCCCCCCCCCCAGTATGTTGAAACCTCTAACTCAGCCATTTTTTCTTTTCAGGCAGAAAGGACCATCAATATCTGGATTTTACCATCGTTAAATGAAGGGGAGGAGCTCAACCTTCACGTCTTCACACACCCCCCTCCCCCTAAGCTCTCCCCGTCTAGGTTTCAACTACCAAATCCCTTGGACCTATCCCCTTCCGCTCTCCCCAACGTCCTATATTTCGATATTAAGAAATTTTTTTTTATAAAACTATACCTATATCCCCCCTGTGACCCCCCTAGTCCTTCTCGAAGAGAAGTCAATCCCATCGAACGGCACATTGACTCCGTTGGCGCCTTCTGGGCAGTGCTTTTCTGCTTCACGAACTTTGAGAGGTGGATACTCGCGCTTCCCTCCCCTCTCTTGCTTGCGCTACTGCACTCTTTCTTTCTCCACTGGGATTGAGTTCGTACCCCCGATCCATTCTCCTTTCTTTTTTTCCCCGCTCTCTCCTTCCCTGGTGTTTCTCCGTCATTTAGACACCTAAAGTTTCCTCCTCGACCATTACCTCCTCAGTGACTGGCTCCGTGGTTCCCTTCCTCCCTCCTCGTTTTTCTCATTTACAGTCCATTGCCCCTGGCGCCCTCCAACAATCGCTCTTCTTGACCCCCTCCCCTCTCAACCTGCCACTTCATCTCCCTCTTTCTTTTTCCAGTGCTGTCATCAACTTCGTTCGCGTCGGGATTTTTCTTACTTTTTCACACTTTGGAAGCTCCCCGTACTTGTCTCCTTTCTCACACCTTTCTGACGTTTTTTTTCCTTTTTCCACCCCCCCTCAAAGTTACCCCCTCCCTCTCTGGAATGCCGTTCGATCCTAGTACCCGCCCCCTTTGAAAGCCCCTAAACCCCGCTGGTTTTTGTTTCTTTTAATCTCTTAAAAAACCGGTGACCTGCTTTTCATTTTCTAGTGTCCAACCCATTCCCTAGCTTCCGCCCTTCCCTCCCTTTGCCCTCCCACTTTACCAGTACACTATTTCCCTTTGGGCCCTCACCCTGTTATCATTCAGTCCTAAGAACCCTCCCCCCCCCCAAAAACCCCCCCCAAACACCCCCCCCAACCCAACACCCCACCCCCCACCCCCCCCCCCCCCCCCCCCCCAACCCCAACCCCCCCCACCCCCCCCCCCAATGCCCCCCATTGTTCTCTAAAAGAAATCTCTTTTTTTATTATATTTTTTTTTTTTTTTCCTCCTCCTCCTTTTTTTTAGTCTGAGGTCTTTCTTGTGTTGAGCTAAGTTCTTAGGCTTCTTTTCTGTGGAAATCACCCCCCCTTTCAGGTCCCCCCTTCTGTAAATCGTACCCTGAAGATTCAAATTTAGTCGAATTTGAATGGCAGAATCTAGGCCCTTTATTTTGCAGCCCCCTTTACCTCTAATTCACCCGGGCGTCTTCGGTCCACACGCACAAAAACCAACTTTCTTGTCAAATCTTCTTTTTGACTTTATCCCCTTCTGCCTTTACTTTTTAAGTGTAGGTTCCCCTCCCTACGGTCAGAACTTTGGTTTCATCTGAGAATTCTCCTTCAGGGGTGGTTTTTAGCTGTCTAACTCTGATGAGCTCCAACTATTTTGACCCTCGTTCCCCCCCCCTCTTGACTGTCGTTAATTTTCTGCAAGGAGAAATCTTCCCTCCCTGATTACCCTTGCTGGCCTTTTGGTTTTCAACCTTCGTTCACTTAAGCCCCCCTTCCCCCTTTCCGTGTTGTCATCTTCTCAAAGCCAATTATTGTAGAGTGAAAGAGGGTTCCTCGGCAACACTTTTTGTTGAAGCTCCCAGCTTACCCGCCATGCGACTGAATCTTCACTCCCACACCTCCGGCCCCCCGGTTTCTTTTACTTTAATAAGGAATCTTTCCAATATTTTCTCAGCGCCGCAACCCCCCCGATGCGTCTCCTCCTTTCAATAAAGGTAATGATCTTTGCCCCCTTTTTTACGCCCAAATGTCCATCCCCGTAGCAACGGACCTTCTTCGACTGTCTGATATGTTTAAACGGGATACCCCAGTGATTTCACTTTTCCTCCGGTTTATAGAACCTATTTCTAGGTAAGGTTTTTCCTTTGGATCTGGCTTCTTCCAGTTTATTCTGACTTACCGTGATTGAGAATTTAGATCAAGAGATGAGTTGCCTTCCCCTCCTCGCTCATCTTCCTCTTTTCTTTTATGTTTTGGTTGAAGACTCCCCCGGCCTACTTCCCTGTGACGCGGACCCCCCTTTGATGTTTAGGAATGAATTATTTTTTTTTTTCTTCCTTTTCCTGTCGGCCCTCCCCCAACTTGTATATGCATACGGTGTGTTTGTCAACGAGGTTTTTTTGCTTGCAGGTCTACGGCCCGCCGGAATGAGAAGAATGAAGTTCCGCGGACTGTGTCCTAGTTCCGGGCAGTTCCAGGATTTTTCTGCGCTTTCCTCGCGGTCGCCCTCACCACACCACTATCACGTCTCCCCCTTGAGGATTTTATTTTAGGATAGGTTGAACTCGGTAGCCTGGATTTCCCGATTTTTTGTTAAAAATCGGCGTTACGGGATTCCAGGTGCCTTTTTATTTGGCTTGCCCGGGCGAGTTGTGTGGTCCTTATCCCTTTTTTCCATTTTTCCGTTGCTTCCCCCATTAGCTTTCCTGTTAGCCATTATGGTTCGAGGATTCTATATTTCTTAACACAGCTTGTTCCTCCTCCGCTAGACAGTCCGGCGCTCCGACATCTCGTTCCGAGACGGCGCGAAATGTCCCCTTCTCTCAGCAGCCCCCAATAATAGGATGTGTTGCGTTTTTCTTGATTTCTGTGTCTCGCCTTTGGCCCAAAGTTACTCAGTAATTATAAGCTTGCGACCCCTAATATTATCTTTTTGGCCTTTGTTAGTCTTCCCTCTCCCACCGAACCCCCCCCGTAGGATTTGTCTTAATTCTATTTCGTTGAAGGTTTCCTTTCGGTTCTCATGCGTATTCTTCTCTCGTTCCTCCTTTTTTTTTTTTCTCTAGATTTCACGGCTACTCTGCCCGGCCCCCTTGAACCCCTCTTCAAGTGGCTCCCTCACCCATTTCACCTCCGCTTTTTTTTTTTTTTTAATTTTTGGAATAACCTTGATCTTCTGTCCGGTTTGCAAAACCCCTCCTTTTGTGAGTTCTTAAAACTCTCGGAACAAACGCAAAAACATCCCTCCTCTTAGAAAACCCCATTTATTTTCCCCTCTTCTTGATTATCCCTTCGGCCGCCCCGGCGTCCCTTGTAGGGATATTCCCTTTTATGTTCTCCCCCCCTCTCCCCTTTTCGGTCCTTCTTTTTTTCGAATCCTTAGCACATTTTGCTACTGATCCCGGTCCCTTCACTTCCCTTTCAAAACTGCCCAGAAAAAAAGCCTTCCCCCCTAGACCCAACCCCCCCAAGCCCACCTTGATCCGCACCAAGACGTGTCCTTCAAACAACCCCCTTCGTCTAGATGCCATTCGACCCCTCGACCAACCCATCTCATCGTTAGCTTTTTGGGTTCTCTTTTTCCTGCCCGTCATCTTCGTCCCTGTTTTTGAGCCTTTTGCCATCGTCAACGGTAACTGGGTCTTTTCCTCTCCCCGTTCTTGCGTTTTTTGCCTCCCCCCCCCCTCGGGGCCCCACACGCACACGCCGGTCATCCCTCGAGCATGTGTTTTTTCATTAGGAAAAAACAAACTCCCTGCAAGAATTGACTTTGAATCCTCCTTCCCGGCCCGGGCTTTTCCCCCAAAAACCCCTAAACAGATATGAGTCAAGAGCATGATTAGTTTATTTCCCTTTCACTCGTTTTTGTCTCACCTAAGAGTCCCCAACCGTCTCTATTCGTTTCCCGATTAAGACCCCGCTCCATTCACTATCCTTCCCCGCAGAGAACCGTTCGATCTGTGTAACGCGTTAGAAGGCCTTTTTTCCCCCATTCCCTAACGTCACAGTCCTAGGAATCCTTTTTTCCCTTTGGACCAGCCTGTCTCCTCTTCCCTTGAAGATATTCTCCCCCCCGTCTTTTCCCTTCTTAGCTTTTTTTCTTCTGTTCCCGAAATTTTCTTTTTAAGAGTGCTTTTATACTGTCCTGCGCTGACCCTTGCCACAACTTTTTCTTTTGGCACGGTGTCTATTCCTTCCATCCTTCATATTTGATCTCTTTAGTCTCTTCCCCTTTTTCCCTCGGAACTCCTTTCCTTGAGAAACTTGATCTCCCACCCTCCCCTCCGTGACCTTTTTGTCTTTTTTTGCATTCCCTTCTTTTAACTACCGGAGTTTCTTATCGCCCTCAACCCCTTTTGACAATCCCTCTCTCCTCCTCAGGAACAAGCATTCCCCTGTTAAAACCCTGGAAGGGGGGTATGGGTCCCTCTTACTTTCCATCTTTCAACAGCGTTTGCCTCAGGCGCTCTCCGAAACTGGGCCAGCAATCCAGTTTCATTCCCTATCCCCAAATTGTTACATCATCTCTCCAAAACACCGTCTTGGATAGATTCCCGCTGCACCTTAGTATCCTAGAGCTTTTCCTATTTTGTTGACCATGGCCCGTATCTCCCCAACCCCTGGGTGACCCCCCCCCTTTTCCATTTTCTATAGCAAATCCTCTAACGGAGGAAACTTGTCCCTTCCAGTCGAGTCCCATCTGCATTCTTTCTTTCTTTTTACTTCCTCAACTGTTATCTTTCCCTCCCGCAATGAGTCGAAATCTCAATCCTTCCCTCCTTCAGCGAATACCTCTCTTTTTCTCTCCTCCTTTCTCTCAGATGATCGCTCGAGTTTCCTTTCATGTTTTAGAGGAAAATTTTGTCCTTTCGTTCCCTTCTTTTTCCCTCGGTTTTTCCCTATTACACCGTGGCGTCCCCTTAGAACGTCCTGGCTCCTTATGGAAATCTCCAGTTTCTTTCCTTTTCTTAAGCATCTCCACTTTTCGTTTTATCCCCCCCTTTTTTCAGGGCAAAAGGGTGGAGTGCGACCTTCAATGTCACACGTTTCCCCCCCACCCATTTTTCTATATATAATTCCGTTTATCCCTGCTTTCCTCCTCCTTTACATCGACGACGGTCATGAATTTTTTCGATGGAACGCTGACCCTGGAGACTCTCCTATCCTTTCTTCCCCTTCTGATTTATGCGCGGAACCAGGCGTGATCTGAGTTCTTCCTTCTGGCACCCCTTGTTTGGACACCTCTTTTTCCCCCCCTTCTTTTTTCCTCTTTTCCCTTTTGGATTCCTCGCTCTTTCCCTATTCTTCTGGAAAGGGGCCACCGGACAAGCAACCACTTCTGGATATTCCCTCAAGGTTCCTTTATTTTACCTAAAGCCTGTCCCGTTTTCCTTTGCGCCGGAATTTCTCCCACCCTCTCAATCCCTTTCGCTCGATCGTAATCGCCCTTTTTTTTCCTCCCTTGTTTTAATAATTCTTTCTCCTCTGTAAAGACTCCTTCTGAACACAGTTTTCTCAATCCCCCCCCTGCTGCGAGTCCTCCGGGCCCAATACCGTTCTTCGACTCTCTAAGCCCCGCCCCCCTTCATCGCTCCCTTTTTGCCCGTCTTCTTTTACCGTTCTCTAAAAGTAGAGCGAGTTCCTTGCTTCTGTTCAGCACCTTTCCCAATTTTTCCCGGGATGGAATGGGTCTTGATGCACTTCCTTTCCAAGTCGAAGGCTTCCCTTTTTTTGTGCGGGACGGGAATTTTTCTAAATTATTGTAGGGAAACTACTTTTTTCTTGGACTCCCTCTTATGAGGGTTATTGTTGTTTGGTTTTTATTTTCTTCCTCCCCAGGCCCTCCTTCCCTTCCCCCTACGTTGATGCACTTCTTCTCCCCTATAACTTCTTTGGTATTAAGTCAGGCCGATCACGGTCTCTTCTCTTCGACTTTCTTCCCTCGGTGGTTGTTTTTCCCCTCTGTGGTGAGTCGAGGATAGTCAACTCGATGCGCAGGCGTCGGGAAACCGGATGTCCTCTGGTCTTCTCCTTTTTCTCCCCCTGATGCTCCCGAGAATAGATGCGATTCCCCCCGTCCCTCAAGCAACCACCCTGCGACCAGGCTCATCTGTTCGATCGGATTTCCTCTCTCTCCCTTGATTTGTCCATTCCGCGGGTGACCCGGGAGAACGTTTCTTTGATCCTTCGATTTGCTTTCTGGTTTCCTGGGTTTTCTCCCCATTCCCCCCTTTTTGCAGGCGATTTTCCGGCCGCTCTCCGGTTACCGCAGAAGTTTCGTTTCAGCTTCCCCTCCCGTTGAATCCCCAGATTTCTAATCGTGATGGACAGTCCTTCCCGAACAAACTCTACTGTTTTCTTCAGCAGGGCCCCTCCCTTCCTATTCCCCCACAGCTTCAATATGTTTAATTTGTTTAGGCGGTTGGCAGTATTTTACGATTTACCGTTTCCTGCTACCTTTGCTTTGCCCCGGGTGTCCAACAACTTACCTTTAATTCTACGTCTGTTTTTTGGACCTTTCAAACACCCTCCCCCCCCGATCTACCTTCTCTCGCCCTGGTGCCTTAGTTTTTTTCCTGGTCCGGCATTCCGTAGCAGTTCTCCTCAAAAGTGGGTTTTGTTGAGCTCTCTACCATCCGTATTACCTCATGACTCAACCGTTGTTGAAAAAATATCAAGACTTCGTCCCCCTTCACCTTCCCTCTCGTTTTTCGTTAATTGCTTTTTCTTCAGCCATACAGTGTAGAATTGTCCTTTGGCCGAAACCCTCTTTCCCTTTTTACTTCGTTTTACCTTCTCTTTTTGAACCAAGTTCAAAAATACGTTCAGAAGTCCCCCCCCCAAAAAATTACAGTTATTGTTTTTTACGACTGATAGTTCCCCACCTGTGGCGCCCTAACGTTTTCCTTCTTACCAGGATGACTTTTCCTAGTTCACTTCAAATCTGTGGATTTCTGTTTCGCATTTTTCCCAAAGATGGTACCTTCAACCTCCTTTTTAACGGCTCAACATAAGTAAACACCGTTGGAACCCGGGTTCCTTTCACACCTTACTCCCGTCCCTGCTCCTCATTTTTTCCATTGGGAAACCGCACTACGAATCCACCACCTCAACCCGGAGCCCCGCGACTCAATCCCTTTCCGACCCCATACGCCCCTCCATTCAAGCTCCTTTTACTTGTGTTTTTCTTTGCTCCTCTAAACCTCGCTGTTGATGATATATTGATTCACTCTCCCCGTTCCCAATTTCCCGTGCGTCCCCCGTTATACTTGAGCTGGTAAGGTAGTCGCGAGTCTCACACCTCTTTTGCAACCCACGTTTACCCCACCATCCCTTTGTGAGTTGTAGTAGCCTGACTTTGAAGAACACACCACACCTACCTGCCCCCTAGCCCTTTTTCAAGTTCACATGATCTAATTTTTTCCATTGAGACTTCCTTTTTTAAACCCCCAACCCCCCCACCCCCATAAGATTTTCCTTCCGACTCTTTCCCCATAACAACACTCGATGGAGATACTGACCGCCTCACTTCCTATTGCCTTCCTGCAGCAGCACAATTGCCTTTCAATGGAATTGCCTCCCCTTACTCCTTTTTAATTTCCCTTCGAAGTGAAGAGCCAGGTTGCAGAAGGACCTTTCCTCTGACTCCGTTTTTCCTTCTGGCCCCTTTTGAGAGTCTCGTTGGCAAATAAGATAATTCCCCCTTGGTTCAGAGGAGTTGCCACTCCCCCTTTTCCCTTCATATTGTTCAGCCTGGGTCTGTCCTGGAGCACCTTTTCCTAAACCCGGGTCTTTGACCGCTGCCCGGTGTTCTCTATATTCATTTTTGGACATTCTTCTTTTTTGATCCTATTACGGTCTTTGCCTTTTTTCCTCCTTGCACCTTTTTTTTCTTTCCCATACATTTTTATTCCAGACACGAATTTCCTGTTTGTCTTGTTGGCACTGTTACGGCTCCTTCTGCTCGTTTTCCTATTGAAGACATCCTTCGAGCCCCTCTTTCCAACATGTCCCCCCCTTTCCCATCATTCAGCGTTTGTTTCCCCCTCTTGCCTCAAGAGGGAGATTATCGCCTTACCTGGGAGCACTCAGGAGTTTAACAATGCTGTTCTCCTATACCCCCCCCTCCGGCCGAATCCCTTTTTTCTCCTCTCTCGAATTCGACCCGTTTCCCAGTCGATTCCGAGAGACTGTGTGTGAGTTGGGAACTGGTGTTTTCTCCCCCACCCGGGGTGCCTGCATTTCGAAACCTCTTTTAGATGCTGCCCTTCTCCATGCCGCCCCTTTTTTCGAATTCCCATTCTCCTTCCTATCTACTTTTGGCCTTCCCGGTTCTTTCCCCGCGGACAATTCTTTTTTCCCAAATGTGGCAAGCCCCCCTTTCAAAGCACTCTCGAGCGCTCATTCTCTTTTCACTTTGAGAGTATTCTTCTCTCTCTAGTTTGCCGGGATTTTTTTTTGACAAGTTTTTGCTTCCCTTCTTCCTTCGTGTTTCCTAATTTCCCCTTCTGCCAAAATCCCTTTTTCCCAATTTAAGAGGTCACCTCCTTGAGTTTTCCTTGCCTGCCTCTTTTACTTCTGGGTTGATAAAATATGGCCCCTGTTTGCGCCGCATTCCCCCTCCACCCCCACATCGGTGAGGCTTTTCCATCTGGTTGGCCGATTACTGTCTCTTCAAGCTGGATTTCCCTGTCCCTTGGGTTGCCCTCAGAACTTGGGATTTTTATTTTGAGCAACTTCTCCTGCGCCCCATTGCGGTTTCCAGCGATTGTTTCCTCACCTTTTTTCATCGCCGGCACCTATTTTTTGCCCTCTCTTGCCTCTGAATGTGACGTTCCTGTTTAGGCCCACTTTTTTTTTCCTTGCCGCCGACCTTGCCTTAATTGATTTGAGAAGTCCCCCTTTGGCCCCCTCCTATGCCCACCAGTACTTCATTCATTGAGTACATCTCAAAGCCAGTATTTTCCCCCCTAATTTCACAAACCCACCCCCCCCCCTGTTCCTCTTCGGAACCCCGTTCCCCCAGGAGCCCCGCTTCTCAAAATATTTTCCCACTGACGCTTCCCCTCCCTATACCAGCGGGCAGCGTCAAATCCCAGGGTTCCTATAGGTTTTCATTCAATAGAAGCCCTCTCCCGAGGCTTGTCCCTGCTCAACGATGCTCTCCATCCCCCCCTCCCATATGATCCTATTGACCCCCGCGACTGAATTCCTAAAAAAAGGCTCCCCCCTTTCTTCATTTTTCTCCTTTCGGGTTCTATGGAAAGGTCGATATTAGGCGCGTTTTTCAGCCGGTTAACCCTTCCCGTTCATTACGGTCTGATTTTTTCTGCCGGCAGAGATCTTACGTGTGGTCTGACCGGCAATTTAGCCATTAGTTTTCCTTCTTCACCCGGTGAGCTTGTCCTCTCCTCTGACTCTTTGTTATTGGTTTGGACTCCTTCCGTCGAAAGAACCCGGCAGGACGGCCCTTCAGTGTTCGGTTCTTTTGTCAGTTCAAGACCTTTCAGGTCTTGTTGTTTTTTTTTATTATCCCAGGTCCTCTTTTCCCCAAGGTCGGAGGTATTGAAGGAGGTTTCCCACTCTGTTTTGTACCAGGTTTGTGAGACCTTTGAAATAGGGCCCCTCGACCCAGGCGATACGGTGAATTCGGGTTTTCCTTTTCTTACGGCATCAGATTGCGCAACGCGCACCCCCCGACACCTGCATTTCTTCTGCTCGCCCCGTCCCCGCGGAACCATCCGGTCTTTCTTTGTTGTAGTCCTGATCTGGGATGCATTTCAGGAGGGCCGTTCTTTTCTCTATCTGTGCACTACGTTGTGTTAATGATTCTTGGTTTTTGGGGGTGAGGGTTAAGTGGCTTTTTCGTACCCCATTTTTTCCTTCCTGATTCGTTTCCGATTTTCTATACCTTTAGTAAGATTCGTAGTCGGACATTTCTTGGACTCCCACCCATGATGTTCCCCTTAATTCCGCCCTAAGAAAGTTTTTTTTAAGATCCCTTTTTGAAGTTTCTCCCTTTTCCTAAAATGTCTGCCTCCCTGCATCCACTCCCGTCTGAATTTTTTGCTGCGAGACGGATGCCCCTGGCTTCTGCTTGGAACTCCTTGAACATATTTTGCTACTATTACGAAAGGTTACACCCCCGTCACTTCTGAATTTTATCCCTACAATTGCATTCTCCCCTCCCCAACCTTGGAGAATTTTCTCTCCGGCCCCTCTATTTTACGGGTCAGGAAGAAGTATCTTCTGTCT
>Ga0179593_1502698_pt1 | contig 12665 bp, 11 predicted proteins | sample CZODoug2_1_08_16_FD_185931 | JGI IMG/M metagenome (GOLD analysis project Ga0179593, IMG submission 185931) | Vadose zone soil fungal communities from Angelo Coast Range Reserve, California, USA - CZODoug2_1_08_16fungal (PacBio error correction) | ecosystem: Environmental > Terrestrial > Soil >... | reverse complement strand
CGGCTCAGGCTGGATGACATCCGATCCACTTCCTCTTTCCTGACTTGATTTTTTGCAACTGCCCTTTTCGTGGATTTGTTGCGGTGTTTCATCCTCTCTTTTCTCATGTAGGCATTTTGTTATATCGATCCCGTCTGAGCGCAAACCCCTGACGTCGTGCGACATTCTTTGGAGCGGCCGATCTTTGCGATCTTCTTCTCCCGTTTGGTAAATGAGTTGTCCGCGCGTGCTCTTAAGTTTATTCTGTCGGAAGCATGCCTTTTTCAAATGGCCCCCGGTTCGAATCCTCCGGTTCTCGTTGTACGACTTTTCGCTGTCATTTTAGAGGTTAATCATCCCCTTTCGGGAAATTCGTTACGGGTTCTTGTCTCCAGGCATTCGATTAGTCATTTTCCTTTTTACATCACCCCCAAATCCCGCTTTAAGACAAGAAGGGATTGACACCGGTTCTTCAGGCAACCGGCGCGCAATCCCTCGCAAAAGCTCCTCCCCCTCTGCCCCCCTTTTTCTTACACTATCCTAACACCTCCGTTTGTTGGTGAGGTCATTCCCGCCCTCAAGGTTTTCTTCCGCTTTCTTTTGGATGATAATTTTTATTCTAGTGGTCACAGTTTGCCCCATCCACGCTGGGTGAGGTGTTTTGTGCAGCAGTAATTCATCCCACGAGTCTTTTAGTCAAGATCCCCTCTGCATTTTCACCCTGTCTGGATTTGCCCTTTCTCTATCTCAAGCCCCCAGGGTCCGCCCCCGATGCCGCCTTCTATAATTGACGCAACCTCCAGTTGCGAATTGTCTACAAGGCCTAATGTATTACCCTTTTCAGTCCCTTCTCCCGGAAAATCCTCGATGCGAGCCGGCATTGCACAGTGCGATGTTTTGGTAGTTGGCCAGGACCCCCCCGCCCGCCTCTCGGACAGTTCCAAACGCGTCCTCGGTCCCCATCTTACTTTCGTACGCTTTCAGAGACCTCTCTGCCTTGATCTTTCGTCGAAAAGATCCTCTCCAAGTACTGCCGCCGCTACCCGTTCCCACCCTCTCAAACACCTCAGTAAGCCCTGATGGAGGTTAATGTATTAACTCCTCTCCTCCGCGACCACGCATTGCATTAATTCCTTCCCCCGCGAACCCTCGGACCTTATAGGTTTCCACGAGCTGATCGAGTAACAGGTTAGAGGAGTCCCCCATCCGGCATCCTTTTCCAGGTATCCTTTTTCCCGAAGAACCTCTTGTGTCATGACTCGTCTTTTTTAAAAAGTACTGTCCAGCAGTTTTCTGTGGTCCCTCCAGAATATAGTCCCTTCCCGATGTAGTGAAGAAGCTACCGGTCATTGAATGCCTTGAATTTGTCCCCCCCATCCATCTCATCCGTTTGCAAGAATTCTTGCGTTGATGCTTCACCCTCGCCGCGAGCCGGTTGTTGCGGTTCTTTCTTCGTTAAGCAGGAGTTCACTATCATTGCAGAATTGATGGTGCTGTTTATTTAGACCTTTGAGGTTTCAGCCGTTTTGTTCCTCGCAGGCTTCTTTATCCCTTAAGCCCAACGCATTCCCTATCAAGCTACGCCGAGGCTCCTGCGCAGCTCGACTTTTAATCTATGAGGATTACGCGTTTTTCTTTATCACCCTTTCGGGAAGTTTGACTCATTAACGCGTTTGCTTTCGTAGACGTTTCCCACATTTCTTTTTGCGAGCAAAACGTAGCTCGCGCCTAGGCGCTTCTCCAGACAAGTTCCTGTACCTTTCAACTCGATACCGTTCTTTGACCACATGGCCGCGCCCATCCCATATTTTTTGGCCGTAGTGACAGAACCAATCAGTGGAGTCTTGCATCCCTAACCCAGAATCTCTTCTTCGGCCCTCGGAGTTTCCCATAGTTGAAAACAGTAACACATCCTTGCCATCTTAGTTCCCATATAGCGATCCGGTTCTTTCGCGTTTGTCTGCCTTCTTTGAAGTGACCTATCTACCCCCTCGGCCCTTCCCCTTGAAAGATGATCTGTAAATTCGCCCTCCCTTACGGATAGTTAGTGCCTGTTATTTTGGAAACAGTGTTGATTCCCCGCATGTCAGCAAACCCTGATAGGAGAAAGTATCCCTTCTCTCCTCCAGTTGTCGCCCCACTTTTCTTATCGTCACGTTTCACCGGTGAAGAACCCAAGTTAGAACGTTGCTTAACTTTCTTGTTGGCGGTCTCTTCTTCTTTTTTTTCCTTTGGTTTAGAGAAGATCTAGACCAACCGCCTGTGGCGCGTCATCATTCGCCTGCCTTCGTTTCAAACTTTTCTTAAAGAAACGTCCTACTGCCCGTTTCCCCCCTCGCGTTGGACCGCACTTCAACGGTCTTCGGGTCCCCTTGAAATGAGGAAAAACCCCCAATTTTTTTCCACTAACCTTGTGGGGTCGGCCGTGTGGTTTCGTGGGGGTGTTGTTTTTTTTTTTTTTTTTTTTTGTAGGTTTGGGTTTGGGTTGTTTTTTGCTACGAATGGTTTAGTGGATACACTCGAGCCGGATTTCTGTCCGGCGAGTATGTGAACGCCTGGAGGACCCACTTTTCTCATATTCTCGCCTCACCGGCGAATATGCTTCCCTGAATTTGAAGTCGCCTGCACTGCGAACGCCCTCTCCCCTGTCAGCGGCCTATTGTTATATCTTTGTCCTGGGACATACGTTCGGCTCCTCGCAGGCCCGGGCCATTTCTGACAATAAGCGCATCCCCCCCATCGCTATTTTTTTCCCATGAGTCAACAGTCTTTTTCAATAGAGACGATGAAGCGGCTTTGGGAGTTGTTTCGCCGAGCACCCCCCGGACGGAGCCCGGGTTCCTTTAATGTGAAAGCGCTCTTTTTCCCCCCCGACGTGCTTTTGAGTGACTGGGAATCCTCCCCGAGAACTTCTCCCTCAGCCCAGATCTCCCTTGGCTTTTTTTTTTTGTTTTGCCTGGCGTCCTTCTTTCTCAAGGCTAAATTCTCCGCCTTTGCTTCGTTACTAAGCAACTTCCTTTTTTTGGACATCTACCTTCCTGTGCGCTAGGTCTGAAAAAGAACCCTCCTTAAGTCCTTTCCGGAGATGTTTCATGTACTTCCCTGCCCGCCTGACATAACCCCGGCCCACAACTGCTTATCTCTAGATTTTCTCTTCTACAAAGTCTTATGTCTCCATTGCTTGAACCCCAGCCCTTTACTTTTTTTCTGGATTAACGACCTGTGGGCCATTTTTCGTTCTGAAAAACGCCCCCCCTTGGTAAGATCTTTTCCTGCAGCTTTCATGAGCGCGTCCCGGTATTTCTTCGGACACTGATAAATAAAACCTGCTCTACCTTAAGAACACTTAGTAGGCCGTTTCCCCCCCCTTCCAATCAACCTCTCTGAGCTTGGATATTGTCTACACGCCGGATGCCCGTCTCGGAGGAGATTCTTTTGAGACTCAGTCTTCCCCCCAGTAAATTTGTGTATGCTAATCTTGGAAATTTAGGAGCTGTGAGATGGCAGTTGTCTTCGTCCTCCATACCTCTCCATGGTAGCATTCCCTTAGGATTATTTTCGTAATTTCAGATGATGGAGTCCCTGATTGCGGTTTTTTTAACGCGCTCTTTTTCCTTTTCGGATGCTTACCTTTCGCATGAGTTACAAAACCCGACGCGTCGACCTTCGCGCACCAGGAACTTGCGAGACGGCTATTCCGGTTGACCCAGCGGTGAGCCCGACGGGTACTATTAGATGTTGTTTAAATGCTTTCCACCCGGGCCGTGGGGCCGGCCTACCTCGCTTCAGTGGACGATCCCCCTTTGGCGGGCTCGTGAGTCCATCATTCATGTTTTTCCTTTTGTTGAGAATACCCTCCGTTTTTTTTAATGGAATTATGAGGGCAAAAAAAAATCCAGTCGGTTTTTCAACCGGTATGAAACTCACGCAACTAGAGAGCTGTAGTGAACAACATAACCCCCTTTGTTACCCTTATTTTGCCAGCCGTCCTGCCGTTTTGTGTTGTTTGGTTTATTTTTTTCGCACACTCCACCTTTTTCTTTCACCATTTATGTCTCTCCCTTGTGGTGGCCTCTCTGATGTTTTGTTTTCCCCCCATCCCCCGTCTCGCCTTTGATTGCCTTTCACCCTTTGTCCATAACCTTGTCTAGTAGTTTTTTTTGATGACCGCAGAAGCCAAGCTCCCCGCTTCTTAGGCCTTGACCTTCCTCCGCATCTCCCCCTATCGGATTCTATTTATCCCCCCTTTTCGAAAAGAATCGCTTTAGTTTTTCTTAAAAGTTCCTTTCCATGATCCCTACCAGCCCGCCTCTCTTTTACGTAGCCACGCTGATACATGAATAATAGATGTCTGCGCACTTCCCCCCGCGCACAAACGCTATTTCTTTCTGCGAGCCCCCCCACGATAGTCACAGGCGACCCCCCTCCTCGATTTCAAAGCACTAGGAATCCATCCACTCCTTCCGTGATACGAGCCTAAGCCCAGATGGTGGCCTGGTCCGTGGAACAGTAACCACCTTACTGCCGCGTCTGTGGGCCCACTCCGCATCCACAATCCCCTTTCGAACTATGTTTCTGTACTCATCAGACACTGTCATCCTGTCTTTTTTGACCCCCCCCCCAGGAAAGGTCTACGGAATGCGCGCCGTTATCTATTACCCCTAGAGGATAGCGTGCTCTTTTCGGCAGTCCATAGCCTGTCCGTTATCCGTTTGGCCAAAGAACCGGCGTGTCTTTCGCAATATCTGCTTCACCAGCCTCCCTGACCTCCCCGGTTTTGTCGTGTTCTGACAAAGGCCCCATCCTGTATCCTCCCTTCAGGTAATCCTTCCTTTGAACCAGTTGGTCAACTCCCCCCCCAATACCGATTGCATCGCGTCAAGGATGGATCGCTTCTATGCCGAAGTGAATTGCAGGCTTCCCTTCATATGAAGTCCATGCCCGACTGCATTCCCGATATGGGATGGGTTGCTTTTATACCGCGAGAGTTCCCGGAATGCTTTTTTCCGCCGGCTGTTTTTTTTTTTCCCTCGTCACCTCGTTCGACTACCTAGTTAGACGGGATTACGAGCGCCAGACTGTGCTGTTATCGGGAGCTTTAATTTCCCTTTATCGGTCGTGAACGCCCCCGCTCACGCTGGGGCCTTACATTTCCCCGGGCTGGTTAGCCTGACAAACCCACTTGTGATCGTTCGTTTCAGATATACGGTTTATCGATGGCCATCCCCCCATCGAAACATTGCTGACCCTGGCCCGAGCCGCACGCTGGGGATCGGTAGTATTTCTTAATTTAGGGCCGTCTTTTCCCGAATAAATTTCCCACCCGCAACTCCCCCTTGTAGTTAAGAAGGATAAGGGACACCGGTCTTCCCGTCGCAGTCGACCACCCGCTGACGATTTTCACATCTTCTGTGTCCCCCCCTCTTTTCCGAGTTTTTCTTCAACAAGGGTGACCTCCTCCATCTGCCCTCTTCCGTTTCTCTTCCCGACTTTCAATCCGCCCCGCCCCTTCCACGATCGTAGTCGACCCAGGTAGGTGCCCACAGTTGCTGTTCTCATTTTTTCCATCAGGTCCCAAACGCCGTTTTTTTTGTGCGTCTTATTGTTCCTTTAATCGTCTTGTTTAGTCACGGTGAATACCGTTGCCCCAGTTTTGGCGAACAGCTTTCCTCTCCCAGGCGTTGTGCCTCGTCGGACCTCCTCCTTTCCGCCTTGTTGTTGATTTTTTAGAAAAATCCTTGGGATTAAGTTCTAAGACCGTTCAGTCAACTGTTCTTCCGTGACCGTGTACGAGGTCCCCCCGATGGGCGACCATTGGCGCGAGCATTTATTTGGACCGCGTGCTTGTTTCTTTTGAAACATCACTAAAATTTGTGTGCCCCACATTGGGTACTTTCGGGAAGGGTAGGTCGGATTCCCCACTGCTTACTTTTTGCGAGAAGGTAGGATTCTAACCCCCTCTGCTTCCCCTTTGAGCTCCCTCTGGCAACCTTCCCTTCAAGCTGGTGTCTGCATCGCCCCTTGATTTTGTCCGAAGCAAGAGGTCTTTTTTTCCGTCGTGCTATGAAATTCCTGGACCTTTTTCTGTCACAACTATGATCTCATACCCAGATACCCCCCTTTTCACTTTTCATTACATTTTTATTCGATTATCCATTCGTTTCCCGGGCGAGAGCTTTTAGCGCTTCTCCCGTGTTTTCGGGACCTTCTTTTTAATGGCTTTATTCCGGAATTATCTAAGTGCGGCTTTTTTACCCGCTCGCGAGCTTACCCGCCCAGATCGCTAACGGCTGTCCGCCGCTGCTCCCGAGACCCCCCATAATTCGTATTTTAAGGGAGCCTACCAAAGCAAGATTACCCCCACGCCGGCCCTGCCGCGCTTTTGCTTTAAATCCCATTATAACCTGGTTCCTTGTGAAAGTGCCCCTCCTGACCGGCCCCCAGCTTCCCCCAGGATTGAAGAGAGTTCTCCCCACCAAGGGCGCCTCCATCCCCGTAGTGGCCTCTTAACCAAACGCATGGTTTCCTTCAATTCTTGTAATAATACACGGGTGTCACTGGGGTCCCGCCCATTTTCGCGCTTCCTTTTTCCCTGATGGTCCATATTTTTGGTGCCGTGCATGCTCTGTTGACCGATTCTTTCAACGGATACTGGCACAGTCGCGCCTGCAGCGCTTTCTCCCTTGCGCGAGAGCCTCCTCTAGACCCGATACTTTCCCTTTCGTCGAAGGAAGTTGGTCTTAGTTAAATGAACTTCTCCTTTCTCGGCGGATCTTCTTTTTCCCGGCGATCGCAGTGGAAACCCATTTTTTGGATGCCGGCCCATCCTTCTTTCTCGGCGGAGTTTTCTTATTGTCCCGCGGGAGGCGGCCTTCCCCCCCTCTCCCTTGCTTTCTTACCTCCTAGTTTCTCTAAGGGACTTTGTGTGAGCTTTTCCCGTTGTGTCCTCGCGAGTTTCGTCTCTCTTTTTATCTGAGCTTCTGCCTTTTCCCCCCCTCCTGTTGGGACATCTTTGATCTTTCCCCGTGCGCGCGATCTTCTGATCGATTGAGAACTTCGTTTGACCATTCAATTCTTTGTTGAGGTCGAATGCGGCACACTGGCCAGATTTGGAACTCCTTTGATGGACGATCGGGGCCCGTATCCCTTTGTGCGGCTGAGTATCCCCCTCGCTCCCTTGGAGATTCGACATCTTCTTTCTAAAGAGCAAGTTCTCTTCGTCGGATTTCATTTTCTGCTTGTCTCAAACCCAAATCCGGACCCCCCCTAGAGTTATGTCACAAAACGTGTCCCACGTAAGCAACTGCGAGCCCAGTCGCGATTGCAACCCCACCCCACAATCCTAGTCTCCCATCATTTTCTTATAATAACGTTGTGTTGTTTTCAGAGGCGACTCAAGGTTTTTGGTTCTTTCTTTGATCTTTAAATATTTCTTCCTTTCATAACCGTTGCTCCCCCCTTTTGGCTCTTTTGAGTTGTTTCCCAATTAGTGATGATCCACTTCTCTCTTGCAATCCTAGTTATTCCCTTCCGAATCGGGACGTGGATCTTCCCCCCATATCGCAATTTTCCCTGCACACCCCCTTTGATTCCGGAGCACCAATTGTTTCAAGTTGTCGCCGTCTTCCCTCAGCAACCTCTTCATCAATGGCTTCGCAACTCTCCCCCCCCGGCCCCCCTTTACTACAGACTTTTGCACGTGACGAGGTCCCCTCTCTATTTGGTCTCTCTTAGAGAAGAGGATAACCTCCGTCGACAGGAGACCCATACCGTAGCTTAAAAAACCAAGCTAACTTCTGCGAATCATCCACGTTTTGATACGGAGCATCCAGAACAGCACACTTTTTTGTGCAACGATGCAAATCTCAAGTTCTTTCCTACCCTCCTGAGTGGGCCCCCGATAGCAACAAACGATCTTTTGTCCTTTCTGCCTTCCTCTATCCGTCCCGACCACGGCATCAGGCGTTTTGAAAATCTCACCGGGACACCTCTCTAATGTTAGTTGCTGCCTTCCCTTCGTTTTTCCCTGAGACAGGTGAGACTTGAATCCATCGCAGATTTTCCCCTTTATCCGTTGCCCATATCCAGCCGGTTTTTGAGAAGACTATTTTTCCCCTTTTTTTTGCGCCTTGGCACCAGCCCTCCAGACCCTCATTTTGATTTTGCCCCTTCACGCCCCCTAAAGAGATCGGGATGTCCCGAGTACCTTTACGAATGACGAACCCAAGTTTTTCCTACCCCAGGACCCTTCCCTTTATGGGATGAGGTCCGCTCCCTCCATAGATCTCCTCGGGAATTTTACTTGCTGTCAGGCTGGCCTGCTGAAGTCCATACAGCCCCCATCCGTATCCTCTTGCTGTAGACCCTCTCATTCTCTAGAGTTGGGTAAGGCTTTTTGTTTCTTCTTCCGCGCGCCCCGCGTCATCAACATAAACCTTCTCCCTCCGGTCCTATGAGCCATGACCGGGCTGCTCTGGCGAGTTCTCTCCGATGATTATTTTTTTTCCGACGAGTTTCACGAGTGTTTCTTCGAGCTACTCCCGTGCGTGTGAGCTGCTCCACCACGGGTTTCCCGTTGGCAGGCCTCATCTCTCCAGTCTATTAAGGCGTTTTCCTATTTTTCTCGACACTATCCTCTTCGCCCATGCCAGCGCCGTAGAGGGGTTGAATCTGCGTTATAAAAGGCCAGCGATTGTCCGCCTCCTTGCCCATTTTTGTCAAATCCCTCATCACGATCGTCTGTTTACGAGGAAAGGCTTTTTATTGATAGAGTTCCCCCCCAGTTTTTTTCCCGCCCCTTTAATGTTGCACCATGAAGGTACCCACCTCTTGCATGTTTAGTGAATCCAGAGCGATCCGCGTCTCCCCACACACCCTCGCCTTCCCCCCTCCGTCCGAATTGCAATGCTCCCCCTGTCCCCTTCGTCTCGCAGCCGACCCGAGGTTATCTTTTTCCCACCCCTTTTAGTTTGAATTTAAGTTATAGAAACGATTTTAGCTTCCACCCCCCTCCCCCAGTAGGCCAGTGTAGAAAATCGGGCTGATAGTACGTTCACGGTGAAGAAAGTTGATGTACTGCTGACTCTTTCCTCTAGGTTTTGCGTCGGTTTATCTAGATTTTCCCCACCTCATGTTGTTGTTGTGGATTTTTATCTGATATAAAATTGTCAAACCTTTAGGCCCCCCCAGTCTTTCTCAACCTAGGGTACCAGTGCACTTTATATCATCCCTGAGGTTGTGCGACAACTTGTCCTGCTCTCATTTGACCTCCAACTTTTTAGGGTGCTGATTCCCCCACTTCCTCAACTAGACATGCGGTACAGACTCCGGAAGGGTTTAGTTTCTCCCCAATCTTCGGATCCCTTCGCGAATTTGCTCTGGTCTGATGCATCCCTTTTCTCTAGTCCACGTAAATCCATTGTAAGCCATCTGTTGCTCCGGCATTTCTTCACATTGACTTTTCCTCGTGCGACTTTTCGACTCCCCCTTTTTCATCGGCTTCCAGACATGATCTTTGGCTTTGAAAGGCAGTCTGGAGTCGGAACACCCGCCCGTTTTTTTTAATTTAACGATAACTCTTTCCCCCCCAAGATAAGGTCGCGAAACAGTCCCGTCGAGTGGATCCACTTCCCCCGCCCCTATCGACTTTATGCTTTTCCCCTCGCAAGGAGAGTCCTGTTTAGTCTACTTTCACACAGCGAATGTCCATTTTACCTTCTCAGACCGCTCTCTCCGTGAAGGAGTCGAATCCGAGCCTAAATACACCAACCCCTAAACCGATTTCTCTGACATCACACAGGAGGCTTCAAAGTTATCTTTTGCCCCCCCTTTCTCAGCTTTTTATTGAGCAATTTAAGAAAAAGAGGACACGAAGTCTTTCGGCGATTCGGCTCCATCCAAGCCTGCGATCTTCCTCCTTATGCATTTCCCTGTCAAGTCCCGGAAACACCGGCCTATTCTGCTAGGGGAGTTTCCCAAGGCCCCGAGGCAAGTGAGACCAATCTCCCCTTTTTGTGATTTGGACCAGGGTCCTGGGCCTTAAATCACTCGGCGGGCACGTGTTGTCCTTTTAGATCAGATCTAAGAAGTAAATTTTGAGATCGGGCTCCTTGTGTTTTTCATTTGAGACAAACACAACGTTTATTTCTTTATTGAAAAAGGGCTCCTTAGTAAACATCTTCTTGCCTAAGCCCTTCCCCCGGCGCTATCGGTTCTAACCTGTCCTCTTTGTTGACGTTTCCTGGGGTCTTTCCCTTATACAACCGCCGTTTCTATATGCCTGTTCCCTTAGACCAAATTCGGCGTGTTTGACCTGATGTGTTGCCCCCTTCCCTCCGCTCTTAGGCATTACGAGTTCCTTTTCTTGTTTTGACTTGACCCTTCAGGCGTGTTTTTTTTTTTTTTTTTTGTTATTGATGGTTTTCGTCCTACTTTTCCCCAAGGGGATGTGAGCCTCGTTTGTGTGGTTCAAGCGCGGATTTCTCTGTCTTATTATTTCTAGAGCGATCTCCCCCCCCTCCTCTCTCCCATCTTGTTTGTAAGGTGACTCTTCCCGCTTTTTTCCGGGAGAAAGGCTTGCTACTCTTCCCCGGATCTATTCGTACTCTTCCGGACAATCACGAGTTTCTGTCTCCCGGACTGGCATATCCTCGAGCTTTTGACGTTGTTCCCCCTTTTTCTCGAGAATCCGATTCGGGATGAGACTTACGGTCTCATGCTACTCCCTCTTCTCTCTTTTTTGATGACATCCCACCCCTATCGTACGCAGTAAATTTCTGACCCCGGAAAGCAAACTTTTCGATTCTTACCCCGATGCCCCAAACTCAGCCCTCTCCCAAATTTTGCGAAAGATATATTCCATTTCCTCCGTTGTTGTTGGCGTCGAGATTTTGCCCCAGGTGGCGATGTAGTTTTGTCACCTCGCTCCCTAGTTGTAGTGTCAGACAGTTGGTACATAACCGGGATTGTTTTGAGTTGTATGTTTTCTTTTTTTCGGAAGGAAGACTACTGCTACCCTTTTTTTCTTTAGTTAAAGAACCCCTTTTCCGCATCTTCTTCGAGTTCTTATTGGGCTCTGACCCCACCGGAGAAAAGCTTCTTGCCCTAGCTGAGGATTCCCCGGGTAACTTCTCGGTTTCATTCTTTCCTGCGAACAGCCGCCATCACTTATATCGATAGGTGAACCCCTGCCTTTACCTTGAAACCTCTACGCTTTGCCCGTTCCGCGCACCATCGCGACCTGGCTCTTTTCGAGAGTATTGTTGTCTTACCTTCTCCGCAATCAAATATCCTCGACAGGCCCAAATAGGTTTCCGCTTGCCCCCGAGACCCACCTCGGACCCTCCAATCATTTCTCCGTGTGACCGCAAACCTTCTAATAGCTCCCGGGAGAGTAGGGCAGGCTCTCCAACCCTCGTCTCATCCCCTTCCTGCAGCTAAAGTTCTTGGCTAAGGATCAAAAAAGAAGAACTTTACTCGCCCCTGCCCCCCTTTCATGCACTCCCTCTAGAACAAGGCCTCCCTTATTCGTGAACCTAAAAGTTGAAACCGGGAGAAAGATTTCCCGTCTCGTCCCACCGTTTTGAGGCTAGCCCCCCCCCCTTTGGGGGAGCCTGAAATCCGCAGACCTTTTTCCGGTAACGTTGAAGTCCCCTTTTTCCCGCCTCAGGCAACGTGAATTCGGCACCAGGACTTTGACCAGATTCTGCTGTCGTGCGACTTTCTCCCCAATGAGGACCCACTACCGACCTTTTCGTGAGCCCGCGGCCCCCCATGTTACCTCCTCCAGGGCGGTTCAGGCTCACTTAAGGTTAGCGTAAGAAGATTTTTGAGTTCGACCTTCGATGAAATTTTTTTCCCCCCCTTTTTTTTAGAATGTGGCCTGTGGACTCAGCATTTTCCAACATGAATCTCACCCTTCAACCATCCCCTTGTGTTTTTTAGTCAGGAGCTTCAGTCCCCCTCCTTTTCCGAAGGTTCGTTTATTATACCCCTTTGACACCTGTACTTGGAAAACATACCGGTTACAGGTCCCCCTTTCTAAGAAGGCATCTCTTTCCTCTCGTAGTTCATTCGACAAGTGTAAGGCGCCGCTGTTCCCTTAACTTTTCCGAGGTTCCATGCAATTCTCTTTTTCGTAATCCCCACAAACCGTGTTTCGGTCCTTGGACGCTGTTGGAAGCTTTCCAAATTTCTTCATCCCTTCCTTCCTTTATCGCCAACCGTTCGATTTACGCTTAACTTTAAGGGGTAGGATTTTAGTTTTCCCGAAAACCTTCTTCCGTTGTACGGTTCAAGACTTTCCCGCCTGAATGTCCCCGTCTGTATCTTTTTTTGTCGCTGTGGAGCGTTCGCCCTTTTCTTCCTTGAAGTAAGGTTGCTCTTCGATCCAGATGTTCCTCAGGCTTTCGTTTGTCAGACCCTAACGATCTTGATAATCCCATCTGAAATATTCCGGACATCCCTCGTTTTGTCCCGCCGTTTCCTCGCAAACTCCGTTATTCTTTCTCCTACCCGATTTTTGCCGTTTCTTTTTCTTCCCTGAACCTTCTAATGTCCTAACGGCGTTTTCCCTAAAAAATGACTCTGCATTGGGTCTCCCCCCACTCGTTTTTTTCTCCCCTTCCTGACCGTTGGTCCCAGGTCTGAGAAAAGCTGGATCGCCCCTCTTTTTTTTTCTCCGGGCC
>Ga0179593_1380741_pt1 | contig 12665 bp, 10 predicted proteins | sample CZODoug2_1_08_16_FD_185931 | JGI IMG/M metagenome (GOLD analysis project Ga0179593, IMG submission 185931) | Vadose zone soil fungal communities from Angelo Coast Range Reserve, California, USA - CZODoug2_1_08_16fungal (PacBio error correction) | ecosystem: Environmental > Terrestrial > Soil >... | reverse complement strand
GCCCCCCAGTCCTAGTCAGGTTCCCTTCCCTTAAGACTTATGTATACCCTGGCCTGCCTGAGTGAACCCTCTCTTTTGCGTTGGCCCATTATTCTCCAAAGCCTTTACACTGGATCGCCCCTTCGCGCTTTTCCTCCAGTTTGCCATAGTTTGAGCAGCCCCCCCCCCGCCGATTTCAGACGTCCCGCGGTGTTCGATCCACATCGCCCCTCGCTTTCACCTTTTTCCAATCCCTTTTCCCCGCCGAACTACCTCGCCGAAATGCCATAATTCCCCCCTTTTGCGCGAGTTTCAAGGGACCTTTTGTCCTTCTCCTCTGTGAGTTCCCACCCAGCACCCGACACCAACCCTTCTACACCCCCATTTTAGACTATTGAAGCCCGTTGACCATAACTCGCCGCGCGGCCCCCGACACAGCCCGACCTAGTCGCCAACCTGTCTTTTTTTTTCGAAAGCGAACCACCTTTTTTGTTTTCCCCCCGTGGTGTTTTTTGTCCTCCGTGCTTTTTTTTCCCCAAGTTGTACTAGGTCACAAGTACGATTTGCGAATCCGCAACCCGGTCTTCCCTTTTTTTTTCCCGAACGACGTCCCATCGTTCCCAGTTTGGTCCCCTTCCTCCTTTTTATACCCGCACGGTTGTAGTATTCGCCTCCCTTGAGCGACTGCTGACGCCCCCTCCCCAGCATACCTCCCCTCCCCCGATGGCTGTATTTTTTTTTTTTTTAAAATTCCCCCCATTTTTTCATTCGAAGACGACCCTCTTTCTCCCTTTCTCATGTGAATCCAGGTTCCGTTTTTTTTTTTGCCAAACCGGTTCCTAGATTTTCGCTCCCACACGGACTAGAACCGCAAGCGTCCTACGGCTTTTTATGAATATATCCCAGCCGCCTCATTTCTTCATGAGACAGTCCCCTACGGTAGTCCCAGACTCCTTTTCTTTTGGTACACAATCACCCTCCTCCGGACGCCTCGCTTGTTTTTTACGGATGGGTTTTTCATCCCCCAAACAAAATGCACCCCACCATGCACATTCATAGTAACCTGCGACTATTGGTTCCTTCCCCCCTCCTTCTGAAATTCAGTCCAAATTTTCTTTTCTCATTGCTCAAGCACTTTTTTTTATAGGTGCCTTTTTTTTTTTTGACCGAGTGAAGGAACCATTTGTTTTTCTCCCCCGAACGGGATATTTTTTCGACCTGATACATGATTAGATATAATTTTAGACCCGATACTCCTGTCGCCGGGCCCCGCGGTCCAATCGGCCGCGTCAGCTTTTTTTTTTCTCCTTTGGGTGCCCCGAATTTTTTTTTTGGTCATTTGTCCGAGGTGAGTTTTCGAGCGCTTTAGCCGCCTTCTTTTTGAGTCTGATGTGTCTCCGATTTTTTTGTTCCCGCTCTCGTGTGGTTTTTTCATGCAATGCACCCCCGTTCTTTTGCGTTTATCTTTTTTTTCAAGGACCCTTCACTGTATAGCGCTTTTCCCTCCCCACCACGACTTTAAGAGTCGACTTGTTTTTTCCTCTTTCCTTCTGCTCCTGGCGCCCTCAATTGCAAATGGACGACCCCCCGGTTTCATCCGAGTTTCTTCGCTAAGCAGGCCTGTGATACCCCCACTTTTAGGTACGCAAAGACTCCCCCCTTTCCGTTTGGCATGCGTACCCCAATCCCACCATCATCGCTTCAAGTACCCGATATCTGCAGTCGGATGAAGTTTTCTTCCCGCGACTTAACCTTTTCTGCAAAAGCCTCCCCTGAATACTAAACTGCGTCATTTCCTACCCATTCCCCTCCTTTCTCAACAAAAAAAAAAATGCCACCCTACTTTCCTCCCTTTTTCGCACTGCCCTTGCGTTCCCCCCCTCCCCCATGCAGGTGCTCTGTGTTTATTTCCTTTCTCTTTCCGGTTGAGAGAGATCTGAAGCCCCACACCAAGCGAGGACTCCCCCCTTTCGGTTTTTCTCCCCCTTAAAGCGGGTTCATTTTGATTTGCGATTGTTGATGTTGATTTAGCTGTTGAAGGCCAGACCCTCTTTCCCAGAATTATTTCTTTTCTCTTTTAGGTAGCATTCATATTGACTTACCAGATATCGTGCTGCGGCCGCTGATGGGAGTTTTTTTTCCCTGGCATCCTGGATTTCTGTGCGACTCCCCCCCCTTTGCCTTCAACAGTTGTTCGATCATGAACTCGCTGTTTTTTTTCTTTGTCCCTATAGCCGCTTTTTTTTTTTTTTTTAAGAATTAGCCTTGTAAATTTTGAATTGGCCCACCTTTCTTTGTCTTTTTTTGTTCGCTCCTGCTGGCTGACAAGATGCTAGCAGTCCTCCCCCCCCCCCCCCCCCCCCCCCCCCCCCCCAACCCCCCCCCCCCCCCCCCCTTCTTTCCATAAGTTGTCATACATTCGACAAGAATAAAATCGAGATTTTCCCGCCCGTTCGGGCCGAAGTCACAGCCCCTTTGCCTCCGGCCGACCAGCCGGTCTTGACGCCGCCAATTTCCAAACTAGTACCCGTTCCATCCACCACCAAAACAATAGTCCTCTCCCTCCCCCCCCCCCCCCCCCCCCCCCCCCCGTGCGACGAACCGTCCCCACCCCGACCCCTCTTGCACGCGTGCCTAGTTTTTCATTCTAAAACTAATATACCCTGATCACTTTTATCTTTTTTTTCCCCTTTTTTCCACTGGGGTGCCGTTTTTCCTATGTCTCACCAAAACCAGCTTTTGAATTGCACAACTTGGAGAGACAGATTCCTGTATTAATTGCTCCTGCTTCCTTCGCTCATTTCATTCCTTCACTCGCGCTTTCCTTGACTTTAGTTTTTCAATCAGGCTGCCGGCATTTTGTACACCTTTCCCATGTCTCAGCCCGATTTTTAATCTGTTACCAACCAGTGCAATTTATTTTTTGACTTTACTGTCTTCCGACCTCTGATCTGTAGGAGCCGCTGATAATTTTTACCTCCGCTAAGGCCCGATAACACGGCGGTTTCCTCTTTCAGTCTTTCCGGAATTCTGGCGAGGATGCCCCATTCACCGTTCCCGCTGATTCACTTTTCTCCCCGGAGAATCATGTTCGTATCTCTTCACCTTCCCTTCCCCCAACCCTTCTGTAAACATTGCCCCAACCACGCCCAGGCATCGAACTCTCTGCGGTGGTGACCGTTGATCGCAGTACGCGTTTATTCCTTCCCTGCCCTCTTGCCTTGCCCCTGCCACGAACAGCCTGTTATTTTTCCTAAGAAAGATGATGCAGTTTTCGTCGAAAATCGTCCCGTCGGGTGCCCCCAGGTTCAATTTAAACTACTCCACAATCGACCTTTGCGCCCGGTCACAAAACGTAGTGCGTCGGGCGACTGCGACCTTTTTTCCTACACTCGCTATTATCCGCGGGGTTTTTTTTTTTTTTTATGATCCCCTAGCTTGAGTTCCCTCTCCCTCCTCTCAACCCAGCAAGTGCGTTTCGAGTTTTTCTTCTGTTTGGTTTGTGCACCCTCGACGTGATACACGTTTCCAAGGGTTTTTGTCCTCTGGTTGGCAATTATCGCATTCCTTTCCCTCCCGTCTTGGTCGAGTTCCCTCTTCATACTTGTGATTAGAGTTGACCGCATGCTGTTTTATTGAAAGCACGGCGACTTTTTAATCGGCGCTAGCAACATCCAACCCCTCCCGCGAAGCCCCCCAGGGATTTCTTCTTATCCTAGAGGATTTGCGTCCCAGATCCAGAATTGTTGCTCTGAGTTATTACATTTGCATCGCCCAATCTAGCGCACCGTTTATACTTCTCTTCCGTTGGGTTTCCCTGAAACCGCCCGGTCTCGCAATTTTTTTCTTCTGATTGTAATGCTTTTTTTTTCCAACACCCAACCCACAATCAATGTATTCCTCTGCGAGCAACCACTTTCTTCGATCTGTTACGTAGCAGCCAGTTCCTGCTTTTCACGACTGCGCAACTCTGGCGAGCTTGAGAAATCCCGTTTTGCCTCGGTGGTTTGCTGAGGCCATTGAATAGTCGCCCTTATGACCACATCGTTTTTTTGCCAGTACAGACAGGATTCCCATTTCCCAATTCGCTCCTCGACCGACAATGGCGAGCATTGCCAGCCTTTTCGCTGCAGCTACGATTACACCTTATCCCGACGTCTGAGTTTTTTCAAGCACACAGCCTTCAACCCACGATCCCCCCCCCCCCCCCCTTTGGCACATTGACCGATAGATCGCTCTCTGCGCACGGGGCCCCCGCGTACTTTCCGGATCCTCCGCCTCGCCACCTTCCTCGCCAGAACCACGGTTATTAGCTGGACAGAAGATTGATGTGTTTAATTTTCACGCTTAGTTTACCTTTACTTAGTCTGAGATTTTTTCCCGATCCACCCTTGTCCCATTTCCCTGTGATACCGCTCTGCTTTTCCTCCTCCAGGAATTTTCGCTCTGGAAGCCGACCTCCTTCCCCCCGTATCCACAACAGACTCCGATTGCCGATTTCTGCGGTCCTTACCCCCCTTTTTTATCATAATTCTTGATTTATTTGAGTTTCCCCTCGTTTTTGACATATCTCCTGCGGGACTAGAAGAATCATGAGTACAGTTTTTTAACGCTACTCACTTTTTTATCTCAAGATGACCTTGAGAAACTTTCCTGGGTTTTCCCCCCCCTTCCTGAGGGAAATATCTTCAGCGTCATTGCTGAGACCATTAGCGACAGGACCGACGCGCTTCCGACCCCCGTTCGCAACACCTTTTTAACCCTTCCTGGCGCCTTCCTTGTTCCCTTTGTCCTCCAAAACAACGTCACCCGTCTTCTCAACAAGACATCACCTAGAATGAGTCCGAGGTAGTTTCCCCAAGTTGTTTACTAACCCTTGTCCCTATAATTTTCTGCCCCTCTTAAAGCATCTTTTTTTTATTTTTTCCCTTTTACTTGTGAGATGACCATCCGAACCGCAATAGCCCTAGATTTCCATATCAGCTTAGATATCTTTGACTCCCTTTCTGAAAACGCTGCCGCCACCGCCGCGTTTGCCTTTGTAGAGGAGTCCCTTTGCTTGCCTCTTCAGCCCGCTTAGTTGAGTAACTGCTTGATACGTCTGTTGCGGACGTAGGCCTCTGGACTCGCATTGAACCGTTCTTAGGGTTTTTTTTCTGTTTTTTTTGGTGTATTGTCGAATTTCCCCAGGTTCTGTCGCTTTGCAAGTAATGGACATCTGCCTTTTATCTTGTCGCCCTGATCGATTCCTTGACAGAAAAGACCTTTACACCTTCAGGCCGGGTTTTCGCATAATTTTTTCATGTAATACGAGTCCCTCCCTTCTCCGCCTCCGCGGTTTCCTGAGATTTGAAGCGATAATAGACTCTGATTTTCTCAACAACATTTGGAGGAACCTCCCCAGACCTGGCGACAAAATCCACCATCAATCCTTTTACACCCCCCTTTCGCTATCTATTGAAGTTTTTGCCGCGTTCACCGTCTTTAAGTCTTACATGGTATGAGACTTTAAGTTCTTTTCCTGCCAACTACCCTTGCGTTGCTTCCCCCAGCTTCCAGCATGAAAACCCAACCCAAAAAATGAAACCCTTCTTTCCTACAAGCTACGGTACCGGTCGCCTCTTCCCCCCCCCCCTCTTCTGGAATCTAATCAGGATCCCATCATTTTATATTTGTTGAATGGTTTTGTGAAAGAGAGATACTGATCTTTTTTTCAGAGCCCCAATAATTGTTTCCGAGGAACTGCGTATACGAGGAACTGCGGAAAGAAGTTGTCCCCTTGGTTTGAGCTTTTTTTCATTGCATATGTTACCATTTAGCTGGCGTATTACTTGCCTTCCCCCTATAGAGGACCAATCTCCCCTGACCCTTTCCTATTCCTTGCGTCGCCTTCGCCCGATTCCCCTTTAGAATAGCTTTTGCGCGATGATGGTGGATCCTCCGTTTTCCACCCCCCCGGTTATGGAGTTCTCCCCCCCAAAACAGTTTGTTCCCCCCCTCCTCTCCGACTGTTCTCGGAACGTTCCCCCACCTCGGAGAGTACGCCCATTCGAGAGACGTTTACATTCGCGAAGATCCCTTCCTTTCCCCCCCTGTTTGAATTTCGTCGCTTCTTTCGCTCCTTGACAAATGCCCATTTTCTATTCCCTCCTTGCGAGCTCATTTGTCGGGCTGTAGTCATCATTCGCACCCAAACCACCCGCGAGCGGGTGCCTCGTTCGGGATACTGAAGTCACAGACTTGCACGCCGCGCATTGACGACCTCCATCCACCCTCCGCCAATTCGGCGTATTTTCCTTTTCAACCTTTTCTCCACCCCGGTATCCCAGGCCTTTCCTTTCGCAAAGGCTGACTTCTTATTCTCGTTTCTTCTAAGCGCGTCGCCGTTCTTCCCGTCTTTTTTCTCCCAAGAAAACCATCTAGCTTGCAACCCCAAGGTATTGTGCAGGAAAATCTTATTCCTTCCGCGCACCCCATTCAGTATTGGGACCTCGCGTTCATCAAGCGATCGTTTGTTTTTGCATACCCTGGAGTGTTTTTTTTTGTTTTTTTCACATCCGTTTTTACCTTCTCTCATTAGAAGGATTTTTTTAAAATCGGTTAACCCCCACCCATTTCCCCTTCTCGTCGACACGTTTGTCGCATGCCTCGTGTGCGGCGCTGAGATTTTTTTTCTTCCCGATGGTCCTTTTTTTTTTCCTTTAGGAGAAGAACGGAAGATTTCCTGATTTCCAAGCCCCTTTTTGTTCCACGTCTTTGACTTCTTTTTTTTTTAAAAATTTTTTTGCTAATTCTTTGTTGTTTCAAACTTCTTAAACCACGCTTTTTTTGGGGAAGAAGTTATCCCCCGAATCTTTTGTTTTTCAGCCACACCCACCCTTTCTCTTTAATGCAGGGCCGACTGTTCCATCTTTTTTTTCTTTTTCCCCCGCCCTCTCACACCGATCTGTTAATTGATACCCTCCCCTCACTTTTCATCTGTAGACGTCTTTGTGAACGTATGTGCTGCAGTCGGCTTCCGATCTTCCGATGTTGGGGAGCCAGAACAGGCACTTCTTGAAAATGCGGGGGATGGTTTACCTTTTCCCCAGTTACCTCAATATCGCATTTTTGAATAGGCTTCTCCCCTTTTCCCCTGCTACCCCTTTACCCCCCTCTCGCACCGACCCCCCCCAAAAAGTTCTTCGTCGACGCGACGGTTTATGCGCGATTCGCGATTTCTCGAGGGTTCCCCGTGTCATCGCGAGCCCCTCCTTTTAGAAATAGAACCCCCCAAATAGTAACTTGACAAAGTGGTTGCGCGTATTTTTGGACCGTTGCCCGAAAAAACCGTAGCTAACGTTTCAGGGGGGTCAGTCCTTTTTCCGTTAGGGAAATTACTAGATAGAACGCGTAGATTTCCTTCTTTGAAGCCCCTTCTGCATCGTCATGTGGTATCACATTTTTTCACGGCGACGTCATTCATAGTGACCCGAACTATTCATACTTCTCCCACTCTCAAGCGTGCGTTTTTTCGATCACAGGTTGACAGTGGAACGTCGATTTTACTTCTCTGAACCCCGAGGGCCAAGCTTCGCTACATTATAGGACTAGAGCCCTTAAAACGCATACTCTGCGAACGCGTTTGGTTGTTCCCATATTTCCTTTTCCCCTCCTCCCTCTTTTTTTTTTTGTTTTTTTTCTCTTTTTTTTTCCCTTCTCCACCAGTTTGGATGCTTTGCCTAAATGCCTCAGCCTACTCCGTTTTTTCCTTGCGAAACCCCCTCTTGCAGCATCCGCGTTTACCCCCCTCCCCGCGAACCTGGCTGCCGCGCTCAAGTGAATCCATTTGCCTAGATTATTTGAATTCCGTGTTCAATTTTAGAGATCCACATGCGCTTCCTCGACGGTTTGACCTTTTCCCCCACCCCAGCCTTCAATCGCGAATTTTCTGACATACCTCCAAGTTTTTTTCCTAAGGTCCCTTTTTGTTACCGTCGAGGCTTTTACCCGAGTTCCCCCACGAAAAACGCGCACCCACTTAGATGTCCCTTTTTTCTCAGGCATGCTCGTGCCTGGAAAAGTTTCCTTTCCACCCTTGCCCCCTCCCCCCCGATTATATGCCCTGCGCCAACCGTTGGCGCCTGCGCACCCCGTTTAGCATCGAGGTGATCCTTTCTTTTATTAAGAGGTCACCCTAACCTTCCCTTATTTTCGTCACGCCCCCCATCGATTCCCCCCCTTCATTTGTGATGTCTAGTGCATCGTGAGCTGCTCGGGGAAGTTTGACACAACGTCCCACCGCACGATCCGCTTTTTCCAGGTTCGTTGGGTGTCATTTCACCATTACCATTCTTCCTCAGTGGTTGTAGTTGCGTTGAGACAGTCTTTGAGCCCTGAATCAGCGTCCGTTGAAAGTCGCCTTTCTGATCGACCCAGATTGCGCCGATAAAGAGACCCACCCAGCGTCTAATTCTCTGCTAGTCGTAACCCTATTATCTTTGACATTTTTCGCGACAGACCTTAGCCCAGAAATTGCGTTGGTACCCCACTGTTACCCCCAATCAGGATCTAGTTTTTTCCTGCAACCCCAACACCCCCCTCCTCACCAGACCCTTCCCATGAAACGCGAGTCCCGAGACTGACTGTGGTAGCTCCCTCAGACTTTACCTTTTGCACTTTCCTCTCGTTTTTTTTTTTGACCGGCCTTTCTTTTGGAACAACACTGCCCCCTTCGAACCGAAGGGCAAAAAGTCTCTTCCCCAGAGACCCGCTTTTTAATTCTTTTAGAAAAGAATGTTTTTTTCCCCCTTAAAAGAGGCAGAGTTGTTGCCTTCCCTCTAGTTTCTGGAGAGTCGCTCGGGTTTTTTTAAGAGTCTGTTCTTCTCAGCGCGGAGCCTGCGTGCGTCTGTGACTAGATACATTCCCATATCTCCGAGGTTTTGGTTATTTCTCTGGTAAAGTTTTCTTCGAGTTATTCCTTACTTCCCCTGCCCCCTGCAATCTCCCTAGCAACCGACTTCAAGACTTTTTTTGGCTTTGATTCATTCGGCGGAACGGGGATCCTGCTTTGCTTTGGCTATTTTGGTTTGTTTTTTTTTTTGGTTTTTTTTTTTTTTTTTTTGGTCGACCCATCTCCTTCCCCTTTGGATCTGAAACCTCTGCCCCGTTGAAACCCTCTTGGCGCGATGGCGTAATAACCCATCATTCTTCAAGCACGATCTTTTCGGGTTTTGCGAGGTCCGCAATGAACTTCCCACTCCAGTTCTGTTAACTTTCAATCCATAATGGCTCAATACCCAGTAAAGCAGTTCCCAACCTCAAAAAAATGAACCCTCCCAGGGGAAATCAGCGCAAGGGCGCTCGGCACACTTGATGGTAAATGGCTCTGAGTTTTATCTTCTATATTTGACTAATCCCCAGTGTGACTCTGACCTTTTACTGATCCTGCGAGCGAACCCTTTCGTTCGAGGTCAAGCTGAAAGAGGGTTCTTTTTTGTCGTGGATTTGTGAAATGTTTTCTTCTCCAATTACGATTGCAGGGCCCCCCTCCTATTTAAAGACCCTTTCGCTGGCTCTTCCCAACTTCCACGGAGTCCCTCCTTTCCTTGCTCTTTTTCCCATTTTCTTCGCGGCCACTTCGAGTCTTTTTCGTTCCTCACAACCTTTGTTAAGAACCTCCCCCTTGCCCCTCTTCTTTTTTGCACCAGCACTATTCCTCTTCTCAGCAAGACCTTTTACATCGCCATCCCAAAACTTTCTGCTTGCAAGTCTCGTTTTTTCGCCGAAGCCTTTCACCCAAGATGAAGTAATCTCGATTCAATCCTTCCCCTTTTGCCCCTTTTTTCCCTCGACAATAACCAAAACCCCCCGATGGGTTTTCTCCTTTCTTGGACGACTTCGTCCCCGTAGCGGCTCCGTCCCGAAACTCACCCCCAGTCCCGCGGACAATGCGTCCTTCGGAAACGGGATTTTTTCTTCTCTCGGTGCCCTGCTTCATCGTGTCTACCCTCCTAAGCTATCATGATCCTTTCTTTTTGTGTTTGCCTCTTTTCGACTTGTTCCCACCCCAAGAAAAAAAGGCCCGAATTGCCCCAACAAAGTTTGCAGTCCGGGAAAACCCCCCGTTTTCTTCATAGCTACCCCCTGCTTTTTTTTTTTTTTTTTGATAGATTTCATTTCCCAGTGATTTGGTGGAGTCTTGTGTCCGTTTTTTTGCCAACCGCCGTGTCGAAGCCGCGGCTGGAACACGATGTTACCCCCCCATTCTTGGTTCTCCCCCCTTTGAATGCGAGGGGCATAGCAGGATATATTTACTCGTGCATCGCGGTTCCTTCAGTCGGCGACTGGCGATAGACAACTTCCCCTGGCCCGCTGATTGAATTTTCTATATGTCTCTGGTCTTTCTCCAATCAACCCCCCCCCACACGTCCCACCTTCCGTAATGAACCCCCCCAACGCCACGGCTTTTTGGAACGTTCCGGGCTTCTGGCATTTGATTGGAGCGACGAACAGCCCGTACACTTCATTCCTCTTGTCCTTTTTTTTACTTTTTTGTGTGCTGAAGTATCGCGTCACACTCCGTCCCAAATTAGATCGCCCTGGTCCCAACCCGGGTGGCGGGCGCGTGTGTGGACAGCGTCTTCTCTCGACTTTCGCGGAGCGTCGCTTATGCAAGAATTCGCACCAGTTGCCACCCTCCTCACGGCTTTTTTTTCTTCTTTTGTCATTTCAACCTTCCGCCTTACACGTCCCATATTCTTTCCCCCCCCACAAGGTTTTTTTGTATTATGGCAGCCTTCGCGAGGAGTTTTCCCCTTTTCCGATTGTGAAAGCTGTGAGAATAGCATGTGGATTCCTTTAAGCATTTGTCATTCAAATCGGTCAAACAGCAAAATCTCCCTTTGAGCGGACATCCAGGTTGCAGTTGCTTTTTTTGCTGCGGAATTTTCGCACTTTCCCTGGTCTCGCAGCGAATTATGGCTGAAGCTACACCGTCAGCCTCTGCGACTTGGTGCATCTCCTTTTCCCCTTTTTTTGTGTTGATTCTCTGATTCACCAGATTCTCACGTTGAATTGCATTATAGGCTCACGCGTAGCAACCATTCTTCTCTTTTGGAAGCCCCTTCTTAGTTAACCCCTCTGGTGGCATGCGTGCCCCCCTGCGCTTGAGTCTTTGATATTTGAGAAGTTTTGGTTCCGATTTTGCCCCTCTTAGATGATTTCCCTGCGCCACACACCCTTGATTCCTAGACCCCTCAGTTTCATCTTCTAGCGTCAATGGCTGCCCCTATTTCCCCTCCGACTTTTGGGAGCACCCTGTCAACGGTAAGGCAACAGTAGATTTTTCCCACCAGCCCCAACTGAAAACACTTTGTGGACCCATGAAGGTATTGCTCTATCTCGCGGCACCTTTCTAACGCTCGATGTCTCCAAATTTCTCCTCGTTCCTCAAGGTTTGTGATTTCCTCCTCTGTGACCTCAATTTGACGGAGTCTTTCCCTCCCAACCCTGCGAGATTTAGCCGGCCAGCGACGGTCATCCTGTCGATACCTATGGCGGGTCCTCCCCTTCCGGCATTTATCTGCGCGCGGACGCCTCTTAACCAAAAGCCCCCCCTTTCCTCCGACCCTGCTTTGTTCGTTGTTTCCCTTTTTTTCCCACCTTTTGACATCCTTTTGGCTTATCAGTCCCTCGACAGATATCCTCGATGCGAAAGGCCCCCTGCCCGTGGTCACAAACTTTCGATCTATCGAGAGTTCCGCTCCCTCCTCTCTCAAAACCTTGTTCGGGCGAGTAAAATATATCAGCCTTCCGCGCATCGCCAATATCCCGACTTTTTTTTGTCGACCCCCGTCCACTCAAGAGGGGCACCGGCTGTTACCCCAACACTGCGGCCGCGCTGAGTTAGGGCAACCCAAAATGCCAGTGAATCCACCCACACTCTCCCCGTTTTCGAACTCTGCGTCCGATTCCCTTCGGGTGTTGATTTTTTGTGACTTGAATGACGCCTTTTCCCCCATTTTACGTTTATTGCTAACTTTTTTTTTTCAAATTCCGGTTCCTTTTTGTTCCCCCTTCATTACGGGACCCCCCTACCACGGGCCCTTAGAAGGAACGACGTCTGATCAGTCCCTCTCCAAAGGAAAAGAATGGGCACGCGTGCCCCTCGGGGCCCTTTCTTGCCCGTGAAGCCGTTTTCGCCTGGTAACTGGTTGGAGAGCGGATTTCGGCGAAGATGCTTTTTTGTGTTCCTTCCTCCCGTCCTCTTTTTCTTTTTGCTTTGTTATCGAAATGAGAGTGTTTTTCTTTAGCGCCATGGACCTCTTCCACTCTATTAAGACCCCCCAACGACGACTTTCAAGCAGCGGGTTGTCTCATTCGGTTCTCCTGTAAACGGGCTCATTAGCCTTTTTGTTTTGCTATGCTTTGCCAGCTCACATCGCTGCCTCAACCCCCTTTTTTTTGGAGGCAGAAAACTCCTAGTCTCACCCCCACCACATTACTCACGCTATTTGAAGGGTCTCCGTTGAAGTTTTTTTTTTCCCCTCAATGAATCTTTTTTCCTTCTTTTCTCCTGCACTAACTCTTTATTCTCCCCCCTTCATAGCAGTTCCCCCCCAACAAACTCCCCCCCCCCCCCCCTGACCCCACCTGAACCGACCTCCAGGTGTTCGCTAGACAAAAAATGGATACTTAGGAATCAG
>Ga0179593_1309893_pt1 | contig 12665 bp, 18 predicted proteins | sample CZODoug2_1_08_16_FD_185931 | JGI IMG/M metagenome (GOLD analysis project Ga0179593, IMG submission 185931) | Vadose zone soil fungal communities from Angelo Coast Range Reserve, California, USA - CZODoug2_1_08_16fungal (PacBio error correction) | ecosystem: Environmental > Terrestrial > Soil >... | reverse complement strand
GCGTTCCCCTCCCCATTTTTGCAAAAATTTGCCAGCGCGTTCCTGGTTTTTTTTCTTCCCTGCGTCCCATCATTTTTTCTCTTTTTTGATTCCCGGACCCAGGACTCCTTCCCCCCCCCCTCCCCCCCAACTTTCCCCCCGCGGTGCGGTTTCCCCCAACTTTTGTGACCAAGATTTTTTCTTGAGTTTCCTTTTAAAAATTTTTAAAAATGTCCCTTTTCCCGCAGTTTCAGTTTTTTCTTTTGCCTTCTGAAAAATTTCTTGCGGTTCCCTCTTTTAAAAACCAGTAACCCCAACACTTACACCACTTTTTTTAGAACCAACTGGAGAGTTTTTTTCTCGTCCTGGGTCACTTTCGCCAGCTGACTACACTTTTGGCCCTCATGAAATTTTTTCTCCCGCTCTATAACCTTTGCTTGTTTGTTTGTCCTATTTGCACTTTCCCCCCACCCCACCCAAGACGATTTTGGTGACTTCTGTTTCCCTCGAGAAACCCTCCCCCCCCCCTCCTGCTGAGCCCTTAAACTAGAATTTGATTTCCTGATATTTTCAGTGTTATTGCCCCTTTGAATTCCGCTATGCCCGTCGCCGCACGTCTGATTTTCCTTTTTTTTTCCAACTTAGTTTTCCACCTGTTTTCCTTTTCGCCATTGGGTTTTTTTCCCCACCGTTGGCTCGTCCCGTCCCTAAAAAAACAAGCGCTGTTCTCCTGGGCATTGCTTAACTGGTTGACCCACCCCCGACTGATTTTTTTGCTCCAAGGTTCCGTTTTTCGTCCCACGACAATTTGATTGCTCATTTTTCCTTAGACAAGTTTCTTTTTGAGGTAGTCGAATGAAAGCTCCCCTGACACCCCTTCCCACCACTCTCATTGGTTCGTTCGTTTGTTTTTTTTTGCGACCCTCAGGTCCCACCGATTTTTTTTCCCAATAATGTTTCCTTGAGTTCATGCATTTCTTTTTTTTTACCTCCTTTTCCTCTTAACTACGGCCTTGCTGTACCACCTCTTTCGGGCGTTTAACTTTTTTTTTTCGGCGATAGAGGTTACGGATTTATTTTTTTTTTTTTGGCTGCCCTGTCTTTTTCCTTTCCTCCCCCTGTCCTTGGTTTATTTTATTGTATGCGTTCTCTGGACCCAGGTTTTTCACCTTTTCCCAATCTTCGACACGAAGTTTTTGTTTTCTCCTCCGTATGTTCTCCCGCGTCTCTTTTTCTTACTGAGCTCGTTGACTAACCCCCACGCCCCCTCCTTTTCCGAAGCCTTCGCCCTCCCCTCTCATTCCCCCGATGTCAACCTTAGAATTGGTGCTTCTTTCCTTTTTCTTGACTTTTGATCCCCTGATGTTTTCTTTCTGGCTGTCGATCTCGGCCCCCCAGTTTTGCTCACTTTTTTGGCTTTGGACATTCCCTACGGCCTCTTTGAGGTCGGTCTGCGCGGACGCCTTCGTTCTTTTGGAGGCATGCCTCGCTTTTTCCGTCCGCGTCGCAATCGTCCCTTTGTCATTCATTCTTTGTTGGTTTTTTGTCTACGGTCTCTCCCTCCCAATCGCGTTGCCCCTTTTTTTCCCCTCATTTGCTTTTTTCTTTCATTGGAGGAGCCATCTTTCTGCACGGCCGGCACGTCTTGCCCCCTGTTTTTTTTTCTTTCAGACTCCCCCCCCCCTTTTTTTTGGTCTGGTTCATTCGAGTAGTTGTCCCTTTTTCTTTGTGTGTTCTTCCCCTCTGAACGTTCGGCTTGGTCTGCACTTGCACCATTGTCGTAAATTGTGTGCGCGTTGCGGCAATTTTTTTCCATGGTTTTTATCTCGTTCCTGCAGCAAGACGAACCATCCAATCCCTCACCCCCCTTGTCAAGAACCCCCCCCTTGCACCGCGTTCTTTGTCGTCTTGCGACACAAAGGGGCTCTTAGCTGCCTCCCCCCGGTTCTTTTGGCCCCAATTCCCGTTTTCCTTTCCGTTCTCATTCTCCTTTGATTACTCCTCAATCGCAGTTGTGCTTGCCCCTGTTCGGGTACAGGTTTCTGGCTTCGGTTACACTTTTGTCTTTCATCTCTCTTTCCCTCCTTTTTTTTTGTTTTTTTTTTTGTTTTTCCTCTTTCCCCAGTTTTTTTGGTCCTATATAATAATGAAACGCTGAGCGGTCTTCCTGGTTTTTGTCAGGTAGCAACCCCCCTCCTGCCCCTGATTAAGAGCCCCCATATTCCTTTTTGTTTTTTTTTTCTAATTTTTTGACAACAGGTGTCGGGTTTTTTTTTGTCTTCTTTTATCCTCTTTTTTTCTTGGCTTGGTCTGTAGTGAGAGTTCCCCGGCTGCCTTTTTGACCGTTTTGATTCTTCCTTTCCCGCGGTGATGGTTTGAGTTGTCTTGATTTGTGGTTCCCCGTCTGGGCCCAACCCCCCCTGGCCTTCCCTCTTTCAGTCGTTCTGCTTCAACACAAGTTCTTCCCCTTTTTCAAAGTGCCAGCCCCTTCCTTTGCGAAAAACGTTTTTCGGTTCCTCGGCTTTATCCGCTAGAGGTACCCTCTTTTGGTGGATCTTTTTTCTGCGTCCCCAGGCTGTCCTTCTTCTTCCCGCTTGAATGGCCCGTCGGGCAGGCGCTTTCACGTCATTGGTGGCTCCGTCTTTTTATTTCCTTTTATTTCTTCACTTTTCCCATCTTTTTTCTTCTTTTGTGTCGCGGAGCCTATTCGACAAAACGGATCGTCTCTCTCCTGACCGTTTTCCCGACGGCGTGAGTTTTTTTTTTTTTAAAACATGCCCCCCGAGTCCTCTTCTTTTTTGTCCGTTCCTTTTTCGGATGGGTCAGCGAAGACGCTGCGCCCTTGTCCTCCGTTGCTTAGTCGTGTTGTAATGTACTCCCGTCCACTATTAAAGGGCTTTTTCATCGTCCTGCCAGTTTTATGGACGTTTTTTTTTTTTTAGTTTCCAGATTTTCCCCCTCCCTGCTTTTTGGTGTGTTGGAGGTCCCTCCTTGTTGTTTTTGCCTTGAACAACTTTCGAGGTAGGATGATGTCTCCTCTGTTTTCTTGCGGAGGATTTTAGGGGGGGATGAGAGGCTTATGAACGGTTTTGGGCCCTGGTTTTTTTTTTGCGGAAAATTTTTTTCCCTTTTCAACGTATGGTTACCTCCTTTTTGCGTGGACGGGCCACTTCGAGGGCCTGTTGTTTTTTTGTTAACCGTTTTTTGCCTCACCTTATTCGACCGCCTCCTTCTCATGTCACACCCCATTGTTTTCCCCACAAATGTTCGTACATCTTCCCTGGCCCCTTCCGACAAAAAAATTACTGGCCACACCCAGTTTTCTTCCACGCCGAGTTGTTTTCACCGTCCCCTTTCCCCCCCTTCCCCGCCCTTCGCCATTTGAGGTACTTCCCTCCCCCAACCCTTAACGACGGACTGGGGTTTTTCCCTGCAGGCCGGTTTTTAGTAACTTTTTTTCCCCCCAATGGTTCTTACCGCTTCCCCTTCCCCTTTTTTCTCCTTTTTGTGCCGGCTGGCGGGTGGTGGACTTTTCTTTTCGACCCCTCCTCTGCTTTTTGAGTTTTTCAATGGGGGTTCCCTCCTTCACTTTCTTTTTGCTCTTTTGGAGAATTTATAAAGGCTTTCCCCGACGGGTTTTTCAGTTTTTTTTCTTTTACTCACAAGCTTTGTATTTCTTTTGCTCCTCACAAATCTTTCTTGGGCCGATGGACCATATTCTTTTCTACAACCCCCCCTTCTTCTGGCCCCTTTGGTGTTTTTTTTTCCATTTTAAGCATTTTTTTTCCACGCCATTTACGTTAGGACTGTCTTCCCTGCGCGGCGGTTTTGACCCAACGACAACCCTGGCGCCTTGGGCCACTTGTATTACTTTTTTTTTAGTTTTTTCCTGCCCCCTGATACGACCTTTTTTTTTGGCGGCGCGTGGCCCCCCAATATTTTTCTTTTATTGGGTTTTTTCTTGTTCCCTCTCCCACGTTCGTTTTTTTCTCGAGGATCTTTGCTTTCAGGAAAGCTATTTTTTTCAATTTTCGTTTTTTTCTGATAGGGTCGGGAAACCAGCCTTCACCCCCCCCCCCCCCATTTTTTGGGTTGGCTTTTCCCCCTTGTTTGAACTTTTCCTAGGTCTTTTCCCTTTTTCGCAATAAGTATCTGATGTTGGAGTCAACCAAAATTTTGGTGCAGGCACAATGCCAAGTTTTCGCCTGCTTACGTTTGATTCCACGGTTCCACTGAGGAGATTCTGGTTGTCGGGTTGTCGGCGAAAAGTGTGTAAGGTTTTTGTTTTACTTTTTTTGACATCTCACGCACCCTTCCGTAAATTCAGACTTGCTTTCCTTTTTCTGGGTGACAGCGTTCAAACCCTTCGTAATTTTTTTTTTTCCTCCTTGTGTGCCCCTGTGTTTTTTTTTCTGTATCTTCTCGGTTCTTTTTTGGACCCCCCCCAAGTTTGCTGCTAGATTTGTGCATTTTTTGGATCAACCTCCGCGCTTTTTTTGGCGACCCTTGTTTTTCTTCTCTGGTCTTCGATTTTTTGGAGTTGCCCTGAGTGGCGGCGAAATTCTCCTCTCTATATATCTTTAATCCTTCCGTTTTTTTCTTTTTTTGTGATCTGTGTATTTTAGTTCATCAGTCCCCCTTTCCTATTTCCGGGAACGCTGAAAAGTCGCCATTTGTTTTTTCAAAAACCACCCCCCCACTTTTTGTTGTTGTGAAAGCTGTTCTTTTTTTTCCCTTCGGCCATTTGAGCTTGGTGAGGTAAACCCCCCCGCCCTACGTCCCCCCATTCCCCCCTTGCTCTTCCAAAACCTTCCCCCTCCACCCTCTTGGAGTTTCTCCAAGTTTTGCCCACACCTTCCTGTTGGACCGCTTCCCTCCCTTTTTCGAAGGGACTTTTTTTTTTCCAACGTTTCCCCTTTTACTGGAGCCGCCCAGTCCCCTACCCTTCTTTCTCGCCACATCTTTGGCGTTTCGTCTTTCAAAAACCCCCTTTTGCAAAACCCCCCACTTTCCACCAACACTGTTTTAGCTTACTTGTTTGCGTTTTTTCGTTGCCCGCCCAGTGCTCCCCCCAAGTGTTTTTTGTCCCGGTTCACCCGTGGGTCCCCCCCGTGAATTAAAAAAGTGGTTCTTTTGTTCGTCCCCCACGCCCTTCCCCCTTTTTTTTGGGTGGGAGGTCCCCTAGGTTCCTCATCCCCTCCCCCCCCGCTCCTTTTTTTTTGTGAAAAGGTAGTCCCGCATATTCTTTTTTTCCCCTTTCCCCCCCAATTGTCCCCGCTTTACCAATCTTCTTCTCCACGATGTGCTGACGTACTTCCCCCCACTTTCAGGGAAAATGATATTTGCTTGAGCACGGCGATTTCTTTCTTTTTTTAAACCTTTTTCTACCGTAAGTCCTTTTTTTGCTTTCCTTTTGGTTCCTTTTTCAAACATCGCGACCCTCTCTCCGCTAAAAACCTTCGTCTATGTTCCTTTCCCCTGGGGCGGCTAAACCTCTCCACCCCAAGCCCCCTTTTCCCGATTCTTGTTGTTTTTCACGATCGGTCACGATTTCCCCCAAAAAGATTGTTTGCGCAGTCCGACCACAAGTTTTTGGTCCCTCTGTTAGTTCCTCCCAATTCTTTTGAACCAAAACCAGTACTTTCCCCCCTACCTCTCCCTGGAAAAGTTTTTGCTCCCCCCACAGCCTTTTTTCTCGCCCTTAAATCCTCCCTGTCGGCTTTGACGAAGGGTCCACTGAACCGTCCCCCCTCGTTCCCCTGTCAACCCCTGAAGTTTTTCCCTTAGCGAGCTATTTCCCCGCCCTCGTTTTTTCGTTACCCCCCCCCTTCCGGCCCATTCGGTACACACACACCCAGCCATTTTAGGGTCCCTTTTCCTTTTTGATTGATTTATGCCATCGATTGTTGGGTTATGCCTTTTTTTTTTTTTTGTTTCTTTTTTTGCCCAGGGTCTTCATCGGATTTTCCTTTCTTCGTGTATGGTCTGTTGCCTTTTGTATGTTTAGGCTAACCTGCTCTGCCGCCCCCTGGTTTTTTTGGAGTCACCGGGTCGTCTTATTTGACCTCTTTTCCTTTTTTTTCCCCCTTCACTTGTCGCGTTTTCCCCTTCTTTGGCCTTCGTTGTTCTTTTTTTTTTTTTATGAAACACGAACTTGCCCCCAGTTTCTTGCCCCACCTTCCATGCGCAGCCTTTCCCCTGCGCCCGCCAATCCCCAACCGCGTCGTTTCATCTCCTCGTCCTTTGGTGTTTCACTCACATTTCTCTCTTTCTTTTCTTTTTTTTCCTTTTTCCTTTTCCAATCGTCCGAAATTTTCGCGACTGAAACCCCTTCCCCCCCTCTAGTTCACTGTGTTGCTATTTTTTTTTGATTCCCCTGAAGCCCCCCCCTTAGACGTGCATGCATTTGAGCGTGCTTTCCCCTTACTTTTATTTCTTTTCCGAAGCTGGCGCCTACGCGGGCGGTTTTTCTGACCAGCGTTTGCGAATGACTTCTTTCATGACCTGACCATCCGTGTGTCTCTTTTCGTTTTTGCCCATTTGCTCCATCTCAATTTGATGGCCCAACCGTCGTCCTTGATGCCCCCCCCCTTCTCGGACGAGGCTCTTCTCCGTTTTAGCTTTTTCCCCTTTGTTCTTGAAGAATTCCAATCCCGCTGGCTTTTCTGGAACTTATACCCCCGACCTGTCCTCTTCTCTTATCGCGAGGCTCGTGTTTTCTCCCCCTTGATCCCCGTTTTTGGTATGCAAAGTGTGGGTGTCTGACGAGAATTTTGTTAAATTGTTTCCCCCATGCTTATTTCCCCGTCTTCCATCCCCCCCCTGAAGAACCCCTGCGCATCTTTGGTCCATACCCCCCTTCCACCGTCTCCCAGTCGCTCTCGGCACTTCCCCCCCCCCCACGGACGCTCTATTGCCCCCTCCACTTTGGAGGCAAAATTTTTTTTTTTTGCAAATGCTTTTGCCGGCGTTCCTTGCTATTTTTTTACGTGGAATCGTTTTTTCGTTTTTGCTAATTTCAGAAGCCTTGCGGTTCTTTTCGGGCGTTTACATCGTGTTATTGGCGTTTTGAGGCACATTTTCTTCCAAATGTTGTCCTGCTTTCTCCCTTCTTCTTTCCCTCCGTTGTTGTTTTTTCCCTTTCATATGATTCATTTCCCCATTTTCATTTTGGCCACCTCGGTTCCCCGGACACCCCTCCCGCCCAGCCTCTTCTTCCCGTTAGGTTTTCCCTTGTTTCTTCTTCTCCCCTAGTTCTAATTTCGTCCCGAATCGGGCTTTTTTTGAAGGTTTTCACCCCAGGTAACCCTCGTGGCTTGTGGCAGATTTTTGAACAGGCGTTTGCTTTTTGGTTTCTTTCATTAGTTGCTGGCTGTTTTTCTTTCACTCTTTTTTTTCCCTTTGTTTTTCTCTTATTTGGAGGGGGTCATTTTCGTTTTGGTCCCTTTGTTCGTTACTTTTTTTTTTTGACCCTTCCGTTTATCCGACCCTGCCATGGATCTTACCCCCGTTCTTCCTTTTGCAGCTGTTTGCCTTTTTACCTGGCAATCTTTGTTAGGTAAACCCACCCGGTTTCCGATATTTCTTGCATCAGTTCACTTTTTTTCCCTTTAACAACATTTCTAGGTTTTTGATCTTCTCCACCTTCGTGTTTTTATGTTTTTGTCTTCCCCGCTTGAAGACCCGTCCTTTGCAGCAGTCACCCCCCCCTCAAGCTTTTTTTCTTTGACGCTTTGCCATAGCATTGTCCCCTTGCACCCCCCATCGTTTCCTCGATTTGTTCTTTCTCCATGTGAAAAACGTCTCGTTCCCAGGAGAATCCTTTTTTTTACCTTTTCTTTTCGACTTGGCTTCGATCTGATTAAAAAGACAGACATCGGGGGATTGTTCCCCTCCCTTTCGGGCATATTTCCGTCGCGGTCCATCTGTGCTGATGGAAGGTGTATCCCCCCCCTTTTTTTTGCTGATTCGGCCCCAGAGTCCTTAACTATTCCCTTTTTTGTTCCATTTTTAGTCCATCCTTTAATTTCCCCTCTTTTGTTTATTTTTTCTTTTGAAAACTGACCTACGCCGAAGTCGTCCCCCCCCCCCCCATTTGTAAGGAGTCGCCTCAGTCCCATTTTTCCGTTTATTTCCCGTCCGGTTGTTCTTTTTTTGGTGCGCTCTTGCGCGCTTTTTTCTCTTCCGACCAGTTTTTTTTTTGGGCTTTCAGTGGTTTTTGGACCACTCCCCCTGGAGTCTTTTCCCGCTGCAGAGACCCCGGCGTGGCGAAGCACTTTTTTACGGCTAACACTTGCACCCTCCTTCGTCTTTCACCCAGATTTGACCCCTTCCCCCCAACCGGGTGTAGTCCCCCCCCCGCTTTCAAGTTTGCAGTTTTGACCAACCGGCCACTCACCCCTTGGAGTCAAGCTTTACTTGGTTGAACCTGTTTGTGTACAGGCCCTTCAACCCCCCCCCTCTTTTTGGCGGTTATTACCTCCCCCCCCCCCTTTTTTTTTGAACTCTTTCTTTTTTTTGTACCCCATTTTTTTGGTTTTTTTTTTTTCGTTTTTTTTGTTCAGCCTAGCTGATGTTTTTCCTGGTCTTCCCTTGTGCTTGTTTTTTTTTTCATCCTTACGTTATTTTTTCCGGCTTGCCGTTCAGGCCCCTGTTTTGTTTTACCTGGCTCCGTCGACGACCCCTTCCCTTTTTTCGATTAGGACTTTGCGGTCCCCTATTGGGAGCATTTGGGTTTTTTTTTTTTGAGATACACGTTTTTCCTTTTTGCATCGGAGTCCCTTTTTCCTGTTACTCAAACCTCTCTATTTTCAAAATATTTCTGGTGTATTCTCCTGACCACGACTTGTTTTGCTTCCCCACCCCCCCCCCACCCCCCCCCCCTGATAGGTCCTTTTTTTGATTTTTTTTTCTTTGGTTAAAGCCTCCCTTGCACCATTCTGCTTTTTTTAGTTTTCTTTTTTTTGCCTTCGCGCTTGTTCCTGGACCCCCCACCACCTTTTTGCTGATTCCTTGTCCACTTTGGCCCAATTTTGCGTTTTTCCATACCCGATTTATTTCTTTGGCGATGTTTTTTGGTTTTTGCTAGATGATTTCCTTTTTTTTTTTTTTGCAGTCTTTCAAAGTTTCCCCTCTTCCTTTTGATTTCCGGTCTACCTTTCGTTGCCTCTTCTTTTTGACTTTCCCTTTTATAGTTCGAACATAAGACTTCACCCCCCCTCCATTCGCTGTTTTTGAGGAATTTTTGTTCAGTTTTTTCCTATTTTTTTCCGACTCCTTTCCCTGTCTTTTCGACGTTCAGCCAATTTTGAACCCACTCCCCGGTTTAGAGATTTGAGTGACTTTGTTTTTTGGTTCTTTGCTGGGGAGGACCGTTTGTTAGGTCGGCGCACTTCGCAGCCAACCCAGTTAGTTGTTGTTTTCTGGTTTTACATCTCACGTTCCCCCAATGATTTTTTTTTTAGCCGGTTGTCGGATGTTTTTCCCTGTCCCAACTGTTAGTGTTGCCAAACTTTTTCCCCATCTTTTTCGTTTTCCCCGCGTTTTGATGTTTAAAGATATATGGATTGGGGCGAGGTTTCTGCCCCTCCCAGTCCCCCCCTCTTTGGCCTCTGATTCCCTCGTCCGCGCTTTTTTTGCTTCGGAATTTTTCCTCGCCTTTCTCATTCTTGCGTGCCTTCTTTTTTTTTTTTTGCCTTTTATACATTCATCTCTCTCTTTCCTAATCCCTTTTTTTTTTTTGTTGATTTTCCTTCTGAATTGATTTTCCCCTCCCTTTCCCTCCTCCCCCACTATGACCCTTCGCTTTGCATGTATTGCCTCCAGCGTCCGACCAAACTTTTTTTTTCCCTTTAAACCCCCGCGCTTTTTTTTTTGCCGTGATCAGGCCGGGCCTCCAGTTTAAGCTTTTTTTTGGCAAAGCCTCCGTCCATACTCTTGCTCCGCCAACCCGGCAATCCCCCCCCCCTCCGTTCTGGGTTTGCACTTTTTTTGAACCAAGATTTCCCCCCCCCCCCTTCTTCTTGATTTGGCTTGTTTTTTCTTTGCTTACCAAAGGTTCCCCTTGTTCGGCCCTAGTCGTGTGAAAATTTCTGTGCCCTTCTTTAAATCTTGCGTCCTTTGTAAAACAGTTTTTCCCCCCAACCCACCACCCCCCCCCCGGTAGCGGCTGGCGTTTGCAGACCCAGAAATTTTTTATTGTCCCAGCCGTTCTTCCACCCGTGTTTACCCAAGTCAGCTTCACTTTCCTTACAACACCCTTTTGTATTGATTCCATTTTTTGCACCCTGCATTATCCCCTTGCGGGGGTTTTCGGGACAACCTTCCAACCCTCCTTTTCCACCCCCGTCTTTTGGTGTAAGTGCTTGTCGGGAAACCCCTATCTAACCCATAAACTGACTGTGGATGAACACCTCTCCTCCCCCTCCCTCGATCCCACCTTTCTTTTGAAGTGATTTCCCCCCGACCCCCCACTCAGTCTTTATTGGCCGCTTTTTGTTTTTTTGACTCCTCTCCTTCTTTTTTGACACACGGCCTTAGTAAAGTTACGCCCAACAGTTGCCTGGTTTATTCCCCCGTTTTTTTCGCAACTTCTTCATTTTGTCCTAAAAACTTTCCCAATGGGTCCTTGGTTTCTCTTTTTTCCCCCCCTGGTTTTCTTTTCCCCCACCCCCCCACCCCCAGTACCGATTATTTTTTTGGTCCCAGTCGTTGTAAGCTTTTACCCCCCCCTCCCCTCTTTTCTGTGACCCCTCTGGTTTTACCCTTTTTTTTTTTGAGTAGTTGGAAGAAGCCGTCCGTACGAAAAGTGCTGCTCCCACCCCCCCCCCCTATCCCAGTCCGCCTCCCCTTATTCACCTCGTTCATTTTTCAGCGGCGGCAGCCATTCCAGTTTCCCACACCCCTTCTTTTTTCCGTTGCAGTTCAACCTCTGGATGTCACTTTTAAAGTACCCCCCGTTCCACTTTAAACCCCTTTCTTTTTTTTCAAACCTCCGGTTCCCCCATCTTACCAAAACCCCTCTTTCGTTGTGGCTTTAAGTTTTGGTCTAATTTCCCCTTTCGTGACTTTTTTTAGTCCTTTGTGCCCCCGGGTCTCACTGGCTTGTCATTCGAAAAACTGCTTCTCTGGAACGTATGTCCCGGTCCCACTTGATGGACGTTCAAACGTTTGTTTTTTAAGTCAAACTTTATGTGGCAAGTGACCCCTAAAAGTCTGTGCTGTTTTTCGAAGTCCATTTTTTTTTGCTGTTTTCAAGTGGACCCTTTTTCTGGTTTCCTATTTTCCGCGGTGTCTCCTTGAAGCCCTTCTTCACACGGACTCCCCCCCCTGTCTACTTTTTCCCTGAAGGGCAATCTTTCCTTTAGTCGGTTTGCTGCACCTCAACCTTTTTGTTTCTCTTTAAATTGTCCGCATTCCTAATTTTCTTGACCAATTTCTTTGCCTTTTTATCTTTCTTTTTCTCGGTCCCCTTCCCCCCTTTTCCTTTTTTTTCACTTATTTTTTTTTGTTTTTTTTTTTTACCTTTGAACCCCCCCTCCTTTACGAGTTTAAGGTTTTCGCTTTTTTTTCATTATACCTGAAGCCCGAGAAGCCACTTTTATCCCCCGGGAGCTGTTTCCTTTCGCGGTTTTTGTTTGACCGCTCGCGACGGTGTACCTTCCTTTAGCTTCGGGTTCGGTTACCCCAGCCGAATTTCCAAGACGTCGACGGCTTGTTTATTTCTCCCGCTTGCCTACGTTTTTTGTTGTTATCTTCCTGGGGGGCTAAGTTTTCCCCCCCCATTCACCTCCTTTTCGTCGGATGGCCCCCCCCCTTCTCCTTGTATGCCCTTGACCCGTAATTTTTGACTGCGAACCCCAAAAGCTTTCCCTTTTTTCCCTGTTTTTTCTTGCACCCCCCAATCGGTGAGTTCCCTTGCCCGAATCTGTTACTTTGAATCCAGCCTGCCCTTTTTCGTTTGAACAAGATCTTTTCAATTGTCCCTTTTTCACTTATGGCCTCGTTCACCTGAGCGGCACGGTTTTTCCCAAAGCCATCCCCCCCGTTGGAAATCTGCCACCAGGGTTCCAAGAAGACCACTTTGGGAGCCTTACCTTTAGTTTTTCCCACAAATGGTTCCTTTCCTTTATTCGTTTTAACCAGTTTCTAAACATTTTTCATACCACCAACAAGAGGTACCCACGTACACCACCCTTTTTTTTTTTCACACTTTAGGGCTTTACGTAGTTCCTTGACCCCCACGTTTGGTTTTTTTTTCGCTGCACCCCTACAACGGGAGGCCACATGTTGTGTCCCCACTGGGCTCCAGCGGGTATCTTTCCTTCTCCTGGAATGCTTTTCTACGCCGTATTTTTCGGCTGTTTTGTTCCTGTTCCCCTATGGCTTGAGGTTGAACAACTTCCTTTTTTCCCCTTCCTCCCTCTCCGTTGTTGTTTTTTTCTTATTTCATGGGAACCCTTTACTTGGTTATTCCAGAACAGCCAATCACCGTCCAGGAAAAATGGACTCCCCAGCCCTTTCCTTTTTGCTTTTTGAGTACTGTCCCACCGCCCTGTTTCTTTGACTACGTTTTTGGAGAATTCTTCCCCCTTTACTAGGTCCCGTTTGGCTTTTCAAACAATGTGACATAAGGTGTCGTTTTTTTTTTTTTAATTGTGCCAGTCATTATTCGGACTCCCCCTCGC
>Ga0179593_1543804_pt1 | contig 12666 bp, 12 predicted proteins | sample CZODoug2_1_08_16_FD_185931 | JGI IMG/M metagenome (GOLD analysis project Ga0179593, IMG submission 185931) | Vadose zone soil fungal communities from Angelo Coast Range Reserve, California, USA - CZODoug2_1_08_16fungal (PacBio error correction) | ecosystem: Environmental > Terrestrial > Soil >... | reverse complement strand
GTGTTTTCCTCCAAGTCCGCCCAAGGATTTTCCCCCCCCACTTGAGTCCCTTCTCCCGCCTTTTTTCTATCTCCAAGATGCCAGTTCGTTTCCTGGTTTTATGTCCTCTCATCCCCTTTGAAATACGCGTTTTATGTTGGACTTTAAGCGATTTTTTTGTCCCATTTCTCTGACCCGTTCCTGTGCTAAATTGCGACCCAGCTCCGTCGTTTTTCTGTTTGCAAAGATTTTTTCCCGCCTTTTGAACTTCGTCTCCCCCTTCTTTTCCTGCGCGAATATCCCCCTTCCCCCCTTTTTTTTCCCTTCTTTTGGACTGCCGCAAGGCTTCCCTTTTGTACCGATTGTTGTAGGTGTTTTTTTGGTGTGGAACGTTTTCCCACGCCCCAATCTTTGTTTCTAGTAGTCCCTCTTGTAGTGGGACACTTTTTTTTTCCCTTGATTTAATTTTACACCTTCTACTGAAAGGTCGATTTTGCTTTACGATTCTTGCTTTCGCCCTTGTGAACTCTCTATTACCTGTCTTTCCTTTTCTGTCATCCCGCATAGGCCCCTTTGTTGATCAAACCTCAGCCGCTCGAGAACGTCGTTCTGAAGATCTCCCCCTTTTCGTTCTTGTGTTTTTCCCCTTCCTCCGGGAATATGACATTTGGCCATCCCCCCCCCTTTTGCTTTTGAATTCGCTCACCCGTTTTCTCTCTGGAAAGACTTTGCCCTTTTTCTTTTTGGGTGAGCGGAATTAATCTTGATGAGACCCTTTTTGTCTGGTAGGTTGACTTTTTCCCCCCTCATCCATCATTTCCCCCGTCTCCCAAAGAGAATTTTCCCTTCTCCTCCCCCCTCTGCTCAACGGCTTCTTCCCACCCTCATTGACTTCCGGAGAAGGATTATCTCATTTGTACCCCTTTTTTTTTGAGGACTGGATTTTTTCACAATGTAGTCCCCCCTCCGTAAGCCCCCTGTTCTTCCTTTATTTTCCAGCCCTTCGTGGCCTAGACGCCCTTTCAGCCCATGCGAGACTGTCCCTTCCCCCTGCCAATAGGCATAGGCAGTGTCTGTACAATTTAATTCATGTCCCCTGCTCACGGTCCTCTAATGACTCTTGGGTTTGGCTCCCCTTTTTTTTTTCCCCCCGATGGTTCCTTTTTTCTCCCCCCTTTCGGAGAAAGCGTAATACTTCCCTAAGTCCGATCCTTCCTTTCTTTTTTCCCCTTCCTCGTGAAGGACTTCGTTACTTTTTTGCAGATTTTCCTGGCCTTTCAATTAAAATTCCGACCGCTTCCCCCCCTTTCTGCGGCCGGTGGCTTCGTCTTTTTTATTGCCAGGGAACAACCTTTCTTCCCGTTTTTTGTTCAATTCTTTCCCTTTCCCTGCAGGTGCGGATCCTTTAAATTCCCCCCCCCCGATCCTCCCCCGGCTTCCTTCCCAGGGTTTAATGGGACGGGGTTTTCTCTCTCTCTCTTTCCTCTCTTTGTTGAGAGACCCCAACACACCTTCCCACATGTTTCGCTTTTTCGTCGTGCGGTCTCCGTCGAGATTATTTTGACCGATTTCTTCCTTTATGATTTTCCCTGAAGTTTAACCGGGGTCACGATAACCATGCCATTTCCGTGCCTTTACCTCCTACACCGGCTCCCCCCTCTTTTTCTGGTTCAAGAGAGGGATATATATCGTTTTTTCCTCTCCAAACAACTGGCGACGGCCTTCTTCCGCGGCAAGGAATTCCGACATGCATTCTTTCTTCAACTCTTTCGCGTCTCAATTGTCGGATTTGCTTTTTGGGGAGACAAAGCCTTCGAAGGATGCCAAGAGTCATTTTTTGCACCTCTGTTGCTTCTTCTTCCTTCTACAATGCCGTGCCTAGGGGTAGCTCCTTTTTCCCCTGCCTCGAGCCCTTTTTTCCTGTTTCTTGCGGAACGAAATATTTTCTTTTTGTACATCAATTCTTTTCCGCGTTCCCCTTCCTTTTTCCGGACTACCTCCCTTCTTTTAGCAAGTCTAAAGGCGTTTACTTCCCGCTTGACTTTTGTCCCTTTCCCATAAATCCTTCGCCGGAAGTTCTTCTTGAGCGCTTTGTTGTAATTTCACCTTTTCTCCTTTACGCTCACGGGAGGATGCCTTTTTTTCGCATTCCGGCCCCTGTGACCAGACCCCCCTCTGTTGTTTCTACAAACATTCTTTTCTCCCGCACCTTTTCCGAAAACCCTCTTCCCCATCGGCACCCTTTTCGCTCGAAAAGCACGGTGGTTCCTTTTCCCCCAGCGGCTTAGTTTCCCCCCAAAAGAAGACTGGCTTTTAGGGGCCCAACCCGCTTGTTCTCCCCCCTGGGGGTTACGACGTTGGCAGGCGTTTTTCGTTTTTTGAAGCAATGTGTATCGAGCATTAATCTTTTCTCCTGACAAACAAGTGACTCCCTTCGCGGTCAGCGGGACTGACATCTTCCCGTCCCGCCATTCCACAGCGACTTTTTTTCCGCTCTAAATACGAATGTTTTGGCACACCCTGCCCTCAGAGTACTCCGGTCGGCCTGACCCTCCCAAATTTTCCACCTACAACCCTTTCCCCCTTCCTTTCACGCGCACCCTTTTCCCCCTTTTTTTCCCCGCTAATTGAAAACTTTCATGTGATCCCGCTTCCACTTTCGTCCTTCCCTAGAGACTATTGAAGCGTCCCCTTTTTTCACCTTGCTGCGAAGATGTCCTCACCTCATCCCCGGAGATGGACCCCTCCCTCCCTTACCGAGTACACGCGTCTCCCTTTCCTTTATGAGATGAGCCTCGTTATTCCGAAACTTTTTTTTAGTATTTCCATTCTTTCCCCCCCTCCCCACAACCCCCTTTCTTCTTTTTTTTCCTTGGTGAGTCGTCTCGTTTTCCCTTGGGCGTGAAATTGAGTAGACAGCCTTCCCTTCCTTTTCCCCCCTCCCTTTTGTTTGAGTCTGTCCCTTTTTGCAGGGAGCTGCGACTCCAATTCCCCTTTTCCGAAAAAAAAAAAACAATCCCCCTGAGTCCTTAGACCCTCCCTATATCAAGCTTTCAGTTAGTTTTTCTTTTTAGCGCAGGTTCCCCATTGAACTTCCTGTTGTAGGGTTTTCCGATCTTCGGTAAGCGATGGCTTTTTCCCCGTGCTTGTACGATGACGAGTGCTTTTTCAGCCCATTTCCCCCTCGCACGGCTGATGCGCATGAAACTTTCCCGAGACGCAGTTTTTAGAAGAAGCCTTCCTATAACCTCCTTTTCCAGTGCCGTGTTGTTCAGGCAAGGTCGCTCTGTAAACGGATTGTTTTCTAGGAAGGTGTGTTTTTCCATTGGCCGGACACTTTGGGCTACGGTCTTCCTGGAGGGTTTTAGACATTCTCTTTGAAACTATGACTCCCTCATGTGGTATCTTTTTACCCTATGTCCCGCTTTTTTTTCACGAGAAAGCCTCTTTCCCGTGCTCAAACATGGAATTCTCCCCCCCCATGATACTCTTTTTGAATTAAAAATTTTCAGAGTTGCCGCTTCCCTCTGGGTACGTGTATCTGAAGATCCCAAGCTTTTTGTTTGCCCCTCCCTTCCGGGAATTCTTTGAAAGTTTTTGTGACAACCCTTGCTTTTTCGGCCACAGACCCCAACGCTTACTTTTCTGTGAAATGATGAACGTCTTTTTGTTGTTGCTTACATTATTCTGCTTTGAATGTCCCAAAATTTTTTTATGGGTGCCCGTCTGAAAATTGGCTCAGCGGTCGCCCTTCCGTACCCAGCCTTTGGGACCTCTTTTCCCCCTCTAAGCGATCAAAGACCTTTTTTTTTCTGCCTTCTTTCCGAGCGAATTTTGCTTCCCCCACCTTCAATTCTTTCCCCCTCGCTTTGAGGGAACTGGTTCTTTTCATGTAGCCGCTTCCCTTCCGTAAGCCTGGCGTTCCCCGCACTTTAAGAATGGAGCAGGACACCCCGGGGTGTCACGCGCAGAATCACCTGGCGTTTTTTTTAGCTTGAACGAACTCTGGCCTAGACACCATTGAACTCCCACTCCCAGTGTACATGCCCCTCCTGCCCCCCAGAAGTCCCTTCGGGTTCAAGAACGACATTTTAATCCTTCCTCGTGACACCACTTCCCCAAAGATTTCCCTTCAACTCTCCCATCGGAGGATCTTCTGTGACCTTACACTCTCCTTGTTCGGATGCTCCTAAGGACTCCATGAGCTCCCCCTCCGTTTGTTGATGGACGACAATCTCCGTTTCTTGGCGAGATCGCCATTGTGCTGCCCTAACGGTGGCCGGTCCTTTCCCCTTGGCAGGGACAACATGGTGCTCGTTTTCGGGTTCAACTTCGCCATTGCCGTTCCGATTCCCCCCCCCTTTCAAAACCTCTTTTTCCGCTCCGCACGGCACCGCCGCGTGTTTTCATGGTGGGCTTTTTTTTTGATTTCCTACTCAGTGGTTGTTTTTCTCGATAGACCACCACAAAAACCTCCCCCACAACCTTTTCTGGATTCCCTTTGGCTGGTTTGGACTCACGAGATATTTTTCTTTGGTGCGGGAGAGCGGCTTCCGGAAGTGAAAAACCACCCCCCCGCCATTTTGTTGATTTCTCAAAACCGACCTCGCCCTCAAGACCCTTTTTCGAGGTTAGGCCAGCCCCCAATCGTCGTTTCCCTTTAGGATTTTCGTCAGCACCAGCTGCAACCCCTATCATTCATTTAAACGACCCCTGAGGAAATAATAGTCGACATTCTTCTGACAGGGATTACGCGTCTCGGATTTTGGCTCCATCTTTTTGGATCTCGTCCGGCACGAACCAAGAGTAATGCGGTTTTTCCTTAGGCATTCTTTATTTGACCCCCCTTGACGTCTTATGGTCGCGGACCATAGTTTCCCCTTCGCGCACTTTAAGACACGGCCAGTCCTTACCCCTGAACTTTCTCCTCGGGCGGTACTTTTTTTAGGGGCTTCCCTTTTGATCAGGGACTACCTTCTTTTAACTCCCCCTTTTCCCCTTACCTATTGAAATTTCCCGCTTCCCTCCTCCTCTTCCAGTCATGAAGCGTGTTTTCTTAGATCGGTGCACCACCAGGCCGGGGAAAATTCCTTCCGGCTCTGGATTCTTTCTTTCTTTTTTTTTTCCCCGGGAAAACAGAAACTCCTCTCCCCCATTATCATTCACGCTCCGTATTTCAATTTTCCGCCCCTTTCGACACTCTTATCTGCATTTCCTGCCCGCGGTCCTGTACTCTTCAAAGAACGGCTGTTCCCCATCCGGGCGCAACGGCCTCTTTTCCGGCTTCTTTGCACAACCTCCTTTTCTGAGAACTGGGGTTCTCGGCAATGCCCCCACTCGCGCGCAAGGCGGCTCGTGAGCCCCGGTCTTCTGCCTCCTGGGATTCCTCGGTCAAAAACACCCCCGTTCTCTTCAGCGGCGAAAACAGCGGTCCTTTCCTCCCCGAAACTCCCCCCCCCGAGACTTTCGTCCTTCGTTTCTTAAACTCCGAATGCGACTCCCTCCATCGGTCGTAGTTGCCCCTTACTTTTCCCCCCCCCCGCCCGGGCGGACCACTTTTCCCACTTACAACACTTCTGGGACAAGGCGCTTCTTTTGCAGTCCAGCTCTTGCCATGTGCTCTTCGCGTCTCCCCCCGTGAAGCGGAGAAATTCACCTGCGGTTAGCGCCTCTTTTCGCAACGCCGGCGCTGGTCAACATTTTTTCCGCCCTCGCCACAGTTCAGGCAAGATCTTGACCCTTCGAGGACCGGAGTATTCTTTCCCTTTCCCAGTCAATGATGAGATGCCGCTCCCCCCTCCCCGCGCCTTTAAAGCTGGGATATTGCCCCTTTTTTTTCCGCAAGTGGCGAGTCGTTTGCTTTTCTTGACGAGGCGACAGCTCCCTGCCCCCTTTCCCCCCCTCTCGAGCGGTTTCCAAGACGCCTTTTTTTTTCTTTTCGAGGTGCCCTGTGGGCAGGGAGTCATGTCCCGCCCCAGGCGTTCCCCTTTCTTTTCTTAGACGTTTCCGCGGTGCAAGTTCGCGGGTGAAGAACGCGGGTTCTTTGTTCATTCATCACAATTTTTTTTCTTCCGAGTTTATGGTTACGGAAAGCGTTCTCATCTAAGTGTCGAACGGTGCCTCTCAGCACCTTCTTAGACGGATCTCTAAAAGCAGTTCCTCCTGCTCTAGACGTGAGAGAGAATCTTGTTTTGAACTTGCGGTTTTCGTGCTCCCTTCCGATTGTTGTAGGTTTCTTTTTGTGCCGAAAGGGATTGTCGTTCTCCCCCTACGTCGGTACCGTTAGCCCCTCGTCCGCATTTCTTCCATGCACGGTCCAGTCGATGTGGTTCTCCCTCTGTGTGACTGTTAGCGTTCTGACCGCTAAGTTGTCTTCGAATTGTTTTTCGGAATTATGCTCGACGACCGGGGTCTTTTTCCCCGCAGCGACTCCTTACTCTCTCGGATATGAGAGAAACCCCCTTCTTTGTGGCACTGCCCCCTTCCTCTTTCCCTTCCCCTCCGCAGTACTTTTTGTGAAAACTTCCCCAGCCTCGGTCAGCGGTCTTCCTCTTGCCGATGTTACTCTTTTTTGGATTCCAGTTGCGCGGCCGGATAGTGATGGAGATTTTTTATAGTGTCTGGTTTCCCCCTGCCTTTTTCCCTCAAGCCATCTCAGCGCGTTCCTGTTCTTCCTGTTTACGATTGAAGCTTCCCCCCCCTTTCATGACTTTGCAGGTCCCAAGTCAATAGTTAAAAACGCTTGAGACTTTCAGGTAATGTCTTCCGGATCAAAATTCCTCTCTTTTGCTTTACCGCCCTTCTCCGCCGACTTTTTTTGTGGGACCCCCCCCCCTTGTCCTAGCGAGCAGTTCACACTATGGCTTTTTCTGTCCCCCCCAGTGTCCTGCCCTTTGCTAGCTTTCGGTGCAACGCACTTTCGGGCCACCTTTATCCCAGGGTCCCCCTCCATCGGAGAAGTCTTCCTTCTTTCTTTCCTGTAGATACTGAATGGTAGACTATTCCTTTCCTATTTCCTCCTTCGTTCGCATTGTTTCCTTTTCTCCCTCCTAAAAGGGAGAGAAAAAGTTCCCCTTTTTGATTTCGGTCTTTTCCCCTGGCATGGTGATAGTGCCCTTTTTTTGGTTAAACTAGAACAAATAATGTTTTTTCCCTCTCTCTTGAGGCCAACACCTGTTTCCCGCCGACCTCTTTTTCCCAGTGTTTTCAGGACGTTCTTTTCCTTCCTCCCTCTGATGCCCTCCCTTCATGAAACAATGGGAGAGGTCGGGTCCTCCTTTTTTTTGACTCACGAGATATGTGAACAGATCCCACCTGAGTGTCTTCCCCCCCACACACCCGGGCACGTTTTCCCCCCAGGTTGTCCCGGTGCCCTTAACCGAATCGTTTTTTTTGTTTTAGGGTCATCCATCCAGAGGCTATTTTCTTGACAGCTGAAACAACTGGCTTTCTTCTTTAACGAGATCACTTAACGGGAAGGAAGTTTTCCTTTTGAACAGGATACGGCGTCCCCTCTTTCTTTGGCGCCATGACAATCGGTGGAGCCTCTTCCTTTGGGTGTTTTTGTGCACCGAGCTTTTCTCTTTTTCATGACAATGCACGAGGCCTTTCCTTGCTCGCGCAAGTGCTTTACCCCTTTCCCTTTTCTTAGCCACGAAGGGCTTTTCCAGGGCTTCCATTCTACTCCTTAGCGCTGATCCCGTCTTTTTCCCTTCCAGATGACACGATGATTCCCTAATCTTCGCCGGTCCCTCGTGGGGAGATCTTGAGCGCTTAGACTTTTTGTTCCAAATCGCTCGGATCTCCATTGCTCCCTTTTATTTTCTTGCGCAATGACGCCCGGAACACCCCTTTTTCTTCGGTTGTCTCCTCCATCAAGATCCGGCCAGCCCACTTTTCCCACCAAAAAGGAGAACCATCTGTCTCGACCTGTGTCTTTCTGGCCCCCTCACGGGATGAGTTTTCCCACTCTGCGAAAAGGCAGATTCGGAGGAAGGCGGTCCCTTTTTGTTGAGACATGGGGTTCTAGTCCTCCTTTTTTCCCCCCACTCTCGCGCAGGGCGGCGCTGCTGTCGTCTCCTTCCCGGGATTGCACCTTTATTTGTCCCGAAAACTTATTTTTTTTTTTGGGCCCTCCGAGCGAAATAGTAACTGATGAAATATGACCCTCCTTTTTCATTAAATCGAATGCGACCGTGGTTTCCCCATAGGTCGACGAGGGGCGACTATCCTTGGGGCGGCCAACAAAACGGGCCCTTTTCCCAAGGAGCTCAAGCTCTTCCTCCCAAACGCTCCTGCAAAAAGGAGTTCTCGGTTCCCCCCTGACTTTCTTTAGGCATTTCCCCGCCTTCCTCCCCCGGGGATGCGCAGATTGAGTTTTTTCAGAGAACGGGATGGACAAGCCTCGTTAACGGCGTATCTCTTTGCACAGTTTTTTTGGTTTCGATTCCCCTCCCCCGCTTAAATGGGAAGCTGGGATATTGTCCAATTTTCCTCTTTTTGCGGAGATCGGTTGATTTGAAAATTGAGTCCGCAGCTCACTGACAAATCGTTGTTGTTGTTGAGCGCTCTTTTGGGTCGGAGATTGCTCCTCCTTCTCCCCCTGCGTAAACCTATATCTCACCCCTCTTACGACAGAGATTGGAAAAGATTTCCCGTTTGGTGGGATAAACGAGGGTTTATTCTCTTTTATCAGATTGAATGGTTTCTACTAGTATCGCTTTCCGTCAGTGGCTCTGAACGGTCTGCTCGCTTCGGTGGGTTGTTTCACTTAGCCCAATGGTGTTAGTTGATGGCGCGCCTCTTACAAGCAGTGTGAATTTCGCCCGACTCCTCTTGGGAATATAAATACATTTTTTCCCTTGTGGATGCCTGAAGGGAGCGTGATTGGTTGTTGGGGCGTCCCTTTGGACTCCCGGTCACTTTCTTCTTTCGGCCCCTACGTTGTGACCTTTTTTTTCTAATCTCGTCGCATTCATAATGAAACGGCATTTGGTATAGTCATTGAGCTTTCTCTTCCTGGTATCTTTTTCCCGCTGACAGATAAGTGGTTCACCGTTGCGTCGGACCCTATCCCCTGAGTTGTTAAGGGTTCACCCCCCGACCCCTCCTCGCCTGAGCGAGTTTTTTTTTTCCGCGCCACCCCCTTTTTCACGTTTCTGCCCAGCCCTCCTTTTTTATATCCTTTTTTCCTTTTTGTTTGCAAAACTTCCTTTTGCAGGGGGAAAAAACCCCTCCGGTTCGAGCGGGACGCGTGCCTTTTTTTTGGGTTAAAACAGGTGGTCCCTTCTTTTGTTAATGTTGTAGTCACACACTTTTTATCGTGTCCTTTTGGTCGAATTGAGACAAAGCCCCACTTCTCCCCGTGAAAAGCGAAATTTTCCCCCTGTTGCAAAGAAACCACGCCTTCATTCCCCTGAGGATCTGCTCTCCCCACTTCCAATTTTCAACTTAACGATTGAGGAACTTCGGTATGTAGTTTCCCCCCCATTCCGTAAGCCGGCGGAAGGTTGACCTTTCAGACTCTTCCCCCGTCCGTTTTCCCTTCCCGTCGAAGTTCCTCATTTTTTCCATAGGCATAGGAAGTGTTCCCCCTCTCTCCCGATAGGTTGCCCTCCCTGACTCTTGTTATCCGTCGAGACAAAACCTCTTTACGTCCCCCCAATCTTCGGTCGGGTCGTCTATTATAAGAATTCCTTTTTCTCCGTGAAGACTTCAGTTAAATGAAGCCCTTTTTTTCATCTGGTCGGACGGACAATTTCTTGCGAGATCGACCTCTTCATGTGCTGCCCCCTTTTGGCCCGAAGTTCGGTTCGGTTCCGGAGCTGGTGACTTGCCTTTTTTTTGGTGTGTTAACGTGTCCTTGGGACGGTCAAAACTCTTCTTTTCCCACGCTCAGCCACGCACGCCGACATATCCCTTTTTTCCTTTTTCTCCTCTCCGGTTTGCTTTTACCACGATACACTTCCTTCCCCCTTTCTTCCCCGGCGTGCCGTGCGGAGCGGTGTTTCCCTTTCTCCTCCTCTCTTGCGTGAGCGCGGTATGATTGTCGAGTTGAAACCCCTCCAGTTTCCCTTAATGACCCCGATTTCTTCGCTTTGAGGGCAGCACACGTTTTTTTCTATCTCGCCCTGTAGGATTGTGTCCTCCTTTTAACGAAGGCGTCATTTCCCCTTCCCTTTCACGCGGAGGAATAGTTGTTGCAGAACCGGGCTCTTTACCGCTTTTTCTCCTACCAAGGTGTAGAAATTTTTGTGTTCTTTCTTCAGGTCATTGCGGGGAGTCTGACAACTTCATTTTCATTTCCTTGAAACTTTCCTGTGTTCTCTTAGCTGGCCCTAGTGAGGTCTTTTCTTACCCCCTTTGTACGACATCTTCCAAGAAGGGCGTCACTCCCTCCCTGCTCACGGAATTTTGATCAGGACTACTCCTCCAGGTCTCAAGGTTTACATTCCCACGCTTTGACTTGTCTCGGATTCTTAATTCCGTTTCTCCTTTGATCGCTTCAGATCTTCCAACAGGAAGGGAAAATCCCTTTCCCCGGAGAAAGCTGAGGGTGGTCTTTGCTTTTTTTCTCCCGGAAACAAGACTCTTCTCCTCAGTCCCTTAGATTTCACACACAAAACGAGAACTAGGCATTTCCAGCTCGAACGCGGTGTTTCTTCTGCCTTCACAAAGCACGGATGCTTTTTTTTTTTTCCCTGCACCTTACCGGAGGCAGTTTTTCCCCCCCACAGCGGTTGTTTCTAAAATGGGGTTCTAGTTCTATCCCAATCTCGCGCAGGCGGTCTTTCCATTGTGGAGCAACCCGGTTTTTTTTGTTTCGACACCCTGTTCCCCACAACCAGTCCCATTTTTTTTTTTCACAAACGTACCAGTCAGCGTCCCTTCCTTTTGCTCAATGAAACTATACAACAGAGACTTTCGTTTCCCTTACTACGACGAGATGCCACCCGCCCTTTCCCCCCTCCGTAGGGAAGGTTATTCCCGTGTCGTTCCCCCCTTGGCCCCCTCAATTCCCCGGTTCTCAGCGGTGCCTGCAGTCCCCAACTCTGCAAAAAAGGATGTGATTTTCCCGAAATTCACTGCGGTAGCGTCTCGCGCCTCACAAGCCTCTTCCATCTCGCCGCAGCGGTTTTTGGTCTGTCAACACCGCATCGCTTTTTCCCCTTCCGTACAACCATAAAAAGCGGCTCGATGCGATAAACCTTCCCCCGCGAAATTTTGGAAAGATTTTTTCTGGTTTCTACTCAATTTTGGGGCTTGACTCCTGGGGCGTCATTTGAGTAGAATACTTGAACATTATCTCTTTTCATCCTTCTTTTTTATTTAGGCGAGAGGTGACTGTTTCAATTTTCCCCTCGTTTGCCCCCTTCCCCTTCCCCCCCTTGAGTAATTACGACCCCCCTTGCAATATCTCCGCTTAACAGTTCTCCCCCATCGGGTTTAGCCGCATCATCATCACCGGGGGGATAAGAGTTTTATTCCGCCCCTTCGCTATGTATTTTTTGTCACATCTTCCTGCTATGATCCGTGCTCAATCTTCCCTGGTGCCAGTTCGGCGTTGGCGGTTTCAGTGTTCCTTCTTCCCCTGGAAGTTACTCCCTTTTGCAAGTAGCGTTTTTTTGTTTCGCTTGGAGCGCCTTGTTCCCTCCCGGTGTGTCCTTTTTGTTCCCTCCAACGTCGGTCCCTCTTTTTCTTTCTAGTATCATTGAATGAAACGGCAGCTGCGAAGGCCTTTTTTGTGGCCATTTGAGCTTTACGATGTAGTTCCCTTTGACCTCTATTATTCCGACTCTTCTTTTCTGATCCAGGAATTATGTCCCTTAGCTTTGCTCAAATGAAACAGACTTTAGTGGGTACGTCGTCTCTGAAGTCTCCCCCCCCGTTTATAACAGCAGCTTGTGTCCATTTTCCTTGATTTTTTTTTTGCCAACTCAGCCTTTTTTTTTTGGCCAGAAAGAAAACCGAGTTCGAGTTTCTCCCTGCTGTTATTCTTTTTGGTTCCCCTGAAAAAATTTCTCTTCCGGATATTTCCCCTTGATTTGTCCTCCGGTTTCTTTGACCCCCCCTCTCAGGCTTATACAGTGAGATCCTGAATTTCCCTTTCCTGTTTTTTTTTTTTTTTTTTTTTTTTTTTTTTTTTTACACGATATACTTCCCACTTGCTGCCCTCTTTTATTATTTTTCTGTTTTCCTCCCATTCGTGTAATCGTAAACGATTGAGTTTGGAAGGTAGTCCGGATCCCTCCCGTCCCCTGAGCGGAAGTTTCTCGCTTTTTCTTACGTGTAAGCCTTTCGTTCAATCACTATGGCCTTCGCCTTCGGGCAGTGTAAATGCCCCCCCCCTCACTCGTGTCCCCCGCCCGTAATGAATCTTTTTCAAGTTTTCTCCCCCCCCCGTATTTGTGGCGCCACATCCGACCTTTCTTATCCCTCTGTTATGCATAATGTAAGCTTTTCTCTGTTGAAGGGACTTTTCTTTCTCCCCTTCGTTCGCAAGTTTTTGACCCCTCCCCAGGGAGAGAAATCAAAGCGGCGCCGGGTTTTTTTTTTCTCTTGTCGGTTAATTGCACCCGGAATGTCCCCTAGTTGCCCCGGTGTTTTCATCTTACGCGCACGCAGGTGCGGATCCTTTTCCTTAGTGAGTCCAACCGCCTCCTTTTTCCCCCGCGGACCTTCGGTTTT
>Ga0179593_1539918_pt1 | contig 12666 bp, 12 predicted proteins | sample CZODoug2_1_08_16_FD_185931 | JGI IMG/M metagenome (GOLD analysis project Ga0179593, IMG submission 185931) | Vadose zone soil fungal communities from Angelo Coast Range Reserve, California, USA - CZODoug2_1_08_16fungal (PacBio error correction) | ecosystem: Environmental > Terrestrial > Soil >... | reverse complement strand
TCCTGATAATACAAGATGAAGAGTTCCCTCCCCGCACAAGGAGGAGGTCTTCCAGCAAATGGTCTCTCTATCAGATCAGTTTTTGTCCCACCGTGCACTTACCATTACTGGGCCGACACAGCTAAACTTAGGAGCCTTATCACGAGGTGCTGAGGCTTTTCTTTTCTTTTTTATAAGGAATCAGGGTTGTGCCTCTGGCTCCGTTTCCACCACCCCTGATGGTCAGAGCCCCCTCTCTTTCCCCCACGACCTTCTTATGCTTGGGTCCTTTGCGCTCCTCTTAGAGAAGATCGATTATTTCTTTCGCCACCAGTTCAGCGACACGGATCGCGGCATGAATTTTTCTTTTCCAATTCAGCCTCCCCCCCTTGCTCCAAGAGCTGTGCTGCGCCGATCCCCCTACATGACGGTCTCTCACAGATATGAAGCCGCAGAGGAAAGGATCTCCCTTCTCGAGCGGTCTCTTTCCCGGATCCCCTATCTCGCGAGCAAAAGGTTCTTTACCTACGGCTCACATCGTGAAAGATTTCTGATATAGCCTCCAATGGACCGAATGGAGAGGAAGCCTCCCCCTCTTTATCGTCATACTCCCAATCTTATAAGCAAACCTTTCCCTTCTCCCTTGCAGGAACTTCCTTTTTTTTTCTTTCTATTCTTCTCATCCGGGCGCTGGGATAGGATGCCTCTCTCCGGGAACTTTGCGTGCAACTAGTTAAGGAGATTGCTTTCTGAATGTATCCCTTTTGCTATTCCCTGGACCAGGTCTTTCGAACGAGGTGCATCATCCCCTCCCCTCTCTGAAACGCGAGCAACGCTCACTCTCCCGTGATCCCCAAAAGGCTTATAATAAAGATCTCTCCTTCTCGTAATTATTAAATGCAGAGTGAGATTCCCTCTCTTTATAATATTTCCCCCTCTTTGCGCTTTTTTTCCCTTTTGATCGTCGATGGCCCGTGTTTATAAGGAGCGGAAAGCGACAACCTAGAAGAGCTTTTCTCCTCTACATATAATTCCCCCGACATGATGCGGTGGTGGCACCTCCCTCCCCGCCTGCCCCAATGCTGAGGAAGAATCCCCTTCGTGTTTCCCCCAGATATCTTCCCCTTCACGGCCCTCGCTAGTGAGAAATGCCTTTTCCCCTCGCCCGCCTTGTTTTAACCAATCTCCCTCCAGAGGTATCGGATAATTTCAGTTTGTTGTTCATAAGATTCTTCTTTGGCTGTTTTCCCCCTCGAGCTTACGGTGGAACTCCCAAATGCGAAAGAGTCCCTCTGAGCAACGACTTTCACCATGTCGGATCGGATGGCCTTACGATTTTCCTAAGCGAGCTTTTTATTCCACTACTTTCTTTTACATCAAGGCACGCTTTGAGCGTAGAGAAAATCTCATTTTCCAACCTCCCCCCTTTGACGTCCGCGGCCTTTCACGGCCAGATTAGTGCGAGCTTCCCCTTTTTTTTTCTGGTTCCGGAGTTTTTTTTCCTCCCCCATTTCCCCTTTTGTCGAAGCTCAAGAAACCCCCCTCTCCGGTGTGTGATTGGTCTCCTCTACTGGGTTCGATACTGGTGTGTTTAAGAGGTAAATCCTGAAGTCCTTCTCTTTCCCCACTTCGACCTGTCCTTGTCTTTTGAAGCCGTCCTTCTCACGCCTGGATCAGCTCAACCCTTTTGACTTACAATTCTTCCTTCCCGTAGACTTTAGAATTCCTCTTTCCGATTCCACTAAGATATTGAAGAAAAGCCCTCTCGAGAGGACGATCTCGGCGAAGATAGAATCATTCCCGTCAGAAGCGTTCTGGACACATGACCGGATGCGTCGTTTTCTTTGGGTTTGGTTTGTTTACTGGAATTGGAGTCCCTTTTTTTTCCCAGGCCCCCCCAGATACCCCTCTCGAGCAGTTCGGAAGTTTTCTTGCGCATCGGATTTTATACCTCCATGAGGACTCGTAGTCCTTCCCCCTCCTTCCCCCGGAATTATTCTTTCTTCTCTATATTTCCCCCTAAGTTGTTTTAGAGATCAAATCAAAACCCCCATTTCCTTTTCGTCGGTTGTCTGAAACGCACGAGCTTCTTTTGTTAGAATCCTCGCCCCGAATCCTGCTCGAGATCTGGGTCTGGTGGAGGAGGTGCCAATAGCCTCGGTTAGGTTTTTTGATTAGTACGAGAGCCTTTTCTCTCACCCCCCTGCCTCCTTGCCTCCTTTCCAAACCCCTAAAGGCGACGACCACAAGCCCGTCGAGAAATTTTTTCCTTCTTCACTTGAGCCTGCCTGGCCTTTAATCCTTGAGCTGCTGTCTAGACGGCCAGCGCTCTCCCCTGTCCAGTGCACGCGTATCCCGCCAATGCCGAAGGCCGATTGTGCTGCGTCCTCCCTACTTGCCCCCCGTGACAATGCCTCTGTTCTTGACCGCCCGTTTTTTTTTCCTGCTGCGGAGGATCTCTATTTTATCGTGGGCCTGGACTCCTTGTCCTTTACCACGTGAACCCTGTCAGTGATAGGTGTGTGCCGCTCCGAGGCCTCCCAGCCGCCTTATCCAAAGTAGCTTTTGTCCCCCTCAGATTTCCGCCCTCGTTGGGTGAAGTGTCCCCCTGTGTCTTTTCTTACTCGCCCCTTATAGGCCTTTTGTCTATTCCCGGCGTGTACGACCCTTTCTTGAATTGTTTCTAGTCTCCATCGCCCTTTTTATCCGGCCCATGTTTGCCCATATTATCTCCATATACTAGTCATTTGACAGTTTAGATTACCCCCTTTTCTTCCTCAGGATACCTACCATGCGAAGCTTCATTTTGGGTTAGGTCTCCTGCCAAATGGTGTGGGTTTCTCAATTCGCAATGGACAGAATCCTACACCGCCCCTCGTACGTCTTCCCCTACCGATCTGTACCCTTTGCGGACGCCCTATGGTGTAGACGACTACATTGCGGTTCTCATACTGCCCACCAATCCGTACTGTCGCGTAGCCCCCCCGGTCCCTTTTTGTCCCGCCGCTTACTTCCAGGCAGTCGCCTTTTTTCCTGGTGGAAAGTTAACGGATACTGTCGTCATCATTTCTTGATTTCGGGACCTTACGTTTTCCCACGCAATGCTTTCAATCTCGGCTGCCGGTCTCCCGCTCACACGGAGGAATCTTTTTTGCCCCGCCCAGCTGTATCTTGCACAACGCCTAGGAACCCCTTTTCCTTGCCCTTGTCTTTTGTGGCCCGGGATGTGAACTTTGTCCCACTCAGAGACCCTCGAGGATCTCCACTCAGGACCAGAAGGTCCTTACCCCCCTTTTTCCCCCTTCCTTACAGTCTTGCACCACGTTTTTACTGTGGCTCTGCCACCGTTATTCTGACCTAATCCGGCCGTGGATGGTCGCCTATATCTATCATTTCCAATCCTCGGTCTTTTTTTGTCTTCGAGATTTCGTGCGGATGGAACCTGCGCAGACCCCCTGTTTTCCCGTTTCTGTTTTAGGCAAGCCTCGTACGCCGCCCGTTTTAAGGAGGAATGGACGGTGCTAGCGCATTTCGTGTCCTCTTTGGCTGGGACAGTTCCTTTTTTTGGTCTGAGACCGATCCTCGCCCTAGTCCTTTACTGTCGGGGGTCTTGGCACGTTCACTATTACCATGCCATCCGGGAATTGGCACCGATGTAGCCGCTTACCGTTGCGGCTATTGAAATCGATTCCCCCTGTGATATCCGTCATCACCGCTATCAGACCGCATTATAGCCTTAAACTTTTGAAAGACTACGCTAGGCCACTCTGATGCGGAAGGCCAACGTTCAATATGATTCCCTTTGTCACGAAACCCAGCTCGTTCGCTCACTCCACCCGTTTTACGTAGCTTCTCAGCCCGCGCTTTGATTTCAGGTTCTTTCTCTCAAAGCATGTACGTTGAAAGAGGGAAATTACCTGCGTCTTCCTTACCGCGTAGCTTTCGGCCGAGTCTTGTAACGTGATTTTTCCGTTCTCGATATAAGCCTTCGACAAGTCCAGACCCACCCGGAGATACGGGGACGTGCCCTCCTGAGACAGGGGGCCAGGGCCGCCCCCCTGTCAATGTATCGTGTTTCTCTGCCGTAACCATTGCTATCAAGGCGCCTTCAAGTGCAATTTGGCTCATGATCGATCCCTAGGATCCAACTCCCTATTTTCGGTCTCTCTGCAGTATCGCTTTCCTCCCTCACCGATAACATCGGCTAGCCATAGTCTCCTATCACCGCGTGGTATTAATTACCACCGTTGCCCCCCCGTACACCGAGTGATCGCCTGCTGCCGCTCTCCCCTGAATTCTGTTCATTTCTCGAAGGTCGTTCGCTGTTCCCCTAATCTCTTGCCCCTGGCGTACGCTGTGCCCGACCCTCACCTTATCCTTCCGCATTTGATGTTGAGGTTGAAGGCACACACGCCCGTCAGGCTCGCCGTCCCCGCACCGTTGCCAGGGCCCTTATCGCGTCGTTCTTTTTGCCTTTTCATCGATAGTCTTCCCGACGGAGAATATTGGTCGTCTCACCCTCCCCTCAAATAGCACCCTATGTCTTTGCTGCGGATAGCTGCTTTTAGCGTCCACACCCAACAGGCAGTGCTCTCCGCGACTGCCCGCTGTTTCACCCGAGTCTGTCGGCTTCGTCTATCGCGGGGCGTATCATTATATTCTTGCGTCTTTGCACGTCGTCCGAAATTGTCTCTTCACGACGCCACAGACCGAACTTTCTGGTGTGTCGCGCCCCCTCTTGCAATAGTGAAGATTTGTTCCGAGCTGGCTTTGCCGCTTTATGGTCCCAGTGCATTGATGGAGATGATTCTTAACCCAGCCGACAGTGACCCGTCGTCCCTCGCTGAAGTGTCGGTACACTCGACTGCTCGAGGAAGCGATGTATGCAGCCTGCTCTGGACGCTGTGACAAGATGTTATCATTGCCGCAACGGTCCAGATTCTCACTAACCGCGCAAGGCACTCCACACAGCTCATCTGGATACATTGCTGTTTCCTCTCTACACCAAAAAGTGCTATCGTCATGCAAGGTCTTGCCCCGATTAGTCCGCATTCTGCGCCCACACTATTCAGGTAGTTCGCTTTCAGGGTAGATGATCGGCTGACAGACCCCCGTACTGTCTCACGGTGCCATACTTCTTTTCATGAAGCTCCGGGCAATACAATAGACACGCCTCTACTTCTTCTCCGAAAGATTAGACACCGCCCCCGTTGTCCAGACTTAGCCCGTGCTCTATCAGCATATCCCCATCGGGACTAGTCCCGCCGGCGGATCTTGAACTTTTTTTGCTGCCGGCTTTGTGATTTCACCGAGAAACTTTCGGCTTCATAGCACGAATACGGGTTTAGCGGTCCCCACCTCCGTCCTCCGTGCAAGTCCAAGAATTGGTTGTCCCACGCCCCTCTCCTATTTTCACAGATTTTTTCCGTGCTCGGAAACAAAGAATCTGGACTGGTGGTCTGTGAGGAGATGCCGGCTTGCGTCCGCCACCCGGAACATTCTTCTGCCCCGTTGACTACTGTGGTGGGATCTGCATATGCGCGACTTTACATCTTTCCCCAACACATCAACCCGTTCTGAGTTTTTTTTTTCCCCGTTACTCCACCATCCGTTGAGTAGCACAAGCGTATTTACTACTTCGCGGGTTCCATTCCACCACGGCATGCCCCCGTGCTGGGTTCTTTTCTCCGGGTCTTGCTATGTGCAATGATGCCGAAACTCATTCCGTGTCGCACTTCATGCTCGCCAAGCGCCCTTGACCCATTTTCGGTGACTCGTCCGGACCCCTCCTGATGCGCTGGGTTGGTCCCAGTGCAGCTGGTTTCCTGTTGCTCCCGATCAGCACCACGTTGATCATATACTCTTGTTGACCGCGTTTTTTTTTGGGATATACTAGATTTCTGGCTTCTAGGCTCCACGCTGTCCATTGAAGTGGGCGTAGGGTAGCTGGTACCGACTTTACGTTTATCTTTGAAAGGAGCGGTGTCAGCAGCTACACGTACACTATTCATGGTACCCCAGTGTCTACGACGACCCTGGCTTTGCCTCTGCCCCGCCAGATTCACCAGGCACCGTGGAAAGTGAAGTCCCCTTTTGACTTTCTTAAGCCCGATTTTGCCATCCTGTGCATCACTCTCCGCCAACTTCCACGTCTAAAAATGCCCCCTGTGTTAGTCCGGGCTCGCCGTAGATATACTGAACAGTTCCCCTTTCCTTTTCTCGCTCCGTCTATGTGTAGTTACGCGACTTGGTGCCCGGGTTTTCCTCTTTCCTTCCCCTTTTTGTGTTTTCGCCGCACTTTGTGCTCGGATGTTCAAACACTTGGTGAGCCCGTGTCGCTCGACAGTCATGGGCTCTCCCGGTCGAAACGGGCTGGCGTCTTCATCACCTCCCCTCCGGAGTTTTTTTCTTCCATTATGAGTTAGACCAAGTGTTTCCTGTCGGAACGCACTGTGTACTCGGAGTGTTATATTAGTGGCCGTCGACTGTCCCCCTGATTGATCTTTCACCTATGCTTAATGTCCGTTCTGTATTAGTACGGATTTTGCTTTACAGAACAGAATGCTTGACGTTGAGTCCGGGGCTCGTTCACTTTGGCCCCATCTTCCCGCAACGAATTGCGGCGTTCGGTCGAACTATCGTGCCAAGATTCTGATTTCTGGGCACATCTGTTCCTGCGGTTTGGTAGTTCCGACTGCCCCGGCTTATCCTTTTAGTTTGAGCACCACTAAACCTTATAGGGTAGCCATGCCACCGAGCTATTGCTCGAGATATCTTGTCGTGTTGTTTCTCCTGATCCTGGCCCCCGCGCCCGGATATACTTGATATTCGACCGAAGTTCTCCTTGTTCACGATAGGACTTGGACATCTTCCCCGTATTTTTCTCCCCGTTTTACCACTCCTCAGAGGTTCATGAGCTCGCGAGATTGTGTTACCACTGGTCCTTACTTATGTGTCTTCTCCTGCCTTTACTCAACAACATGTCCTCCCCACACGAGCCCACACAGTTTTGGAATCGCAGGTCCTGTCTGACGTATTTTTGCCCCCCATGATGGACTCTTTTTTTCTTTTGGTTCCGTTCCTTCTCATTTCCCGTGTGACCAAGACATCCTTGTTTCGTCCGTACCGTATTCCCAAGGATGGCCTATGCCTTCCAGCCGGGGTGTTAAGCTGTTCTTTCGGCATTTACGGCCCGGCCCCTTCGCAGGCGGTCTGTTTCTTTTTTATGAGAGAAGGACCCTCCCGCGCGCCCGATAAATGGCTCCCTTGTCCTGCACTCATGGTTGGCTGCATGGCGACTTTACTAGACTCACACCAATGCCAATATTGAGAGCACCCCCACACCCTCGGCGACTCTGTTCGATTTTCCCCACCCCAGGCGTTCCCTATCCCATGTGTCGTGCCCGCGCCATCCCCGATTATCGCCGGGTTGGAATCGTGTTAGGTTTTTATATTCCATTCACCGCTGTCGCGCCTTTCCCCTCCCCGTGTTATCGTGCTATACCTGACCCTTTCGGGATTGCACGCTGTTCACGACCCCTGCTATTCGATGTCCCGGGTGATCCCCTTTCTACGCGAAAAACCCCCCCGAACTTGTACTGCCGCTGAAAGGACATCGTCTTTATTCTTTTCCATGAGGTTAGACTTCATCGTCTTCTTCAGCTCTGCGGTGAAGGGCACGTTGAAACCGCTCTACTTCCCCTGCCCTCAAGCCATTCGCCTTCACTCCCTTCGATTGAGCGGAGCTTTATTCAACATCAGGGTCATCTGTTCATGGACGGAAATAGCGTTTCGCATTGAAAGCTCCTCTGACCGTCTGCCTATTTTGATGAGTTTTTCGCCCCTTTAGACCGCATTGTTCCCCCAATCTAGTCAACTCGCTTTGATGTTTCGCGCGCTTGAGGTATCTGTTGTGTGCCAATACATGGTGAGGGGTAGGTACATTTACGGCCTATCAACGGGGCCTTTTCCTGCCGGTCCGTTCACGCTGTGTTGTACAATCTCCTCTGTCACAGTCTCGGGTTGGTAACTTATAGAGACCCCCCCCACTCGCGATAGCTTGTGCCACAACCTCCCCCCCCGAGCTCCCCCCCCCACCCCCCCCCCCCCCCCCCCCCCCCCGCCTCCCACACGCAGAACGTGCCGTAGCCCGAGCCTAAAAGTCGCCCAGGAGGCCCTCGTCGCACTGGGTCTTTAGTAGATACAGTCTTTCTTTGGAGGTTTTTGTTCTCCATCGATGGAAAACCTCTTACATTAATTTTAGGAAAGCTGCCTGGCTGTTGTTCCCCCCTTCAGTTTCCGTTCTCTTAAAGGTCAACAAGTGGAAGTCCTCGGAAGTCCTCTTTTTCCCCTTTTTTTCTTTCCCTTTTCGAAGCAAGGGGCCCCCGTTCCAGCTTCCCTGTCCCTTCCGCGACTCTGATCCCCTCTCTTAATTGAGAACTGGTATGCAGGGCACCATATGAGGATCGGCTCGCTGGCTTGTTTTTTGTGATGGATTATATCGCTCGGCATTCCGCTCGGCGGTTTTACCTGGAGAGGCCCATGTGTAGTGTCCCATTCTTCTCTGCTCGATGGCTATGCCCCTCGATTGGCCCCAGAGGAGACGACTTTCTCCCGCGTCTTTGCGCGGAATTTAATCCGTGGATTATTTACTTATTTGAAGCGTTCGAAAAAAGACTGTCCCGCTGTGAAGGGCAAAGGACCCAAATTCTTGTTACCCCCTAGGCTCGAGACGCCCAGACCCGATGCCCAGTCGCCGATGACTTACACTCCTCGTTCACGATAGAACCAGCTGTCGTTAGGCCAGTAGTTTTGAAGAGTTTTTCTTACAGGTCCTTTAGTAACGTATCTTGATTACGGTTTTGTCTTCCGGTCTTTTCTGTTGTTGGGAAGAGGGATTTTCTCGTTGATCGACGACGCATTATAACCTGTGTATGCTTGTGTAACCGCCTAACCCCCAATGGGTATACTGATATTAGTTTGTTGGCTGAGAGAGATCTGAGACCATAAAAGAGGCTTTCACCCCCCTGTGTACCCCCCCCGGCAGACTCGTTTTTTCGAAAGAAGACGTGAACTTTAGTGACAGTACTTCGGTATGGTATGAGTGTGGCTTCCTATGGCTCATCTGAGTTCTCGTTGAACGTTCCCTTTCCGGAAAACCCCTCAGACCGGTGACTTTTTTCCTTCTTTCCCTTCCCAAGTTCTCCCCTTCTCCCGTTTTTTTTTTTGTATTTTTTTTTTTTATTTTTTTTTTTTCTTTTTTTCTTTTTTTTGGGTTTGTGCAGTCACCCCGTACTTGAGGCTCTCTCGCCGTGTGCTACCCATAAATTTTCCCTCGCCAGGATGACTGTCCTCTCCCCGTTATTAAATTCGACAGTTTTGATTTTGGATTATCTCTTTCAACACCCCCCCCCACTTTTTCCCCCCCGACCCCCAAACAACCCGACCTCTGTCCTCGACCAGTCCTTCCCCTTCCCCTCCCCCCCTGCCCCCGAGCCCAATTGTATTGTCTGTGTGTGTACAGGTTGTGAATAAACCAAAAACACCCAGATCCGTCCGCGGCCTCTTTTTCTCACCCGGACCGACTTTTGCAGTCTAGCATTCATGGATTTTTCAGCATTTCCAGCACTCACCATAGGTGCGTCCGTCAAGTCATGCCGCTCCGCTCAGGTAGTCGTAGGGTGGAGGAGGGTACTACCCAATCCGTCCCATGCCAAAGTTCAAGAGAGGAACTGCCCCCTCCACACCCCGTGCCGCCTTGCGCGACAGATGCGCTTTCCCCCACTTTACCTCAATTTTCCCTTTTCTGTCACACAGCATAAACTCGCCGGCGCGCCTTCTAGCGCTTCTTTTCCTGATAGACCTTCCTACCCCTTCTTCTAAAGATCTTCGTTCCCATCGTTCATAAATAGGCACAATCCTTTTCCGGGTAGTTTTTTGATAAACTCCGAACTTTCTCCTTTCCTTTTCTAGGAAGGACCTTAAGAAGACACACTCCTGTTCCCCCGCACCCCTTGCCTCAAGGTTTCACTATCTTGGTTAGCGCGTAGTGACCCTTCCCGACGAAAATTCACGGATAGTATTTTCCCCACAGATGCCGCAGACCCTCGGAACCGCAGCGACTTTTTCCCCGAACTTACGGCGCATATTCCCACGTTAGCAGACTTCCCAGTTATGCATGGCCTGGCTTTTCTTTTTGGTAAAAACCAAGTCATATCTTTTCCGTCCACCCCCGTGGTCTCTTCCTGGTTGTTTTCAGAGATGCTTTCGAACAGACGCTTTCTTTTTTCCATATGTTTATTTTTTGCTCGCTCATTTTTTCCTCTTTCCCCCACAGGAAGGAATCAACCTCCTCATTTTTCATTGCCCTGTCCGGGCCCGCCATCGAAACGTTTTTTTCCTCCTTCTTCTTGAAAAAATCAGACCCCCCTTTCCTGCACATAACTCTTTTCCCATCCAATTTCGCGCGCCTGGGATATACTTCCTTTACTGTGGTACCGCATAACTTAACGATTCGCAATCGCCCCCGCTGCCTGATGACATTCGTACCCACGAAATCTTCCCTACGGTTTTAGGTCCATAACCCCTCGCGGAAAGAACGGAATATATAACCGATACCCGGAAAGGAAATCTGATTCCCCTCATTTTCCTCCTTCGACCCAACCCCCTTCTTCCTTCCCCTCGCGACCGTAGTTACTCGTGCTTATCCCCACGGCCCCCACCTGAGCAAAGGCCGCAGTGCTGGTTACATAGGACAGCTCGAACTTTTGAGCCCCCCCCCGCGTCTTCTTTCTGCCTAGGCGAACATTGGGGATGCTCACAACTCACCTTTCATCCCAGCGGGTCTTCGTTCTTTTCTGCGGTCCAATTGCAGATTTCACAGGCACGCCTACTTTGCATCCCTCCGGGGAATACATACTTAGATTTCTAGTGCCTTTCGAATAGCCAACGACCCCCCTGGACGATTTAGAAGAGGTGATCTGATTTCACCTCATACTAAGTGGGGGTTGTTTTTTCTTAGTCGTTCCGTCTTTAGATAATCGATCTCGCGCATTTGTCGGTGCTTGCACAATATTCCGTATCTCCTTGCTACCTATTCCTCGCTTAATTGATTAACAGGAGAACGTTTTTTCCCCCTCCCTTTCGGGGATTCCTAAACGCGCATACGCATCCCCTGATAGAATTATCGGCAATTTTTCGCTTGTGTTATGTCAGGGTTGCCGCTATTTTTTTTCCCTCCTCTTCTCGTGTAAGATGGGCCCAGAACTTTCCTTTCCGTCATTTGTGTTGGGTGGACAAGAACGCGTCCTCTAGAGCGGTTCTGCGTTCCCCTATTGTGGTTCGCCGAAATTATCCTTGTGGGGTTTTTACAACTCCTCCCTCCCCCTCTAAATTGTAAAGCTCGTGATCGCAAAGCCCGTACACTTTTTTTTCCCCCCCGGCACAGAAGCACGGTTCTTTCTTGTGTCGCCGGCATCTAGCAAAAGTTTTTATATCGCTTGCTTTTGGAAGGTCTTTCCCCCCTTCTTTAGCACCTTCTTTATCGGCCTTTTGCCCGGCGTCGTGTTCAAGGCATTGAACAAGGCGTTCGGGTAAAAAATATTCTCCCCCTTTTCCAACCGAAGACTTTATTCCTGAGTCAGCGAGCGATATGGTGCTTCCAGTATCTTAGATTTCTTTTAATATGTTATCGATCTGTCGCTCCGAGCCCCTCGTCCCCCGTACTGATGTTATTTTTTCCCGCCTGGTTAGCCTTCAGGGCGTATCCGCCAAATGCCCGGTTTGTGCTTAGACTTATTCCGCTGGTGACTTTCTCGGATTTCACGACCAAGCTTTTCCCCTTTTTTCCGTGAAAGCTCTTTTAGAGCCTGCCCGCGACGGTCCCGCTTTCTGATGATCGTTGGGGACTCTCCCCTATCCCCTTTCCGCTTCCAGGCATTCTTTTGCTCTTGTTGTCGACCCCCCTTCGTCTCCAGATGTGCGGCCTCCCCCCCCGAGATATAGGTTAGAGGGGGCGTTCTTTTTGGGTCAAAGCCTATTTTTTTCTGTCGGTCTTTTTTCAGCGGCCCTTTTCTTCACTCGGTTTGACCGCTTTTTACCCTTGCGGGACGGGCCTGATGAACCTACTTCTTCGATGGTCATTCTCTCAGACCTCCCGCCGCCACTTGCCTTCCCGCTCGCAGCTCCCTCTTTCTTGGCCGCGCCTGTCTTCCTTGCAGGTCGCCGCGCTTGGTTCAGGGCCCACGATTAACATAGACCCGCTCTTAGCTAAATACCTCCCATACTGGACTCGCGGACCCGCACTTTTTTGGGGTAATCTCTCCGAGTACCTGGCAGCATCATTTCTAGAGTAACCTACCCCCTCCATCTGTCGCCCCACTTTTTTTTTCATTCGATAGTCTTTGCACCGGCCATTACGCGCTCGTGGCATTTCCCTAGGAGAGGGACTGCGTTTCCCAGCGCGCTCCTTCGCTCCTGCCTGGCTGCCTGATGACGCACTCTTGTCGTCTGTCTTGCGAACGAGGACTGCTCCGTTGCCACGGTCTCTTTTTCCGAAACCCTTGACCGTTGGGCCCATTTGAGAAAATCGCGACTTCCCCAATTAAGACCCCCTCCACTGTCAATCGTGAACTTTTTCAACCTTTTTTCCCCTTTCGTACTTTTCTTGGCTTTCGAAGGAGTGGATGG
>Ga0179593_1418867_pt1 | contig 12666 bp, 7 predicted proteins | sample CZODoug2_1_08_16_FD_185931 | JGI IMG/M metagenome (GOLD analysis project Ga0179593, IMG submission 185931) | Vadose zone soil fungal communities from Angelo Coast Range Reserve, California, USA - CZODoug2_1_08_16fungal (PacBio error correction) | ecosystem: Environmental > Terrestrial > Soil >... | reverse complement strand
AAGGTTTTGATTGGGCGGGCCGTTTTCTCTTTGGTTTCGGCTTAACTTCTTTGTGGGCAGTGTATTTTGATACCTTGCCGGGATATTATGGACGAGGGTATTGTCTTGGATCACCTTCGGGTCTTCTGTGACCTGTTGACTCCGCCGTCTTTTGGCGTTCTTTTTCCTGACTGCCATCTTTCCCCCTTTTTATAGCTGTGTGCCCCCAATTTTTCTCTTTTCCGCGATCACCCGTGGTCCTTAACTTTTTTTTTCATGGGTCCGAGATCTGCTGAAGGCTTGTTTTTCTCCAATTGTCATGGAGAGTCGCTACCCTTCTCAGTCTTCCTCCCCCTTACGAACGTTCCTTCCCCCGCATCATTAGGAGTTCCCCTTGATTCCCTTATTGGATCTTTAACGGACGACAGGGAAATCTGTCGTTTCTCTCCTTTGTGCTTTCTCCTTCTTTGACTGGGACAAGTGAAGATTCTTCTTCGAAAGTTTCTTTTGTCGCTCACTGCGATCTTTTCAACCTTTTTTTCAGGAGTCCTGATCAGGTTGGAACCCCAGGCATTGCAGGATTTTGAGACCCATGCCCCCCCTTTTTCCCCGACCAAGTCCCCCTCCCCTTTTTTTTGCCCGCGCATATGATATCGTGGAGGGTTCTTTCCGTTTCCTTGGCGTCGAATTTTCCCTCTTTTCGCTGGAACTCTTCCCCCATGGAGCTAAATTTTTTTGTCTGGCCATAAGATTTTTGGCCGGGCGTCACCCTACTGTACCCGTTTCCCTCTCTTCTTGGTTATAATTTCTTTCTCTGCAGCCGGAAAAATGGGGGTTTTCCCACATTGGGGCACACACCCCCCTGTTTGGCCCCTTCAGCGGGATACCCCCCACCTCCCCCCTATCAATTTAGGTTATGGTATGGAATGTTCGTCCAGCAGGTTTCAGAATCTTTTCTTTCCTTTGTTTTCCGGCCCGCTTTTCTTCCCCCTCTTTCCACATCCCTTGTTGTTTTTTTTCAAGATTTTTCTATAAGGGGTACTTCGTTAAGCCTCGTGTCAAGGCCGGGATGGGCCGAGATCCCCCCTCCCCTCCCACATAACGCTGGTTCTTTTTTGCTGGACAATCTTTGACTGGCGATAGACCCCGAACCTTTTGTCTGATGGTTCTTCTCCCTGCTGACCCTTTCAAGTTGAAGATGCCCTGGACACCCCCCCCTATATTCGGGTACGATATTTTCTTTTACTATTTCCTTCTTGAATTTTCACATTTAAGGCTTTCGATAGTCGTTAGCGGTCAGGATGTATAGACCTGTCCTGTTCTCCCAATGTCTCCTTTTCTTTTTTCTTTCGCTTCCCGTTCTCCCCCCCCCCCTTCCCCCCCCCAGATAATTCGGCCACGACGGCGATTTATTTAGGTGTGGGACTCTCATGACGTCCTTTGTCGACGGTGCATACTTACTTACCTTCTTTTGGTGATACTTTCTGAATTCTTCTGAAGGATGTTCGTGGTTCGATGGCTTACCTTAGTCTTTCTCCCTTACTGGAGCATTTCCCTCTTCCTTTCCTCTGTAAGATGATTAAGTTCCGTCGCAGGCCCTGCGCCGTCGTCATGTCGACGTAGGTTGCTTTACTTATCGGACAGAGCAGTTGCGGCTTGTTCGATGTAAGTGATAGTCGAGCGTTGCTGAATTCGGTTTGTCTTTCCTTACCCCGTCTCCCTCCTCTTCTGCGTTTCCCCCCTTCCTCTTTTCTTTCTTTGGTGGGTACTAGTCACGGGTGATGAGTGCTGGCCTCTGATCACGCTCTACGGCGTTTTTTTGCTTGACAGCTTTGGCATATCTCACTGTTGGATCTTTACCATCTCGGCTCCTTCCTTGTCTTCTCTTCTTCTGTCTTTTCCCTGTTTCTTCCCTGCCGTCTATTATTTCACCTTCTACGCTCTGTTTACCCACTCGTCTCCTTTTGGACGGTCCTACAGATCCTTTCTCGTATGACAATTTCACGTCCATCGGACGCAAATACCCTTAAGTGAAGTGACTTTTTCCTGCCCTTCCTCATCTTCCGCTGTCTCCCTCGGAAGGAGTGAACCTTGAATTTAAATTTGCTTATTTCATTTACCTTTGGAGGGCTCCGTTATGTACTTTTTCCTTTTTCTTTTTTGGACGACGCATCCCCTTTTGTGTACAGCACTGGCCGGCTCTCCCTTGATTGGCGCTGGTCCTTCGCCTTTGCTCTCATCGTCTTCATTCCGTAAGTTTTGCTGGTAAGAAATATCCTCATTCCTAGGAGAGCATGCCCGTGCCCGGCTGGACTCTCCTTCCAGGAAATGCAGCGTTTACAGCACCAAGCCTGCCCAATTTTCTCGTCAGCCCTCCACTGTCCTCCCCTTTTTTTATTTAAGGGATGTTAGAGTTCCAGTTGCAAAGATACCGTTATTTCCAGTTCGGTGACATTCACGTCACGGTCGTCGCTTCTCCCACCCCTCTGCTCCCTTTCCCCTCTCTTCCTAGGTGAAGAAATAATTAGCCTTTTTAAGCACTTTCAGTTAATCGCTCCTTTGGGTCATTTTTCCTCGCTACCCTTTAGTGCTATTTTCTTTTAGATTATACTGAGCGGGCGCAGAGATTCTTTTATTCCTTTCTTTTTCGCCGTGCACTCCCCTTTTTATCCCCGCTAGGTTTTTGGACCCTCTCCCGGTTTGTCTATCTCCCTTCCGGCTTGTTATTCTTTGCAGCCTGTGTTTTCAGGACTGGGGCTGTGTGATGGTCGTACCTTCTCCCTCTTTCCTTTCCTTTCCCCCCCCATTGACCTCAACGCTTACGTTGACCCTCTTTCAGAACGGTCCTATTCTCTCTTCTATATTTTAATACAATATGTTGGATACGTAGGATTTCTCTCCTGCCCCGTCATTTTTTTCGTGGTAAACTGTCCCCGCCCTTAATCGAGCGCCTCCCAGGCAGCCATCAACCTTACTTTAATGCCACAGGGCTGCCTGATTTACTCTTCCTTTCCGGTTCTTGTTTATTTCCCCGTTTATTAAGCTCCATTACCTTTTTCCCCCCCAGCTGCAACCGGACGGCGCGGCTCTCCGTGGGCCCCTTCTCACCACCCTCTACGCCCTTTTATCCATCAACATCGTCGAAGAGGATCCTTGAAGACCAACGGCCTAGAGGGCCCCCCTGGTTCTCTTTTTAACCTTTGTCCTCTCCTTAGCTCACGATAATCAGATTGCTCGCGTTGTTTGGCCCCCGCCGGCGCGTACCCCCCTTTCCATGCCGTCTTTTTACACGACCTGAAAGACCTGTAAAGAACTTTATTCTGGCTCCCCTCGCGTTACTTCAAACGGCGAACATCCCCTTGAACTTTTTTATCGAACGTTCTTTCGTCCTCTTTAAATCTAGGATGTTCCGTTTTTAGATGACTCCTCTGTGACCGCGGCTCCATCGGGGACTTCCTCCGGCAGATAGTCTCTGTATTCTTCCCTGACCAGCAACAGGACTTTCATGGTGAAGCCGCTTTTCTTTGCCACGGCGAGGCCAGCCCCACCAGCAACGAGGGCTTTAACGGGGCCCCGTGTCCCTCGTTCTTTCCCTTCTTCCCCCTCAACTTTTCCCATTGACCAATCGAGATCACTCCAGTCTTTTCCCAGGACCCTCTTCTTCAGTTCTTTCCTCTTCCTCGGGAACTGCCTTATTTCAGGGGGGCCGTCCTTCTTTTATTATCCTCTTCCCGTCCCCTTTCTTACTCACCTTATTGCGGTTAATCTTCTCGGGCTCTCCGTGGTCTCCTGGGGGATTTGAATTTTTGAGTTCACGCTTTAGTTGAGCCCTCCTTTTTCCTTCACATCAGAGTTGGCGCCGAGGGTTAGCCTATATTCCCGGTCCTCGCTTTGCTGGGACTTTCATGTTTTAGGCCTGATTTCTTCCCGCTCCCTCGTGTTCTTTTTGTATAGAGTGCAACTTCAGGCCCCGACTGATGCCCAAACTTCCCCCGCCAAAACGAATTCATTTTCTCAGCAAGGCGCGACCCCGTCCTGATTCCTATATCCTCCCGAATTCCCCCGCAACACCATTATCTCCCCTCCCCCTTACAAGCCCTCGCCAAGCCCGCCCCTCCCCCCCCCTCTGTCGCGAACTTTTGCACACCTCCCGTTGAGTATTGCGCCGCGCGGTTCCTAGTGGGCTTCCCCCGGACCCTTTTTTTTTCCGTCTTAACTCGTTTGAGAACAGCCCAGCCATGTGCAGCGTCTTTCTTTTCAGGCTATGTATCTCCCTCGACCAGCTCCTCGGGGCATCTTCGAGCAGGCCCTTTCATGTACGTCTTCTTTTCCCCCTTTCTTTTCTTTAGGAACCCAACCCCGCGTTGACGCCTTAGTGGCCCCAGGAGTCTGGTTGGGTTGGCCCCTTATTGTGTGCCTGGCCTTTTTTGGACACTTCCCGTCCCGAATCCCCTTTTTCTCCCTTCCCCTTTCGCTACCCTTTTTTTGCAACCTTCCCCAGGACTCTGAAGGTGGTGTGTCATCCTTAAATCCTCCCCTTTCGACACCTGTAACGCCCGGGCTTCTTGGCCAGGGCGCTGCTCGCCGTCCCCTCTTCTCTGCGATATAAGAACAGCCCCGCTTGGTGTGGCTTCTCGCCTTTCCCTTCTGATTGGTCCCCTGCCAGCCGAGGGATGTTTTCTTGTTCTTTCTGGCCTTCTTCCCTTCTTCCCTGAGGACTTCGGTCACCCTTCTGGAAAAGAGTTCAGTCTTTTCCTCTCGGACCACCCTCTTTTGAATAACTTTGCCTACTACGGCCATACGGTTTTACTTCCTCTCCTAGTCTCTCCCGGTTGATCCTGCTTCTCCCTCTCCGAAAGGAATCAGGTTCTAGTTGGTTATAAGCCTTCCATTAGGCTCCACAGGGTTTCTGAGCCCGGCATCCCGGAGCCGTGATTTCCCCTTTTTTCCCCCCCCCCCCACCTCTTTTTACCTCTCGGTTTTTTCCCTCAGGTGCCGTCTGGCCCTCCCTTGAGATGCTCACAACTTCTTGTTTCCCCCCACCTTTCACGCGGCCGCACTCTGCCAGCTAAGACAAGTTATTGGCAACTTTCCATCATTATTCCCTCTGCCTCTGGTTCATTTTGGTCTGTTTGACAAGCCTTGTTCAGGGTTTATCATTCCTGCCAGTCCAGGGGGTCCCCCTCCGGATCGGCCCAGCTTAACAGGTTAAAAAAGATGAAGGTAGATTTTTTTCTGCACTTTGGCGCCTCTCCTCTTTTCCCCGCCTTTCACTGCGACTTTTCTCCACAGTCTTGTATCTCCTAGAATTTGGGATCTCTTTCTCTTCCTCTTGCCGGCATACCGCAGCTGACGCGCTGGAAGAAACCGTGGTATTTAACGTTGTCTCCCCCGACTTGTTTCGTTCCGCCGACGCTTTTTTTTTTTCCCTTTTCTCGGCCGTTCATGTAAGCCCCTTAATTCATTCCACAGAAGTATGCGCGCTGAAAAAAAGCTCCCAAAAAAGTTGTTGGTGGTTCCTCTTGCCTACCAAAGCTCTAACCAGGTGTTCCCACGATTTCTTCCGGGCCCCGGCCTCTCTCTTGAACCGGAGGAAATTTTTTCCAAATAACAAGCGATCCCCCGCCCTGCCCCCCGGAGCCATCCGATCTTCCCTGGCCGCAGCAGCCCGCTGGATTCTGACCAACCCCGCGGCTTTCCCCTCCCGCTGTCACGTCCTCCTTCCTTTCACTGCCCGGGCATGAGAGATGATATTCATCCCTAATTTTTTTTTTTTTTCCTCGAGATCAGTAGGGCGTGACGTCCGGTGTTGAGGCTTCCATGTGGTCTTTCTTGAATGCTGTGTGCAAGATACGTGTCGGCTGGTTGGTCATGTGCTATTCTTTCTTTCGGTGAGGGCGCGCTTACTTCTTTTCCCTTTCTTTTCCCTCTTTTTTAGTTCCGGGTTCCTCAACAAAATGTTGTTCACCCTTTCTCTTGTCTGCCTTTCTCCTCCAACACTTTTGGCGGCTTTTCCGCGCGCAGACAATTGTGGCATGCGGGAATTTTTACTTCTTTTTTCCTTTTCTTTTCCATATCCACTTGCTCCCATTTTTCCCTCTCTTCTGCTTTTTCTTTATCGCTGGAGGTAATACTGGTACTTTTGACCGGGTTTCCGCAGAACTTTTCGGGTCCCTGGGCGGCAGGCATGAGCTTCACCCTCGTACGATCCAGGTCCGCGACGGCTGCTCTCCGGTTTGTTTTCCCTTTCGCCGGAACATAGTTTGACATCCTCCTTTTCCGAAGCGTTGCTCCGGCAGGCCACGGCGAGACCCCCCTTTTTGGTTGGAACTCCGTGTTCGTTGATCCAGTTCCGCGATGGCACCCAGTGCTGGTTAGGCGAACACCCCCCAATCTTCTGGTCCATCGCCAAAGCAAGACTCTTTTTTTTTTCCCTCCTTTGGACTGGTTTTTTTCGAAAAGGACGTAAGTGGCGTTCCTTACTTTGCTCGGTCGCGGCCTGCTTGCCCTGGTTTCATTCTAACATGCTGTCCGCCTCGCAAGTGCTTCCTTGGTCTCCCCTTTTCTTTTCCTCTCTTAATACGAGTCCTTTCCTATCCACGGCTCCTATCGAAGGCCCTAAATGTGGTAGATCTGTATTTAGTGGTCATCGGATACACCTCACTCTCCCCCCCCTTCTTCCCCTTCATGTTCTCAGATTGGCCACGGACTATTTTTTTTTTTTCGGCCGCTTCTCCCCTTTTCGGCTTGGCAGATCTTTCTCCATTCTTCTATTTTTCCATCGTTCTTGAGCACGCTGAAACGCTGTTACGATCTTCCGATAATGGCCGCTTCTCTTACATCCGGTCTTTCCCTATTCTATCCACGCATACTCTCCTTTTTCATGTCCTCTTTCCCAAGCCTGTGCCTTGACTGGCTCATGTACTCACCCCCCCCAACGCACCAGGATGAATGTTGAACCTTCAATTACCGCTCTTTTTCCGGACGCGTTCTCCTGACCCCTCTTTTCTGTTCAAGATTGGTTTCTCTGCATCTTCGGTCCTTGATTTCTTCTTCCACCTTCTTGATTGCGGTCAGGGCATGTGTATAGACATGTCCGGGACCTACCTTTTCTTCTTTTTCTTTGTCCGACCTTATCCCCTCCATACGGAAACTTTTTTCTTGAATTAGTCCCAGTGATTAGGAGGGAAGGCGGTGGTTCCTTACGGAGTACCTTTTCTCCCTTTCTCACGTCATACTTCTGGGATCCTGTTCCAGACTGACCAGACTATGGTCCGATTATTTTTTCTCTACCAGATCCTGCAGGCGTCTACTTTCATTGCCCTTCTTTTTTCATCTCTTCATATTCGTGGTATTACTTTATGAAGGATTCCGGCTATACGTAATCCCTTCTTGTTGCGTGATCGCATCTCCAGGTGGCGATGTGTATAACAGGAGATATTCCCGTTCGTTGGAGGGCTTCTTGCTTCCTCCTCTTTCGATCCTTTAAGTAAACCCCCGTACTCATTTTCGGGTGATTTCGTTGTCCGTAAGTTAGGGCCCCCTTTTAGGCTGCCGGCCGCGATAACGAAAAAGGCGTAGTTGTCCCGTGATCGCTCATTGTCGCGCTTTTCCCTCCTCACCGGACCCGGCCTTTTTTCCCTCTAGGTGCTTTTACCGTATGATCTCGACGCTAAGTCCGTCGAATCCCCCCTCAGCGTGATCCCCTCCTCTGGGCCTTCACGCCACCAGCGCCCACTGCCCTATTACCCGGCTCTTCTCGGACCCGCCTTCCTTTTTTACCTAATTCTGGAAGCCGCGCGATGCCCTCTTCCCGATTCTTCATCGTTTACGGCGTGAGATTGAACGTTTTTAGTATCCCCCTTCCCAGCTGGTGATATAGTTGTAAAGTTCGTTTCTTTTCCGTGTCAGAGTCTACCCCACCTATTTTCCTCCGCAGCACCCCTCGCCCTGGTTGCTTGGCGCCTTTCCCCCCAGTAGTCGTGCATCATTCAATGTGGAAGTAGGTTGATTTGTGTCGCATCTTCCTAGCCTTCCGAGGATCTTCCTTTTTTTTGCCCGGTGATGGCGCCATCCTTCCATTACAGTCAGAGTTAAGAAAGTTCCCGCCAGAACGACTTGCATCTAGACCTTCCCGTCCTCTACGTGGTCCTTGGGATGCTTTAGCAGTTTTCTCCTCCGCTGCCCGACAAGATACCTGTTCTTCAGTTCGTGCCTGCTATTCTTTTTTTCCATGGTCTTAGGGAACCACAACTTGATGCTTTTTTTCCAATACAGCCCTTTCGGCTCGTTTTCAGTAGCCACTTTGTCGCGTCTGGACACTCATCATTTTTTTTTCCTCGCGTACTTTTTTATAGGTAGTAGGATATTCTAAGTGAGGGTTTTTTTAGTTTGGAGTGGATCTCACTCCATTTCTTTGGCTTCAAGATGCCGGGGAAGTTTAGAAATATTTTCCGCCTGTTTCCGTGGTTTTCTTCCCCTTTAGGCTTCTGGCTCTTGTGTCCCTAAGTCAGTTCTTTCGGTCCTTGTTGAGTTCGGCAGTGTCTTCCCTGCTCCGCTGCTTTCCTACTCACACAAGAGTCAGTCTTTATCCGATCCCCTCACTGTTTTCCTCCGGATAGATATATTGTATATCCTTGTGGTGGTTGCGGAGATAGTACTTCACCCCTTTATCGTCACCGTAACCGCTGTTAGTGACCTATTACCCGTCCCTGAAGCTGATCCCCTTTCCTCTTCAGCCATCAACAATAATGACAGTCACCACCCTTTTAACAGGGATGCTCCTCCACCGGTCTCTGTCCTCACCTTTGGCTCCCGATGTAAAACGGGCGCCTCTGACCTCTCTGCGACTTATCCCCCCCGCCGCTCCTTTCTCTCCTGAGGAGAAACTGGAGAAACTCTAGTCACCCCCCTGAACCCCCAGATTTCACGAGAGGTCGGTGAACACACACATTGTGTCACGGGCCCGGTTCCTCCCCTTGGCTACTTGGAGGAGTCTCATTCAGGTGAGTTGAGGTGGTTTGGCCCTCCCGACGTACCCTTGAGACAGTGATGAGGAGACGACCAGAAGGTTCTTCTTTCCTGCAGCGCGGTCGTTTCTTCGACACCCTACAAGGTGACTATCTACAATTCTATTCCAGGGAGTTCTCTGCAGCCCTTACCCATTCTTTCTTGTCTTTTTGTGCAAATCTCACATGAGGCTACATCCTTTTCTTCATCTCTCCTTCTCCGCTTAGTAGATGAGAGGCCCTTTCCTCTTTCTTTAGTCTACCAGCCAAAGGTCCTTCCTTTTTCCCTCACTTCCATTTTTTCAGACTCAGCCACGTGGCTCCCTGCCAGTTTCGGCCACGGTTTTTTTTCAGCGGCAGCCCTCGGACACGAGTGGTCTAGGGCTTCGTTCAAAATTCACCCCTCAAACGCCTTCATACACGATAATCCAGAGGGTTCCCTTTAAATGGATGACTTTCTTCGCTTTTTTGTTTTTGACCGAGGGTTCACGATTCAGTACCTGGCCGCGGGCCCTTATCGAGAGCGGCTGGCTCGGCTTTTTTCCCCCTGTCAGGGTTTGTTTTACGATTTACCTTTTCTTCTCCTTTTTCTTTTTCGGGGCTTTACTGACCCAGGCGTAGGGACCCAGTGATCTCACGCTGCCAATCCTTCTTTCTTCGCAGGCGTCTTTCAGGAAACTTCAGAGATCGGGAACTTTTTCTTTCCTCCTCCTTGCGATTCCATCCTCTCTCCCTGAGCGCGGCAAGCCGAAAAATTGCATTCTTTTCTTGTTCAGCACCCCACTTGCACGTAATGATTGACTGCAAGAACAAACATCGTACTTTGTGTACTTCCCCTTCTTCGCAGGACTAACAGAAGCAGCCAGAAGGCAGCAAAGTTGATATTCCCCCCTTTTTTTCGTCAGCTCTCCCCCAGACGACCTGAAGTCTTTTTCCCTATAAAGGACCCATTGAGACGTAGCCTCCCCCGTCTAGAGTCCCCGGAAATTTAATCCCATTAGGCGTCCCCTCATCCGGGAAATGATCCTAGTAGCTCTAGTCTCGTGAGATCCCCATCTTGACCTCTGACAATCCGGCGCTCAGAGCGGTCTACAAATCAGTTAAGGTTTCTTCAAGTTTTGTCTAAGGATTCCACACCTCCACCCCTCCCTCCTCTTCTTGGACTTCCTTCCGTATGTTGGTTGGTTTCACCTTATTGTGCTAAGTTGCGGACATCCCCCGAACCCGACCCGACCAACTTTGGGATGAAATTAACATTCTTCCACCTGCAATTACACCTCGCAATTCCTCCTTTGACGGGTGTTGACTCGCCCTCCTCCAATATCAAACCCACCTCTACCCTAAGCCCTGGCAGCGAGCGTCAGAAGTGCGTTCGAGCCTATCAGCTCCTTTGATGTTTTCTTTTTCCTTCTCATATAACAGTCCAATCGGATTGGAACTCCGCTCTCCCTTCCGAGTGGGCGTTTTCGTATTCCTTCTTCCCCCGGTTCCTCTACTCGGACGGTCGGTCCACTGAAGACGTCACTTTCAATGCGAGGACGATGGTGAAAATCCCCCCTGCTTCCCTTCCCCATCACCCGGCTACTTTCCCCGAGGTTTCCTGTCCCCTTTCTCTCACCCCTCCTACCCTGGACTTGCGAAAGTGTCGCGTGTCCGATCATTTGCCCGGATAAAACAGGGTGTTCTTTTCCGGCCAAGTTTAGTTTCAGTAAACTAGTCCGGCTGTTCCCTTAAAGTTGAGCCCCTTGAGACCTGATTGATGGCTCCTTTTCCACCCATCCTCCTTTGCTCTTCCCCTTGCCAGCGCAAGCAAAAATATGGAATGACTCCCACTTTTGCCTTTATCAAGCCTATCCCGTTGATGTGCTGCGCCCCCCTCTTTACCTTTTCATTGCTTTCTTTGACAGAAGTTGGTTTCCTCGCCTTTCCGTGTCCCCTGTTCGGCCCGAACCTTGTTAACACTTTGATCGCCTTGAGCTCCCACCGACCCCTTCGCCAATCTCGTCCCTTCCCCTGCTACTTCATTTCCTTAGTAAATTCACCGGCTCTTCCCCTCCTCTTCATTTCATGGATCTCCGGTTTCCACCGTCTCCCCCCGATCATTAAGGCCCCCTTCCTTCCGCCAGCGCTTTACGGAACAGGTCCAGGTATTTTCTTCCCTTATAGATAGCCAAAGACTCCTTGGATAATTCTCCCCTTAATCTGGGCCCCCTTCCCCTCGATCATTCTTTTAACCCTTTATCTTGCGGCGTACACCTTCCTCAAACCCCCCTTTTGGAGCTATGGAGAAAAAGATATACCCTGGTCTCCCCCCTCTTTTGCGTCCGGCACCCTTCCTACTGCCACTTAATTTTGACAGAGTGGTTCCCAGCCCCAAACGCACTCCCCCTCTCTCTCCCTGGAAAGTCCTAATGACCCGACGCCCCCTTCTTTTTTCTGCCAAAAAAGTACTTTCCTCCTCCCTTGGAAGTGCCCCTTCCTCCCCCCCACACCATACGCCTGCCTGATTATTTTATACACTCCTTCTGTGGTTTTTTTGAGAGCTATCAGCCTGGCTTTTTTTTCCCGTCCCTTTCGGGAAGTGAAGCGGTTGCTTTGAGGAAATTTTAGGGTGTTCCTCCAAAAGGACCTTCTGGCTGGTGCTGTCGGACCTGGTGGCGCGGATGTTCCATTGGGATTGCTGTCGATTTTGAACAATCGTGCATAAGGTTTCCTTTCCTTCTTAAGGTAATCCCCTTTTTCTACCCTTTTATATCTGTTGTCGTCTCTTAGACCCCAAACCAATGTCGGGTTTCTGCCGATCTTCCTTTCCCTTTTTCCTTGTTCCTAGTCTAATTGGGGTTCCCCTTTTTCAAGATTTAACTTGCGCCCTGCTCAACCCCCCCTAGCGTCGGCTTTTCCTTCGCGTTGCAGAACATTTCACCGACCGTTTTGGCAAGCTCTTATTGCTTCCTTTAGGACGGAATGAGATTTTCAACAGAGTCCTGGCAAACTTCTTCCGTTGATACTAGTTTTCGATTTTTCCGTTGGTTCATTCTGCCGAGATGTCTCCAGAGGTGCTTCTTCAGAAATTTGGTTTGAACTTTTTCCGTTTTCTCCCTGATTTTTCCCTTCTTGGCAGGATTGACACTTTACCCACTCTTTCCTGACCATTCGTTGTGACTACAACATCCCTTCTTTGATGGCTGTCTGCCCAACGGTATGGCAGATATTTAATGGTCCTTATTCTCTTCCGCTGGCAAGGGTTATGGGAGATAAAGATTCGTAAGGGCTTCTCAATCTCGTGAGCTTGTCTTTCCGTGATTTCCCCTTCGGTCACCTCCTCTGACAACTCTGAATGTAAGACTTCTCTTTTTTTAGGTTTGGTCCAAAGTTCAGTTTTCTATCGATCACGTTCGGTCTTTTTCAGGCGTCGGTTAGTACTTTTGAGTAATCACTGGCCGGATCCTCTTCATCTCTAGCAGTTGCTGTGGGACTTATTTTTTTTTGTCCCTCTTTTCCAATTTCTCGCCTGAGCATATATGGTCGCATGCATGTTTTTCCTTCCCGCGCTTACTCTTCGAAGGCAGAGTGGGCTTCCTCCGCCAAGTGACCCCAGCGTTCTCTTGTTCCTCTTTTCCCCCTTTTTCCTTGCCTACCAAGAAAAAGGCGGGTTCCGTTTATTTGCATCCGTACGTTC
>Ga0179593_1289738_pt1 | contig 12666 bp, 16 predicted proteins | sample CZODoug2_1_08_16_FD_185931 | JGI IMG/M metagenome (GOLD analysis project Ga0179593, IMG submission 185931) | Vadose zone soil fungal communities from Angelo Coast Range Reserve, California, USA - CZODoug2_1_08_16fungal (PacBio error correction) | ecosystem: Environmental > Terrestrial > Soil >... | reverse complement strand
GTAGACATCTTAACGGGACACAAGCGCGCCTACTCCAACCCGGATCTTTTCTCCCCACTGGACTACAGGTCCCCGGTTTTTGTAAAAACGCCCCAAGGCCGATATTTTGTACCGACTTTTTTCGTTTCCACCTGAGAGTTTGAGTGGGGCTGACCGCTCTTTCCCCCCACAAAAAAACGACCCCCATCGGCTCGGCTTTTGATTTGGCTTCTCGCGCCACAAAATTTCATGTTTGCGGACCGACCGTAGATCTTTTTATGGTGGGTTGTTTGGCGAAACCTCATATTTTTGGTTCATCCCCATTTGTTGGTCGACTTTCTCTGGCGATTGACTTCTTTTTGGATCGTTTCGCGGATTTCCTTTTTTGTCTCCCCCACGATCAACTTTTCGTTTTTCCCCCTTTTGTCCCCCCCGACTGTCTTCACTTTCCATGCAGACTTCCCACCCCCCTGCGACTTCCCTTAGGACTTCCAAGTGTAGGGAAGATATTCTTTTTTATTCTTACTTGTCTCTGACCCATGTGCTGCCAACTTTCCCCCTTCGTTTGCCACATCTGGTGGGTCATCTTGTTCCTTCTGTCGGCCCCAACCCCGTTCACAGTGGGTAATTTTCAGCCTAAGGGGCATTTGCAACGGTTTTTCTTTTAGGCTCAACATTAAACACTCAGCTACTTCACTTCTGGTGCGTGAACCCCCTGTCACAATCGTTCTTCCCCTTCTTTTTTCTTTTCTCTCCCCCCCCCCACACCCCAGGTCAAACAACACGGTGGCCGTTCTTTCTACTTTTCGGCTGTTTATGGGCGTGTCGTCCCTAGGAAAACTTGTTGTAGTTTATCACCAGTTCCCCCCCTTGTCAAGATTCACCCCACCTTTACGTCAGTTGCTCCCCCTTAACGTGCGTGCTCACTCATCCCACCTTATTTCTGTGTGTGTCCCTGTCTTTTTCTTTTTCCCAACACCGGGTTTTTCGTGGAGATTTTTTGCCGATGCCCAATCAACACCTCTTTGAAAAGTCTTCTTCCCTCGGTGCTGGGTGTGTGACGGTGACGGGCGGCCCCAACCAACCTTCCTGTGTGCACCCCCACTTTTCCCTCCAGCAACCTCCCCCGAGAGAAACTTCCCCTCCCCAACCTCATTCCGCCGTTCGACTCTTTGGTTGAACACCTCCCCCTCAAAACGAGGGCGACCTTTAGCGCTCATGTCCTTCACGTTTAAGCCCTCTGACTGGTCATGATTTCCCCCTTCCCCCAGGCCCGTGTTTTTTGATTAGCGCAGTCCATTACATTACGCAATCTCCACGTGGAGCCCTTGGCCCGAGATACTTTTTTCTCCCCCCCCTTATCTTATTTCGGGGTTTATTGAGGCATTTGTCCCCAGCACGTTTTTTTGTCTCCTTTCTGGGACGAGCCCCCCAGGAAATCCCCCTCTTTCAGGGCTTAGTGTTTTCCCTTTATCCATAGGAGCAGCCCCCTCTTCCCAAGAACCTTTCGCTTTCGTGTCATTGGGATTTTTGGTCACTTGTGTTTTTCACCTTCTTGTCTTCCTTTTTTCTCAATTCCATTTCCTGGTGGGCAAAGGCTTTCCTTCCCCCCTCCCTGTATATGGATTGTTTTCTTCCTCTACCCTTTTCGAAATACGTGCTTTGGGGGAGGCCCGGGGGATCCGTGTGTTGTGGATTGGGCGGCAGGACTGTTCCTCTTCCTTTTTGCTCCGTTTAATGGTTCTAGCGATTTTTTTGATGACCCCCCTCGCCTTTTTCGTTAATTTGTCAGTTGTATTGAAGTCGGTTGACCGACATGCGTTTCCCCTTTTGTGAGAGGTCCCCCCTCTTTTCCCAAAAGAGTCAATATCACAACGATCATGAATCGGGCACCCTTTTTGACACCTTCCCCCCCTGCGATTTAACCCTTCTTGTTCCGCAGGGCCCTTGCCATATGATCTGGCCCCCACTCTCTGAACCTGCGGCTCATCCCTAGTATCCTGATATTATTTGCTTGTTCACCAGTCGTTTTCTCTTCCTCTAGTTCGATTTGTTTCAGTCTTTTCGAAGACGGCAGATCTCCCGTAGTGCCCCTTTTTTTATGGTGAATATTTCCTCCGGGTTTTCCCCCCCCCCCCGGTTTTTTTTTTTGTTTTTTCGCGACCATCCTTTTTCTTTTTGGCTGCAGTTTAACTCTCCCCCCTTCCCTGTACTTCCACCTGTGGCCAAGCACTCCCTGAAGTGCCATCCTTCTTCTCCTATTTTCTATACCCTTTCCTTTTTTTCGTTTCTTGAGTTTTTGAGAGGCACACCTTTTCAAACGTTTCGTTTCTTGTTGAAAGCATTGGACTACAATGACCTTTTTGTGTTTTTTTTTTTGTTGTGTAGTTCTTCCCCTGTCCTCCCAAGCGACAAGGTTTTATTTTTCCTCTACCCAAACAAACAGCTCCTCGGTCCCCTCACCAACATGGCGGCTTCTTCCGCTTCTGCCTATCGATTTGAACAACCACACAATTTTGTGCCCCCACAGAAATTTGACCCCTCCTCCTGGGCATAATCTTAACCTACCCTAGAGTAGTTGTTCCGAGTTCCATCCCCGCCCTTATTTCCTCTTTGCGACTGGAGTTTTTGAGTGTTAGTGTGCATCGTAATGGTCCCCCCTTTCTCTTTTTGTTTCATGATCGTTTTGTTTGATCCGCTCTTGGATAGTGCATTTTTTTCAACCTTGCCCCCGTCCCGGCGACCCCTAACAAATTCCCCCCTTCCCCCTAACGGTTTTTTCCCCCTTCTTGTTATCTGAATAACGTCGCAACTGTCGCAGAAAATTTCTTTTTCTCCCTCCCTACCAACCCACCTGTCCCCTATGAGTTCCATAAGGTTAACTCTTCCTACCCCGACCCCTTCCGGCTATCAGGCCTCGGTTTCCCTGGATCGCTGAGACAAAGAGGCCTCTTTTTCCCCCCCTTTCCCCCTTTCTCCGTGTTTTACACGCCAAGTCACTCCTTTTATTCCCATGATGGCTCGATAATCCCGGCCGCAAGAGCTTTCGACCCAGAAATTGAGGTGACTTGTTCTCCCCCCCTCTCTCTGACCAAATTGCTGAGGAACCTCCTTTCTTCCCGACTCAAAAGGAGTTCCCCCCCCTCGTTGCCGGTGTTTTCTCCACCCCCTAGGCTTGCTGATCGGATTCTGTAATGCGTGTATCCTTTTTTCCCCACCCAGTAAACGTCGTAGAGCGTTTCGAAGGTGAAAAACATTTCCCCTTTCTTTTGTCCACTTGTTTGAACACGTTATTTCATTCGCGCTTACTGGGGTCGGCCCGTAGTTTTTTCTTCTGTCCACCGTTTTTATCAGAGATCCATTTTCTTTTTGTCTGACACATTTCTCCTCGTTATGTTAGGGCGGGCCATTGGGTCGTCGTGCTGTGGAGTTTGCGTTATTCCACACATGTCGTTGGTCCAAGCTTTTCCGAAGGTTCTTTGGGTGATTCCTGAATTAGCCCACCACTCTCCAACAGTCTCCACCCGCTTTTTTTAACAATTATCAGGGTTTCGCCTTGATGTCTCATAAAGCCCGTAGGATACGTATTCTTTGGCCCAGGCACTTTCGTACCCCTTTTTACGAAAACCCCACACAAAGTGTGTTTCCTACATCATACCTCCCTGCTCGATCACTGGGTGGTCTTGTTTTTCGTTTTGCGCTGCATCCAAATTCCCCCCCCTGGACCCTCTGTAGTGCAAGTTCACGCCGACGTTGTCTTAGCTGTTTAGTTCCTGTCCCCGCAGCCCGGGGTCTTCTTTACCCGGTGTTGGCATACCCCCAGACCTTTCCCATCGTTCCAACGGCGAGGGCAACCCAGTTCGGTCCCCCTGTAACCTCAATCAGTGACAGTATCTTTTTCCCATGTCCTACTTAAGTCGTTTGTTTTTTGGCTGTCGTGGCCTTTCCCCAACCGTCGTTGCAGAAATGGGACCCTTTTCTCGTTGTTCCCCAAAATAGCCCTCTGGATCGAAAAACACCTTGATTGAACCCAACTTGTCGACAACGCTGATGACCCCCCTCGTGTTGCTTGTTTAAGTACACAATCAAAAGACAATCTAAGGCTCGTCATTTGAAAACATGTTTACGACCGTTGGATCGAGCACCCCGCGCTTTTTTTTGAGTTCCTATGTTATGTTGTTCCCCTACTGTAGTACCTTCCAAACGGTCTCCCCTACCTTCGTTCCTCCAGCAGGCTTTGTCCTTTTGTTGACGCATGCGCTCCGTTATTCCTTCTTCTAAGTCTGCAGGGGGTAGGTGCTTTTTAAACGGCTTCCTGTCTTTTCCCTTTTCCTCCCTCTTTATTTTGTGTCCTGTCTCAAGCTCTGCTTTTCGCTGACACCTGAACCCCGTCGAGCGCGTGTTTCCATCGCTTTTTTTTTCTTCTCAAAACACTCGGTTGAAATTTTGGGAACTTGCCTCCCTCTTTTTGATGGGCGCGTTCCTCTCGTTGGAAAAAACCCACCGCCACAAGCCCCCGTGACAGAGCTTTTTTCCTCCATCCAGGTACCCCGCCACCCTGTGAGCGCTCCCCACCCCCCCCCCCCACCCCATCGAAGTTGAGCACGGGCTGGTGTCGTTCCCGGGGGACGTCCCCCTTCCCCCCCACAAATTCCTCAGATATTTGATTTTTTTTTCCCTCTTAACCAAATTCGCTACTGTTCCCATTTGAGCCACCGTCTGCCCCTTTTTGGGGACACAGTTTTTCGCATTTCTGGGATTGAGAATTCAGGTGTACCCCCAGGCGCTTTCGTCTGTTGGCGAATTGTCCCCAGCACCTATGAACCGACTTACCTTCGCACCCTCTGACTGGGGCTTCTCTTCCCTCTTTAGCGTGCTTTTCTTTTGTTTTTTTATTTGCAGGTCTCCAACTGTAAGTTGTCCTTGCCTTTTTGCGGATTTCAGAGTCTGTCCCCCCTCAAGTTCTTCTTATGTTTCAGGCTTGGAGACAACATGAGGCGTTGTTTTGCCAGAGGGTTTGGCCAGTGTGTTTTGGGCTTTTTTTTTGAGTGGGCCAGCGACCTTCCCTCCCTGTTATTTCATTAGGGACGAGGCCTTCCTAAGGGTTCCATTTACCGCTGTTTTTACACACATCCCACCCAACCAGACTTTTCCCCCCCTCCCTTCACCCTTTTTTATCCATTTTGCAGTTCCCCAATGGGGTCGGTTCCCTTATGTTGTTTCTGTTTTTTTCTGAAGTTGGCATCCCCTGCAATACATGCGTATGGACCCCCTTTTTTCCTTTTCTTGTTGGTCAGTCATTAAAACCATGTCATTCCTACTGCGCAAGCTCTGTTGGAGGCCTCTCTTGATGTCCCCTGCCCCCCCCCCCTTCATCAGGGTCATTTTCTTACCCAGCCCTGAAAATTCCCACATCCTGGTAACCTTTCGAAACCGATCTCGGTTTGAGAGAGGTCCGCTCCCCCAAGACAACCCCCATGAACTTTCCACGGAAGCCTTCCACTTGGTCCCGGCATACCACGACTTGCATTTTAATTCCTTGGTCGTGGGAAGTTTCTTTCTGTGGGCAAATGGTTAGCCCCCTTTTCAGTAAATGTTCACCTTATGATCCCGGCATCTTATTTTCCTCTCCCGTGGTTGTTTGTTTTCTTTCCAGCAGGCTCCTTTGATTTTCACTAAGTTACGGCCTCTCCTCGCCCGCTGCGAGCTGTTTTTTTTGAACGAAACCGCCCACCGTTACCAGCTTGCCCCATACTTGCCAAGTCTTCTTTTCTTTCAAATGAACGTTGGCTTTTTCTTCCGCTCTCTGGAACAGTGAGCCCGCAGCTCCCCCCCTCTTCCGCCGCCTGGTGCCCCTGTTACCCTACACCCGGTGACCTCTGTCGAAGGTTTTCAGGGAGATTTTTCACCCCATGTCAACCGGTGATTAGGCGAGCTCCTTGTGTCGGAGGCCCCCTGCTCCAGCCCCCAGTACTTCTTTTCCTCGGTCTACTGCTCATTGTTTTAACCCTTTGACACACGAAGACACACCTGTTGTGCTTACATTTATATTTTTCTCCAGTTGGTTGTCACACAGTCGCTTTTTTCTCCCCCCCACAAACAGCCGCCCTGTTTGTTGCCCCGGTCTAGTTTTTTAACAAAAGGGCTAGTTTCCTTGTTTGGTTTTCCACGGCCCAGGTGTGACTTGAGGTCTTTTTTGAGTTGGGTATTTTTCTTAAGATTGGTAAATTCCCGTTTCTTTAATTCTTTCCTCGTTGGCAGTCCCATAATTCCCCATCACTTTTTTTGTGGCCCTCCGGAGCACGGGCCTGCAAGTGCAACCCCCCCCTAAGGAAGAACCCTGAATATAGTCTCCCTCCATTTCCTTTCCCCACATCATCCTTGGCCCTAGCTTTCTTTACAGAAGTGTTTCTGCAAATGCCGCTTTCAGCACTGAAAGTTTCGTTTTTCCAAATATGTTGTTAAAAGTTGAAGACCTGCTTTACCCTCCCCCAGGACTCTCCCCCTCCCCTTTTCTTTTTTGCGGAATTGTTTAAATTCATGGAGGGATCAAGAGTTGCTTGGGATCCCTCCCCCCCCCCCCACCTAGCCTCTGCCCCTTCCCGTCGCCCTCAGCCTCTCCAACTTTTCCAAACCAACAAATCTACACCTGCGACCATGTTCCCCCCTTAACAAACTACTGTTCTCACCCCTGTTGTTTCACAATTAATGTATTTTTTGATATGTTTTTTTTCTAGTGGGCCCCAACCCCAAATTCACACTTCGATCGCAATGGCTGTGGTCTCCGATCCCCGTGACGAGGCTGAAATTTGTAAAAGGTGATTTCCTTTGGTTTGGGGGTGTTTTTGTCTACGCTAACTTTGATGTTCCCCAATGATTTTCTATACCCCACATTTTGGCACGAGTTACCTTGCAGTTGAGTCTTTTCCCCCCGACGACTCTCGCAGTCGTCCCGACTTTTTGACGAATTTTTTCCCCCCCCAGCGCGTTTGTTTTTTTTTCGTAAGGATTTAAACAACACAACTATTCGTTACGTTCTCCTTTTTCAAGGGTTCCCCTCAAGGTCTCTTCTCTTTGTCCGCCCGCATTTAAGATTATCGACCTTCTCTACCAGAGTCCATTTTCCCAGGACCCTTCCCCCAAACCTGTCCTCCCTATCCTACTGGACTGAAGCAGCGGTTCAACAAACCCTCCAAATTCCCCCTCTTGTCCACGTCCCTTTTCCTTTGCACTGGGGTCTTCTAGGTTGCAGTTCCCCCCTGTCCGATTGCAAAACCCACGAACATTGCGTTTTTTTGTTGTTTCCCGTCCCCGCTGGCCTTTGCTCCCCCCAACTTTCTTGTCATGTTTTTTTTTTTTGCCGATCAGCTCTTGGTTATGTGAGGTTGTAATTGCATAACCCTTCCCCTCCTTTGGGTCATTTCCACTCTTTTTCTTGCCTTTCTTTTTATAGCCTTTTTCTTTTTTTTTCTCCGTCTCTTCTTAAACGACAACGGTTAGTAAAGTTTGTGCCCGTCCTTTTTCACGGTCTGACCCTTTCCCCCCCCAACCCACCTGAGGACTTTCTTACCTTATGTATTAAACCTTCGCCCCTCTCTTGATTCTTTTTTCCGTTGCGACCCAAGTTGCTTGCCCCCCCGTGCTGTTGGATCCTTTGTTTTAAGGAGTTCCCGGTTTCCCCTTAAAATGATGTGGATTCCGGCCCTTTTTCCGTTAAGTCAGGCTGGGGGAACAGCTCTGCCCCCCCCGGCGGCTGAGTTCTCTTTCCTTTTACCCACATCGGTTATACTGTTCTTGTTATTGAGTGTGTCCCCTCCCCCCACCCCCAACACTGCGCCAAACAGTGATTTTCGCTTTTTGGTGCTTGATGGAGTTTGGACCCCACAGTGGTTATTTTTCTCTAACAAGTAGTTCCTTTCCAAGCGCCAGTATCAAAAGTCCTGTGTCAGGACAGTCCGGCGGGGCTCCTTAGTTCTCTGAATCTCTACCCCATTATATTTGGTAAACGGTTTCCGCTGGGAGCTCGCCTTTTTTTTTTCCCAATCCCCAAATACGGGACACGTTCTTTTCTATGCCGTCTCGGCTTCGGGAGCTCCTTTGTCTCTGTTGAAGAACTTCAGACCTTTACAAGCACGCTTTTTACAAAACCCCCCAAACCCCCCCCCTTTTTTTTTTCCCATTGCAACAGTCCCTCGTTTGCCCAATGGGGCGGCCCCTACCGTCTTTCGCTATAGGTTGAAACATCAGCACCCCCTCGGGATACCCTTGGACTCTCTGAAATTTTCTTTTCCCCCCCTTTTTCACTCTTTCCCCGATGGGTTGAAGCTCAACCGTCCGACGTTTGCGATTTTTTCTGGGAGGAACGTCCCACTTTTCCATCCCCCTGATACCAGAATGTCTCCCTTCTCCAGCTTCCCCGTCTCTTACGCCGGGTTCTCTGAGCAGGTTCCCAACTCCTATTTCTCCCTCTTTCTGGGACGAGTGGTAATGCTCACTTTCTTCACGGGCTCGGCGTTTTTTTCCCCCGGGATCTCCTGATGAAAGCCGTTCCAGCAAACCCCTTTTTTTTTCTTTTTTTCTTTTTTTTTTTTTGAGGGGTTCGGTGCCAACTTCTCTTTTCCAAAGGGGTGTGTCCTTTCTCTTCAGGCCTTTTTCTCCACAATCGCACCTTGACCCCGTGTGGATTCGACCGTTATGCCCCTTTTTTGTTTTAATCTTCCCCACCCCTCTGTGACTCCGATTTGAGGTTTGAATTGGGTTGGTGAGTCGGTTTCGGCACGGGTATTTTTCCTTTTTCTTTAACCTGGTCGTCTGCTTCCAACTCTTTTTTTTCCCTGGTTCATTTCCTTTTCTCTTCCTTTTTGTTTTGGTCGGGGAATCGGTTTGAGGCAAAATGGTTTTTTCACACTAGTTCCAAACCCCCCCTTTCAATATCACCCCCTCTCCCTTCTGTTTTGATGAAAGTTTGAAAATTTGGCCGGACTGCCTTCTACCTTTGCTCTCAAAATCGGTTTGTTAAGACCATTTTGTCACCTATGATTTTCTTTTCTTTCCCCCCTTCACGAGCCCCCAACCCTCCTCTTCAGAGGATTTTCCGCTATTCTTTGTCTTGTATGTCGCCCTTGTCTGTTCGTTCGGGTCTGTCCCCCGCTTCCCCTCTTCTGTTCCATGCCTGTCTTGCCAGTTTTTTCATTTGGTTTTCGGCCTTCGCGGGTGTGAGTTCCTCGATCTGTCTGGCTAGTTGTGTTTATCCTTCCCCAAAATTTACTTTTTCCCTCTTTTTCCTTTGGCTTTTTTTTCCCTTATCCCCCGTCAAGTCCTTCATTCTTACCCCTTCTACTTTGAATGTGTCCCTCTCTTCTTTTTTTAATACTAATGTTGGTGTGTGAGATGAGATCCCCTTTTTCCCCCCCCAGGGCTTTTCCTTGTTTCGATCCTTGTCACGTCCCATGGTGAGATGACAACCTGCCAGGCCCAATCGCCCATATGTCTTGTGCTACACCACCCAAGCCCACGAAGTCCGCCCCAAAGGTTCTTCCTTCCCTTCCTCTTGCAAACGCCCCCGAAACCCCCACCGACTACCTCACAAGAATATCTGGAAACTCCCTTATGTGAATTTCTTGTTCCCTTTTTCTCCTTTCGTTTCCCCCAGAGATCATATTCCTCGCGGACCGTATTTAGGATGCTCCAGTGAGTCCATCCGGTCCAAACTTTCCGCCCCTTTTTCTCCCCTTTTTTGTACCTTTCTTGGGCCATCTTTGCATCTGTCTCCCCGGCCGCACCCATGGACCACCAGAACCCTTTTTTTTCCCACCTTTCCTTTTCCCCTGAACTTCTTTTTCCCCGTAAATTTAACGAGCACCCACTGCCGCATTAATTAAGTTCCAGGAATCTCACCCCCCCTCCCTCTGAGTTCTATCCGGTCCAGTTACTGAACTAACCCACCGCACCTCTTCCCCCTTCTCCTTTTTCAGACCGGTTTCCTTTTCCCTCTTCTTTCTAAAAACGGTCCTCGAGTGAACAACCCCTTTTTCCCAACCCTCGTGCACCGAGAGGTTTTTGGCCAGACATGCTTTCCGGCTGCCGAATCCGGCTCCCTGGAGAGTTAACGACTTCTTTTTCCCCTTTTCTTCCTCCCCCCTCCCGCTTTTTGGGAACCTGTCCTTAGACCCCTGGCGAAAATAGCGGGAGGCACAACTAGTCTCTATGATAGGCTCTCTCATTTCCTTTTTTCGAGCACTCTCCCCCTTCTGAGCGGTTGCGCCGGTTTTAACCCTCATCTTGTTTCCATAGGCCAAACCGTGTTCCCATTCTTTTTTCATTCTCCTTTAGCACTCCCTTTTTTTTTCCTTTTTTTTTTTTAAACCCCTTTCTCTCTCTTTTTTTTACCTTGGGGCGGTCTTTATCGTCGTGCTGGAGGACATTGGTCCCGCTGATTTCTTTCAAGGTCTCGTTTTCAACCTTCTGGGATGCCTTTTCTTCTAAGGGGTTCTGGGATTTTTTTGGGCCCATTCCCCAATATAAGCGACCCCAACGTTTCCCCCCCAACCCCCCACTGCCTACTTTTCCTCTCTTCGTTTCATCCCGCACTGGGTCGGAGATCCAGGACTTTTGCTCCTTTCTGCAGGACAAGGTGATTGACCGACACCAGTTAAGCGACTCCCCCTCAACCCCGTCTTCTGTCTTTTCCCCCCTTGTTCTGGTTCTTTGTCTTCAAGAATCTAGAGGAAACTACGTCCTGAGTGGACCTCTTTTTCCATCGTTAAGGGCCCCCATCCTTTCAAGTGAGACTTTCGCTGGACGGACGCCCAGGGCCTTTTTTGATCACAGCGGTCGCCGACGACTTGCTATCCCCCCATCGTCCCCCAACGCGCCATGTTTCCCCCCCTGAACCTTGGGGTCCCGGCCCAACTAACTGCCTGATAACCGTTACCTCCTAGTGAAGTAGCAGTTTTTTTTTAGTGGCGTCAAGTTCCTTTGCCCAAAACAACGTCCCTTTTCCACATGCCCTTTTTTGATCGTTGTCAAACCCCCGTGAGGAAGATCGAACATTTTTCCCCCCTGTCTCGTAGACAAAAGTCGACCACCTCTTTTTTCGGAACCCCTTTTGCTTGTGTTAGTTCCCTTTCCCACCCCCCCACCATACCTCAGGGGATCGTCCCTTCCCAAACTGAAGAATTCTTCCTTTCGAGCACCTCCCTTTACTGGCATAGGCATCTTTTTTTAGTTTTTTTCTTTTTCCCTCGGTAGTCTCCTTTTTCCCCTATCGGCTAAGGAGTCTTAATACGGCCCCTTTGGGGCGTTTTTACCCTATTTCGGATTTTCCAACTTTTCCCTCTAACGTATGTTCTTTTTTTTTTTTTTCCAGATCGGCCCTCCCCGTTACATGGTCATCGCTCTAGCTTCCTAGTTTTTTTGTCCTTGATCCCTTCCTCCCTCCTTGCGTTCTTCTCCCTTCCCTTCGAGCTGCGTTTTTTCTTCTTTGGTTCAATCCCGGACCTGGCAACCACCGCGCCATTTGGGGTCCTTTTGAACCTTTGGGCTTGTCTCCCCTCTTTTTTCTTACGTTTTTCCCTCCCACGGCCTTTGCCCACTCGTCCAAGTCTTCTCTGTCTTCTTTCAACACTAATGTTTTACCGCCCTTAGATGACAAAACAAACCCCCCCCCCCCAGAAGAGCCCTTCCTGGCCCCCTGTTCCCCTGGGACTTGACAGCCCCCATTTAGAGACTTTGATTTTCCACTATAACCACAATAGTGATAAGTCTTTTCCCCCTTTTTTCTCACAACCGTCGTTCCCTTGTGTGGGACACCCACTCATTTTCGGGCATTGTTTACTTTTGAAGTCTTCTTCCTCGAATGGCCCTTCTACCCGATGGTGAGGAAGCCCCCCACCCCCTCCCCTTTCCTGCCACTGTTTCCAATTAGCAACCCCCTCCTCTGTGGGTCTCTTTCCTGCTTCGGCGGGCTGTTGTTCATCTTTTCTTTTATTTCTTTTACTGCAATGCACGTTGCATTGATATCAGCGGCCTTCCCCCTCACCTTTTGCCGTATGATTTTCCTTCTTTTTTTAGCGACTCGGAGTTACCCCCTAGTTTGTCGCCAGGGGTTGTTTGGGGCAGTTTCATTTTGCATGGTCTCCCCTCCCTTTGTCTTTTTTCCCTTTTTTTCGGCCGAGTCCCACCTTGACTTACTGACCCCGGGGGCTGAACACCCTTCAACCCACCCGCCTCACCCCTCCTTACAACCTGCCCCCCTTTCCCTGTGAAGACACGCTTTTCGTATCTCATGTTGACACTCGGGCCCCCCAGCGTAGCCCACAGTGTTTTTTCTCGTTTTTAAAGGCTTACCCACCATTGCAGTTGAAGACTCGTTTTTGCACCTAATTATGTTTTTGGAGGCCGATTCTCTTTTCCCTGCCCGAATCCTCTGTTTGTTTTTGTCAACCACCACCATGACCTTCCCCACCCCCCGATTCACCCCCTTGCCTGAACCGCCTCGTGCTGGTGGAGAGTTTAGATGCTCAAACCCTCTCCCCACCACCACTCCCCACCTGCCTCCTTTTTAAATTGGTCCGGCATCCCCCAAAATAGGTTTTCAGTAATCGCTTTCTTGAATGTTTTCTTTTTTTTTTCTTTTTTTTAACCCCCGTTCTCCCCCCTTATCGCTGGCTTACCGATCCCCTTGGT
>Ga0179593_1730892_pt1 | contig 12667 bp, 10 predicted proteins | sample CZODoug2_1_08_16_FD_185931 | JGI IMG/M metagenome (GOLD analysis project Ga0179593, IMG submission 185931) | Vadose zone soil fungal communities from Angelo Coast Range Reserve, California, USA - CZODoug2_1_08_16fungal (PacBio error correction) | ecosystem: Environmental > Terrestrial > Soil >... | reverse complement strand
GGACTCAATGTCACTAGTTTTCCGCCTCCAGGTATGTCGGAATACGGCCTCAAGATTTTGGGGTCTTCTTCTCTCCACGTTCTTCTCCTCTTAGTTCCCTCCGGAATTCTATTTCTCCAGTTCGAAAGTGTTTTTGTTCGATAACCGTTCCTGCCAGTGAGGGACCAATTGGCCTCTCCGCCTCTCATTCTGGAGAAAAAATCCTCCCAACCGCGGGTTTAACCACTATGTTTGAGGCATTTTCCCTTTTCGTGATCGCAGGCCCCGTCTTCTGGGCAGGTTTTTGCTGTTTTTTCTCGTTGTTGAGCCTTCCCATTTTTTTTTTTTTCCGCAAGTGGTAGCCACCCTATTTGCTGGAACGTACTTATTGTGCTTCAAAGAGATTTAAGAAATGTCCCACACATTAATACGCGTACAAAAGGCCCCTTTTTGAACTATTTATTTTTTTTTCTCCTTGCTTCCCTCCAAGATCCACAACCGTCCCCCCCCACGAGTCACAGATGGAATCCCCCAGTACAAACAATCCGACAGGCTCTCTCGACGCCACACTCTCCCCTAGCGCGATGGCCCGGCCTCGGGACATATAGATGTCTCTTCCCTCTATATAGGTGGAGCCATAGTGAAGGACTTCCTTTCCACGTCAAGAAAGAGTTCAGGACCTCCCAGTACGTGTCGATTTGAGGACCTTTCCCCGGTCGACCCGAACCATTGTGGTGTTTCTCATCTTTTTTATTCGCATTAAACGCATTAAGCCAGCGAACTTGGGAAATGATCAATTCACCACCGAGTTCCTTCACGGCCCTCGCCCCCCCCAACCTCTCTTCACTTCCCTTACCAAGTCTCCATATAGAAATAAGACAAGGGAACCTTGCGATATCAAAACACTCCCCACCCCTTTCCGCAATCCCCTTTTTCACTACCACGAGAGGCGGTTCTCTCCAGGACCAATTTCGACTCGTCCATTTCCTCTGAATTATTTTAGGGTTCTCTCTTCTCTTTCCTGGCGACTCCGTACGTAGATGATTTTTTCCCATGGCAACGTGAATCCTTTTGTGTAGCCCCCCTCCCTTTAAAGCGCCCCGCGCCGATGCGACTTCTAAGCTAGCACCTAAACCCACAAAAATACCATAAGAACTCCTGGCCAATCTTGATTCTGCCCCTTTAGAGCCCCGGTCAGCCATGCCTTGCCGTTCGACCCTAAAGTCAGCCCCCTCGGTTTTCCAGTTCTCTCCGATTGTCCTGACATTCAAAACTCAGACCCCCCCCAATTTTTGCCCTCACGGCAGCCGGTCCCTGAGTTCCGCCACGATTCCCTTGACGAAATCGCATGTTTTAGACCAACATTTCGATTTTCCCCAATTCACATTGTCCTCGTAGTCATCTAACCATGTAGACACCCATCGGATCCTCCCCTCCTTCCCCTGTCCCTCCCACTGCTCTTTTCCCTTGGCTTGCGCACCCACTTTTTGCTTTATCGATAGGAAAATCAACTCCCCGAAATTGTCACCACAGAGAGCCGATTGAGGAAGGCTTCCTTGACCAAAGGTCAGTGATCCCCGCCCTCCAGAGGCAGCTATGAGTCCACTTTTGTTTTTAGGACGGGGTATAACATCCGGTTCCAGTTTCATGCTTTTTCCCATAATGAAGCTTTTTGCTGCCAGTTATGGTGAAGCTTTACGTGATCTTGAGTCCCATCCATACCTCCCAAACCCCCCTTATTTCAAGCACGGTAGGCTTGAATATAGGAATAAGTTATCGACTCCTGGATGTTTTTCCGAACTCTTCTAGGTTCTGTGGCCCTTGTGTTTTTATGCCCTCTTCGAGAATTCTATATCTCTAAGCCCAAGTCTTGCAATCCGGCCGATTGCCTTTACCCATGACTCCCGGTGCCACCTCCCCCAATGTTCAGGAGTGGTGAGCCTTTTCCCTTTAACCACTGAAAGCCTAGTAACCCCCCAACCTTTTCAAATACCTGGCCTTCCCTCAAATCTTTTTCGCCAAGCTTGTCGCCGTCCTCCCTCAGGCAAGGTCGACTAACCCGATAGGTTTGTTGCACTAACTAAAGTTTTCGCTCTCTGGGCCCCTCTTTTGGGTTTTGTTTGCTCTCTGCTGAGCCATTTTGAGAACGTTTTCCTGGTCATAATACCTTGAGTGCTCGAATTGCCGTCTCTTCCTTCCCCCCCCTCGTGGTGTTTTTTTCTGGTTGACCCTTCCCCCTTTGAGTTCATTCCAAATTGCTCTATTTCTTATGGCCTGCCTTCTTAGTTCCTCACGTTTTCACGCCCAAAGTTCCCACATTTTTGTGGGATTTACCTAGGTTGATAGGCTCTCTTTCACAATTGCAGTTTTCTCTGATACTGACCCCACCTCACACGATCTGGTTCCGTAACAGTACACATCAAAATTTGTAGCCCGAAGATATATCTATTCTCCTGCTTTCCTAATTCAGACTTCCCGTCTTGTTCGGTCTTTTTCCTTAGTGACTGCGATTAACGCTTTTCGCCCCCCCCCAGCACCAGTTTTTGCGTCGCTGATGAACCCCATGACAACTCCTTCCCGTCCCCTACCGCCCTCCTCTCGTCCCTTCTCCTTGAAGGGGACTCCTCCAATATGTGGCGTCGCCTCTTTTCTCTTTGCGCTCGGTTAAAGGTGGTGCCCGTTTGCCCGGACACTCTATAACTCAACCTTTGGCGAACTCCGGCAAGCTTTTGCGGTCTGGCCGCGAGAATTCTCCCCCCGGTTGCAGCGATTCGAATCACAACTCCTGTGTTCTCTGCATCTCCGTTTCTTCTAACACCTCCTTCAGACGCCTCCGCGGGCAATCGAGAGGCCCCCTCTACAAGGTCACGTTGATTTTCCCCTGCAATTGGTTGGTACTTGGTCTTCCCTGGCCCTCATCAAGGCGAAGCCCCGTACAGCGAGGTATCCTGGTCCCTTCCCTGCGACCTCTCTAAATATTTCATAGGTTAGCAACAGTCGTAGTTGTCTTGTCAGTTCACTCCCCCTTGCGAAGATCTCGTGTCTCCTCGAAATAGGACCAACAAAGGGCCCCCCCTTTTCATACTATTCGCTACGTATCTCCTTTTCCAAGATCCGTGAGATACCAGACACAGATGTCTCGGAAGCCTCAGAACCACCCTACGTATCTTTTGTACCTGTAGTCCTCAAGAAAGCTCGTTTTCGGGATGTTCCAGTGCTTGATTTTCTTGCCTCGGTTTTGATTAGCTCTCGGCTTGAGAATGTAGCGGAGACCCAAACAGTGATTCGGCGGCCTCTCTTTTTTTTGTCCTCCTGAGCCATATGTTCCTGGGCGACAAAGATTTTAGTCCTTTTTCTGGCGCCTACCAGAGAGCACCACCCAAACTTACTCGTGTTCGACCTTAGGGCTGCAAGTCATTTTGCTTGGCAAATTAATTTGTCCCCCCTTCTAACCAGTATTTCACTATTCTCCCTTTTTGATCCTATCCTTGAAGTTCTATCAGCAGATTGTAGTCGTGCCGACGCCGACTCTGACCTCTGCCGAGGTTCTCCTTCCTGTTCTTTCACCTTTCCTTCCCACGTTTACAGCTTCTCGCGTTTGAGGTTCCGCGTTCTCCATTGGCAACCCTCCCTCCCCTGTCCCCTTTTTACTGTAGGAAAGGTGTGTATTTCCGACCCTTTCCCACCCCGGAGAACTCCGTGCCCAATCGTCTGATCATATCCTCGGCGAGAATGAACTTCTCCCCTACCCATTCCCCATCAGACCGGCCAGTGGTCTCTCTTTCCTTTTAACCCCTTCCTTCAACTGTTCCGTTTTCGGTTCGTGCCACCGCTTCTGTCGCACTTGGTCCCCTTCCACTTTCAGACAACCCTCGTGCTCGCCACGAAATTAGTAACGAACCTTGAAGGACCGGATACCCTCAAACTCATCGAGCGGTTGAGTTGAACCATCTGGCTGTCATGTTCTCCCCCCGCTGGAGCCCAGAATCTCCCGAGTAAGTCGTGAAACTTGCATACATAGTTGCCAGGCTTCTCCCTAGTGCCCTCCTCCTCTTGGGGTTTCTATCTATCCATGGGCAAACTTAAGTCATTCAAGCCTGTAATCTCAGAGGTCGTCTTCCATTCGTCCCCTTGCCCCACACACGCCTCAGCTATTATTTTGATGCTTAAACTTCGCGTTGATTTTTTTCCCGATTCGTCTCCTTTTCGCTTTTCCTGCCTTTCACCCTACCAGTTTCTTTGACATACAGAGGGGTTACTGTCCATTTGACCCCCTTGACAGATATCCGCAAGCCTTGGCCCCTCATACGCGACCCCCCCTCCGTTGAACTATTTCCTGGGCCGCATGGTGACTTTTGATAGCACTTTTGTGATCTTCCGTTGCGGCGCCGGTATAATTTACTTTCGTCCGCGCCTATGCGTCTCCCTTACATTTCGTGGCGACTTTCCCCGGGGAAGACGTTTTTCAGACCGTCCCACATGCCCCCAGGACGTTCAACAGGCACTACGATGTGTTGCCAGGCTTTTTCCTCCTTCCTCTCAAAACAGATAGACATTATTTCCACCTTTTGTCCTTCTAACACCCCGCTGACGAAAAGAAACCCCTCCAGGCACGAATAGCCGACCAGCTTTTCCTCCGTCGAAGTTCCCCCAGGCTTCCTAACACATAGTTCTACCGGATATGTTGTTGGATTAATTCTGATCCTCCCCTCACCCTTGTCATTCGTAAGATTCGGTCCCCGTACTTTTCAATATCACTTCACAGGTCTTGCGATCAAGTTTCGACGATTGTTTGTTTGGTGATGCCCCTTAGCCTCCGAAGGCCGCCCAGCGCCCCCCCTTGCGTAACTCTTCCACTGCCCCTAGGGTTCACTTTTCCTTTTCCCCCCAAAAGCTAGTAATCGTCAAGTCGTTCGCCTACCTCTCTACCTCCCCCCAACGGGAGAATATCAAAAAGCTCTCTCCCCCAAACCTGGTCCAATTAAACCGTCCTTGAAAACGCGCTGGGGGGTTGTTCCTCCTTGTGTTTCAAAAGCCCCCGTAGGGGGTAGGCGGCGTCGTCGTCTTGATGTCTGGGCTGAGAGCCGTTTTACGTGACTCTGATAAAGTCACCGCCGTATGATTTTACGGTCCCATTGATGTGGACCTAATGACCTCTTGGGTCTAGTACTTCGACTTCTCTTTTCGCACTCCCGGCATTGCTCAATTCCCCATTTACCCCAAAACGAAAGAAGAATTTGACCTCTCTTTTCCGGACGAATGGTAGCAGGGACCTCCGCGCCGCTGGTGCTCTACGTCGCGCCTTTAATTGCAAGCACCTAGCCTCCCATTTACCCCCTGGCGCAACCCTCAAGGCCTGGGTTTCGAAGTTCCGACGAGGTTCTGGCTTTCTGAGTTGTTATATTTCACCACACTTAGGCCCACAATGAGGATTTTAGCCTCACAGCTGCCCCAACGATCCTTTTCTTCGGTCCTATCCAGGCCGACAACTTCCTCTTTCCTGTCCCCCACAACTGACGTTTATTTTATCGATGTTTATTCGCAACCTAAATAAACCTAGCTCGTCTTCCTCGCGCACCCCTAGTGGATTTCCGTATCCCCGATGCGAAGATGAGAGCCCCAGTTTTGCTCAGCTGTTTATCTGGGCCATCTGTAGGTTAAGTCTGCGTTTTCCCTATGAGCCCGAGCAACATTTTTATTATGGTTGACGTATGCTATGGTTTACATCCTAATCAAAAAAAGATCCTAACCGGTCCTTGCTGAATCTTCTTACTAATGTCATCAAGGGTCTCGCTTCTTGCAGTGATGTTGACATTCTTTTTTTCTTTTTGGGTCTATCTTCCCCTTTTTTAAGTTATGAAGATCACGCCCCTCCCCGCGTGTCCTCAGATTTCTTCCCCTTTAACAATCGTACCACTTCCACTGAACAATGTGAATTTGTGTTTTCACGTTAAACTATAACTCCTCTGCCCCCTACTGCCGGCACTCTTTCCCCCATTTGTGAGCAAGCTTCCTCCTTGGATCAGCTCCCTCCTTTCCCTCAAGGATCCTCATGCAGATACCCTTTTTCTTTCTCTTGCCATTTCACTTTCTCATTGAGAAATATAATACCTTCCTCTCTCGTTGTGTGCTCTCTATTTCATCTTCCTTAACCTGGAACCTCCTGAGCGAATGATCTTAAGTATCTTTCCTTCGTCGACAAACTTTTCTGGAGGTCAATTCGCCCTTGTGCTAGCATGCAGGCTCTGTTAGTTCGTTTTGTGTCTGCCTAGTTTACCAAACAGAAACATTTCTGGAGTGGTGCCTCCCATTCTTCATGCGTCAAGTTTAAATCCTTGGCTCAGACTAGAAGTTCTCCACTTTCCTCTAAAAGCTTCCCCCAACAGAAACAAGAATTTCTTCCACGCAGAAGCGAGACTTTTTGACCGGTCCCGGAGATTCAAATCCAGTCAAGTGATTGAGCGTTTGGGGCCTTTGCTTTCCAGAAGCCGAATCCGGGATTACCCTACCGGGTTATCTTCTTAAGGTGAACCCTTCATACCTTTCCACCCCGGCTCCCCCATCTAACCAATACCGCACGCCAGATTATTTTTTGGTCGGGGTCTTCAGCGATTTTTTGCGCGCCCATGTCTCTGGGTCCCTGCGTGTTTTTCTGAAGTGACAAAACCTGCAACCTTTTTTTCTCATCCCCCCCCGCATCCCGGTAGGAGTCGGACGACCCTGCCGACACGTCCTGGGCTCCTGTTTCCAGCCTGCATGGGCGAAGTCAATCTTTGCAATTGGGGGTCCCCGAAGGTTGATATACCACTCTGCGTGCATCGATGGTGCAACTATAAGAGAACAAGATACCGAGGTCGGCACGTTGCGTGACTGGGGTAAAGGATTAGGGGCCTTTTTCACGACAGCAAGCGCTGCTAAATCCCAAGAGGGTACCCACGGCACGCAGCTCCTCGTCGCGCTTCGACCCATAAGGCTGACATCTAGAGAAGTTCACTCCTGTATACAGGTGGTCTTTCCAATATTTGGATAGGATGTTTCCTTCGCTGTGTCGGCATGCCAGGCTCTCGACCTGAGACGAGCCATATTCCGGATGCCCACCCCAGTCCCTTTCCATGGGGACACATTACCCCTACGGCGGGCCGTCAGATGGCGCCTAGTCTGGACCGCTGCGAGAAGGCCCATTACTTCCCGCTACTTACTCCATTCCGTCCCCACACCTCTTTTCTGCTTCAGCCTCCCATCCATGCTCGATTTTTTTCTGTGGGCAGTTGTCCTTTTTTCCTTTTTTTTTGGTGCGATCTAACATTTTTTCCCGTGTCTCGACCGACAGGAAAAAACCATTTTCCTTCCCCACGATAAGATATTTGGTCGCACTCGCTGAATCCTCTGATGATCCTCCTGAAGTCAGGTAAGATGAGTCCTCCTTTGATAACGCCATGTCCTTTCCCAAACCCAACTGTCGCCCCACTCTGGCCGCCTTGCGGGTCCGTCAAATAAGTATCAAGGGGATTCACTTGAGTTTAAGGTACCTTCCTTATAATCTGGACGAACTGCACTTATGCGCATTCTAGCAATGCCTTGCGAAGGATTAAGATTTGTAGGAATTGGCCAAACTTCCGCTCTTGGAGAGCTTCCAGATTCTGCTGGAACCGATTCTTTTTCGTTCTTTTCTATTTCCATCCTGATACTTGTCTGTGGTTTGAGCTTTATTTCGGCTACAATGACCCCCTTCCCCGGTCATGGCATGGTTTCTATTTTTTGACCCCAGTTTTTTAAGAACCCTCTTGTCCCCGAGAAAGTGAACTGTGCCACCTTTTTTTTTAGTGATATTTTCATCGAGGACCCCGCCCGGAACTCTTTAAAGCTCAAATGTTACAGAAACGACAATGACTGACCTCCCGAGAGCCTAAGCAGGTAAATTGCTCGAACCTCTTTTCCCCTCGGTGGGCTTCGAAAGGATTGACCATTTTCCCCGTCACGTACTTGCTCAACCCTTTTTAAGACTGGCCAAGTCTTTCTACCCCACCGCCTTTGCCAACAAGTTAACAGTTCCTCCTCCCCAATCGATGCTGGCGCCCCCTACCCTTCATCTCGAGCCCGGACGAGTAAAAATTTTTCAGTACAAGAATGATTTTTCTCCGCAGCGATAGTTTTCAGTTTAGTGGACTTTCTGACCCTGGAAAGGATTAATTTTTCTCGCACTCCGTGTTGTTTTTTTTCCCTTTCTCGATAAGGAATCTGCTTGCCAAATGTTCACATTCTTCACTGCCCTTCGAAGCTTCTCTTTTCACCCTGATTTCTATTTGAAGGAATGAATCTACGTTTCCTCGAAGGCTAAAATGCTCAGAATTTCTTCCTCTCTTTTATTTGAGTTTCTTTGACTGATTGGAGAAGTTTTAGTCCCTATACAAGGGGTTATATGCCTTGAAGGGACCACTTTGAGTCCGATGAACCCTAATAGTCCAGACTTCTGTTTCAGCTGGCCTAATAAAGACTAGAACCAAAAAACCCAAAACCTGGACTTCTGAATTTCCATGGGAACGTAGTGATCGCCCCAGGCGATGTTCTTCAATTTTTGGGCACTTGAGCCGGGTTTCGATGTTTTAAACGTTATCTGACCACAGTGACGTCCCCGTTTTCAAGGGGGAGCACTGCTCCACTTGGTGTTCCTATGTCGTGCGCCAAAGCCTTTTCACTCCCCAACCCCCTCTTACTTACATGAATGCCCAGGAACATGGACACATGTGCTCTTGTTTTGGCTCTACCTCCTAATTCTCTGTATCGCACTCATGGCACGCTTCAAGTCAAACCCACCTCGACAATCTTTGTAAACCCTCACTGCTAGGAGAACAAAACAGTAGGAAGTTACGAAACGCGTCCACTAACCAAATCCCTAACCTTCTACCTCTAAGCTGGCAACCTGAGTATCTTTCCCTTCCATGTTTCGGCCCCACGGAAGAACCCCGTTATAGTACTCAACTCTTCAAAGACCCTTTGAGAAGTACTATCTTTCATCCCAGGCCCCCCACGTGACCAAGAGACCCCGCGCCCCCTCCCACGTTAAAAGGGACGTCCCTATTTTTTCGCTAACAGGTGTTTCCCCGCCCCCAACACCCGACCCCCAGAACAGAGTTTCTGGCCGAGTTTAAGGCCCCGCCCTCCTGGACGCACACGCTGCTGAGACACTGCCGAAACCCGGACCCGATGCGCCCTTCCCCCAACCTCGTTATACTTTTCCGTTTTCCTTTCTCGTTCAAAAGAGGCCCTTTTTCCATACACGTTGGCCGACACAATTACTAATATTATACCGAGAACCGGCACCGCCTTCCTGGGTCACATTCCAAAAATTTCGACAACGATTGATCATCCCATCACATCCCTAGACCTTCTGTTTTTGCCCTCGGAGTCACAGCAACGCAAATCCCCGCTAGTCTCCCCGGTGACCCGGCCCCGCCCGGAGACGGCGTCTAGTCATCTCTTACCTCGCTGCGAGCACCAGGAGGACAAGGCTCCGCTGATCAGACAGGTAACGTTTTGAAGAGGCCCGATTGTCTTTCTCCCGAACCAGCTCCCGTTGCATTTGACCGGGAAACACTTCGGGCAACGCCATGGTCACCTGTCACAGCACCACGTTTTGCATCCTCCGCCCGCGGGAAAGCTTGTCTGCCAGGGCATCCCTTGAATGATCCCCCCCAACTGCTAAGACAACCTTTTCGCCCTCCCGGGAGGCGGGTAAGGAGCGACGAGTGCGCTGGCGTCATTGAGTCCACCCTCTGTCCCCCGTTCTTCGCGGCGCTTTACCAGGACACCCGACAGAAAACGTCGCGAATGCCATGAACACCCAGAGTCCAAGACAACCTGGCCGACTTGGTTAGGACCAGTAAGCGGGATGTCGTTCCCGTTGACTCGTAGAGTCACCTCTTCTACCGGAGTTGTCTCTCACAACTTGTTTCAAACATGAATTCCCGCGTCACGCTGCCCCCCCCTCATTTGATACGTCGCGTACGCAACCCTCTGCTTGCCGTGTTTTATTTTTCCACCCCCCAAAGGTTGACGCGTGTTTCTTTCCTAAAAATGACCTACTCGTCCCCAATGCATCTCATTGAGCTCCCCGTTTGCTCCCCATAGATTGAGAGCCCAAGAGGGCGCGTTCCCATGTACGGGGGTCATACCACTCGTAGTTTATTGGCCCCGTCGCGGGTCCCCCATGTCCTAGCAAGTTTGTCCTATTTCTGACGATCTTCGGAGGATCCCCCTGCGCAAAAGAAAACAACCCAAAAATTAATTTACGTTGCATCTCGAGGACTCCTTACACGCTCCGGAATGTTCTTTACTGACCGGATATCTTGGACGTGTATCGCAGTAACTTTGAAATCGTCCCGCATACTAAGTCCCGGGCAGGTAAGCCCCTCCACCTATGACGGTGGACGTCAAATAAGGACCCCCCTACCCCCCACCCTTTTTACCTTCGTTTTTGCCTTTAATTTTTTGCATACCTTCAGCCATCTCCACCCAAAAGCCTGCTGCCCTCAGCACCCCGCGGGAGTTCCCCCCAACAAATTGAGGACCTCAAGCTCCTTGGCATGCGCAAGATAATAGTTCGTAGCATCCGCCTCGTAAGCGGAAAGTTAAAAGGCTTTGACATCTCTCTATTTTCCACCGCTTTGCATTACTGAGAGCCGTGAACTTTATCGCCTGAGTTTTTACTCTGCAGGAAGAGTTAGTATGCCTATAAAGTCTTCCGACATTTTTTACTTAGCCATTGGATCGTATTTTAAGGTATTTAGCCTGCGTTTGGATGACTTTTGTAACTCCCCCCCCCAGTATTCCAATTTTCGGTTGACTGCTAAAACCCCCCCGCCGGGCCATCTGCCACGGGGGTTATTTTCGCTGTTACCTACATTACGAGGAGGTACACCTTAACATCCAACCGTTCTGAAGAATCACCCTATCGCATTGTTTTTCCTTCAGGAGTCTACGAACATGACCTTAATTCGAGTAGATTACACCTTACATTTGCCCTTTTAATAGGGTTTTGTCTCTAGGCTCTAGCCGATCCACGTATCGGCCCATAAATTGTATATTATGAGGGTGAAAAGAATGAGGAACTGGATATGATAAAAACCGAGTAACACCATGACCGAGCGGAGAGTTGAGATGAGACCTTATGTTCTCACGTCTAAGTACACGCTCGCTCCAGGGAGTTTCTGCAAGACAAAATCGAACCCTTGTTTCCCGAAGGCCACTTGCCCAAATCTCTTTGAGCGAGTGCGCTTGACTGCGCGGTGCACGCTTACGTATGCCCATCCCCCCCATTTTGTTGGTCCCTCGACTTTTATCTCCCCAAAACCACCCTAGCGCCCGAGCGACAGTGGCCTTGTACTCGAAAAGGATAAGTGAGGGGCCCTGGTGAAATATGTTTTATTTCTTAAGACACTATAGTACTCACTGAATCTAGGTCGCGGAGTTACCCCCGGTCTAGCCAGGACAGAGAAAAGGGGTCGAAATTCCCGGAGTTGTGCGTTGTCCATTCTTCCTCATTCCGGCCTTGAGAGGGAGAGATCGACAACCCCCAAGGACTTAACTTCATTTCACCCCGACCCCCCCTGGCCTTGTAGAGTTTTTCTTCGTTCAACGCAAATTCGCCCCCCAGAACTCATGCCCCCCAGAAGCACCCTCGCAAACCCCGTAGACTGAGTCAGCACTAGAGCGGTGTCGGTTGTCTTTCTTAGGGGGTTATCGTTTTTCTTCTGGCGCCCGGGGGAATTGGTTTAGTCTTCGTTAAACAACTCTTACGAGTACCCTCTTGTGAACGACGTTCCGCCAGTATGTGTCTTACGGTTCTTGTGAAGCACGTTGAGAGGGCTCTGAGGAGAGGCCCGACTGAGCCCCCCAACCACCACTTCTTCCTCGGAGCAATTTATGTCACGCTACACCCTTCATGGATGGCGTCAACCTTGTATTTCCCTTTGGCCTTGATGACGTACGCAATCAAGTGTCTCTCATTCTTCATCTTACGATTTGTTGGCATCGACGCAGATCGACACTTCGCTTTGAGTTCTTTAATGGATTAGTATCAGAATGTGGATAACTTAAATACTTTTACTAGTGAATCCCCGTTTTTTTACGTCCCCCCTTTTATACAACTTGAGAAAATCTCTTTCCCCTTAGTTTAAGTCTTCTGGCCCCGTGGTTCCTTTGCGAGAGCTGTCCCAGAGCAGTCCCTTTCCCTAGTTAGTCCTATATTCTTCAGAATGCCTTCTCAACTAACGCACCGACCCCTCCTTTCCTTTCCATGGCTATAACTAGTAACCATGTCCATTAATATTTCTTTTTTTCGTGCGTCGTTCTTGACCCGCTTGCCGCGTCCTAGTGAAAGTGGCCTTCCACTACCCTAAGACAAAGCGGTGATCCTACTCCCCTTGGAGCCAGACCAAGACCAGGAAGATCGGCCATTCCCAATCCCCTCCGAGTAGCATTTCTTAATTTGAAACTCATTGGATAGGCATTCCTCGCTGATTCCGTGCGATGGTATTTTTACATGACTTTTACATGTGCCATTGATCTCCTTTTTTCCCTACTACTTTTGTGTCAGACGGCTTCCATTTCAAGGGACTTCAACTACGATGAGCAGCCTCAGCGCTTTCATAAAGTTCTTTTTGCGGCACAGGAATTAAGCAACGGAGCG
>Ga0179593_1720102_pt1 | contig 12667 bp, 10 predicted proteins | sample CZODoug2_1_08_16_FD_185931 | JGI IMG/M metagenome (GOLD analysis project Ga0179593, IMG submission 185931) | Vadose zone soil fungal communities from Angelo Coast Range Reserve, California, USA - CZODoug2_1_08_16fungal (PacBio error correction) | ecosystem: Environmental > Terrestrial > Soil >... | reverse complement strand
CTCAAGTCCCCTGCATGAGAATAGCTCCCCTTTCTCCGATGGCTGCTTTGAGTTTTCCCCCCCCTTGCTTCTGGTGGACTCGTCCAAGAGATCGAAAAAAGGTTCCTATCGAAGCCGGTCATTATGGTGATATTTCCTTTCGCTCCCACCCCCCAGATCATTCCCCCATTGAAAGGACCGAAAGGTTCCGTGTTAGGCGAATTTCCCTCCGGACCTCGTGATCATTTAGACTGTCGTCTACGTTCCGATAATCGATTTTCCCCGTCATCGGCACCTGATCATTTTGCTCAGGGATTTCTCTTCGTGCGACTCTTCGAATCCCTCCCTCCAGAGTTTATTAACTTCTGTTTCTTTTTCCATTTGACCCGCTTGGTCGTGGTAATCGAGGGTGCATTTTCCCACAGATTTTTTTTTTTTTGTTTGTTTTTTTGTCACCCCTTTCTCGTGCCCGTGGGTCACGCCCTTCTCCGACTGGATCTCCCTCTTTCGCGTCGTTTTTTCTTGTCTTTTAATCGGGCTGCCCGCTTTTAGTACCTGTCCTCGGACCTTGCGATCGGTGTCTTTTCGGCGCCGTGGTTGCTTTTTCCCCCGATGAAACTTCCCCTGTTAAACTTTCTTCTGCAAGGAGACCATCTCTTTGGACCCCCCTCCCACAAGGAGTAGTGGTTCGCTGTAGAGGGTTGTCAGCCTTAGTCCGCCAGAGCTTCTTGGTACCGGGGCCTTATAGTTTTCTTGACTCAGCCAGAAGGTTTCAATGATTCTTTCCCGGATGTCCAAGCGTTCCCTCTACAGGAACGTGATGTAGGGCTTCTTGAAGTTTTGAAAGCTGTTTTCTTTAGGGCCTACTCACGCTGAGGGTACTCCCCCTCTGCTCAGCTGCCACTATCACGAGAGAGGAGGGCTTTCTCATATGCATCCCTCCCGCCCCCCCCACTAGGGAGTAGGACTTTTCCCCCTCCTCCCTTCTTCAAGTGGCCCCCCCCGGTCTAAGGCAACTTGCTACGGATGAACGTGCGCGGGATCGCCTGTGTAGCCGTGAGCTCATCGGCCGCGACTTGAGGGTTTCAGAGCACTTTCCCTCCTCCCCGTTTCCGGCGGGTCCCTTTCCGGACTCGCGCTCTTCTTCCTCCCTAGTGCTCCCTTCCTTTAGATGTCCCTGCGCAGAAACGCTCTTCTTGAGAGATGCTCTTTTTCCTCGACCAGCGCCCACCCAGCCCTCTCTCTCCGAGCCTTTCTGGGCGATCCGAGTCGTAATATCCCCCCAATCATGTGATTCGGGATCGCACCATATGGGAGGGAAGCGTTCCCCCATCTTGTCCCCCCGGTTTACGGGTTTTTTCCCCTTTGGACGGTCGTTCATGCCTTCTTCAAGAGGCGGAGGAGGCGTTTTCTTCCCAACTCCCCCCGGTAGTTTCATAGGACATGAGTCCTCTTCTTCAGTTGAGAGAAGACGCGTCTTGGCTCGGCCCCCCCCCCCCCCCCCCCCCCCCCCCCCCCCCTCTTGCGCCTGCGGAAGATCGAGCGCTTTTTTCATCGGTCCGTCGCACCCCTTTCCGCCGGTCTGGTGCCTTTCCTCGCAAAGAGGGAGGGATTCTAAACTTCCCTTTTCACTTGGACATCCCTTCGGAAGCCACCCTAGTAGCAGGCGGCCTCCCCCCTCCGCTCAGGCCAGCTCGTTAAGGGCTTTGCATCCCTTTCCCCCCCATTCCTTTCCCAGGAAGTAACCTCGTCGGTCTTTGCCCACTGTCCCGCCATCACGTCCCTGTTCTCTCAAGGGGCAGGGCCCCTTCGACGGGGCGCCGTTCCTCTGGTCAAGTTCTGGGCTTTCCCCTTTTACGTCAAAGCGGTGACACTCCCCTCAGCAATCCCCTCCTGCAATGTTTCCTCGTCCTTCCCCCTACTACTCTTCCTAGACGTGCAGCCTCTAGTCCTTCCAACGTGAAACTCATCCCTTATTTTTCCCCGGCCCAAGCATTTCCTTCCCGCTCAAGAGCGACCTGGAGAAGCCTCTTTCGTCGTCATGGTCCCACGCTGGAGTGTCTCTCAGGCGACAATAGACAAATTCGGCACCATCTTTTTCCCCTCCCTGAACGTGATGAAATCCGCATGCCTTTCCTCTCTTCTGTTTCCTCCCACAGGCCAAACGTCCCATGATCAGCACGAGGTACTCCCTTTTCCCACCTGACAGTCCGCGTTGTCATCGTGGACCAGAGCGTTCTGCCTCCCTTTTGAAGTATCAGGATGAAATCGCCGGGCTTACCTTCTTCCCTCGCCCCCTTTTCGAAGCGCCAGACCGGCTTCCCTCCTTTTTTACGGATCCGACGGTAATCCACCCCCCCCTCCTTTTTCGTCTCGCATCTCGCCCTCCTTTGCCCTATTTTCCCTTCCTCCTCTTTGTTTTCGAGATGGAAGCTAGCAAATTTGAGTTCTTCCTCCTTCTTGCTTTTTGTCTTATTCTTTTACGCCCGTCTGGAGCTCCCACGGAAGACCTGCGGGAGGGGCAGGTTCTCCCCCGCCCCCGGCGATTTCTTTAGCGAGTCTTCTTGCCCTTCCACGATGCATCGCGTAGGAGGAGCCACGCTTCCTTTTCCGGTTGCCTAGCACCTCTTTCTTGGGACTTTGGCCCTTCCTGAGAATATGGGTACAGCCCCTTTTTCGTTACTGCTGACTTTCTTTTCGCCAACGATGGTTAACCTGTCCCCTTTCGTGGTCCTCGTGGTCCTCTGTGTTTTCCCCTTCGACGAAGGCCTCTCTTCTTTAGCCCTTTTTCGCGTCCGTTACACTTTAATAGTGTTCGGGCTGTCTTTTAAATTATGTCTTGCTCGAGCGTGCTGCCGTCCCTGCGATCAGTGTCTTCCTTACTGCTTACTTCCCTTCCCGTTCTTATTTTCTGCCGGGGAGGGCACCGGCGCCGTCCTTAAACTCAGGTCTCAGTCTATATGACGCCGTGTAGCGGATGCCGTCCCCCCCGGAGTAGACGGTTATCCCCCCCTTTTGATCTTCGTGCTCAGGTTTCCCTTGGCTTTCTCCTGACCTTCGGGACTTTCATGGCCCTTCTTAGCTGCAAGACATTCCGCAGCTCCTCTTTTTCTTTCCCGGGCATTGATTTTTCTAGGGTTTCTTCCTTTTCCAGTTAGTGATGTCACACGTTGAGCCTTCCCCTGTAGGATCTACCATGGAGACTTTTTTATCCCGGCGAGCAGACTTTCCAGGAAGAGGGGGGGGGACTCCCTCCTCCCGCCGCTAGAGTGCCTCCCGCACGGAGTATATTCCTGCCTCTAATGAAAGCGCAGTTTTCTAAAGGCGACAATCCTTTCCTGCCTCGCACGTTTTCAATGTGCCTATAGACCGATTTTCTCCCCTCCGGCTGGCCTTGTTTCATCGAGTACTACCCTTCCCCTTTCCTCCTCTTCACCCGCCATCGGGGAAGAGGGTTCACCCTCCTCCTTAGACAATGCGGCCCTCCTCCCTATCGCTGGCTAGTAGAGAGAGTGATTGACGAATGTTTTTCTCCTTTTTTCCTATGGTCTTTTTTTCTGGAGCCGTCTCTTTTCGTTTTCCAGCGAGGCGACGCTCGTCTTGATCACGCTGGGTCTCTACCAGTTCGCGCGAGTCCTTGGAGGAATAAACGCGGAAATCTGCTTACTTCTTGCCTCGACCTTCCGATGAGCTCACGGGCTCCCGTCTCTCCGAGCGTCTTTTCCTTCATCTCCGTTCCCTTTCCCTCACGGGAAGATTCCTACTTGCTGGAAAAACCTCCCCCTCTCCCCTCTTTACCACCTTTTCCTAGGCTCAACGCTCGCCGCTTTTTTCCGTCCCTCCACGCCGGACATCCTCGGACGGCCCGGACGTCTCCCCCCCGATTCGCTTGTATTCAACCTCACCCTCCCTCCCGACATTCGACGTACCGCTTGTGACATTTCGTGGCTAAGGGGGGCCATTCTCTGAGTAACCTATGGTGGAATTATCCCTCCTTCACCTTAGCTAGCGGCGTTTCCCTTCGCCCCTTTGGAGAGACCACTACTCTTACGAGGCCTCCTCGCCCCTTAACGTGACCCGATGGAGTATCCCCTTCAGAGCTTCCACCACGGCGCGGCGGGCTTTAGATGCCGTCCTTTTTCAGTAACGGTCCTTTTTTTTTGATGCTTGTCAGCCCTATCCCAGACCCGCACCCCTTCCCACGTTGCGTTTTCCCTGGGAGGGCATCTGTATTTCGGAAACTTCCTATTGCCTCTACGCTTCCCACAAGCCGGGTCAATTCCTTCTGCCTCCCCGACCTTCTCGCTGCCCCGGAATGGCGTAAGAATCCTCCTCCAGTTCCTCCGTCCTTATTCCCATGATAGGCGATGACCCTTCAAGATCGTGTCTCCCTACGGCGCTCCCATCCTTTTTTTGTTGAGACCGAGGCCCGACCTCTCTAAGAAAAACGGCCTCCTGTCACCAGGATCCCGTAGTTTTTTCATTACCGGTTGCCGCCTTCATTATAGCACCACAAATCCCGTCTCTCGGTAAGGAACCCCTTTTGCGCTAGAGGCGTGCTTCTCCTTCAACCTATCCCCGTCCCCCCCTCGCGGCGGCCGTCCTTTCCAGAAGGAGAATGACGCGACCCCCGAACCCCCACACCCCAGGGGACGACCGCCGGCAGAATTTTTGCGCCCCCTTCCCTATCGCAGTTTAAGTCACGCCTTTCATTTAGAATTCCTCCCCTTTCTTATTTTCCATGACAGGTACCCTGTAATTGAGGATGCGAGACCGCCTCTGTTTCGCGCCCTATCCCCCCTTGTTTCACCCTCCAAAGAATCTTCTCTTGACCAGGGAGATGCCCGATCTTTAGTACCTCGCCAAGGCTTCCTCATCCGGCGTTACAATAGAAGAGACCTCTTCTCGATGCCCAGGGACAGAGACCGCCTCTTCTGCGCACGTCCTTCCTCACATATCGGGACTACGTGCTGCCGCGCGGGAGGCCCCCTCCACACTGGTCGTGAGAGCCTGACACCGAGGCTTTCCTCAACGTGGTGGTCCTAGGCGCCAATGCCTGTATATCCTAGTACCTTGACTCGGGCCCGCGACTTCCCTCAGGTTTGTCACCCACCCCCTTTCTTCCGCTACTCGGTTACCTTCGGGGCTCCCCTTGACCGTGGGAGGGGAAGGAATGCGCCCACCTTATTAAAACACCCCTTCCTCCAAGTTACAGGATTGCTATTCCCTGCTTCTTCTCGCTCTAGGGATACTCTGGGTCACCGTGGGCTCGTCACGGCCGTGTCTTATTTACACAGCGGGCGGCCCACGGTCAGTCTTTTCTTGTCCGTGACGGTGTCGCTTCCCTAAAAGCTGTCTACCCCCAGGCCTAGGTCCGAAGCTTTGGCAGCGACATAGGTATCCTCGCTCTCTTGATTTGTTGCTATTCTCCTATTATCCCCCGTCATCTTATGTCCAGCTTCCTCTCTATACTCCAGGGATTCCTGGGCTTTTAAGGTCGCTCGAGCAATTCCACCGCTTCTCTCGACACGCAGCCATGGCTGCTGGTCCGCTTGCTTCGTCTGTTGTTTGCTGACCCTTGCTGGTGATTGACCAGATCCGGGCCGATTTGGCTGTGGGTGCATCGAGTTGCAAGTCCCTCTCTTTAAACGCACCTCGGCTTGGACGCGAGCCTTTCTTTTTTCCCGGTCGCCCCTGGATTCCCTGATCCCCCCCATGCAGGATCAGTTTTATAATCTCCATGGCCACAGTCGCGCCACACGAGGGGCGGTGACGATTATTCCGCCTGCGTGCATCACGAGCCGACTGCGCCGCGGATTGCGCGCCCCCTACGTGGCTTTCCCTGCACGAGTGTTGGCGCGTGTCTTCGTTCCGTAGGTCTGCCTAGGACGCGTGAGTTCGTCATATCTCCGTACCTGCTTGCGTGTTGCACTCCCGGAAGAGGAACCTGGTTCCGACGCCGATTCACGTTGATCTGCGCCCCCCCTTTGTTTTCCTGAGATAGACCGCCCCTGGTGGCCGACTCCCGCTAGCTGACCTAGCCTGAACCTGCCTTTTTTTTCACTACACGTTTAGCCTTGAAAAGTTTTTTCTCATGGTCGGCCTGCGGTACAGGCGCATGGATGCACTGGAGCATCGTAATCTCCTAATTTACTTCGCCCGCTCATGCCTTCTTCTCCGGTGGTTAGACGGGCTTGCGCCCTTATGGTCCCCTGTTCGTGGCTGCTTTCCGCCCAGCACCTGGCATTCGCTTCGGGTTTCTTCTCTGTATTCTGTCTCTCACGGTCCAATTCAGATTTTTCATGATGCCTTGTTCTATTTTATATTTTTTCCTTTTCTTGAATAAGTTCTGCTTTCAAAGAAAATGCTGCCTGGGGATGGTTCCAAGCGGGTTAAGGCAGCCTTTCTTTCTGTCGTCCTCTCTACCCCCAAGCGAGAAGCCCCGGTAGTAGGGAAGTACGGCCTCCCTTCATAAGCTGATTTTCTACTGAACAAGCCTCTTCTCTTTAGTCATAGCAAAGGAAAAGAACGTTTCCGTGTTGTTTACAACGGCTTTTTCCTTGCCCCTTTCCTGCTAACTTTCTCTCGAGGATGCCGAGCGGGACCTTATCCCTGTTCGTTTTTTCCTGGATTGAGTTCTCTCCTCGTACCCCCACCTTTTCTGCAGCCCAGCGGGCCTTCTCGAGAGGCCTTTGGGCCCTCTCCCCCCTTTTCTACTAATTCCTTTTCGAAGCATTTCTAAAGCTGGAGATGATGCGACTTCCTCTCACCAGCGCCACGGCGACCTCCCCTAGGCTTTGATGATGGTCTCTTTCGACGTCGTCATAATCAAAGGAAAGCCGCTTCCTTTTTTGACTTCCCCTTTCCCAGAGGGCGGGGGGAGTTCGACCGGTTCAGGGTAGTACGCGCCTGTGGTCCCCCGGTCATCCGGCCTTTTGGCGGAGGAGAACAACTCGTCGATGCCACAGTCTTCCCTTCTGGAGGACGTTTCGACGTGTCTTCTCATGAAGGAGCTCCCCCCTGCTCTTCTCCGCAGCAGCATTGCCGCCTTTCCCCGAGAGGAGGAGAGGGTCATCGTTCCCCCTTGCCCCCACACCCCTTTTTTTTTTTTCCCTGCGCGGATAAGTTTCTTTCCTTACATCGCCCAGCGGGAGGGCTCTACAAAGAAGTACCCTTGGCCCCTCAGAACTTACGCCCCCCTGTCCGCCTTTTCCAGATCGCACGCTCAATTCATGCGCCTATTATCTCGCGGTCCTTTGCGTTCTCGTTTGCATTAAGGGCCAGGAAGTCCCTCTTTTGTTCCCTTGTCCCTATCCCGCCCCTAGCTAAAGGGGCCGTTATCACCGGTCGACCTTTTCTTCCTCCCGCCGATTTCTTCGGCCTGACGGTTAAGGAAAGCCTGTGCCCTAAACGGCCCCCTTTTTCAATGATCGCGGCATGATCCTGACACCTCAATGAGCTCACGACGTCAGCGCGTCCTGGCAACTGCTTATCATGAAGATGTTAACAAGACCCCTTTTACGAGATTTTCCAAAGCGACCTGTCTCCAAAATCCCCCCCCCGGCCGTTCTGTCGACCTTTCCCCAAGATCTCCCCTTTTTTTGTGGATGTTTTTTCCCACATCGACACTTTCCCTTTTCGGAACCATCTTTGTCGCGAACGTGATGAAATCCCGCATGTCCCTCCTCGCCCCGCTTTGACCCCCCATCAACGGTCATACCTTTCGCAGGTCGCGGTACGGTGCACTCTCTCCTTCCCGCTACGCTCTCCCTGACGAGGGAAGAAGTTCTCCTGGCTCCTTGGGCGGGGAAGAAGGATCCGTTCCCCCTCCCTCCTCAGGTTGCCGTGGCCTTCCTCCCTTGACGTGACGCTCCGACGTTCCTCCCCAAGCAAGAAGGGTGTCGAGATCTCTCTTCTCTCCTACTCCGTTGATTTTGTTCTTTCCCCAAGCTAGCAAAGGAATGGAGAGCTTCTCTCCCCCCCCCCCACCCCCCCTGCTGTGGTGGAGTAAAGTAGATCTCCCCTTTTCCCTTTCGTACCCGTGTGCAAGAACTGCGGGCGTGGCGTTTCCCTTGCACTTCACGAAAAGGCTCTTCCTCTTCCCCCCTTCTTCGTTCCGTCGGCCTGACCTTTTTCGGGCGGAGCATTAGGGCTTCTTCCCCCGACCGAGACATGCGTGCGGCTCCTTTTTCTTTTCTTTATTGCCTTCGCCGTTCTTTCTCGGTACTGCTGCCTGTTCTTCACGTTCGCGTGGTAGCCCCCTCTTTTTTCCCCTGTTGGTTTCACTCTGTTCGCCGGGTCCTCCACTCAGCGTGGAGATCTGTTCTCCCCCTTTTTACGACTCCCCCTTTTAGCTCCGTGAGCTTCGTACATCTCGTACATTTCGTTTCTTTCTGACATCACGTTGACTGGCTCCTACCTGCCACGTCGATGAGCCTTCCTTTCTTTGCAGGTCCCGTCCTTCCCTTTAATTGCCTGCGGTTTTTTTTTCTTGGCACCCGGTTTTCTTTTCCCTTCCCCTTTCAGGACTCCCATCGAGGCGTCCGTGTTTAGCATCCCCCTCCCCACCGCTATCTCGCAGGTCGTGATGCGGTTCTGGACACGACACCCTTCTTTTCTCCTTCCCCCCTGAATGCTTCCTCCTAGCCGCGACTCCCTGCGGGCGGCATGATTTCTTCGTGGATTGCGGGTGGCGTAAGCCTTGAAGTTCTTATTTCACGCTGGAAGCCGTAATTTTCCCCCCCCTCCTATGGGTCTCTTCCTTTTTTTACTGAGGGCTTCCCTGCGCCCTCCTTTGGGCACGGAAGAGGCAGTGACCCTCCTCCTCCGCTTTTTTGGATATTGCCGACGCGCCCCCCCTTTTCGATATCAACGGCGAAACTCTTTTTTTCCTCCTTTTCCCTTTGCCGTTCTTCCCCGAGTTGTTGCCCGCCTGCTGGCTGGCCTTTCATGACGCCCCCCCCTTTCATCGCGGACTGGACGTTTTTTTCCCCCCTCCCTTTCGGCGGATTCGACGTCAACGAAGTGTGAACTTCTTTTTTTGAGGAGACCCCCTTCGCCCCTTTCCTCGTCGATGTCTTTTCCTAAGATTTTCGGCTGTTTCCTGCAGATCTCCCAGCTTCCCCGTCGCGTGAATGCGCTCCTTTTTCCTTCTCGTCCTTCTTTTTTTGCTCGACTGCGCGAGCGAGGCCGTGCCGCTTTTTATACCGTTTTTTTTCCCCGGTACGAGTTCCTTCGTCCCCCCCCGCAAGGAAGGAACAGGACGATGATCTTCCTTCTGGCTACGTCTTCCCGAGTCCCGGTAGCAAGACGACGTTGCGGACCCCTTTTCCAGAGGAGTACAAACCAGCTTCGGGCGGGTCGGTGAACACATTCTTATGATACTTCGGGCAGGTTTCTGAAGCGGAGACCTCTTTTTACTCTGCGGTCTTTTACTCCCTACACTCCCGCTGTATAAAACCCCCCCCCTTCCGCCCCGCTTTCGGTCGCACCGCTTGGACAGCCTGGTCTCCTTGAGTCTGGTTCCCCTCTGGCTGAGTCACCCGGTCTCCCTCCTTTTTGTGGCCTTTCACACCGGAATGATCTTCGCACGAACAGGCCCCTCCCCGAACTTTTTTCGCACACGACGAGGAGGTGGCAGCATAGCAATTTTTCCCAAAATGAGGTGCCTTTTTTGAACAAGATGTCTCTCCCCTGACTTCCAGCGAGGTCCCCCCCACGGGACGACCACCGGGGCGCGGACGCTAGCCTTCCCTTTCCTCTTTCTCAGGTACGTTAGTATTTCCCCTCCAAGATCCCCGCCAGACCCGCTGAGAAAGGTAGGTGCGGCCCCTTTTCCCTTGGAGGGCCTGATTATTTTCTTTCACGCTGAAGATGATCGTCATTCCGCCTCGATGACCACCTTTTTTCCCCCTGGAGTATAGCCCGAGGGACGAGCTTTCGGAATGGCGTGGAGATGTTCCATCCCCCTTCGACTCTCCCGTAGACCCCCTTTTCCATGAGACAGTCTCTTTTCCGATCAAGAAAGCGATCTCCTACGGCTGCGGCCGACCAGAATTTTCCTGATCGAAGACCCCTTCCATAGCCTTACATCTTCTTTGCAATGTAGCGGGCCTTTTCGACGAGAAGGGCCCCCCTTTCCAGTCATGACGTCGTTCTTGCGAATAGGAACAACCTTTTTTAGCGGCGGGAATTCCCCTTCCGATTTCCCCAGTGTTCCTGAGAACGAGAGAGGACTTTCCTTGCAATGCGAAAATGACGAGACGCTTCCTTCCCTTCCTCCTCTATTTTCCCCCTTCTCCCTTGAGAGAGATGCAAGGCCGCGCCCCAGGAGCATGAGCATAGAGCAAGCTCTACTGCTTTTTCCGAAAGGTACGTTTTGGGTTTTCTTAACGCGTTTGGTGAAGCGAGGGCCCAGACCCCCCCCAGGTGTTCATTAGCTCTCTTGTGAAGACGGGGGTTGGTGGGTCGGTGCTGGCAGGTCCCTGGTCAATTGGATAATGCCAGTTCACCTCTTTTACAGGTGCGGCCGTGTCGGCTTTCCGTCCTTCTGGGGCCGCTTCCGTAGTCGAAGGGCTTCGGTCGTATCGCGAACATTTTTTCTTTTTTTCTCAGGGACGTCCGACTCCCTCCTGAGACTGTATGTTAGACAGCTTTCTACGCCATTTCCGTCTTTTTTTCGTCCGCGTGCCCCTGTCTTCATCGCCCTTAAGGCTGTTTTCTTTTTTTTCCCCCTTCTAGGCGGTTTCCGATTATTTCAGCTCTAGGGCGCTCGCAGTCCTGCCCTCAGTTACAACTTTGCGCGCACCTACCTTCCTTGGTGGCGGTTACTGGTTTTTTTTCTCGCCCCCCGTCCCCCCTCCGGCGGCATCGACCTGGCGATGCCCGTTTTTTCTTTTGCCGAGTTCATCTCCTCCTCACTTGCATTGGATAATACATTCTGTTTTTCCTCCACTGAGACCTCTAGTCATCCTTTTTCTTCCCTCTCGCCGTTACGCATTTTTTGTTCGCTCGGCTTCCGTTTCCTTTCCTGGATATGGGAGATGCTGCCGTGACTCATGCCATCATCCCTGATCCCTCGTCCAAGGTTTACTACCGGACTTTTCCCCTGGCTGATTCCCACCGAGATTTTTGTCGGGCAGTCCTGGCTTCTTCCGACCCCGCTGCGATCGTTTTTTTTTCCCCCGCGCTCGTCAGGATTTTTTCTCTTTCTCCGGTCCCCCGACCGAGGTCTTAGGCGTTTTTTTCCCCCCAGCAGCGGTTTCCTTTTCCGCAAAAGTCGGCTACGGGTCTCCGTGCGGCGGGATGCTTTTCTCTCTCCTGTCTCCACGCTTCCTTCGGCCTTGCTGGTTTACGAGCCTCTTACCCCTACCGACTTTTTTTTTCGGGGCCGGCTCGCTTCCCTTGGCGATAGAGTCTTTTTTTTCCTGGACGATTTTTAAGAGAAGACAGTTCCTTGCGCAAGCTGGGAGATGATGCTTCTCCCCGCGACCATCGGCCTTTTGTCCCGCACTCGATCCCGCCGTCTTTTTGCTGATGGGGCCCTCCCCCTTCCTTTTCTCCCCCGGCCATTTCCCGAAGTCGTTGACGTTTTTACCCGGCCACCGTTTTTGAGCGGAGCCTACCGTTCGTCCGCGCTTACATTCTTGGGGGGGACGGTCTCCTTCCCTCGTCGGGGGATTCCCCCCAATCGGGTCGATCGGCACAGTGAAGGTATTAGTGAAATTACTATTACTTTTCTGAAGTTTTGAGCTTCGGCGCGCATATAAGAAGCAGCCTTTCCCCCCTATCCGGCAGGCTTTCCGATTTCCGTGCCCACCATCCCCCCTTTCTCGCCGGGAATCCCGCCGGTCACTCCTCCTTCTTCCTTACCTGCCAAGTTTCCCCCCCCGCTTCCACGTTTCATCAAGAACTCAGTACGGTTTCCCCCGCGCTTCGGACGATCGACGCCCTCATGAAGAACGCCCGTCTAAGACTAGCTGCGTCCTTCGTGAAGAGTTTTCCTCCTTTCCGGATTGGGTGGTCGTGTCCCCGATACCGCAATCACGACTGCCTCGGCCCTGCCCAGTTTCTTTTCTTTTCGGACGCCGTGGGCGTCCGCATAAAACGGCGTTTTTTTTTTTTTCCAGTCCTTTGGTTAAGGACGCAAGCCCTGCACATACGGCAGCCATCCGGCAATGATGACGCCGCAAGGTTGAAGGAAGAAGGCCTTCCCCCCTTCTTCATCTCTTTCTTCGGCGCCAGTTGAACATCATCATGCTTCACCTCCGTCCAGAACACCCCTCTCCTTTGTACGATCACTTTAAGCGCACGCCTTCGTTCTCTGGTCGCGGCCCCTCTCTCCCCGTGGGTCTCCGTGCGAACATCGACAATTGAGCAGCTCGGCACCCTCTTCCTCGAACTTTCTGTCGTCAGTCCCATGGGGCTTCGGGACCCAGAACGGCTCTCCCCCCCGGCCATCCAAATGTCTCCTTTTTTGGTTCCCGGCAACATGACGTCCGCGACTTCTCCTACGCTGAGCATCGTGACCAGTCCCCTACGGGCTTTTCTTTTGTGACATCGCCGGGGCTTTGGAACTGTCACGGCCCCGCACGCAGGTCTGTTGGCGAACGCGCACTCCCTTAGTACAGAAGGGACGTGACGTTCTGTACCTTCCCCCCAAAGCAAAGACTTTCCTTTTTTCTTCGCC
>Ga0179593_1309323_pt1 | contig 12667 bp, 15 predicted proteins | sample CZODoug2_1_08_16_FD_185931 | JGI IMG/M metagenome (GOLD analysis project Ga0179593, IMG submission 185931) | Vadose zone soil fungal communities from Angelo Coast Range Reserve, California, USA - CZODoug2_1_08_16fungal (PacBio error correction) | ecosystem: Environmental > Terrestrial > Soil >... | reverse complement strand
CTCCCTCTCCTGTTCTCCCCGATCCGCCAGGAGAGGCTAAAAAATTTTTGCTGAGGGTCCGTATTTCTTGAGTCGTGGATCTCTTTTTTATGCCCCGCCAACGCCTGTTAGTCTAGTACTAACCCCCAACTTTCTCCTTTATTATGGTGACCTTTTCGTCTTTCCCCTTCTTCATTTTTTTGAAGCCACACGGTGGTTTCCGCCTGTGGTCCACAGGCCCCAATGCCCAACTTCCTGTTTTTTTTCTTTCCCTCATTCCTTTGCAAGGCGGCACTGCTTTTTTTGTGCTTCCTTTCCTTTATGTTGCTTGTCTATGGCCTTTTGCGTCAGACCCCCGAAAAAGATCCCATTCCCTTATTCCCACTGTAGGCGAAGAGCTTTGACCAGTAGAGAATTGATTTTTGCCCTTTTTCCCCCTTACATCCCCCCTTTTCTCTCCCCCTCGTAATCATGCGGGGCAAGTGTAGTAGATCTACCCCGTCCAATTCCCACACTCCCCGGATTGTAGGCCGGTCGCCAATTCCTCCTGGACCGGGCCACCTGCACCCACCAGAAAGGGTGTCGGAGCACTTCCCCCAATTGCATCGGTCTTCTTAGAAAATCAATGACAAATGGCCCCCCCTTCCGTGCATCTTTTCCCCCCGTTTTCTGTCGAACTCCCGGTTTTTCAGCTCCTCGACGCGTTCCATTTGTTAGAATTTCTCCTTCCCCTTATCCCCATGACGGCAATATTCTTGACAGGCCACCTTTTTTTTCATTCCGCTTGAACGAAAACTCTGTGTTCGAATCCCCCGAGCTTGGTTTCAGTGGTTCCCCCCATCTCTGGGCCTAGAGCTTTCCCGGTTGCGGCTTTTTTTTTTTTTGCTTTAGTCTATCCACGGAATTTTCTATAATTGTTTTTAAGAATTTGCCGTTCCTGACATCCCTGCCATATATGCCTCTCACTTTTAATCGGACAAGACCGGCTTGCGGTCATTTGGCCTTATGCGCTCTCCCTTTCGAAAGTGGGAAACTTTTGCTTCCCCCAGCTGCCGGAATGGACGTCCCTTTTTCGCCCTAAACGAGGGATCCCTTTACCCTCGATAAACAAACGGCCCCTCCTCCTCTATTTTTTGATACAGTCTACGGAGCTACCGAGACGTTTTTGACTGAGACAAGGTCTGTGGCCTGCCTGATTTCTCGTCATTCGCGAGTCAGCGTATATTTTTACGTCTTCTCCCCTTTGCATGCTCCCCTCTCCTTCCTGGTAATCCCTTCGGCGGGTCGCGACGCCCTCACCTGCCCACCATGCTTGCCTCTTCAACATTCTAGTAGTGCATTGGCCTGATTGGAACTTTTAGTTTTTTCTTATAGGGGCTGTGCAGAGGCTGTCGTGCGTGGTAGGCCGATCCTCTGCCCTCCTCCGTTGTTCTTGAAGGTTTTAAGTTTCGGTTTTGTTTCACACTTTCTTATTCACTGGCTTTCTTACCGCTACGGCACTTTCCCAGACCTTGGCTTTGGAGACTATGCTCTCTCTTTAGTGGGTAGTCCTCCGTAGGTTTTTGTCTTCTCTTTCTTACTTGATTTTCCTTCCGTTTGTGCTCGGAGGGTTCTTCCCCTTTACCTCTTGGTTCCCCTTTCGTCACATTTTTCATGCTTTCAAATTTTGAGTTGTGCCGGATTCGTTAGAGATCTCCACCGGCTACTGTTCCCTCGTTCCTATCCACGCCGGGACGCCCCTCGGTTTTAAGCGGAACTCTGGAGTTTTCACTCGGTCACCTCGCACGCGCGTCCCCCTCCCCTCCAATACTTTTTTTTCGGAGCCCTTTGAAGTCAAAGTTTTGAAACTCCTGCAGTATCCGTCGTGATCCAAGAGCCGGAGTTCCCATCCACTCGGCGGCTTTCTTGAAAGAATTTGCTCATTCCTCACTCCTTTCCCTTGGGGCTATGGAGAACGCCCGCAACTGGCCAGTCACTCTCAAGGACCTTTTCACGCAGAGCCAAGCACGAGGCATACCGTCCTCTCCTGGTTGATCCCTGACCTCCCCCTCTTAGGAATGTTTTGATTGTTTCTCCCCTTTGTCCACTCCAGCCCATCTCGCTCGTTTTCCACCCCCCCTTCCTTTGTTTTTTTTCCTCGAGATTTTTTTTTTGTTTTTTTTGTTTTTGGTGTCGTGGCAAGACCCCTCCGCCTCCGCGCCTTCATATCGAGGTCAGGGTCTTAGCAAACAATTGATTTTCGATTGATGAAGAGGTTATTTATGACTTCCCCCCTTTTACACAGGGCTTTTTTTTTTTTAAGTGACTGAAGTCTGTTCAGTCGCCCCCCGCTGTCCGTCCTTGCGGTTCAGAGTCCTTCCTGACGCCGATTTTGGGCACTGCGCTTTTTTTTGAGGCAAGAGTAGCATCTTTCAATTTGCGCCCGCGCTTTTTTTTTCCTTTCCGTCCAGCGTCTTTGTCGCCTTTTTTCCTGATCGGTTTGAGGTGAACCGGTTTTCCCCATGCCACACTTCTTCCTGCGCCTTTATATGGCGTCCACGGAGTTTTCAGCTTTTGGGTGAAGATGTCGCGTGGGGTCTTAACGTTAATCCCTTTTTCATTTGACCCACTGGTCATGAGGGCCGCTTCCCTTTTCCTCCCCCCTTATTCTTCCCCTGGCCATTAACCGACTCACCCCAAACTAAGATTTTCCCTCTTCTGACTACAGACTCCTGACACCCGGCCACCTCTGTGGAGGCCCCAGAAAACTACTTGACATTTCTTCTCCTCTTTTCTGTCCCGAACCCCTCCCTTGATAGATGTTTAGACGCTTTGACTCCGCCTTCCTTCTGATAAGGTTCCCCACGCTTACCCTTTTCCTCCACCCCCCTTCTTAAGTTATCGCGGTCTCACCGGGCCCCGAGGTAGCTTCCCGCCTTTAGAGCCCCGTCCTAGCAGGCCTCTCCCCTTCCCCGGCCGACGGACCTTTTTTTCCAGCCCACGCCATTGGATTGTCTTCCCCCCCGGGCGCGACAGCAGGACTTCAGACCATGTCAGGCTCCCCCCTGAGCCGGCTTGGCACTTTGGATCTGACCTGCTTCACTTTCTCTGCTTTAATCGGACCGAGATCGAACTTAATTACGCAGATCGCGTCCCCCGCGGCCGGTTTTTTCTTGATCCTGCTAGATAATCCCCCCTTTTTCGCGTCTTCGATTCCTTTTTGGATCGACCTTTTTTGACGGTGATCTTGCCGTTTCGGTTCCTTCCGCCGTCCCCCTCCGTTACCAGGTTTTTCAGGCCCCCCGTTTACGCGCGCGGGCTCGTTCGATCTCTTATTTTGCAGCAAGCCGGTTGCCCCCGTTTCCTGGATTGCGCGGCTTTTGATTGCCGATGGCCGCTGATTTCCCAGTGAAACTCAGTTTTGGGTCACCTTCAGTGGATAGACGACACGCAGACGCGCCGTAGGTCCTCAAGTCGCTCGATTCCCCTCTTATGGCATTGGAACTAGAAACTTGCTCGGCCGGACTCTTCCACCCGTTCTTTGGCGGGCGGTGGCCTATTACGTTTCTTGAACTTCGCGTCTTGGATAGTTCTCGAAGTGATCATTCCCCCCTTGACAAAAGCGTCTCTCCGTATTGTCCCCCTCACCAGTTTTCTTGTTTCATCGCTCCCCCCCCTTTCTGGTGGCCCCAGTTCTTTGGAAAGGTGACTTGCAATTGATGTTTGCGACGTCGCAGTGTTTCAGTGAGCTCCCACCCGGGTTGATTCCTCTTTCCCCCTAGTCCGGATTTGCCTAATTCGAAATAGGGTGCCCGCTGGACTTGTCCCCTTTCAAAATCTCTCCCCCAATTCATTCCATTTTGAGCCTGATTGTTTACATAAGTGGCTGTCCTTCACGGTCCCCGCTTTCCGTCAGTTTTTTTCCCAGATCTTTGCCCCCTTTTTTTTACTTCCTGATCTTTCGTTTGCCCGAGTTCCAGACGACAACGCTATGCTCGCGGGAAGGCACCCCCCTCCCTGATGCTTCCTTCATGGCCAGGCACTGTTCCCTGAATTTTTGCCGCTTGGGGACGGGGTGAAGTGTGACCTGGCGTCCTCCTTGTTTCTTCCATGACCTCGATTATGAAGACAGTCCCCACGCCCCGATTTTTTTTGATAAGGTCGTCGAACCCTTCTTCTCATTCTCGGCAGGAGCTACCCTCCGCCCGCAACGACATTATTTTGTTTGCGTTCCCCTTTGCCGTCTCCCGTATCACAGTTCGTCTTGCTTTCTTCGTGTGGTTGTTCTGCGAGAAGCACTGGTTTTTGACTCCTCGGAGCTGGCACCAACTGCTTTCGTGGGACGGATGGGGTCGGGGATACGCGATTTCCTTCTTCCGCCTTTCCGGCCCTCTTCACCCCCCCCAAAAGTAGACCGTTACTTTGGTTATTTTTCCTTCGATCTGCAGTTCGATCAATGTCATGGCCCACGGCTTGATCTGTGGGAAAAGGCCCCCTGTTTCCCCAGTGCGTCTCTTTTTTCCCCTTCCCTGCGGTCCCCTTCCAGGTCCAATTGCTCGGAGGTGTTTGTTCTTCCTCTGAGCGACTGTCTATGGAATATCCTTTCTTTTTAACCCCTCCAAATCTCCCCTTTTCCCACTTAGGACGTTTTGAAAACTTAGGGCGATCTTTCCCTCTTTTTCTTGACTTGAAGCGTCCCTTCAGGCCCCTCCCTTATATCTTGAACTTCCAGGCGTGAAAATTTTTTTTCCTGAGATTGGACAGTGCCCCCGGAATCTGGTATTTTCTGACTTCTCACATTTTATAATTCCCTTCTTCCATCGGCCTCACCCAGTCCACTTTTTTTGCTCAGACCTTCCCCCTGCTAGGTCATCATCCTTGCGCTCCCTTTGAAAAAATGGTTTTGGATGGATCGGGCGCCCCCTCCTTTCGGTTTTCAACGCTCCCCCCCCGAGATCGAGCGTTCCCTTTTTAATGAGTCGGTTCTCCCTTTCGGCCAATCCTCTCCTTTCAAGGACCAGGACGTAGGCTTCTCTTCCTACAAGAACGCTTTTTGGTTTTAACGATATCCGCCTCTTGTCTGGTCGGCAGTTGGTTTCCAAAGCCCTCTGTTCCCTATCGCGATGGTTCCCTGGCGCGGCTGCGGGCGTAATCCCCCCCCCTGAATGTGCCCATCCGTTTTTTCTGTTTTCCCGAATTTGTATTTCGTTATCTTAAGATCCGGAATCATTGAAGCCCCATCTTGCGCAAATTTCTTCTTCTTCGGCGCTGAGCACATCGCACGCGGGAAAACCCGGTTGTAGGACAATTTTTGTGCACTTCTTCCGCCCTTCTTCCCCAAAGGTTCCATACCTCTCCGGACACAAATGACTCTGCATCGCCTCCGTGATGATGTTTCCCAGACTTCTGCGACTGTTGTTCCGACGCGCACGCCTGCGGATCGGGACTTTCCTCGCGGTTCCCTATAGGAACAGTCGTTCTTCCAGTCACGATTGCAATGTGTTTCATGCGCTTGACATGTCATCCTTGCTTTCCATGCGTGTTTTTCCGCGCCACTTCCTTTCCCTTTCGGCACCTTATCTCGTCCTTGCTGAGTCCTGCTCAGTTTCTCTTCTTTTTCGAGGCCTTCTTTGCCTTTTTTTCTTCGTTCGTCTTCCTTCCCTCCGGTGTTCTTCATTTTCATGTCGTGCAATTTGCACCTTAATTGTTTTTTAGTTTAAGTGCTCCCCTTCCCACTCTTTATCCCTGCTAAGTTTTTGGTTAAGTTACTGCTCCTGCTAGGGGATTTTTCCCTCCCGTCGGTTCCGGGTGCTGGAGCGTCTTCTGGATTCCCTGCGCCTTTTTTTTTCTCCGTTTGGGTCTGCGGCCCAGGAAGGAGACCCCTGCGTCCCCTTCTTGCTTCCACTTGCCATTGGCCCATGTTCTTGGCCTTCTTCTTTCGCTCTTCCAATTCCCGGTCACCGCCTTCCCCTCCTAAATTTTTTTTCCTGCTTCGGTCAGTTTTTAGATTTTGGTCGCCGTTTCACCTTTAGCCTTTTGTTTACCGCTTACAATCCTTCGCCTTTCGACCTGGCGGCTTGGAAGCACGTCCTTCACGCGTGTCGTTCCCTTCAGAGTTCCCTCCTCGGCGGCGAGCGCTCCTTGCTCTGTCCTTCCTATAATAGGTTTTTTTTATTTTTCACCGCCTCCAGGCAAGTCCCGTCACCCCTTTTTCGCTCTTTGATCACGACGGCCATACTCTTCTTCCTGGTTGCTATCCGACGCTGCCCGGAATGGGAGCGTTCTTTTTGGCACTTAAATCTCCCCCTCTCCCCCTTTCCCCTCCTCAGTTTGTTGAGTGAGTTATTTGCTGGTTTGTTACGCGCGAGCCCATTCCTTCTCTTTCAGGTTCTTAGTACCAGGCTTCTTCTTTATGTTGTTTTTACGGTCGTGTGAACTTTGCTTCCGTGTATTCTTGCGTTTTCTCCCCCCCGTAGCCCCTTGTCTTCTTCGTGAGGACATGGCAAGCCTTTATCGCCGCCGTCTGTTTTCCCTGCTCCTTAGTGAAAGCGTAGCTCTTCCCCAACTCCCCTCCCTCCTCTCTTTCTTTTCACCTGCCTCGAAGCTTTCGAGGTCCCGTTGCGTTTTTCCCGGCCTGACCTCCAAGTCTTTGAAGGCTACAGTTGGTTTTTTTATTTTCTCCGAGGGTTGACGACTTCTCTTTGTAGCTCGCTAACATTGGAACACGCCCAGTACACTTCCTTTTTCCCTTTTCCCTCCCTGGACGCGGATGGTTTGCCCCAAGGGCTTTCGCTCTCTCTATCCCCCTTCGCATGGAATCCGATGACTAAGATCCCGACACCCTGACCTAATGGATGCACTCCCTTCCTACATGCTCTTTGCTTTGACTGCAACCCGCTTATCGTTTCATACTTTTTGGTAATACCTGATTTGCCGTGCTAACTCCTCCTCCCCCCCCCTGTCAAGTCGTGCTCATTTGTTGCACGGCGACCTTCCGAACAGTTGAGGCCTTTTCTCCTTTTTTTTTCCCACCGCCCGCGTTCTTGTAAATCCCAATATTAGCTGCAAAGACTTTTATCCGGATCAGCACATTATACGAGTCATGTTTGCCGACGAATGTTTGGCTGAGGTTTTGTTTGACCCCTCCTTTCACTCTTGACGTTTTTTTCCCCTCATTTAAGGACGAGAGTCCTTTCCCCATGTGCTTTTGAATGTGTGCCACTCCTTTTACGCGTTGACTCGCCTCTGATCGAGCCCGCGCTTCCCCATTAAGAATGCGTGTCGTAAACGCGGTCCCGGTTTGTATCCGTCCAGTTCTCCAAGTTTGTGGTATTCGAGTCCGTTTTGCCCCTCCCGAGTAACTTTCTTGCCGCGGGTTCTTCTGACTTATTTTTTCTTGTGCATCCCCAAACCAACAAAACCCAGGTCCATTCCAAACGTTTATTGCTTCGATGTCTCGCGGCCCTTCCTGACACTTTCTCTGTTGACGAAGCCTTTTTTGGCTCTTTTACTACCTTTTTCTTAGGTTAGATGAAGATCTTCCGGAATCCATTGTACGCCGTATCGACCCCTTTCCCTTGCTTGCCTCCGACGAAATTTCCGCAGCCGGTCTGAAAAGTCTGCTCTAGGACATTTTTTATTGGCATTGGAAACACTGCCCCTAAAAACGTTCTTTTCTCTCCTTTCCCCCCCCATCGTTATGGCGGCGGACTTCATCCCCTAGCCTTTAATGTACCTGAGGTCCTTTGGTCAGCCCGTTCAGACGATAATGACCCAAGGTTAAACGCGTCTCTTTATCATATTGTTCCCTCCCAATGATTTTTCGCCCGACTATCCTATTCCTGTTCTGGTAAGGTTCTTTTCTCAATATGGTTCCGATTTTTTTTTTGCGGGTGGCTTTCCCTCCCCCCGTTCTCTCGGTTTGCTGGAAGGCTGGTCGAGTCTGATCCCTCGAGATACCTCTGGGCTGATGGCCCGTTGGTCCACATATACCACATGCACCGGCCTTCTTTTCTATTTCATCCAGGGGTCTCACAGTTCATCTTTCCTAGCTTGGCCATATCTAGTACTTCTAATCTGGATCGTTTCGTTTTCCCTCTCGGGCCATAGTACCATGCTGAGGATTTTTTTTTAAACCCACGATCATTTGCTTTCTGCCCGGCAATGTACCTTGACCGCGCTAGGGGGTTTTTTTTTTCCGTTTTTCAGGCCTGGCCTCTTTTGATCCACATGAATAGAAAGGCAGTCGACCCCTCCCATTACCCATAACGCTCGATTTTTTTTGAAGAAGGTTCTGGCGTCTTTCCGCGAGGCGGAGATTTCGCACCTCGTCACACTTCGCGATTTTGTTCTCCTTTTTCTTGGATGTTATCACCATCTGATCCTTCTCCTTTCCGCCTCATCCTTTGTGTTGTTTATCTATTCCTGAAACTGGTGATAAGATCCCTCCAGGACGAGGCTGCACCACCCTGTGCCTTAAGGTCTTGATTGCTTTAGGTGGATTTCTCCGCTCGAATGCAAGACGCGCCTGTTTTGACACCTTCTGTAACCACTCTCGAGGGTGGGAGGGACTTTCGATCTTACCTTTCATAGGAAGCCGTCTTTGTTTTGGAACGGCCACCTCCCCACGGCCTCCAATTTTTATTCCAGGTTCAATGCCTTCACTGCTGATGAGGTTGGGATATCCTGTCGCTATTGCGCCCATGTGTCTTTGTGCCGAGAGGGAGTTGAAATCAGTATCCTTCCCCCCTTTCTCACTGTTTCGCAGATCTTCCCCAGATCCTGACGGACAAGCGTTGCCTGTAAATGACCACCCTGATATATGACCTTTCCTCATCATGCCGTTTGCCCGGTTTTGTAGAGGTACAGGTCCACTTCATGCCCCTTCTGTAGGACTGTTATCCTTACTTTTTTGCAGAGGAACGGCATCACCAGACCGGTGTCGTTTTCCGTTTTGACACCTGCATCTTCCCGCCCATTCCCCCCCCCCTTTTTTTTTCTTTTACGGGTTAAACCTTTCCGTGCAGATGGTATCTGCTTTGGACAATACTTTTTGCTTTTCCACGAGCCCTCCCTGAATCTTTTTTTCCCTTTTTTATCATTATTTGCGCGACCTTCGTGCCCCCCCCTTAATTTTTAAGGCCCAGGCTTCCGTCCAGTCGATTCCGCGCCACGACGTCTTTTGTGTGCCTCCCCCTCGCTATTTGCCGTGGTTCAGTTCTTTCCAATGCCATAAAGGACTAGAGCTCGTCGGACTGCCTCCCCGTGCGGCTGGATTGGGGCTTTGTCTATCATTCCTGCCCCCAGTTCGGTGTGGGGCACGAATGATCCTGTCCGTTCTCCATCGCAACTAAGATTTTACAGCATCGTGAAACGCCCCCCGGAGATTCAACCTAGTCTATTCCCTCTGCCTTTTTTCTTCAATAGCAAGCTTGCAAAGGTTGACCTTTGCAACTGGATGACGTACTCGCCCGTTTTCTCTCCCCCTCGGCCGATCAAGTTTTCACCTTTCGGGCCATCCAAAAGCGACGCTCCCTTTCTTTCTAAGTTTCATTTATCCCGACAGCTTTCCTTTCCTCATTTTCGGATCGGCGATTTTTTTTCTTCTAAGTCCGCGCTCGGAAAGTGTCTTTCTTGACGTCATTCACCACGGGATTCTCCGGACATTTTCCCTTTTCCCCGTAATGGAATGTTTTTCGTTCCCACCAATCCCTTCCACCATGCGTCTCTTGAACGTAGGAGATGTTCCTTCCTTTCCCGTTTTTTTCGCTCTCTGCTGGCAGCCTGCTACACTCTCTTGTGCGGTGGAGTTTTTTGACCCTTCCTTTTTTGGTTATTTGACTTCTGGAACATTGTTCTGACTTACTGCTGTCTTTAGTTTTTTCTGCCCCTCCTATGCTTTAGCTTTTGGTCACAGACCCCCTCTGCTATTTTAGTATTTTCTTTCCTCCCCAGGTTCGGGTTTTTCTTTTTTGCGGTTCTAGTCTTCCCTTCCTGCGTTTGTGGCTTTTTGGGGTATGCGGTTTTTACCCCCAGCCACTTGTCCTGGGAGGCCTCTCCATGAAGTGGACCCTTCTGCTTGTTTTTCTGATAGCGTATCCCTCCCCTCCCTCTTCACCGTTCTTCCTTTATAAAGTCAGTGGACGCCATCGGTCTTCCCTCCCTAAGACTTTGGGCTGGTCGGTCCTCTAGTACGCAGCGTTTTTCTCTACAAAGATTTCCTCATTTGAGCTCGAGCGGCGTTGGAAAGACTTGTACTTTTTCCCTGAACATGCTTCAGTGCCCCCTCAACTCTTACGAGCAGCCTTCTGCATCTCCTTTCCTTTCTTCATCGATTTTTCTTCTGGAGAAAAAAACCCGTCACTGTGCCCTCTCCCCTCCCCTTTGTACGCCGAAGTCGATCACTGACGCTCCCCTTCCCTTTTTACTTTTGGTTGCTCTCCCTGTCCCTCCCGTTACTGAATTGGGTTTTTTGTTCGGGATGGTCCTCTGATATCTATTTTATTTGTTTTTTTTTTTTTTTGAGCAGATTTCTGTAGTGGCCATCCTGACTGCGGCGCCATTCCTTTTTTGTGCTTTCGCACCCCAAAGGATCGTCAGGTTCGTTTATTCCCCCCCCTTTCTTCCCCCTTGGACACTGGGCTTTCTTTTACATCGGGTCTCTGTCTCAGTTCCAGTCTCTCTTGGCTGTGCCCCTCTTCCAAGTCTTTCTAGGCCGTCCTCTTTTTACTTTTTTCTTAAGTTACATGACTATCCTTTTCCTGCCGCCCGAGAGGTTTTTGCTTAACCTGTCCGTCCTTCTTATGGTCGAGTTTTTCCAGGAGAGTGCATCATGTGAAACGGTTACCCGACCCCTCCAACATTTTCCTGCTGAATTGTCCCCTCTTTTTTCCGTTTAGTTGATTTTGGGTTTTTTTTAATGATGAGCGTGGGTTTAGCTAACGCCATCCTTCACCCCATTACCCATGTTTTACACTTTCCTTTTTCATTACTTAGCAATTTTTCGCCTGATTACCTGGCCTAGACCCTCCCCCCTATAACACCTAGCCGGTTTTCACCCTGGACTCCCCTCTACGCACCCGGACTAATTTCTCCCCCCTACCTCCCCTCAATGCAGTCTTTGAGTCTGATTACCGGCCCAGCTTATTTTTTACCGTTGGATATGATTAAAGAATACATCTTAAGTCGGCATACTTTTTGTCCTACATTCAACTTTCCCTCACACCGGCGGCCCAAGTACCTCTTTTTTACGTTTTTTCTCCACGTCTTCCACTTGCCGTAGAAGATCCAGCTAGCACGAAAACTCCTTGCTCATGCCTCAGCTGTCCCGTACTCCGAGAATGTGCGTTATCCAGCCCTTGTTGTCCCTTTTTTTTTGCTGGCGGCTCCTCCCCCTCCATGGAATGCCTTAGCGTCATGAACTGTCAAAGCTATAGAGCTGATTCCCCCTGGATATGACTTCGTTAATTAATCAGATCTGTACGAATTCTCTCCCCCCCTCCTCTACCATTGATAGTTTTTGTCGTCCCTTCCCTTCCTGTCGGCATTGTATTCTTAACGTTCTTTCTTTAGTCGTATTCGTTGGATTACCTTCTTTCTGCAACCTGATCGGACCTAGGTTCCTAGACCGACGTCATTGTTTCATCAGTGGCAGTCTGCCCGGTACGACTTCTATTGCTTTAGCCTTTCTCCCCCACTTAGATTTGATCCTACGGGGTCTTTGACTCCCTTCTTCTTCGGGTTTCGTTCCCTCGCTCCCTGCTATAATTCTCTTCCCCCCCTCTTGTATGGGGAACATTTTGGATATTGACAGCCCATTCCTCCCAGATTTCCCGTCGACAGTTACTCTCGAGGCCCATCTTATGTCCTTGGCAAACACTGTACTCCCCAGCTATGGCGTATATTTCCCCCCCCGCTTTTCTGGAGGCGGCATTTTGCACTCCTACGCTCCTTTTGACCCGGAGGTATTGTTTTTTCTCTCCGCTCATTGCCCCCAAAAGGGCCCACCATCCTCTTCCCTCTATGCGGCTCAACCCCCTACCTGATTTTAGAAGCATCATCTTTTCCTCACGGCAAGGTTTCCCCTTTTCTATTGAGTTTAGGTGGCGACCCCGCTCAGGTTTTTCTTTCCGTTTTGCGTCTCCCCCCCCCCGTTTGTGAGGCTCTGTTGCCCCCTTACTGATTTCCTTCTCCCTTTTCCTTGTTGGAACACTTTCGGGGCCCTCTTTCTTTCCACTGTCACACTCTACACTTCCCCGGCATGATGACGTTGTCTTTTCTCCTTTCCCAGGGATTGTTTTCCCTTTTACTTCCCGTCTTTCTAGCTGTCACAGACTTTCTACCCTTTCTCCGGCCCTTGCTCTTTCTTTCGACTTCCCTCTTCCCTAGTTGAAATGCTTTCTTTTGTTTCGCGTCGAACACACACCTCCCCTTGCAGTGAATGATTCTTCATTTTGAAATTGCCCAAGTATGCTTGGTTTTTTTTTCCTGTTTGCTGTTTTCCCCCGTCGGCCGCCCGTTCCCTTTTAAACTCCCTTCGATTGAAAGCCCCGTCAACCCATACCCTGATTTGGTTGTGCTTGCTCCGTCGTAGAAAATGATTCATTCTCGTGTCGGATCCTCCCGACTGCCCCCCCCTCCCTCTCCCACCACTTCGTTTGCTTTTGGTTTCGCTCTTTCCTTGGCGGTGCGTGGATCACCTTTTTTTCCC
>Ga0179593_1719828_pt1 | contig 12668 bp, 22 predicted proteins | sample CZODoug2_1_08_16_FD_185931 | JGI IMG/M metagenome (GOLD analysis project Ga0179593, IMG submission 185931) | Vadose zone soil fungal communities from Angelo Coast Range Reserve, California, USA - CZODoug2_1_08_16fungal (PacBio error correction) | ecosystem: Environmental > Terrestrial > Soil >... | reverse complement strand
GCCCTTGACCTTAATTTTCGGTCAACCCAATAGTTTTTTCTTATCTTCTGTCAGCACTTTTTTTTTTTTATTCAATTTTCTTCCTCTAGTGCCGCCGCCGTTGATCTTCCGTCATCCATTCCCACCCCCTCTTCCCCCCCCGTATGTGAGGTCTTCCTCTCCTTCCCCACAAAAAATCCTCCCTGCCTTCTAAACGAAGATTTCTCCTTTTCTTTGCCGTTCCCCTCCAGCTTCTCCCCTTTGGTTGAATTTACCCCCTCTTTTTCTTTTCCCCCCCGCCACCTTGTTCCCTTTTTTCTTTCCCTCCCCGACTCTTCTCTTTCCAGTTTTTCGTGTTCATTACGAACGCAAAACCTAGCCCGCATTCAGCTCGACCTTGACGACTCCTCTTTTCCCCCCAGTGACACCTTTTCCCTTTCCAGCCTATGGTGGCCCTCTCTATTGCAGTTTCTCTGTCCCTTACTTTGAGAACTTACTTCAGCGCCCACCCCCCCCCACAACTCTTTCTGTCTAAGTGCTGGCCCTTTTTTATGGGATAAGAATTACCAATATGCGCATACTTCCTTTAGTAAGACTTCCGTCTTTTTTGTCCCTCCCGACTCCCCCATTTTTTATGTTACTGACGTTCCCCTCCCTTCCGCCACCGGAGTGGTCCTTTCGGTCCTTCGGAACATTTCAGTACTCCAAAACAGCTTTCTCGCACCCCTTTTCTCCTTTCACGGAAGCACCCCCCCCCTTACACGTAGTCTCCCTCTTGGTCCCTCCTCTTTCCCTAAAGCGATCTCAGCTGGGGCCCGTTTTTACAACCGATCCTTCCGTACCAGGCCCCCTCTATCTGTCTTTATTGTTCGGACCCTCGTACTGCTATTCTCTCGTCTTTTGCGTGAGATCCCCCCTTTGAACCCGAGAACTTCGCGAATCCTTCCCCCCCCCCCCTACGATCTCTCCCCACCCCTGGTTCATCTCGATTGGTCCTCCCTTCATCATCCATTTCCCAAGTTTTTGACTTTTTCAGAGCTCATTTTTCATCCATCCATCTTCCGGAGTAGCGGACCTCCTCTCTTTCCCCCCGCGAAGCTTTCCCCCACTCCTCCCCTCAGGTAGCCTGGCCATGTGACTCTTCTACTTTATGTGTAATGGTATTTCCTTCCTCTTTTTTACGCTCTTTTCACCTTCGATTCTGCTGCATTTGGCCTCTCTTGCCCCCACCGTTAAAGACTTTCCCACCGAACTTTCATACCCAGATCCCTGCTTCACCCATCGGCTTTCTCTTTCATTGGTTTGTTTTCCCCGTCATCTATATTGACTCCGGTACGATTCGCCTTACATTTTGTATATGTCCAGATACCTTTCAGGATCTTGGTCGCTGTGTTTTTTTACTGGGACCCCAGCACGTCCTCCCCCCCCCCCCCTGAGTTTTCTCTTTTACGTTTTCTCGACCTCTACCCCGTACTCGTTTATGGCTATCGCCCTTCTCTTTTTTTTCCCCTTCACGCCCCCCCCCACATTCATTTGCCGACCCCCCCCCCCTTCTTTCTTGCTGATGGATTACCTTTCCCCCTTTTCCTCCGTCATCGTCATTCTACCACCTATGTTCCCGCCTTTTCCCTCTACCCCGTTTTTTTCCCCATCCCCTTCCCCTTCCCTTTTTATGCTTTTTTTTCCGACCGCCCGTCACCACTGTTTTAATCCAGCCCCTTGTCTCTGCGATCCGGATACCCTCCTTGCCCTGTTTGGTTCTTATAGTTGCGAGGTGTAAGGCTTTTTCTCCCCCCATCTTTCACCCTTATCCCCGGCCTCCATGTGAGTCTCCTCCCCTTCCGTTCCGACTTGTCCTTTTAACGGGATAACATATCTATTTTTTTGTGTGTGGGGGCTTCTCATTCCTAAGTGAGTCTCCTCTTCCTTTGGCTTTCGGAGTCCTGAAGTTTTATTGCCTTTTTCTGAGATACAAACCTGCGCGAAGTTTTTTATAGCCATGCCTTTTGGCTTCTTCCAAATCCTGTTTTTTACACATCTAGTTTCTTTACCATCTACTTCTTGAGTCCATTTCTCCTGCCTTTACCCTCTGTTCCCTATTGAAAAGACTCTCTTTTAATTACCTCATTTTAGTTATCTTCCCTGTGACCCATGGTTTTCCTTTCTCCGCTTCCTCCACCAGCCCCCCGCTGATATCTCTTGTTCTCTCATCTATTTGATGTTTCTTGACCCTCTCTCCTCTTTCTCTTCTGTTCATTCCTTTCCTTTTGCCCTCCCCCCCCCTTTGAATTATTCCTTTTGTCCTCAAGGGCCTGCCCTCATCTTTTTCTCTTTTTATTGTTTATTGTTACTCTCTCCATTTCTTTCTTGAAGAAAGTATGACCCGTTCAACATTTTTCTTTTTTTTTTTTTCTATTTTTCTCCACTTTCCCTCTTCCACTATTGGTCTATCCCATTTGATGTACATGGCGGCACCTCTGTCCTCCTGTTCATACCTCTAATCCTGCCTTTATTATGTCTCTGTACCTTCACAGGTATCTCTTATGAAAGGCTCTTCCCCTTTATGTACCTGTCCCTCTTCTCTCTTTTTTCCTTTACTCTGTCTTTTTTTCTTTCACGCCTTTCTCTTAACTCCTTCGTTGATTTCTACCTATTCTTCTATCTTGTCATATCCCGTGATCCTTCCCTTTTTTTTCTTTTTCCCTTTTTTTCTTCTCTTTTTTACTTCCCATGGCGTATTCTTTTCCCCAATTTCATTCCCCCCTGTCCTTTTCTGAGCACCTCCTTTTCCTTCACTTTTAATGTCTCATTTTTCCGCTCAACTCTTTTCTTTCCCCCTGGCCTACCCACTTCCCCCCCTTCCCTTTTGTTCCCTTCTTTTCCTCAGGACCTTCTTTTTTCCGGCTCTTTTCCTGAGCTTCCCCTTTTTGTTACCACCTCAGCGAGTTCTCCACCTTTTTTGTACGCCTCCTCCTCCTTTGGCTTAAATCTTACCCCCCCCCTTTCCTCCTTTGTCCTTCTCCCATCGGTGCATCGAAGTTCTTTTCCCCCCCTCCTTTTCCCCCATTTATAAGTTACTTATCTTCATGAGAAGATCTTAACTTTATTCCCCCTAGTGCCCCTTATTCCCCTTCCTTATTGCCCCTCTTTATACCATTCTCGAAACCTCTTCAATCCGTCCGTTTGAGACCATTGCTTCTTCCTTCTTCCCCGACTTTTACCCCCCCCACCATCCCCCCCACGAATTATTGGTACCACCACCTAAGCACCCTAATGTTTTCGCTTTTCTTTCCCCTTCCCCCAGTGTCAGTCTTGCACCGACTCCTCCGTTCCCCGCCCCCCTGCACCATCACTGCTTGAATATATAGTGATCCTTCCTTTGATTAGCTCTCTTCCTCCCTTATGGAACCCACTTCTTTTTTCTGGCGTCTCCTTTCTTGATTTTTTTCCTTTAGATATGGTTTTTTTTCTGCTTCTGGTGGAGTTTATCTCTTTATAATTTCTCACGTTTGTTTCCCTTTCCTGTACATTTCCCCAACGTGATTCCCCCCCCCCCCTGTTTCCCCCCTTTGTATTCCCCCCCCCCCCTAGTCACCTCTTTCTTTTTCCCCCTATTTTCTTTCCCTATAAAAAATTTCATTTTATCTCTTTTCCCTCCGCTCTTTTCCCCTATTCCTTTCTTCTCAATTTCTTTCATTTCTTCTACCACCCCCCTCCCCCCTTCTGCTCCTGTCCTTTCTTTTCCATGAGGTCCCCATTTCTCCATTCCCACCTCTAAGGCTTCTTGATACATCCCCTAATTCATCTTCTCCCCTCCCTTTTCCCACAAGAGCTGGTCTCTTCGAGGATGCGTTTTCTTTCGCTGTGCCCCAGTCCTCCCCTTTTGTGGATCCTATAGGACTTTCCCCCCTTCGGCAAGTCTTTTTCCTGCGCTCCTACCCTCACGCTTCCGTTTGTTTCCTTTCTCAATTTCCCCTCCTTTTTCCCCTCTTCTCACTTCCCCTTTTTTTGAGCAGCCCTGCTTTTTCATTACATTTTTTTTTTTTCTTTCCCCAGTCGGCCGTGTGCAACTGATTTTTTTTTTTTACTTCTTCTTTGACTTTTCTTACCTTTCCTTCCTTTTCTAAATCCTCACCCCCTTGAGAGTCCATCCAGTGTTTTTTTTTGTACAAGGAGGGTCTGTCTTTCCCCCTCTCCGCCGCAGTGCTCCCCCCCCTTCCTCAGTCATCTTATCCTCCCTAGACTGCGTAACGGCTTCCTTCCCCCCCTCGGACGACTTCCCCCATCCCACGTACTTCCCTCTTTTTTCTCGACCTTTCCCCCCCGTCAGAATTCTTTTCTTCTTTGTAGGCCTCCTCCCTTATTGTAGAAGCATCTTAGTCCTCTCCACCCTACCCTTCTCTTTGGTTCCCGCGAATAAGTCCTGCCCCCTTTTTCTATTTCCTTTCTCTGAACCCTCCCTTTACTTCCTATAGTTTTTTTCTTTCCACCCTTCTCTCTTTCAGCTCACGTTATTCTTACATTTTTCTCATCCGAATACTCTTTTTTTCCTCCGCTTTCCCACTTCCCGCCTCTTCGCGAAGGGACTTGTATTATTTTTTCCTATAGCTCCTTCCTCCCTTCCTAGTCTATTTTTTTTCACTCTTCTATTCCCATCATCTTCCTTTTCATCCTCCCACCCATTACCCGGCTGATGGTTCATCCGTGATCTACCGTTCCTATGAGAGCAGGCCCCCCCCCTTTAACTGATTTCCCTTTGTTCATCCCTCTAGTCTCCCCCTCCCCCTTTCTCTTTCACTCTTCCCTTGCCTCTGTTTCCCCCCGCACATCACTTGCATTCCCTCCCCCCGACTACCCACCGCCATCTCGATGCGTTTCCCGAGTTACAGACCCCTCTCAAGTTCGTAATCTCCCCCCCCCCAGAGACCATTTTCATCCCTCCCCCTTTCTTTTTTATCCTTTCCCTTTCTCCGATTTCCTACCCTCCTTAGACTTCGACTACCTACTCCTACACTATTTTTGCCTTCGCACCCCCTTAAGACTTTTTTAACCTCACCCTCCCGAGCTTCTCCTCTTCCAGAACACTCCTCCACATGGAAATCTTTCCTTCTTCCATCCCGGCACCCCAAGAAGCACCACCAAAGATTTTTCGCCTCCTTTTTCTCCCTCGTTTCCCTTCCATCTTTTTTCCACACCTGGGTCCATGTCTTTGCCCCTCTTTTAATCACCTTTCCCTGAACGTAGATCCCTTACACTGGACTATGTGCTTTTCCTTTTACCCTTTTTTTCTCTTTTTCCCCCCTTTTTTGTTATAATTCGTTCCCTCCCTCTCCAGGACACGCCCATACCCTTTGCTTGCAACCACCTGTTTAGTGACCTTTGAATCGTCTCACCAATCCATTCCCCGACTTAATAGACGTTCCTTCCCCCCTCGCGTGTGTTCCCTCTCCCTCTTGACATGCCTCGGCCTGACCCATCTTTCCCCGAAAGTCGCGGTGCGAGACTTCTGCAGACCCCCTTTTAGCCATACTACTCCCCTTTTCTTTCCTCTATACTTTCCCCTCCTTTGGTTCCCCCACCTGGACTTCCTCCAACTTCAGAGGGTGTCCTCAGTTCTACCTATACAAGATAACCCCAAACTCTCCTTCCCCCCCCCCTTCAAGATTTGCCTTGCTTCCAGTTTTTCTTTTTCGCTCTTACTCCCAGCGACAAACTTGCTTATCTTCCCTACCCCCCTCTCCCTCCCAATTGGGAACTCTTTAACTTTTACTACTCCTTTCCTTTTTTACACCGACCCCTTTTTTTTCCCCCCCCCCCAATTTTTTTCGAAGCTTTCACCCCTCCTATCTGTACCACCCTCAGGAGAAGTCCCCCTTCATGCCCCCCCCAGATTCTTGCCCCCCCCACCGACCCGCCTTTTCCATCATTTGAAACCCCCCCCCCCTCGAAGATGCCCCCCCCTACTCATTTCATTCAGTATTTTCTCTTCCCCCCAGCCCTCCAATCCTTTTCCAATCCTACCCGCGCCGCCTTTCTACCTCCCCCGCTGCACCCCCAAGCCTTCACATCAAATGTACCACCTTGTGTGTTTCCACTTCCCCCCTTTCCTTTTTCCTCCTATACCATCTCTCCCTTTTGCCGCCTTCCTCTTTTCTCTTCCCCTTTCACTTTAACTATGTTTCCCTCCCATGCCCCCCTCCTTTAAATTTTTCTTCCCATTCCTTTATTCGGCAGAGGTTTCATCCCTTTTACTTCCTTGCTTGTCTTCTTCCTTTCTTTTCCTCTCACTTTTTCCCATGTAAACGCCCTCCTCCCTTGTGTGAGTTACGGACCCCACTACCTTTTTTATGAAATTTCCATTTTCTTTCCCCTCCAGAGCATTGCACCCGGCGAGGATTGGTCACCTTCGCTCCAGTCCCCCTTCCCCTTCATCCTTCTCCTTAGTTGTTCCATTCCCTTTCTTCAAACATACCCTTTCTCCTTCTCCTTTTCCCCTCCCACCCCTTCAAGTACTTTTATCTTCCTATGCCACGGCACCAAAAGAGTCCAAACTTTCCCCTGCGGTTCCCCTTCCGCCAGGATTTCTATCCAATTAGGACTTCCCCTTCGTCCCTTATCAAAAGCGGCTGGTCTCTTGACGGTGAAATTTTGTTTCCCTTTTATTGCTTGAGCTTCTCATACACCCGCCACCTCACGAGTTCCACGCCAAGAGACCATGCCCCTCCCAAGGAGCCTTCCTACTATTTTACCCCCTCCCAGTCTGATCCTTCGACTTTGGACCTTGTTATCCCTCGAAAAGACCTTACACTTGCGGCTTTTCTTGTACGCAGGAAAGAGCCCCCTTTGCAAGACCCTCTCCTTTTTTATCTGCTTCTCTTCTGTGTTGGTCCTGACCACCCTCCCACGTGATTGTCCTGATCTCGCCCCTATTTCATTTTCCTTGATTGAGGGACCCCCTCTCGTCCCGTAGTTCCCTTTCCGATGTGCAGTTCTCCAGCCCCTTTTTTTACCTGCATTCAGATGCTGTTCTCAATCCCCCCTTCACATAATCCCATTGCCGCCTTACAGCACTTTGGCCTCCTCCAGTCTCTCGTTCTTCCCCTTGTTATACCCTGTTGGATTTGTTTTAAGTATTTTTTTCTACCCTTGTTAAGGCTTCTACCTTTTCCTTCCTTGAAAGTCTTTTTTCCCTCTCCTCCAATAAGTCCCTCCCTGTCCCCTTTCCGTAAAGCACCGGTATCTTTTCGATCCCCCGTCACTCCGCCCTTTCGACGTTTCTCTCTCTCATGATTGATCCTTCCTTTCCCTATCTATTGGCCTTGTTTTGGTTTTTGTTTAGGCTCTCTTTCCCTTTCTAACTTTTACTTCCTTCCCCTCCGCCGAATCTTATGCAACCCTCCCCCTTGGATTAGCATTGTCCATTTTTAGTTGAAGCTGCTCTTCCTCCCGCCTTGGTTACGGTTTTTCAAAAATCCCCCCCCCGGATTTTTTTCCCGTCCAAATCTGCCGGATTATCTTCTTTGTGTCAATGGGGCTTGCTCTACCCATTGTTTTTTTAACGCACTGTTTCGCCTTTGACTTTTGTGGCAGTCCCTTCCAAACTCCGTTATGTCTCCTCCCTCCCCCCATCATCCAGAGTCTACCCCCCCCAAAATTTCTCTTTCCTTGCTGATCTGCAATCCCGTTGGTGAAGTGGTATGCCATTCGCATCGCTGATAGCAAGTGTCTACTTCTCATTAATTTCATTTACCAACAATTTTCCCCCCCTTTAGCCCTGTTACTTTTTCCTTGTTTTACGTAATGTCTCCTTCCTGCCCTCTTCCAACCACTATGCATGCGTTACGTTTGTCACACCTTTTTAGATTACCCTCCCTGCCTTCCCTCACCCTTTTTTTTCCTTATTCTTCCTGAGAGTTATGGGATTTGAAAGACCCGGTCTTCCCCTGAACCCCTAGTAATGCCAGTCTGTTGCCCAGAACCCTTCTTCTTTGCCTTGTATTTGTATCTGGGCAAATTTCCCTATATGCACTCCCCCCCTGCCCTGTCACCCCTACCTCACCCATTTTTTTTTTTGTTTTCTGGTAGACTGGTTTCCTCAAATTATTTTTGCTTGTGGGGTCTTAGACTATCAGATACATATACCTTGACCCACGGATCCTTTTCGTCCCCTCTCATTAGCTAGTGCTGTTCCCTCTTCCATACATCGAGACCTTCCTTCTTGAGAGTGGCTCTATCCTCTTCTCACTGTCTGTAATGTATGCTATTTCATCCCCTCATCCGTGGAACTTCCATTGTTGGTTTTCCTCTGTTTTACGTTTTTTCCCATGTGCATCCTTTCTATCTAAGAAATTTTTCCCTTTCAGGAGCCTGCTTTTGGTTTATATTGACATTTGTACCCTGGTTGAGAGGTGTCGCAGTTGTTTTTTTTGAGTGTGCCCGATCCTCTTCCCGTTTCTTATCAACCTTTCTAGAGCCTTTTTTTTTTTTTTTTCGAGCTATTTTCTTCGTAGTACACTGCCATTCTGCCATTGTTCCTCTCACTGATCCCGACATCCTTGATCCCCTCTGTATTTTTCTTTTTGAGGTGTCGGGATGTTCCCTCATCTTTTCTGTTTGGAATTATACCTTTAAGGACGCTCTTTCCCCCTCACTCCTGTAGCCGTTAAAGCCTTAAATTCGTATTGACCCCTGACTTCATCTCCGAACATGCCTTTTTGATAGCTGTTCCTCCCTAAGCCGTTTTTTTTTGTGTAATTTACTGCCTTCCTATGGCCCTTTATACTTTTACTGCCCATTTCTCATTTCAAAGGGGTGTGACCATATGCTCTTTTTCCACTGCCAAGCCTTATCTTTCCGGGAGGGATACGTTTTTTTCCAGGTACAAGGGTGTCAGACGTTTCCCCACCTAAATGTATGGACCCACCTATGAGGTTCCTTCTTTTTTTCATTTACACTCGGCTTGTTCAACTTGTCACTCTGCCTTTTTCCGGGAGTCTGCTTGTCTTTTTCTACCCTTAGGACACCGGCCAGTTGTCCCCCCCTTACATTCCTCTCCCTCTGTTCACCTCCAGGTACACGTGATTTCGTCCTGAGTGCTGATTTTCCCGATCTCCGTTTGCGGGGGTCATTATGCGCGGCTTGTCATGCCCCTTCCTAAATGTAAGCGTCTCAGTGTTTAGCTCGGCGTCTGAGCGCTTTGATCCTTCTTCCCGCCCATAGCATGCTCTTTCTCGCGGCAGTAGGTTTGAAATAGCCTGGGTGGAAGTTTATCTCTTCCCTTCATTAGTCTAGGCCCTTATGACCCCTGGAAGAGTGCCTCTTACAGGCGCCCGCCTCTCCAGTAATTTAATTATCCCTTTGTCCCGTTCTTTGAGCCAGACTTAGCAATTCTCGGTTTCTATGTGAGGCCATTCCGGACCATGATCAATCAAGCTTTATCTTTTTTTATTTTTTTATTTTTTTCTCGCTTCCCTGGCGCTCTAGTTCCCCCATATACCGACCCCTATTTTTTTGGCAAGCTCTTGGTCCGCGTAGACACTTCCTCGTTATCCTAGGTCAATAGGGAGTTAGCCCCCCACAACCCTAAGGTGCTTTTCCAGCACGCACCCGGCGCTTGCCCCGATAAGTACGGTTTTCGCCCCCCCTTGATAGCTTTAGATTCTGATGCGGTACTGAGAGGATATTATGCCATGCGACCCGTAACAATAATTGTAAGTTTACTTGGGTAGGCTTTGCCCTTACTCTCCTTTTTGTTGATACGATGGTCTTGCGCGGGATCTTGCTCCACACACCATCCCACCCTGTTCTTACACCGGCCCATCAGACAAATAGAACAATAGTATCCTATCCTTTCTTGTTTATTACCATCCGTCAGCATTTCCTCATTTCTCGAGTTTTTCTTTTGGCCCGACATTTTTCATAAGCCTGCCCTGTCCACTCTTAGCTTTCCCCCACGAATCCCCAAAAGCCTGAAAGCTTCCCCTACTTGTATCCCAAGACTTCCCTTATCTCCATTCCTGCCTCTCGAAGCGTTGTTTTTACTCCGATCGATGTCTAGCACGGTTCTCTGACATATAGTTTTTTTGTGTCCTCTTTTTGGTTCACACCTCTTTTACTTGACTTTCTTTTAGCGCGGAGCGTATGGTACCTTTCTGAATTGGACCCCTTCCTTTGTTACTCCACCAGGCCCCACGACATGGTTGTCTATCCCTTTATAATCTTTTTTTTTTTTTTTTTGTTTCGGCCCCCCCTTCTTTTCCATATCTCTTGCTCAGCACGTCCCTTTGGCTTCAGACTTACCGTTATCCTGGATAGACGCCTCCCCTTTCATCACTCTCCTCTTTAGCTGCTTTAAGGCAGTTTAGTCCGTTGCACCGAGGCGAGCGTGCCCTCCTTTAGTTGCTTCACGCGGACCAGTGTTGGCGAATACTCGTCGTGGATAAACCCGGGCAATGGCCCCTGTTGCAGTCTTTCACTCTCCCGTCCGTTTACGGCGCCCCGCCTGACCCCGAACATTTGCTTCCTTTTTTCTCTTTCTCATATGACCAATCGCTCGGTCTCCCCATACATCGATCCGAGATTCCATAGGGCTTTTTCCTGAGCTCAAGTCAGGGGCCCCTCTTAAGACCCCAGTTACTTAAACCTCCCCCTTTTAGTAGATAAGTCCCTCCTATCTGAGATGTAATCCTTTCATTGCCCAGATTCCGAACTCCCCACTCCTGTTTATAGGCACTGTTTCTCACGTTGGCATCTACCCCTCCCTCGTTTGTAAATGCATGGCTCCCCCGTCGCCCCCCTTCTTTTTCGCCCCTATTTTTTCTTGGCCCCTTTTAAGGAACAGAGTTTTCCTTGAAGTCGGTCTGTGCCGGGGCACACCCCCCTGACCCTTACCTGGACCTTCTCCCCCCCCCCCATCAGATTTCTGACGTTGCCCGGGCCTCTCGGAACCAATTTACCCTCGTCTGATTGTTTTTCTCACCAGTTTGCTCTACCCATTTTCTTCGTTTTCTCTTCACGACTTCCCTCATATGCCTTGAGATTTTCTTATCTGCCCCCTATTGATCGCTTTTGTCTGCTCGATGCCTCTTCGCTGTTTTTGCACCCACATTCTTCCTTCCCAATTCTGCCTTTTCTCGGCACCGACTCCTTTGTACCCCTTACTTGAGTTGTTTCCTGATCAACTTCCTTTTTGCGAGGCCGAGAATTCATCGTATACATCGGTAGCCCACTCGTAGGTCAACCTTGCAGGCCGGCCCCAGCTCCTGTCTAAACTCTCCGGCCTCTTGTTCCTCGAAGGTGGCCTGTTGCCGATCCTTACGCACTACTCTCAAGTTTCTGCAGCCGCCACCTCGGCAAAAAAAAAACATTCACCCTTTTCCCTTTGGTACAGGCCTCTCGAGTTTTTAATGATGCACCCCAGCCTCTTTCCCTTTGTGTTTTTGGGTGTATGTGCGTGTGTTTTTTTTGATTTCCCTTCGGTTTTCATAGATGGTAGCGGTCCCTGATGACTTGCCCTGGTTCCTTGTGTAGACCTTTTTTCCTTTTCAGCTGAGTCGCTGCCCCCTTTTGTTTTTTTGTTTTTATGTGTTGCAGGCCGCGCTAACCTGAGGGGTCGGCCCAGCGCCTTCCCCCCCCTCATGCTCAAAGTTACGTCTTTAGCCGCGCCCCCCTGTATGTTCGCCCATTAAACATATTACCCGGTGATGGTCGTGCTCGATTTTGCTTTCTCCCAGTCTCGGCGTGGTCCCCCCGTCACCCCATATACCCCATTATTATTTCACCCCTTGATCTGCATTTGGTCCGCCGTCAATATGGTGCACGCAATGTTCTTTTTCTCCAGCCCCCCTCGCGTTCTACACATTCACTGTCGATAAATTCAATGAATTTGAAGTTCTGTTGTTTACAACAGGTGCGGACTTCAGTACGTATCAGTCCAGTTCACAGCACCCGTCTTCAAGCTGGGCTCACGGGTGGTTACCGCATGGCGCTTCAAGTCTCACCATCTCCCCCTTCACGTGGTCCTGCGGTTCTCCCCCCTGTGTGAGAATGCCTTTACACTCCTCGTTTGCTTGCAACGCACGCGGCCTCCTCTCCCGGTTTGCTCACTTTGATCGAGGGCCCCTATTCCCCATTGTCACACGCATCTCCATAATAGTAGAACTCTTACCCTCGAGGTCAAAATTTCACTCCCCCCCCTTTTTTTCTCGATCCACTTCTCCAGTTCCTCTCATTTTGGACCCCCCCGGCCGACGTGTCACGCTGCTTGTTGTCTATCATTTCGTTGTTTACTATACGGCTTTTCGCTATTTTGTGTTCAATTTTATTACCCGGCGGGTTTCTCTTCAACCTGCCGCCACGGCTTTTCGTTTCAAGTTACCCTCCCCGTTCTGTCCAACGGCCCGAATCCTTTTGAGCTCCTACGTTGTTGTTTTATACTAATGTCTCCCCCCTCTTTCCTGACATCTTAGGACCCCCTTTTCCTCACTTGTCTTTTTACGGGGGGCATATTCCGTCATGAGAGCTGTCACTTTAGGGTTGTTAAAGAGAGCCCGAACACTAATTGTAACCCTTTCTTGATCTCTAGCCACTTTCTCTTCAATCGAGGACACTGTAACCCAATCTGCGGTCTTTTGTCTTTTGCCTATTTTTAGGTTTTTTCCCCCCCCCCTCCCTTTTCCCATCCCCTTTTT
>Ga0179593_1638587_pt1 | contig 12668 bp, 19 predicted proteins | sample CZODoug2_1_08_16_FD_185931 | JGI IMG/M metagenome (GOLD analysis project Ga0179593, IMG submission 185931) | Vadose zone soil fungal communities from Angelo Coast Range Reserve, California, USA - CZODoug2_1_08_16fungal (PacBio error correction) | ecosystem: Environmental > Terrestrial > Soil >... | reverse complement strand
GAGTTAGTCCCTGCGGGATAGCCCTCTTCCTCTCGAGTTCGCCCACTGGTCACTGACTTTTTTTTGAAATGCTACACTTAATTTTTTTCTATGATCCTTCTCTCCCATTTTAGGTTTTCTAAAATGACACACGAATACCCTGATCTACCTACCCTTTGCGTCCGATCACCCCCGACCTTTCTTCTCACGGTTGGTGTTCTTTTTTGCCCCTATCTATTTTGACCTGGAGACGGAAAGGACAATGTACTTTTACCCCGGATTGACTTCCCCCCCCCCCTGCCGGAAAGGCTCCTGATGTTGGAAACAGTGAAGGTGTGCCTGTCTCGATGTCAGACCGGGCCATTTTTGAATGTGGCATCCCTCCTTCTCTAGAAGTTAAGAAGAGAACGATTTTTTTAGCAGAATTTTTCCCACTTTTGCCCACTGTGTTGGAATGCTTATTTTCTCCTTTTCTCGCCTACCCAGGAGACGCTGGCTCTCGGCACGCGAGCTTTTATGTCTGGAAGCGACGCTCTAAATGTGGGTCTTATAGTACTTACCTCTTTTTAAAGAGAGGTTCCTAGTTTCTCTTCTTCTTCCCTCTCGGACCCCCCCGTAAAGATAGAGACTTTGATCAAGATTATGGCTAAGATCCAGTTGGCCCCCTTCGTTAGTGCCCCCAACTAAGCCATTTTTTTCTTTTTGTCTCCTCATACGTTATAAGGCGGTGTTGCAACCGGGTCTCCCCTTTCGGTGCCAACCTCTCTGTATTCCCTTTCTCCACTGTAATCTGATAAGCGGCGTCTGTCCGGTCCTGGCCCCCCCCCACTGTTTTGATCCTGACGGTGTTCGAGTCCCTTTCTCTTTTCTCTCCAGATAGTCCCAAGAATGGAACATTTCGTCCTCTCCAAGTGCCATGTACAAAGCACTTTCTAATCAACACTCCTTTAATTTCTTAATCGCGGCCCCTCCTTATCCGTGTGGTCAGCTTGTTAAAAGAGTATGTTAACTACATCAACCCTCCCCTCCCCGTGATTTCGGTTACAAGCGCATATGCTTCACCGCCCTTTTTGCATGAACACCCTCCCCTGGTGTTCCTATTGTATTATTTTTTCGACATTGCTTCCGTCCCGCCGCGGAACAAACCTTGAAACTACCCTTCCCCGATCTGTTTTTTTACGATTTTCTCCCTTTTGCCTCAGTGTGAACCAACGGGTTAACTTCTCCTCTCTCCGTGTTTTTTGAGAGATTCCCTAATATTGTTTGGGTTTTTTTTGACCCTTTTATCGGCCTCAAGAACTCCCCCTCTCTTTCTTGTTGTTCTTCTTTCCGCTGGTTGAAGCACTTATCCCCTCCTGACAGAAAATTTTTCTAATCCAAGGCTTTCTGCAATCAGCTGTTTACTTGCCCCATTTTCCCCTTTACTTTCTTAGGTTGTGCCGAACATCTCCTTCCCGCTCATGTCGCATTGCGGCAACCTTCCCGTTTTCCCCCTGGATAGATGGCTCTGATCGGGTAAGGTTTCTGTTCTTGCTCCCTTGCGTCCATGAGGCACGACGGACCTCTTCCTTGGTCCATTTTCTCGCTGATTTTTCTAGCTGCCACAAGTTAATTCGAAACGTATGAGGTCATCGTTTACGGCTAACTCCAACCGTTTATCTCAGTGTACCTGACCTTCCTCCCCGTTCTATGAAGGGGCTTTTTTTCCCTTCGGAATCAATGAGAGTCCCTTGGGAGGTACAAATTGCCGCTGACCCCCCCGGCCTGCCAAGACGTTATTTCGAAGACTCTTTGAGCCACATCACCCCTTCTCCTTTCCCCTGAAGATGTGAAGTCTGAGCCACCCCTCCGATCCCCGGATATTCATTTTTCCTTTTCGCTAGCCATCATCCCTTCCCCCGTTCTTCTTCGTTTTCCAGCCTACAACACCTTTCATTGTTCGCTGGGTGGTTTTTGCTTCAGCATCGCTTTTGTTGCGCTCTTTCGAGGTTTGTCAGAACCACGATCCAAGTAGCCCCCCGCCTCAACTTTCAAAGTTTCGGCGTGGACAAACGGGGAGGCCTATTAGGACCGAGCTGCCTGGGTATTGTCACTAATCTCTTTCGGTGGCCTTGAGAGGGAAGTACGGTTTCCCCGGGGATGCATCCCGGGCGCCGGTTTAAACTTCTATCGTCGTTCAGTTCCTTTTCCAGTATTGCCATCCTGTGCTACCCGCAAAGCGAATGGAAAGATTGCCTTCAAACATTTCGAGATAAACTACCAGTTGGCTTGTTTTTTGCTCTTCTGATTGCGGTCAAGTCTTTTTAACTCCAGTTACTTCTTCCACCTCCCCTACGTAATTTCGTCATAACAATTAACCGGTTCCCGCCCTATTTTGTGCTACGCTAGTTCACGGCAACCCCTTCCCCACCCATTTTCTTCTGATAAGGGCTAATCGCCGTCTCCCCGCGGTATACGTACGTCGGTCCCTCCTTTTTTCTTTTTCTTCAGTTTTCTTTAATGGAAATTTCAAAATGCTCAATCTTTCCTCCCTTCGTTCTCCAATCCCGAAGACGGTCTTAGTCCATTGCAGCTGGCGTCAGATACCCTTGCCTGCGATCGGCGCTTTCAGAGATCATATCCGAAAATTGTACTTTCTTCCTGGGTTTTTCTGTCGCGTTCTATGTATGAAGAGCGTTGACCCTTGTCGTTTTTTTTTGTATGTTGGGCCCCCCCTCCCTTTGGGCGACTATTGGTACCTTTTTTTCTTTTGAAGACACTTTCGGGTCTCTAGTTTGATTGAAAACTTCTCTTCGCCGGCAGAAATTTTCCTTATGGCATTTCTTCACTCATTTCCCTGTATCGCTGCGATTGCTTGTTGCACTTTTTTTCTCCCTAAGTGTCGTACTATTCCCTTTGTCCTTCCCGTCAGATCGAATCTAAGTACATGCGGGCTGCGTCCTTAAATCTTCTCGTGTTCCTGATCGACCTCTTCCGGCAGCTTTTACGCTTTCTTTTTGCTGACTTCCATAGACTTGCTTTCTCTTTCTGACCTCCCCCCCCCGTCACTTGTTCGCGTGATTCTATCGGATGTGCTTTCGAATGCTACCCCATCCTCCCCTTTCCCTTTTGTTAGAATTTTCTTCCGATCTCGGAGAGGCCTTCTCTCTGCACCCCGGATGTTTGGAGCCCCCTCAAGGGCACTGCAACATTTTTCTTTCGGACCCTCTCTTCCGCATTTTCAGACAAAGCAGTTCAACCCAAGGAAATCCGCTGCAACGCCGCAACATGCCTTTTTCAAGTTTTCCCGTATCGTTTCTTCTCCCCCTTTTATTTTTCCCCCTTTCCCTCGTTCTCCCGTTTCCCGGAGTACGGTCGTGGATGAAATAGAACTGTACCCCCTTGTCGGCCGACTATTTTATTTTCACGTGGAAACAAACCCACTCTACTTTTTTTTCTCCCGTGAATCTTCGTTGAAGATAAGTAGTGGCCGGGCGTTAAGTAAAGGCGAACACTGTGAAGATTTACCCCCTTCCCTTTCCCCTCGATATTTGAATGTCGTATCCCGGAGTCATCACCCGGCCCCCATTAATCCATCTAAGTTTTTGAGAGAGAATGTGAGCTACGTTTCCTATTGAAATCAACAGCCACGATGAGACTGAGTAAGCCCCCTTTTAGGAACCTTTCTTCCAGTAACCCGCCCCCGGGCCTACATTTACTTCTCTACGTTGACAAAACTTGGGGAGAACAAGCGCCCTGCTGTATGCCTCGAAAGTATGAACCCTTTCCTTCAGATTTACTTCACGAGTACCAATCCGTTCTTTCCCGATGAAGCCTGAAAGGCCCATTGGCCATCATCCTTTCAAAAAGGCCACGAGGATATCCCCCCTTTTCTTAAACGAGTCGACTTTTTCTTTTTCCAGCCTTTTTTTTTTTTCCCCCTTTTCTCTTGAGCTTTCGAACTTTTTAAGAGACCGAAAACGGTCGACCCCAATGTTAATTGCCTGCTTTTTTACATAGTCTGGTGTAACCTTTTTTCCGATTGCGGCACTTGGCTGCCTGCAGGGATAAGATTTTACCCCTACCCTTTTTTCCTTCCCTCTGACCGCATCGCATTTGGCCATGAACTCGAGCCCATTCAACCGCCTGGATCCTTCGGACCCCCCCCTTAGAAACAACTGGAAGTCAGCCCGCGACCGCCCTGACTGACTGGATTCCACCTTAGCGAGGAATATTTAGGAGCAAGCACGGCTGTCTCTTATCTTTACGATTCCTGGGAGAGGCCTTTTCCCAGGAGATGCTCCCACCTGGATGAAGTCGAAACGATAGCGCTGAATAGTTCCAACAAACCAATCTCGCCCGCCCGGCAGCGCGAATGTCGCCCCTTCTTCTTTCTGCCCGCGATAACTAACCCGGTGCCGCCGACGGTTTTCCCAGAGGTATCTCCCCACCACGACACTTTTTCTCAAGATCGGGCCAAACACCACACGCGGCCAAACAGGCCGCCCCAACGCCCATGTCGTCCCATACCCCTTTTCCTCTTCTGGGAATACCACTACCCGGTCCATAATTGTACGGAGCGGGATACCGACTCCCTCCCCAAACCCTCCGTGATAGATTTACCCCCATATCCCGCCGCCCCCACACCTACAGCTGCACCCCAAGTGAGCGGGAACCTTACCAACCATAGGGTTTCCCCCCTATCAGGATTTCCTCTTAAGAAAGGCAGTGAAGGCCCAACGGGCGCGATCCTCCTCAAACTGTTGCCGACGGTAAGGGTACCGATCGGGACTTTCGCCCCCCTTCTCCGACCATCCTGTGCCGCTGGAATCCCTTTGAAGAGTCAGGACCCATAGGAGGGTCACCAGGTCCCTTGTAATTTTCTCGAGAGACTCCCCCCAGAGAGTGAACTTGTCCTTTCCCGCACTTCTTTAGTAGTTACAAGTACGAGAGATCACCTTTTACCAAAACACCCAGAATGGGCCGTCTTTCTCCAAGGTTGGTTCTTACATATTAATTTGTAGATTTGTTGAGATGATAACGCCCTTTCCCATGTACTCCGTTCCCCCCTCTACCGTCACTCATTGAGAGACAAAGTGATTTTTCTTGGACACTTACATCCCCTTCTGCTCTTCGCTGCCCTTCGATGTCCAGCCCGGCCCCAACCCGCAAGACTTCTTGGTACTCAGGGAACCTCATTGAACGAATTCTATTCCCGTGCCCCTTCCCTAGACTAGACAGCCCGAGCAGAAAGTTCTGTGACCTGTTGAGTGATTCCTTGAAGCTTTCCCCCCTCCCCCTTCCTCTCTATGCCTTAGGGAGCGAGCAGGGAAGACACGCCTTACCAATCGAACTGTGTGTTTGATGTTCTGAATCATAGCCCCTAACGTTTTCTTCTTTTGTGTTAGCGGCGAGAGGAAAATCAGGGATCACCCCCCTACTCGCGTATTCGATCTCAGTCAGCGGGATACCTTGCCGTTTTTCGTTTTCATTACCGAAGGATTGGGGGCGTGGGCGTTCGTCGTTTCTGTACCCCCTTATGAAGTCCCCGGTGTTTCCTCGTTTCCCTTTTATGAACTGACCCCCCCCCAAAAACTTTCCCCTCTCATTTTCCGCCTGTTTAGAAGAATTGTGATAAGTCCCAGGGCCGGTCACTTTTCCTCCCCATGCTTCCCCTCGGGACCCCGTCACCTTCCCCTTCCTCATGAGATTAATGTGGGCAGGTCGACAGCGTCCTTCCAAGCTTAGACCCGATTCCGCAATTTGCCGCCGCCTTGCCCAGCACCCCGCCGTAAAGAAGCACGATCTCCTCGGCCAGCCTCCTGTCGTCCGCTGCTCAGGGACAGACACCCCCCCTCCTTTTTTCGGTATTTTCTGCCCAGCAGTCATCTTGCCACTCCACTGAGGGGCAATTGTCAAAGTAGGCTTGATCATTTCCCCTCCCCACCCCTATTATAATTTTTATGACGCCTACCTTCCTACTGACCCCCCCCACTGCTAAACGCCCCCACAAAAGGACGACTAGTGCCAGTTCAGAGGATTTTAAATGTGCCTAATGATGCCTCCTTACCCATCGTTCCTTCTCTAATACCGTTGGGGGTAGAGCCTCTCGAATATTTTGTTAACAAGCTTCCATGATAGAAAATTTAATCCCTCGGAACGTTCACGGTTCTTCGTCCTTGTTTTGGTCTCCTTTTGTTCTTTTTAAGGTCCCTGACCTCAAGAAAAGAGACGACAGTACCCCCCAACCACCCCCTCCCCCCTTGCCTTCTGTCTCTCTTTCCCCCCCCACCCTCCCCCCCATCTCCCCCTCCCCCTCTCCCTTCCCCCCCTCCTCCCCCGCCTCCTCCCTACTCTCTCTTACATCCCACCCCCCCCCCCCCCCTCGCCCTTTTCCCTTTCCCTTTTCCCCCCTCCTCCCCCCTCTCTCCTCCCCCCCTCCCTCCTCCCTCCAAGTCCCCCTCCCATCTTCCCCCCGACCCCTCCCCCCCCCTCCTCACCTTCCCTCCCCTCCTCCCCCCCCCCCTCCCCTCTTTTTTCCCACTCCCCTCACTCTCCCCCCCCCTTCCCTTCCCCTCCCCCCCACTTTCCCTCTTCCCTTCCCTCCCCCTCTCCCCCCCCTTTTCTGCTCTCCTTCCCCCCCCTCACCTCCCCTCAGTGCCTTCCTTTTCTTTTCCCTCCCCCCTCCCCCGCTCCCCCTCGTCTCCCCTCTCCTCCCATCCCCCCCTACCCCACCCTCCCCCCTTCCCGTCCCCCTGTCATTCCTAATTCCCTCACGTCCTCCCCCCCTCTCCACTAGCCCCCCCCTCCCTCTCTCTCCGCCTCCACCACCCTCTGCTACGCCCTCTTTTCCTCCCCTCTCTGCCTATCCCCGCTTCTTTTCCCATCCTCCCCCTCTCTTCCCCCCCTTTCTTTATTTCCCCCTCCCCCTCTCTCTTCTTCCCTCATGCCCCCCCTCTCTCTCCCCCCCCCCTTCCCTCCCCCCCCCCAACTCCCTCCCCACCCCTTCTCTCCCCCCCCCTCATACCCCCTCCCTCCGATCCACCCCCCCTACCCTTCTCTTTCCCCTAACTCATCTCCTCCTCCTCCCCCCTCGACCCATCCCTTTTCCTGCCAGTCTTTTCCCTCCCTTCTCCTCACTTTCCCCCACTCTCTCCCCCCCTCGCCCCCCTTTTCCGTTTCCCCCCTTCGTCCCCCCGTCGACTCGCCCCATTCCACCCCCTCGTCCCTAATCCCATCTTTCCCTTCCCTTCTCTTTTCCCCACTCATCCCTCGCTCTTCCCCTCCGCATCCTCCTCTCTTATTCTTCCCACCCCACCTCTCCCTTCTTCCCGTTTCCCCCCCCCCCCACCCCCACGTCCCCCTCCCCCCCGCCTTTCCCCTACCCCTTTCTCCCCTCTTTTTCCACCCCTCCCCCACCAACCACCCCCTTCCCTCCCCTTCCCTCTTCTGCCTCGCTTCTCCACCCTCCCAATCTTCCTTTTCTTTCCCCCCGTTCCTTCCCTTCCCCCTCTCCCCCGCCCCCGCACACCCCCCTCTTCCCCCTCCCCCCCCCCCTCTCCTTGTTCTACTCCACCTTCCCTCCGCTCCCGCCTCCCTCTCCTTTCTTTTCCTCCCCTCTCTCCCGCTCCCCCCTTTCCCCCCTCTCCGCCTTCTGTCCCCCTACTCCTCCCTCGCCGCCTCCCCCTCCACCCACCCCCTCCCCCCCCTCCTTCTCCTCCTCACTTACCTCGTCCTTTTCCCCCCCCCTCCCCCCCCTCCCGACCCTCTTCCTCCTTTTCACCCCCCCTTTCTCCCCCCCCTGTACCCCTCCTCCCTGCCCCCCCTCCCCTCTCTTTCCCCCTTCCCCTTCCTACCCCCTCTTCTCGCCCCCCCTCACCTCTCATCCTCTCTTTTTACCCTTAACCTCCTCCCTTTCCCTTATGCCTCCCACCCTCCTCCCTCCCCTCCTCTCCCCTCCTCTCCCTCCCTCCCCGTCTTTTTTTTCTTCAAAATTCTCCTGAAATTTGAAACTTGGGAACGATTCTCCGGCTGAGCGTTTTTATACGTTCTGTCAGGGTCTTATTTAAGGGAGTTCTTTCCTTCCCCTCCCCTTTAAATCTTCACTAGCGAGACCGGTCTATTTTGATTACGGCGTCGGTGCCGTCCACTTTGGGTTAACTGCCGGTCAATCGGGGCCTTGCCTGCCCCTCTGAGCTCCCTCTTTCGTCTGCCCCAGAGAACCCTTCTCCAAAACTTTCGATCATCGTTTCGCACGCATCATTTCAGACTCTGTTATGTTCCTTCCCGTCCCGGCCTCCTCTTAGGAGGTAGGGATAAAGTCGTCAGCCGGTCTGCTTTCCGATTGTGGTTTTTACCGCCATTTCCCCATCGTCCAAAAAGTTTCCAGATTTCAAGCGGCTGACATAGATATTTAAAGGCCTCAACCCCGGCGGAATTCTTACATCGGGCCTGTGTTAGATATTGTTCGGATCCCCCCTCCCCCCCCCTATCGACTTCGACGACTGAGATTGAAGTACGCCTAGTACAGACTTCTAAACTCGCCGGACCTTCTTTGGCGGGATTCAGCTTACCTTCCCCCCCCCACCACAGCTTTAGCGGGTCAATCCCCCTCTCTCTCCTAGCGTCCCTCCCTATCGCAGTCGTAGGTGAAAGATGAAGCGCCGTCCTTTCTCCCTCCACTCCACATAAAAGCCTCGCGCTCTTCGTCCAAATCTTCTGGCCTCTGCGGCTGGCGGAATTAGGCACGGTGCTCACGTTCTGCCCGGTCTGTTGCCCGGTGCCTTTCGCGATGTACTCCTTCCCTTTTCTGTCCTCTCTCTGACGTGCCTTCCCAAGGGTTTTTAAGCGACGGGCGGCGCCTAGTACCTTCCTTATCCCCTTGTTCCACCCCCTCCCTCAGAAAATTATGGCCTCCCCCCCCCCCCTTTTGACCTTCATCCCCTAACTGAATTATATGGTGATCGGTTTTTCGCCATCCTTTTAGGCTGCTCACCCGTACCCTTCGTCTTTCACATGTTTCCTACTTCTTCGAGATAATAGAACATCACTTACCGTTTTTTAGCATTATTCTCTCCCTTCTCTTCGTGTTCCAGATTCCCAAATAGAGCTTCTAACTCCTTTCTCCTGCATCTCCTATTTTCACAAGCGGTTAAGAAGTAGCTGAGAGAGGTGACAGTTGACTGAACCTGGACATATCTGCTCATCCCCCTGCCTCCCTTTCTTTTTGGACAAGCATTATGTGTCTTCATTTTCCCTATAAGTACTTTTTTTTTGTTTCGCTCCCTTATCCTTAAGAGGGCCACCCACAAGCACCTATCTGCCGTTGACAGGTGGAAGTGGCATCCCCTCTCCCCCTTCGCAATGTATGTAACGTGAAGATTTTTATTACTGTATTATTTGTCTTGAATCTCCGACCTTTGGTTTGCCTTGGGACTTCCGGTGTGCTCCCCTATTTTGTACTATTCTGTTTTAGTTGGTGTCTCTCCATTAACTCCCTGGAGTTCCTCGTTTGCCCCTTTTTTTTTATAGCCAGCTGAAACGAAGTTTTTGTGTCCAGTACGCCTTTCCCCTTTTAGCTGCGATGCTTTTGTTTCACAATCGTATTTTTTTCCGCTTCCGCCGTGGGATGAAGGTTGCTCGTTTTCTTTTTTCCATTCGCCATACCAACAGGAGATCGAAGTCCAGTTCTCTCCCTTGGTTCCCTTCCTCCCTCTCCTTTAGATATCTTCAAGCCAGGACATCTTTAGGGGATGACCCCCCCCCCATCTTTCCAGTCATTTGCGGAGAGCCCTTTCCCTCTCTCAAAGGCCGGCACTCGTTAGAAGAGATTACTATTTCTCCCCTCGTGCGGTGCTTTTTTGCGCCATTTTGACGCAGTTTTTAAACTACCGTCTCCTCCCTTAAGGGAAACGGATCCCACAAGAGCGAGACATCAAATCCCCTCCTTTTTCCTGTCGATTTTTTTGCCTGAACACCATTGTTTTCCTTTCGGACCTTTTTTTTGAACTCCGGCGTGTGCCATCCGCCAATTGGAAACAGTTGAAACAACTGAAAAGTTTTGCCCAACGCCGCCCCCAACTTCTCCCCATCTTCGGAAAAAGTGGGGCTCAGACCGGTACCCCAAGCTGATTTTGGCCTCCTTGGACACAACAACGTTGTGTACGTCTCCTTGATTTGCTTCGGTGCCCCGTTTTAACTCGCTGCCCCGGTATTCTCCACTTTTGACATTGTTCTCCTGTACAGAACCAACGTAATCTAAGTCGATTTTATCCCCATCCACTGGTGCCCTCTTCGTTCTCCCTTTGCCTTCGTGGGTCGTCCCCCCATACCGCCGCTGAAAATGTGTTTCGCTGTTTACCCCTCCACTTGGTGTCTCCCGCAGATGGCATAGGGGTCCTCGTAGGCGTAATCAGCACATGCATCTATTCTTTTACCCTCCGTTGGTTTATAACCTTGATTCTGCCCCCTTAGACTAGGCCCAGAAAAGTACCCATCTTTAGATTGTTCCGGTCGTTAAGACGTTTTCCCAACATTCGTTTACGCTTCCCCGCCGAAGGCACGACTCGCACGGAAGATCCCCCTTTTCTGTTTTCGAAAAGCCTCTTAGAGTACTTTGTTCTGTACGTAGACCCGTCGGACATCAGTATCGCACCCTTACCCGGGGCCTATTCACGGAAGTCCACAAATCCAGGTAGCGCGTTACGCGTCTACACGGCCCTTTTTTTTCCCGTAATGCGCCCATCCCCCCTGATACCACTTTATGTCCCCGCTTCATGAACGCTACTTTTTCGGCGTTTCACTCGACTTCGGTTGAACGTCTCCTTCCGTCTTCGAAAATTAGAGAAAAGGTCCGCCAAAAATTGTTTCATCCCTTTTGGGCGCCTCTTTCACCGGTAGTATCTTTTACGATATACTGTCTCGCTTCCCAGTTAGGATTTTTCGATATCGTCTTTCCCTCCCCTTCAGGTCTTGAGTTGGCGCCCCTTCACTGACCGACCTAGATTGGCCCTAGCCGCGGCCATTTGCCCGCCGTGATCTTCCCCGGAAAGCGTCCCTTCAAAATTATTGAACATATGTGGAGGCACTCCCGAAAGCTGTATGAATGCGAAGTTCATCTCTCCCCTCTTCGAAGATTCCTTAGACTTCTCTTTCCCCTTTTCTTAGGAGGCGTCTGCCGGCGAATCAGGCCTATAATACTTTCCAAAATGCTGCATGACTCAAAAATAGCTGAATATTGCCCCAACCCCCCAGTCCATCTTCCCGCATGATCACTTACACCTTACTTCTGTTGTCTTCCCTTCCCCGCTAAACGAACAGGGGTGACCCCCGACTCTGACTCCTGCCCTTTTTCTTCTCCTCATCCACCACAACCCCGATCTCTTTTCCCCCCCCCGCTATAACCCCCAAAGGGCAACAGGCCCGCCCACTGACCCAAGTGTTGCGCTCGTCCTGACACGAGACCGTGATGCCTAAACCTTTCGCCCTTTCTTCGGAGCTTTCCTCTCCGACTGAGCAAAAAATCCCGCCAGATTGAGGCTTAGGTTATCCGCGGCAATACGTTTTACTAGCGCCAAAAAGGTTGGACCCCTTCCCCCCCTCCTAGGCGGTCCCCCCCTCGACAGGCACTGTCTCCTCTAGACCAAGTTCAGGTTTCAACGGGCCGTCCGACGCCGCGCCCGTCATACTCTCCATCTCCTTCCCCTCTTTTCGCCCTTTTTGATCCTACAGACAGCGAGAGTTTCTTTGTCACGTACGACGGTCCGCACCATGTGCGGGGAAGCAATGCTCTTTTTCGTAGTATTCTCTGTGAGGAGAACGGAACATTTGCTGACCATGTACAGACTCCCCCTTCCCCCCCCAGTTCTTTAGATCCCGACCACCAGATCGGCAGTGGTCCTTTATTCTTCGTCACCCCTGTGTGTTGGGTGCTTTGACCTTTCCTTTGTCGCTTTTGTCCGCCCTGAGCTCCTGCCCGGTACATCGCGAGAACTTGTACTGCACCCCTTTTAAGGCCCTGAGGAGAGGAAAAGGGCATTCTTCTTAGCCATCGTCTTCTCCCACCTTTTGCCAACAAATGTAGACTAGGACCCTGAGCCCTACGCCTAAATGCACCTTATAGTTAAATCCCTTCGAATAGTCCCCCCGCTTTTAGTGTCTCTGTCCTTTTCCATTTGTCTGGAGTGGCAGATTCCCAGATTGAGATTTTAGAACTTTTTCGAGTGGTTTTTTTACGACTCCTCCCTGTGAGTTCATTTTCCGCGCCCCATCTCGACCTTGGTGATGGAATTACCTTTACCCAGCAAGACTCCCGGGTCCGGTCGATTGGATCTCTTTTTGACCGCGAGTTTGCCCACCATCCCTCTTTAAGCCCCTCCCAGACTTTTTGTCCGAGTGCTGCCCTAGAAAAGTAATTTTGTACGACCCCCCTCCGCCCTTCCTTGCAAAAACCCCCCCAGGTTGTTGTCTTTTCCGTGCTATTCTCAATCAGCTCTTCTTACATAATGCGTTGTTGCCCCTCTGGGAAATTATTTTAACCCGCACCACGCACCTCTAAATTATGGTTAGTACTAAGGTTCTCCCGTACATGATATAGAGGGCATGTCCCGAGTAAAATGTCTTTTCACAACTAGGGTGTGTACCCATCAGTGTCCCCTTCCCCTGGCCCCGGAGAGATTGCCCTAATGCAGTCCCTCCTCCGGTCCAGGGGC
>Ga0179593_1236668_pt1 | contig 12668 bp, 12 predicted proteins | sample CZODoug2_1_08_16_FD_185931 | JGI IMG/M metagenome (GOLD analysis project Ga0179593, IMG submission 185931) | Vadose zone soil fungal communities from Angelo Coast Range Reserve, California, USA - CZODoug2_1_08_16fungal (PacBio error correction) | ecosystem: Environmental > Terrestrial > Soil >... | reverse complement strand
CATCGCCCCTCCTCCACCAACCCATTGGAGATCGGCACGCCCACCTCAGACACACGTGGAGACACCCACCCAACACAGCCCATCCCATCCCCTGGCGCCCCCCCCCACCCCCACCCCCCCCCCCACCTGCGCCTACCTTTTTGCCCAGCCACTTGAACGTCTTTTGATGGTTGAAACACCTCCCCCCCCTTTTGTTGTGTGTTGTTCACTGGTCCCCCCCCAGACACACCACCAGTGTTTGCAGTGCACCAGTTCGCCTTGAGGGCGGAGCCGATTTTTAACGATGAGAAAGGTCAGTTTCTAAATTTGACGAGCGTGTTGAGGCTCGCACGGACAGTGTGTCGGGCTTCCATTTTACTGAGAAGGGGGGGGCAGCCGCAATTTTTTGCCTGTCATTTGATGGCTACTGGATGTACCCCCGTTGCCGCCCGCTTTTTTGTTGGAGCCTTCCCCAGTGTGCGCTTACCATAGGGTCGGATGCCATTCTGCGGGGGGTGAAACTTGTTCCTTTCCCGGGACGAGTCAAACCGAGTGTCTTCCGGCCGCAGATACGGAATCCGGAATCTGCTTGACCCCGCTTGAAATCGACCCCCCCAAGCCCCTCTGTGCCAACCGAATAGGGGGATTCCAGGGGTCCGCGGATCGAGCAACCTTTTTTGATCGAGTCCAGGTTGAACGCCTCACACTCAAAACTTTCTTTCAGAAGAAAATCTTGCCTTTTTTCTCGTGGACAGCGTGCTTTTTTTTCTCCTCCCGCCCTTGCCAGGTGTTTTTTTGTCCTTAAGGTCCCTACGGTTTTTTCAAGGGGAATTTTTTTTTCTGGTCTTCTGGATGTTCGGGGGGGTTTCTAGTGAACGGCAAACCCACCCGTCTTTTGTTCCCAAAATGTCATGTTAGTGATCAGGCCTCCGCCGGACAAGGGCCCTCCCAGAACTTGCCGAACGTTTCGTCTCCATCTCTATCGCTGACCTATCCGGACGCCGCTCCAAGTTTACTAGGCCCGGAATAGACCGGGAATCGGGGCTGGTTGGAGAGGATTTTACGTCTCCTTTAACGCCTTCTGCCATGGCCATATCCTTTTTTGGACATCGAGTACAATGATCGGGCAGTACAGGAATGATTTGAATAGCCCCTTTCTTTCTCATTGCAGTTTGCCCTTCCAGGGAAAACGATTTGTTTCATTGTGCCGATTGCGGTCAGAAACACCGATGTTCATCAGCCGGCGTTATCAGGTCTTTTTTCACACCATCCATGGAAAGGCGGAGAAGATGTCGGCTATTTTCTCCTCTCCTTAGCCTTTTTTTTCTCTCTTCAGTTCGTTTGAAATGCCGATTTGTCCCGTCGTTCGATCCGGGAGTTTCTGTCCTTCGGAAAGGGAAAAGGGAGTTTCCTGGGACCTCTTCTCCACCTTTCGTTTCGCTCCTTCGTTGTCTTTCCCCCAAGAGACTTCTAACAAAAAGCAGAGTGTCTGTAGGTCCCTTTGCAAGGGGGGTTGCCCGATGTCCCGAAGTGAGGTGGTTTCCCTTTTCGTGATCCCTCGGGCCGGACCGAGTGGCCCTTCTCGCTTCTGTTTGTTGGTTTCACCCGTCCTAAAAGATTTTCGAGGAGGGCGGAACTGTCCCGTTATAGGAATATCACCTGATCTTTGTTGCCTTCAGGCCCCCCGGCGAAAAACAAGAAGGGACAGGGGGGAGAAAAATTGGCGTGTTTTCCCCATCTCGCAAATCTGAACCCCCTATCTCGTTCCCGTCAACCCCCCCCCCCATCTCTCCCCCAATTCTACTCCATTTCTTGCACTTTGAGTTTCCTGTTAAGACTCGGACTGAGGAATTCTTCTTCGTTCATGGACGTTCAGCCTGTCATTCGTTCAGGGGAAACGCGGAAGAACATAGAACTGAGTGATCGTTTTACCGGGATTGTCCCGTCTGGATGGCTTCTGTTCCTTTTCTTTATTTCTATCCTGGCGAAACCTGCCGGCGATTTTCCTTCTTCCTTTTGTGGGAAATTCCCTTTTTTCGACAGAGACATAACGCCTATCTCCGTCGATGACCTCCTCCAGCCTTGGCGATGATAGTATTCTGGTCAAGCCTCCAATTTTCATTTTTGCCGTCATCGCATATTGGGACATTTTTTTTTCCTGGCGCGGGGATGTTCGCGCTTCCGCGGTAGAAGGTGGTCTTACGGCTTGGCCAGATCAATCGATAGATTCCCAGCCTGGATATCTTTGCGATTTTTGGAGTCCTTCCTTCGGTGGGACCTCCAGTCGCTTTGCCGAGGAATGTCTCGTCAGTCCCCCCCCCGCTCCCCCTTTTTGTTGGACAACTCTTCCCTAGATGGGGGAGTTTTCGGGAGGCTTTTCTTGACCGGAAAAACCCTTCCGGAGATGCGGCCACCCCCTTCTTTCTTGTAAGGCATTCGTGCTTATTCCCAATAGGGATGCCGATCATTCCCGTTGGACCGCGCAAGGGGCGAATAAGTGTTTGGTATGTTCTAGCTCTGGCCTTTGTTTGTGAGAAGAAGGATCAATAACCAGGCTTGCTTCTCCATTGCACGCTGTACCCCAGGGGACCATTCTCGACTTATACTTTAAAGCAGACAGGTTGGTACTTCCATAAGCTCTGTCGCAGATCTTTATGTTTGGGGGTTTGGGACGAACCTTTTTCTTTTCCTCACCGGCTCGAACAAAACTAGCTGCTTTTTGGCCACCAGTTTTGGCCCGCTGGGTCCCCTGGCATCGGGGACGGCAGCAGGGGTGGCCCCTTTGTTTTGCTTCCTTCTTGGGTACAGCCCATCGCTCAAAACATGCGAATAACTCCGGCTTCAGGGTTCGATACGCTATTTTTTTTTTCAATCCCGGACCGATTCGCGATTCTTTGTGGCCCGGCGTCCAAATTACCCCCTTTTCCCGCACCATTCCTCATTAGTTTTCGACTTGTCCCTTCCGTGTAACCAATGAATTGCGTGCATTCCACATCCCTATCCCCCAGTGGCGCCAAGCGTGGCGTCTTTTTCCTTTTTCTTTTGTTTCTGGATAAAGCCGTTCCTCTCCTTTAGTTCGTCTTTTGGGCTTCTTTGCGTACGGAAAAAAAAGAGGGGCCGGGGAGTTTTATTTCCTACCCATCTTCCGCTACCAAGATTCTCTCGTCGCAACCCGGGTCTTTGCGAAGACTCCCTGCCTTTTTTTTAGTTATAGGGTTTTTGGTTCCTTAAAGGCTCGGTTTCTACCCCCGTATATCACATAAGGAACCTTCTTCCCTCTCGCTTCCAACTTTCAGAATTGGCCTGAGGTCGACCACCCGCATGTTTGAAAACGAGCTTTTTCGTTGGTCCCCTCCGTCTTATAGGGGATTTTTTCCTAAATTCCTGTGCTGTGGGGGGTTAAAAAAAAAAACCACCCTCTCCCACTGGGCGTTCGACGGGAAGACTGCACTGTTCTGTCGAACAATCCCGTTACTTCCCCTATCTGAACATCTATGAGCGTTTTTTGGTCAATTCCCACACAAACAGACCTCCTCTAATGGCCCACGGGTCCGAGCCCGTATTCATTTTTTTTCTTTTGTCGCCCCTACTATGTTCCCCATTCGTCTGATTGGGTACGGATCTGGATTGATTAAGAGTCGGGTCTGGGATTCCACATACTTCCTCTTTCCACGGAATTCTCGGCGAAGCGCTTTGATGTCACTGCGACCCCCCCAGGCTAACCCATAAAGGCCTTCCGCTTCCTGGACCCAACATTGGGGTGCGATTGAAACCCCACCTGGATGGATTTGGAAGCGCAACCCATGACTTTCGCTTTTTACCTCGCAGCCATCGAGCTTTTTTTTGCGTACCTGAAATTACGCCCTTGGTTGCTTCGTGTCTTTAACCCGCTCGACCCCTCTAAACCCTAGTCTTTCACAACGAGAAGGACGCCTTGCCGGTTTTCAAACCTATTCTTTTCCCTGAGAAAGCGCTCCGTTTGCTCGGCAAAACACTAGTATACCACTTTCTTTCTCAAGGGGCTTCGGAGTACCTTAATCTAGGGGAATCCCCTGAACTTTTTGGGGACTGGCTATATTGCCCTTTTTGAGATGGGGCGCAGTTTCAGCATTTTGTTCTGACCTAACCAAACCTTTCTCCATGGATTTGATGTTAAGTACGGAGCTTACCTTATCACTCTATCGGTGATGCGGTCTCATTTTTTTGTGACGTCAGAACGCCGCCACACCCTCCCCTCAATTCCGCCGTTTCCGTCTTCCCCCCCCTACGATCAGAGTCAGGACACCCCCCCCCCAACAACATTGGACCTGCCTTCCCTTCTTGTCCACAAAGGGGCCCCTATGGTCCTACTCTGGGTTTCGCTGTGTGATGACGAAAATGCCCTCTCGGTTCAAAACCCCCCCTCATCGGCTCGCTTTTGGCCTCTGATCCTAGGCTCTCCCGCCTCTTCTTTTTTGCGAACATCGGGGGCAAGTTATTTTTCATGCATGCCGTGGCACGCGATATTGTCCTTGATGCCTACTGTCCGGTCGTTGATCCCAACGTGTATGTGTTTCAGGGGCCATTTCAGAAGGACGATTCAGACCCTTCCGATGCCCGGGACGAAGGATTTTTGACATTGGCCAACTGGGCCAGACAAGTGAGCATTGGAAAAGGTGAGAACCCCTGGGGTGAGAAATCACATGCCGGCCAATGGCAGGGCGGATCAGGAAATGAAAACTTTCAGCCAATAAGGGAGATTCTCCTGGAAAGACGATGTTTTATAGAAATTCCCGTTGCAGATTCTTATATCTCCACGATCGTGCCGAATCAACTTCCCCCCAACTTGTTCGGAACGCACGTCGGACCCCCCCCACATCGGGAAAGGTTTTATGGAAATAAGCCTATGGTGGGAGTTGAATTGTTCCCCCCTGGCTCCATGTAACACGTGGGATTAGGGGGGCCCCTTTTTCTCATATTGACTTCATCCTCCATTGTTTTTCTTCGAATCAGAAGACCCAAAAGAGGTGATATTGTTTTGTGTCCGATAGGGAAAACTTCATCCATTCCACGGCTGAGTTGGACCCCATGGGCCTTGCCCCAGTGTTGAGCAAACATGCCGTCGCAAAAACCGTTGGTCTTGAGTCTTGACGGCCGTTTGCAGATAAAAATTCCCGCTCATTACGCCATCTTGCCTGACTATCACCCCGGTTATGGTTGCGTGGGCTTTCCCTACTAAGAAGGAAACGCCGCCATTTTTCCTTCTGCTATGGGGAGGAACCCGGGATTCCACAGCGGTCAGACAGCGGTTTTTTTGCTTGGGCTCTTTCCAGGGTCACCAGTTGACACTACGTGTTCGGAGTTCTGCCTTCCTGCCTGTTTTACAGTTCAAAAAGCTTGTGTTTCCTACAAAGCCGCTATTTTTCCTCGGGGGACATTAAGGACATCTGGCCCGGCTTGTGTGACATAGGACACCATTCAAATTTCTTCTGGGTTTTGGAACCGCAAGAGGGGGTTAGAAGCCGCTGATCAAGGAGGAAACACCGGAGAGGTGCGAGGATTCCTTTTCCTTTCCTACCCAGAAAAACCTGTGTTGTTGGTCCTCCCCCCTGAATCTTAAAGGGATCTTCCAGTCGATTACGCAGACGCATTGCCAGGTGTTTGTTTGTGATGACTTTCCCTCGGTGTTGGTCGGTAAACCTGGCCTCTTCCGGAGGCGGGATGGGAGTTCCCTTCTTGACCGTCCCCAACCGCCTTCCGTTGCACGCAATCACGCACATAGATATTCAGTGAAATAAGCGACATGGAAAAGCTCTGTGGTTCTTGGAACTTTTAGTCATCCCACTGATTCCTCTGCGACTATAGTCGTGACGCTTCCGTATATCCCGGCCTCGACCAGGTTCCGGGTGGTTTTAGTCGGGGTACAGATTTTCCGCACCTTCGTCCGGAGTCAGGACCCAGGTGCCCGAGGACCTGCGTCGTTGCAAACGGCGATCTCACCACATGAGAGGTGCGGGAGAAGAGATAAGCCAGGTTGCCTGGGGAGCCAACTTTACCTTCCTTCCTTCATTCACTCTCTCTCCCTCGTGCATCCTCCCCCCTCCTCTGTTCTACCTCCCCCCCTACTTCCAACCCTTCCTTACCGTCCCTTTTTCTCCTCTTTCCCTCTTCCCTTCATCCTTAACTTTTGCCATTCCCTTTCACTTCTCCCCTCCCAACCCTCATTTTTTCCCCACCCGGTCTCTATTCCCATCACTCCCCGCTTCTCTCTGTCCCGCCCCTACTTTTCTCTCGATACTATATTTTCTTTTCTGTGTTAGCGGTATCTCTCATTCTCAACGTCCTCTCCTCCCTTTCCAACACATTTCGCATTTTCCCTTTTTTCTTCCCTCTCCCCGTCCACTACTACCTACCTTTACTCTTCGCTCCCGCTATTCTTATTCGTTCCCTTCAACCTGCCTTTTTTATTGTATTTCCCTGTCCTCCTATCTGTTCTCTCTTTTTTTTCCTTCCCTCTCTTCCTTTCCTTCGTGCCTCGCACGCACCCCCCTCCGATCCCTTCTTCTCCCCACCTTGGCTCCCCGCTCTTTCTTACTTGTTTCCTAATCCCTCTTGTTTCATATTTTCCTCATATCCATCTCCCCCCCTTCTATCCTCTTCTCTCTCCTCTCACCTTATCTCGTTCCTCCTATCCCTCTCCCGACTCCCATCACTACTCCATCCCTTCTCTCCGTCCCTACTTGCCCTAATATCCCCCCCCCACTCCTCTTTTTTCACGCCCTTGTCTCCCGCTTTTCTCTCCTTTCTGTCCCTCCTCACCTCTCCCCCCCCGTTCCGATTCCCTCCACCCTATTCAATTTTCCGTATCTCTTCCTTCTTAGCCCTTTTTCTTCTTCCCCTTATTCCCATCTCCCGTGCCCGTATTCCCCGCCCTAAACCCTTCTCTTCTACCTTATTCCGCCTCTCTCTTCCTCATGTTCACCTTCGCCTTTCTCTCCCGTCTCCCTATCTTTCCGCTCTCTCACCTCACACTTCATTTTATTTCTCCCCCTGCTTCCCGCAAGATCCACTCTCTTCTCACTGGGCCCTGCGGGAATGCTCAGTTTTTTCCTTTAACAGGATTGAGATGTCCTTCGTTAAGAACCGCTCGGGCTCTGCACTTGCGTCGGTAAGGTTTCAACCCCCCTTGTTCCCCATCCTGAGACTACTTTCGCGAGTACTCATGACGATATTTTTTGTGTCTCTCAACATCTCGTTTCAAGCCAGACGGGGCACGGAAGCGATCTGGGGTTCAGCGTGTTCGGGTTTCAGGGAAAAAGGGCGCTTTTTTGGACAGAAGTAAATTTCGTCTCATCCGGGAGGTTGGAGGTCCCAACCTGCCTTGACGGGAAGCCGAGGCATGACTTTCCCGGGGGGTCAAGAAAGTGGTCACACAGATTTGGTGGGGTGTGGGGTGGGGTGGGCTGTTTCTTCCTTATAGCATGAACCAGAGGGGGTGTCTCTCTTGGTTACTTGAATAGCTTTGAGGGGGGGGTTTTTATATTTCCCCCGGCTGCACAGATTTTAGAAGATGGGAACAAGGAAAGGTTCAAAGTAAGGGAAATACCCCGGGCCTGTTAAAGGCGCCCTGCAGGTTACTTTTTTTGTCGAAAACATGGTGTGGTTGTGAACCTCACCGACTCCTTTTTATGAAACAGCCCCCTTAGGGGGGACCGTTTTTCCCCTTTCCAAAATGGAGTTTTATCTCTTAAGATTGCCCGGTTTGGATTCCTTTCTTTTAAGATCTCGGGTGAAGTAGCCTTCTTTTCGTGACCCCTTACCGGGTCATTTTTTTTTTCAGGGGTTTTGGTTGACCCAGGGACATAACAGCTAAAATTTTCATGATAGGATTTCCCCCTCCGGAAGTTCTACGTATGTAATTTCCTTTAGATTTATTTTCGTCCACCTTCAGGCGATTTTTTGTTCGGTTCTATGTCCGGGGTCCCAGGTCCTTCTATGTTAAAGGGGGACGACAAGATTCCCCCTCACTATTGATACATGAACCGGTCCCCCCTTCTGTGTTGGGACGGCAGCTCTGAGCCCTTCTATAGATATAAAAACTGAAGCCCAATGGAAGGTTAGCTTCTCCACGAGCGCTTTTGTATTGCGCGCGTTGTAGCCTTGCTCTGATTTCTTTCCTGGATTAGGTTATAGGACCAATAGTGATAGAGGTGGCCCGCTTTGTTATCTCTGGCGATTTGAGGCTCGTTAGTTCGAGACCCAGCGGCGGTTTGCCCGCTCCGTCGATGGGGGAAGGTAACAGGGCGTGGAACCATGTGTGCCCCCTTTTTTTTCGCTTCTTGGACCTTTCTTCCCGCCCCAAAGCTTCTTATAGAGGCTGCTTTCACCCTAAGGCGCAGTCCTTCAATCCTGTGATGCCTTCCTTCAGTCCCGGTGCACGAGAAAGTGCGACTTCTTTTGCTTTTTATTTTTTATATGTTCCTATTTTAAGACGTTTGTGTTTTAGAGCGATTAATTAACCCGCTAATGTAGCGTCTCCGTTCCCCGGGAATGATCGCATTTTTGGGACAAAATCCCGTCAACTTGCGGGGACTTTCCGCGGTTCAAGCCTCTCGACGAAGGTGTCAGATCACTTTCCTCCCACACAAAAAAAACAACCCATGCGCTTGCTTTCGGGGTTTGGGTTGGCATGGGGCGATGGTTGCCTGGGAGAAGGGAGCGTTGTCACGCGTTTGACTTCGAAGGCACAAGTCTCCCCCCCCATCTCCCAGCGATACATCCTAGCTGACGGGCCCGATTCTTATATCCGAAAAGGAAAATGGCCGCTCTTTTCCTCTCGCCGCGAGAAACCTCTTCATAGGCGATACGGGCCCCCCTTTGTGCTTCATTTTTTTCGCAGCGCCAGGCGCTGCGTTTCCAGGGCCCCTTTTTCTTAGCAAAAGTTCGATTCTGCTTGTTCTTTCCGGACTGTCCTGCCCGACGGAAACGCTTTTTTTGCTCCGAGAATCTCCGCTACCGATCCTTCCCCGTTGTTTGGCGCGATCGAGGCCGCTCCCCCTTTTATCACTGGAGTTTTCCCCGGTTCTTCTCGGTGTCTTCCCTTTCTGATGTACGGCATCGCAACAGAAGGGCTTTTCGGTCCGTGCTTCAAAGGGCAGAAAAGTTTTTTCCTTTCTGTCTGGCCTTTTAAACCCTCCCTGCCCCCAAACCGCGAATGGGCGGTTTCAAAAGATAGAGGGAGTGGCACCATTTTCCTGGGGGGTCTTTTTCCACCAACCCCACACCGGGTTGCTGGACCCCCCTTCGGGTCTCGGGGGACGGACGGGCCAAAAGGCTTGCTTAGACCTTCCGGGACGGCCATCTCGAACATTATGCCCGGTGTCACCCCACCACACAAAACCTTCGTTGCTTAAGTCCACTCTGGTCGTGGGGGGCCGCTTACGGAAAAGGAAGGAGGGGAGGATTACCAGAAGGTTTAGAAAGCTTCGTTCCATCGGCCTCGGTTACCAGGCGAAGGAGGGGCTTAAACCCTTTTATTTGGGAAGGGCCCCCTAATTTAGCGCTACTCCTGATTTCTTACCCTCGAAAAAAAAAAACTCCCCCCAACCCCGGATCGCATACGGTCCCTGCTCTGCAAAAAGTTATGGGTGCTTAGGGGGAACACCCCATTATTTTCTTTAGCTGCCTTTTCCCTGACAATAGTATCAGTCCTGTCTGTTGAACCTGGGGGTGGTTTGCAATAAGGGTAACGCTGCTGGTCCCCTGCTGTTTCTGACCGAGGCCGCCCTAAGAAAAAAGAAGTTTACTCAAGCACAAAAAGAGAAGAAGTCCGCCAATGCGTTTCTGTTGGGCAAATAATTGATGTTAAGGGACCTCATTCCTTTCGAGAGGGCCCCCAAAACCAGTTTCAGTTGGGCTAATTGAAGAGCGGGTAGTCCCGTGGCGAGGGGAGTCATTCCTTATTCTTTAATATCCTTTGGGGGTTGCCGTTCAGTCTGTCCTTCCTTCCTATAGGGCGGCTTTCGGCTGATTACCGAGTATCAGGGGACTTGGCTTCCCTACACGGGTTCGCCATTTTATGGTGATGTTCCCATTTCTTTCTTTCCCTTTTTCCACTATCTTCTTGCGGTTGCTGCAGGGGCGGTCTTTCCCTCCCACCCTTAAGAACACTCATAGTCTTCCGTTTCCCGGTTTACTAACCCCCGCTAAGATTCATCAACACCAACACTTCAATGGAATTACTTCGTGATACACTCCCCTTGTCATATAGAGTTTCATAATGGGATTGACTCACAGAATTTTTATGTCGTGGGCAACCTTTCATCTCGGCTCGGGTCGTCGAGCTGCAATAACTCTCTAGGTGCTGCCACTCCTTTTGCCCATTTTGTAGCTTTTCAACGCGTTGAACCCGATACTTGTCCTTTCTGACGTCTGCGTAGTCTTGAAAATTTTGTTCCCCCCCCCCCCCTTGTTCGGAAGGGGCCATTCCGGCAGGCGCAGTATAAGGGGGCCCATTTTCTCGAGCGGCCGGGAAAGAGGGAAGGCTTCCCCACTCACTGGGGGGGGGGGTGGTTTTGGGTCACATAGCTTTCTTTCTGTGGCCTCCAGTTAGGAAATCAAAAACAAATTAGTCCCAATGTTATGCGGGGCTCTTCATGTCCCCAAGAACATACGTTAGGTGGGTTTTAACTCGCTGAATTTCGTGCAAGATGTTGCCGATCTTACCTCCGTTTCTCAATCCCTCCCCCCAAAGTGTTATGGAAGCTCCTTCCCCCCCTTTCTTTTTAAGGGTGGGAAATCACTATTATTTTTCTTTTGTGTAATATTTAGTTGCGCCATCTTTTTCCCTAATGGGGCGTTCAGGAGATCCTCTTTCCTCTCAATTCGTTTGTTGGGTTGTTGATATCACTCTCCCTGGGCCAATAGGTGGTGCCTGCTTGCGAGATTCCAAAAAAAAAAAATCCCCCATTCAAACGGAAGGATGGAAAAAGTCCCTTTTCCCTAGGGGGGATCCCCCTTTCTTAAGAAAACCCCACGTTTTGGTGGAGGGGCTGAGAGAGAGCGGGGCGAAATCTTCTCCCTTCTCAAAGACATTCGTTAAAAGCAGGTGGTCCCGTCTTTCTTCGAGGAACAAAAGGATGGGCGGGCCTTTTCCTTTACCAGGGAAACAGAAGCAGCCCTTTGCTGCCCCCCTATCCTGTCTTAACTTGAATGGGGGCACACAGTTTGCGGGGGCCCCGTATGGGTATTACCTGGTGGCGCATCCCAGTTCGTTTGGAGGTCCGTCCTAGGGACTTTGTTTCAATTCGGATGCAATGCCAAGACAGTGACCCGGAGTGTCTAACCCGAAGGCAGGATGCTTCATTCATCTCTTCTTGCCCCTCTTTTACATCGTTCAAATGCCGATTTCAGACACCGAATTAAGGCTGAGACTGCCCGAGTTCCCGCGAAACTCCTTCAGCGAGTTTTTGACGGGTTGGAAGCATCCCACATTACCCTGGTTTCGTTAAAGCCCAAGGGCCATCACGAGTTCTTAGGTTGTCACCAGAAGTGCCTTTTCTAAGCTCCTGCCTTTGGTTGTTGGTGCGTGAAGATTGCTACTTTGTTGAAGTACATGTAATTAACGTTGGCGTTTTCCTTTCCCGGGACTTGAAACAGGTCCAAACCTATGCAGACAGCATACACGAATGTATGATCAGGTGCAACGACGACCTGTCAAAAAACCCACACTTTTCCCGTTGTATTTTTACGAAAATCTTCTCGAGAGACCTTTATCGGTTCGGCCCTCTTCCTATCTTAACTTATAGAAAGTCCTATCCCCGGGCCAGAAGGCCGGAGAGAGGTATTTACTTCTCTCCCTGTTTGGACACATTGGGTGGCAGTCGCGTCATTGTTAAAATGTGCCGCGGGGAGGGTTGTCCCCGAGGACTGGCAATTTTTTTAGCGTCCCCCTTGCCTTCTTTGGTCTTCCTCCCAATGTGGTTCATGCTTTTTAGGCTTGAAGTTCACAAGCTGGTTTCAGGTGGGGCTCTCTTTTCGAAAAAACCTTTCTGTCTCCAAGTCTTGGCGTATTTCATTACCCCCTTCGGCCATTTATCAGATGGCTTCGATTCCCTCTGACTCTAAGCGGGGGCTCTTCCCTCCGCGTTCTCCTCTCAGTCATGTCTTATGTCTATTCCGTTTCGGGTATTGGAAGGTGTAAGCCGTGAAACTAAAGGGCGCGGTTGAAAGGAAAGGGGTCTGCATTTTTCGCCTGGTTCGTGTGCTTTCCCGCAGAAGCAGACTGGAAGCCGAGGCTGAGGGGGGCAAGCAGACAGGATGGTCCCCCCATCTGAGGTTCAGGCGCGTGCTCGTTGCGGGGGCCTGGTTTACCGAAGTGGGTCCTTTTTCGCTTATTTTGGGTTTGGGGGGTTTCAAGTGCGCCGAGATTTTCGCGGATGGCAGCCCGGTCAACCGTTATTTTGCCCTCTATATGGTTCCCCCTTCTTCCCTGGGCGAAACTCCTTGGTCATTCGTCAAAAATGGGTGTTGAAAACCCTGACCCTCCCTCAAAATCTAATACCTTTCTCTTGTTTGTTGGGTTGGAACAGCCCATTATAGTTTAAAATTTGTTGGACTTTAAACTTTTCCCCGGTGAGGAGGAACGTCTCCTTTTGGGGCAGAGGAAGATTGATCTCGACGGCAGGTGAAGGACGACCCTGTCCCCGATC
>Ga0179593_1739192_pt1 | contig 12669 bp, 16 predicted proteins | sample CZODoug2_1_08_16_FD_185931 | JGI IMG/M metagenome (GOLD analysis project Ga0179593, IMG submission 185931) | Vadose zone soil fungal communities from Angelo Coast Range Reserve, California, USA - CZODoug2_1_08_16fungal (PacBio error correction) | ecosystem: Environmental > Terrestrial > Soil >... | reverse complement strand
TGTGGGGGTGGGGGGGGTGTGGGGGGGGGTGTTACACCAGCCTTTCTACCTAAGTATTATCTTCTCTCTGAATTCCTTGCTTTCCCCTCTCGGGCACCCGCCTTTCTGACACCTATGTCGTATTGTTGCCCCTTTTTCCCTCCCTCCTTCGAAGACGGCAACGGCCTTCGTCGTCGCGGAAACCTGGTTCTCTGGAGTACCTTCCTCCTCTTTAAGGCGTACAGAACGAGACTGTCTTTTTCCCCCTCTAGCAAGGTCGGTTTTTGCTTCCTCCCCCCTGACAGACATCCTTAATACCTCCTTTCTATCCTCCTAAAACGCAAACTTTTGGTCCTCTTTCCCCTCCCTCCAAGGTAGGAGAGGATCGGTCCTTTTTTTTTTTCGGAGAGATCCTCCTTTACCGTTGCAGACGGCTTCGGGCATGACGGGGCGTGGTCCTCCTCCTTCTTTTTTCTTAGAGGAGGTAGGGCCTCCGACATGCTCTCTACCCCTTCTCCCCAGGTGAGAGGGTAGTAAGAAGTACTCCCTTCCCGTTCTACCGCTACCATTCTGTCTTTCTTCTCCTGAATGAAAGTCGTCGAGGAGCTTTCCTGCGTTCCCCGGTCTTTCTCCGGCACTTGCTGTCTCTTTCCCCTTTTTGGATGATTGCGGGAGGACCCTCCTCTTTCCCCCCCTCTGGGCCGATGACAAGAACTTCCCAGGTAATTTTTCCCCTTTCCCTCTTGTGACCTTCGTGATTTCGGGGTATTTCTATTCGTCCAGGGCCATAGTTGTCCCCTGTCCGCGGGTCATCTAACACCTGAAAGGCGATGAAAGTTAACTGTCCTTCTGTCAGGAAAAAGCGCCTCACTCGCGTCTAGCTCTGCTGGCGCAAGCTCTTTTCCCCCCCAACAAGCGTTGTCCTGCTTCTTGGAAGTTTCCTTTTATCTGCATCAGGTGGCTCCTGTCCTGAGTGCTTTCCCTCCCCCTCTAAGATATAAGAGCAATCCTTTCCCTCCCTGCGAGCTAACGTCACGGCTGGTTTGTTCCTCATGGCTTCCCTCACGGCAATGTTCCCCCCTTTTTTCCCCTTCTTTGAAAGCATCAGCCCAGTAATTTCTTTTTCTTCCCCCTTTGATGCGTGGATGGCCCGCCAGAGAGATATCTCCTTCCTCTCATCCCCGTTAGCATCAATGTCACCTACCTAACCTTCCATCGACCTGCAGGTTGTGTTGCCGGTTTTTCCTTCATTGTTTCTCACGAGCCGGACTCTAGGAGTGGGGCTACATGAAGGTCCCCCCTTCCTCCCTTCCCTAGTCATCGCCCAACTTTTTCTCCACAACCAAATAGCAGATGAGAGTTAACTTTTCCCCTCCCTTTCTTCCACATATACCACGAGGAGATAGCGCGTTCCCTATTCTCAAGATTTCAGAGACATACAATCAGTCTTAGTTTCCCCTTGGCAGTAAGGAGGGTTCGCTTACCGCCTTTTTTTATATTGGAGGTAGCCTTCTTGATACCTCCATCCGTTGGTATGAGGCGATTCTTTTCTTCTTTGACGGGCTGTGCTCCAATTTTTTCAACGAAGTGGGTCTAATCCTTCCCCGCAGGGGCGCTTTTCAGCATTCCCCTCTTTGGGGGCTTTAGTTATGGGCCCTTCCTCTTTTTTGTCGCTGACGCTACGGTTTTTTTTTTTCCTTATTGAAGTCGAGAGCTTGGCGCTTCCCCCCGCTCCTGTTCGATCCGGTGCTTATGACGGAGCTTAACATTCAGACCTGCCTCCATTGGATCTTTTTCCCCCCACGTTTGGGCGTTTCCAGCCAACGAGATCGATTTCTTTTCTTTCCTTTTCGGCGCGACGCCTGCGAATAACCTTTCGGATAACAATGCCAACTTTCCCAAGAATGTTTAAGTCGCGAATTCCTTTGAGCATGAGGAACTTTCCCCTTCCCGATGTCAAAGAGCCATCTATTCTTCCCTTCTCCTCGTCATCGAGATGCTTGAATTCTTTTCCCCCCCCGATAGATGCCCTGGTTTTCAGTCCCCCCTTCACTCGGCATTAATTGCTTGGTACGGAAAAAGCTATTCCTCTCAATTCCCGTCCCCTCTCTCCGGACCCCTGATGTCTTCTCATCCTTTCCGGCAGTAGGAAATTTTCCCCCTCTCGGCTCAGCGCATGATAGTTGTCTCGGTTCTTTCGAAGACGCTCGATTGTCTAGAGTCGTTCTCTCGACCTCCCCTTCCATTAAAAGCATAGGTGGCCCCTTTTCCCCCATCACCTTCCCCTCAATTTTTCCTCGGCTTAGGCCGATCGTTTCGCTTGATGGAGAGTCAGCACAATTCTCACCTCCTCCAAAGCGCGCGCCTCCCTCCTGACCGTTACTTTTTTTTTGCACGACAGAATGGAACGGCCGTCCTCGGGTTGCAGTATTGGCCTTAACGGCCCTCCCATCCCTCTCTTTCATCCTAAGCAGTTTGTTTTCCTCGTAAGATTGGGATAGTTTTGCGTTCTTTTCCCCTTTTTTCCGCAAGACTGCACCCGTTCATGATTTCGGTGGCCAGCATTCAGGCCTCAGGTAAGCGGTCTTCTTTTCTGCGCGCTTTGAGGTCTTCTTTCTCCTGCACTATTCAGCAGTGGGCCCTAGAGCACATCACTCGTCCCTTGAAGACCGATCTTTTCACGAAAAACAAAAGATGCTCCTTGGTGGGATGGCCGCCGCTTGGAAACCCATTTTCCCCACGAGATTGAAGGTCGTCGGTCTCTCCCTCGCAGGGCTGCGGAGTATTAGAATCCTTTCCCCCCTTAACAAGGCAGTCATTATTTGACTGACGTTTGGATTGACGACTTCTTTTCCTTAATCTGTTACTTTTCAACCCGTTTTCGAAATTATTTTTCCCTTTCTTACCTTAAGCTTTTCCATACAACTTTCTCCTCGTACCTGAAGTTGCTGCCACCGTAGCACTGATAGTTTTTTCTCTCTTCTCATCGCGAGACTCTTCCTTTTCTCCTCCATCGCTCTCTTTGACCTAGTCTTTCTTTTTGGACGGTTCCGCAGGCTTAGCAGCAGTTTCGCTCAGCACTTCTTTACATCCTTTTGTCCTTATCCTCCGATCGGTCTTCCTTCTTTTTTTTCCGCCCTCTTTTCCTCCCCCTTCGAGCCGGCGGGGTGCTTCCTTGAGCAATAGCTCAACTGGACCCCTTCTTTCCTTTGGGAATGAAAGTATTTCTCCCATTCTCATCACACTTGTCGTTCAATCCCTAACTTAGCCTGATTTTTACTTCACTTAGGTTGTCCCAGACCCCCAGGGTAGCCTTCATAGAAAGCCTCGGACCCCCCTAAAGCAGGATATGAATTTTTTTTCTGCAGAACGGGTCGCCCACCTTTTTCCCTTCTCCCCGTTTAGTATTAGGCGTATTGTGGGCTTTGGCCGCAAAGCCCCTCCTTTTCGCCCCTCTCTTCCCCCACCTAATTGTTTCCGAGGCCCAGCCCCCCCTCCCCGCGGCTACCGCACACTCAAAGCGGTAATCTCCCCCTTTAATTTCGCCCCCTCTTCCCCGCCCAGAAAGACTGTACGGTTGGTCAATTGTCTCTAAATTTCGCACCTTCTGCGGAGCGAGCTCCTTTTTTTTTCTCTTTTCGACGCAATTCCTCCTCAGACCCCTAGGGTAGCTTACGCTCAAGCGGAGGCCCGTCACACGGATTTTTTCCCTGCTGTATCGTTCTCTCGAATAATGAGACCCCCTCCTTCTCTCCAGAGGAAGTCCGGATATTATCCTCCCCCCCTTTTACCCCGATTACATGCAAATAACCCACACATCCTCTTTAAGGTGAGGTAGACGAATCTTGTTTTCCCGTGACAGTTTATGAAAGAGTCTTTTCCCCCCTGCTTGCAAATTTCTCTCTTTCCTTTTCAAATCCAAGCATCATGAAGCCCCAAGACCCCCTTTCTTTGAACGATTCCTTCTTCCTGCCCTAGTAACAATTCTTTTAGGAGCATCGTTTCTCCCAAAAAAAACCTTTTCTCTTTATGATAGTTAGCTTCTCCGCCTTTCCTGATCTTTATATTCCGAACTGCCTTCCTTCTCCGTACCAACTATGAGGAGGCCCTCCTCAAGATATCTTCCCCGGCTTGGTTTACCCCTTCCCGGAATAAGCTTGGTTGAGCACTTTTTTCTTCTTTTCTCTTCGCCAGCGCTGGCTCTTCCTTTCCCTTTGAGAAGGAGATTGTTGCTTCTTCCCTTCTCCTTTGAACTTTAAAGCGACCCTTGAAATATTTCTATTCCCCCCCCTCGATTAAAGTGCTCGCCCATCCTACAGGTTAGTTACCCCATGCACTGCCCCCCCCCCTTCTTTCACGGAGAAACCAGTTGTGTGTGGGGAGTGGGTGTGCTAAGGTGGGTTTTGTTGGGGGGGGGAGGGGGGGGGGGGGGGGGCGGGGTGGTCTTTTTTTGGGGAGGGGGGGGGGGGGTTTTGGTGTTTTTTGTCTGTGGGAGGGGGGGGGGGGGGGGGGGTGCGGGGGGGGTTTTTTGGGGAGGTGTTGGGGGGGGGGAGGGTGGCGGTCTTTGGGTTGGGGGGGGGTGGGGTGGGTGTGTTATACCTGGGCGGGGGGGGGGGGGGGGGGGGGGGGTTGTTGGGTGTGGGTGTGGGGGGGTGGGGGGGGGGTGTTTTTGGGGGGTGTGTGGGGGGCGTAGGGGGGGGTGGGGGGGGGTTTTGGGGGGTGGGGGGCGGGGGTTTCGGGGTGGGGGGGGGATGGTGGGGGGCGGGCGGGGGGGGTGGGAGTGGCGGGGCGGGGGTGGGGGGGGGGGGGTTGGGGGGGGCGGGGGTGGGTACTAAGTGTTTGTTTGGGGGGGGGGGGGGGGGGCGGGTGGTGGGGAGGGGGGGGGGGGGGTTGGGGAGGGGTGGTGTGGGGGGTGTGGGGGAGGGGGGGTGGTTGTGCGCGTTAAGGGGGGGTGTCTTGGCCTGGGGGTGGGGGGGGAGTGGGGGGGCGTGGGGGGGGGGATTTTTTGTTGGGGTGGGTGTTGGGGGAGTGATGCTGGTTGGTGTCTTAGTCTTTTGGGTGGGGGGGGGATGGAGGGGGGGTTGGAGTGGGGGTGTTTTGTTGGGGGTGGTTGGTGGTGGGGGTGGGGGGTCTGTGGGTGGGAGCGGGGGTGGGGGGTGGGGGCTTGGGGTGGGGGGGGGGGGGGGGGGGAGGCGAGGGGGGGTTTTGGTGTGGTGGGGAGGTGGGGGGGGGGGGGTTGTGGGGGAGGGGTTTTTATGGGTGGGGGGGTCGGGGGGGCAGGGGGGGGGGGGGCGCGGTTAGGGATTTGGGGTGGGGGGTGGGGGGGGGGGGTTTGGGGTGGTGGGCGTTTAATGGGGGGGGGGAGGGGGGGGGTGGGGGGGGGAGGGGTTTTTTTTGTGAGGGGGGGGTGGGGGGGGGGGGGGGGGTGTGGGTGGGGGGGTTACTTTGGTTGTTGTGTGGGGGGGGGGGGGGGTTGGGGGGGGGAGGGGGGGGTGGTTGTGTGGGGGGGGGGGGGGAGGTGGGGGGGGGTTGTCTTTTGGGGGGGGGGGTCTTGTGGGTTGGTGGGGGTTGGGGGGTGGTGGGGGGGGGGGGGGGGGGGGGGGTGCTTTTTGGGGGGGGGGGGGGGGTTGTTGTTTGAAGCGTGGTGGGGAGGGGGGTGGGGGGGGGGGGCGGTGGATGGATTTTTTTGGGTTGGGTGGTGGGGGGGGGGGGGATGGTTTCGTGGGGGAGGGGGGGGTGGTGGGTTTGGCTCTTTTGTTGTGGGGGGGGGGTCGGGGGGAGGGGGGGTGGGTGGTGGGGGGGGGTGCAATGTTGGGGGTGGGTGGGGGGGGTGGGTGGTTGTTTTGGGGTGGGCTTGGTTTTCTCTTTTAATTTGGGCGGGGTGGGGGGGATGGGGGCGGGGGGGGGTGGGGGCGGCGGGATTGGGGAGGGGGGGGGGCGCTGGAGGGGGGGGGGGGGGGGGGGGGGTTTTTGGGGGGTGGGGGGCGGGGGGGGTGGGGGGTGTGGTGGGTGGTTTTGAGGGGGGGGGGGGGGGAGGGGGGGAGCAGAGGCGGGGGGGGGGGGGTCGATTTTTTGGGGGGGGGGGGGGGGGGGGGGGGGGGGGTTGCGGGGGGGGGGTATTTGTTTGTGGGGGGGGGGGGGGGGGGTGGGTGGGGGGGCGGGGTTTGGGGGTGGGGGGGGGGGGTTTGTGTGAGGGGGGGAGGGGCGAGGGTTTTGGGCGGGGGGGGCGGTGGGTGGTGGCTTTTTTTAGGTGGGGGGGGGGGAGGTGTTGAGGAGGTTTTGTGGGGGGGGGGGGGGTTAGTGGAGGTGAGTGCGTTCTTTTTGTGGGAGGGGGGGGGGTGGGGTTGGGGGGGGGGGGGGTTTTTGGGGTGTGGGGTGGGGGGCGAGGGGGTTTGTGGGGGGGGGGGTGGCGGGGGGGCTTTGGTGCTGGGGAGGGGTGGGGGTGGGTTGTTTTGGTGTTGTGGGGGGGGGGGGGGGGGTGGTTGTGGGTGGGGGGGGGGTTTTTTTTTTTGGGTGGCGGGTGTTGGGGGGGGGGGGGGGGGGGGCGTGTGTTTTTTGGGGGGGGGTTGGGGGGGGCGCTGGGGTTTTTGGGGGGGGTGGTGATGTGGTGGGGTGGGGGTCTTGGGGGGGGGGGGGGGGGGGGGGGGGGGGGGGGGTGGCTGTATTGGTGGGGGAGGGGGTGGGGGTGGTTAGTTGTTTCTTCCTTTTGGTGGCTGGGGTGGGGGGTGGGGGGGGGGGGTGTGGGGGGGGGGTTAAGGTGCGTTTTGGGGGGGGGGGGGGTGTTGGTGGGGTTTGCGGGGGGGTGGGGGGGGGGGTGGGGGGGGGGGTTGTTTTTTTTGGGGGGGGGGTGGTGAGTGGGGTTGGGCGTTTGGTGGTTTTTTTTGGGGGGAGGGGGGGGGGGGGGGTGGGGGGCGGGGGTTGTGGGGGGGGTTTTGGGGTGGGGTGAGGGGGGGGTTTGGGGTGGGCGGGGGGGGGGGGGGTGTTTTGTTTGTTGGGGGGGGGGGGGGGGGGTGTGTTTTTGTGGGGTGGGTTGTGGGGTGGGGGGGGGGGGGGGGGTTGTGGGGGGGTGTGGTGGTCTGTTGTGTCTGCCCCCCCCAGAAGCTGGCCGAAGAAAGACTTTTCCCCTTTTGAAGGACGCCTCTTAAGGTTCCCTCTCCTAAATGCATAGGGGCACCAGCATGCCCTTTCCCGTCGGCACCTCTCTCAGGGCGACGCGTCCTCTCTTCGGACGAATGGCACGACTCTTTTCTTCCCTTACCTCGACCTTTTTAGGGTTTCCTCCCCCCTCCTCTACGGAGGAAGACACGAGCCCCTCCCCCCTTCGAAGATGGTAGAGCTTTATTCCTCGATCCTCCTTTCAGAAATTTAATACTAAGAAAGAAGGATCCCTTCCTTAATTGCCCGCCAAGGCCTGTGTTGTCTTCCCTTTTGTCGAAAGGTAGCGAGTATCTCTCTTCCCTCATAATAGTTTTCTCCCCCCTCGGAACGGTCTCGCCGCCTCACCAAGACTTGGAGGGGAATGCCTTTTTTCCCCCTCTTCGTATTAGAGGATTCCCTTTTCGGCCTACCCCCTCTTCCCTCACTTGAGGAGAGACCATCTTCTGGTGTATCCCTTTGAGCGGGTCTTATTCTTCGTTCTCGACCTCCCCTAGGTCAGGTTGCCGCGCGTCTTTTTCTCCCCTTCGTCGAAGATATTTTTGCATTCCCCCCCCACACTTTTTTCAAGAAGGCTTTCCAGATGAACGTGCTGGGAGAACAGTACTTCCCTTTCCGTCTTGAAGCACTTCTTTGCCGCTTCTTTTTTTTTCTTCGGTGAGAGGTCGCATGGTACGAGGTCTTCCCCTGACCCTCTTGGCGATTTCCTCCGCCGCGGTCATCGCATATTTCCCTCTTTTCTCCCGCGCCACACACAGTCCCTTTTTAAGCAACACAGCGCCTTTCCTCATCGCAGACGTCTGGAGAAGCGATCCGACTCCTTGCGCAAAACAAGAGTATGCCCCCCCCTCCCCCTCCTGGGAAAGAGAGCGTGACGCCTGTTTTCCCCTTTCCCTTTTACGAGAGTGATAGCTTTTCGCTCTCAAGAGAACCTCAGCTACGATCATCCCCCTGCTTCTGGGTGTGAAGATAGCCTTCCTCCCGGCAAATTTTAAATTGTACCCCATTCCTTTTAGAATAGTTCAAAAAGACCCCTCTATTTGAGTCCCTCTTCTTGGGCTCTTCCCCTCGAGAGATAGATATTGCAGCTAGATGCATTCCCGTATAGCCCTTTCCGGCCGCGCTTAAATCGAATATGGCCCCTTTGTGTTGGGTAGATTTTCCTTTTCATTGTTTCTCCGCGAGGTCTCAGCGCATGTATCTAGGAGATGGGGCTCCCCCTTTTCAGATCTTGGCCCCCCATCCCCACCTCCTCCGAGAGAGTCATGGAGAATCTTCCTTCCTATAATCTTGGACCCCCCAGCGTCGCTCGCGCTCCCTTGCGCCAGCACCTGATTCTTCGACATTACCAACCTTACGATTATTCTTTCCCTCCTTGGGAGGAAGTAAGAGGGTAGCTGAACTTTATTATGGCCCGGGGCCTCGGGAGGATACTCCCCTTTTAGTTTGTATAGAGGAGATCTTTCTTCGCTTGAGGGCTGCTTTCCCTTGAATAAGCCTAAGGATGTGTTGCGTAATGCTTTTTGGCGCGGGAGCCTTTGTGATGGTCACAGAATTCTTTTTCTGAGAAATTTTTCCCTTCACGCTCTTTTCTTTAGTTATGGGCCTTCCGTTGCGTGCGGCCCCCTGGTTTTCTTTCCCTGAAGTGATTTCATTTTCTCCCTTTATCAGACGCGCGCTTTGCCTTCCCTTCCCTTTTTCTTGATGAAGGAGCAATACCTCCCGGCAAAACTTATTGACCAGCCATTGTCCGTCCTTTGAAAGTTATTTTTTCTTCCTCCTTGTCCCTCCTTGGCCGATTTATCTTGCGGTGAGGTTCTCAACCGATCGGAGGATACAACAATGGCAATCCTCCCCCTTCCGTGACGAGCGTTCTTTCCCGGATGACTTTTCAGGAACAGTACCCAATTAGTACCTTTTCTTCCCTGCGATGGAGGCTTTCAGCCGTCGCGCGAGGCTTGACCCTTCCAGAGGAACCATGATGAAGGCGCTGGAAGCAAAATCTTTTTTCTTGCCGTTTTGTCGACAAAGCTGAATTTCCCCTCAATTCGCTCTCGCCGGCAGCGGGTGACCGCTCCCTCTCGAAAGCATTTTTCATTCGGCAAATCCAAACTCCCGCTTTCTTCCCTCCCTACGAGTGGGAATTTCCAGGCGCTGCAGGATTCTTTCGAGATCGCTCGTCCTTATAGACATAGACGCCCCCCACAACGGTGTCCCTTTTTGCGCCATTTCCCCTCCTTCCCAAGAAATTCTTTCGTGTTAGGGTTCTCCGTTTCGGCGATCTTTTCAGAGAGGCTTTTTTTTTCTTCTAGTGCGTGCCCAACCACTCAATGCAAGCCTCGTATCTCCCGCAACCGCCGCTGCCCTTCCGGGCCCTCTTTTTTCCCCTCGAATGGCCGTCCGAACCTTTGGTGGCAAGTATTTTATGGATTTCCTTCCTACCCTATCCCCCTCTCTCTTTTCCTCCGAATAAGTTGGTTTTTTTTTTTTTTTTATCGGTAGTGGCTTTGACCACAGCCCTTCCCCCTAAAAAAGAAAGCTCCCAGTTCCTGAAGCATGGTTCCCCTCAATAAGGTAAGAGTTCCTTCTGTTCTTCCTCCCCGCGACGCTCTTGGCATCTTAGGGGTTCCCTTTCATATCAATCTTTGGCTCTCGCAATCTCTCCGCCACACTTTTCCTTTCCAAGAACAATTCCCCCCCCCGATGGGTTTGGGGATGGCCGGCCTCCTTTTTCCCCGTGTGAAAAAGATTTTCCTTGGTCGAGATCCTATTATCGGAGAGAATCGACCTCCGAGCGTATTGAGAATCCCCCCTAGGAACCCACATTAACAAGAGTAATGTTAAATCGTAGCTTCTCCTGAAGGATTTAATGTATCCGTCGAGAAGAGGCCTTCAGATCTTTTCCCCTTAGATGGTTGACTTCTTCACCACACCGTCCCTGGTAGTCCCGTTCCCCGACTGTTGAGAAACCCTGCCAGCGCATATTTGTGATTTTCTCAGCATCGCTCGAGGACGCGAGAATGATTTTCTTCTCCTTTCTCTTTGACATCTTAAGATGTTTGTCTTTCGCCCCGACGTATTCGAAGTAAGGACCTCCCCTAAGAGTATTACATTGGGATACTTTTTTTATAGACGGATTTCCACGCCCCCGAATCCCCCCCTCTCCAGAGAGATTTGGGATCCCAGCAACGAGTGGACGCCACAGTACCTCTGTGGGGAATGACAGTTCCTTCTCCCTTTTAGCTCAGTTAAGAATCCCAGGAGCGGAGAGCTTCTCCTTCAATCACTCAGGTGCCCCCCTACACCCAAAGTTTTGTCAGAGACCAGAATTCCCCCCCCCCTTTCCGAGAGTTCCCCCGGTATGCCGTTTCACTAAATGATGATGAAGAACTTTTTCCCCTCTTTTCCGTCCCTACCACCATCAGGCGATCGACAGGTTTGCCGGAACAGAACGTAATCTTTTCCCGATACAAACTCTTATCTCCGAGGCACTTCCTCCCTCATATCACAAACTTTCAGACCCAAACGACCCCCTTTTCTCTTGGTTCAAGCCGAAGACTTGACTTTGTCCTGTCTCAGAATTTTTCCAGGATCTCGCCTTTTAGCGCCGCTTCCCCCTTCCGAAATTCTAAGGATGAGCCGTAGAAATGAAGATATCTTTTTTCTGGGCCGTCACATCCTATGAATAGTGGCCAAGATCGCGTCGCGGCCCTTGCCTTTTGACCCCCCTCTCTCCCTCGGGCAGTCGGCTCGGTTTTCTCTGTACAGATTCACTGTTCCCCCCAACACAACAGGCCTCCCTCTCCTTTTCGGTCAGCCGCCAGTGTTTTTCCCCCTCTAATCGAGAAATGATGAAACCTCTTCTTTTTTTTCGGGAAAATTACCCAGAGAGTGGCACCCCCTACGGGTCTTTTTGAACAGATTCCTCTTTCTTTTTTTCCCCTCGTACCCTCCAGTTTCTTTTCCCTCCCCCCTCGTTGCTTATCCGACACCCCCAAAACCTTCTGATCGTTCTCTCCGTTCTTGCGATTATGCTCACTCCCCTGCGCCTCACTCGTAATTCTTTTCCGGAAGGAGCAAAATTTTATCTCAACGATCTCTTTTCCCGTCAGCTTTCCCCGAATTGTTGCAGAAAGTGCGTCTTCCCCTCCGCTTGGAAAGCTTCCTCTCCTTTCTTGTGATTAAGCCCTGCCCCAAGAATCTCCCCTTCTGAGCAGGCAGGTCGAATATTTCTTCTCAGTGATAGAAAAAGACCTTCATGCCCCGTCGTACTCAGGACCGTCCCTCTTTGAAGAGGACAACATTGGTGCGGGGGGGGGGGGGGGGGCGGTGTTTGTTGGGGGGGGGGTCGTGGGGGGTGGTAGTCTGTTTTTATGTGGGGGGGGGGGGTGGGGGGGGGGGGGGGGGGGGGAGTGGTTTTTTTTTTTGTTGGAGTGGGGGGGTTGGGGGCTGGGGGGGTAGGTCTGTGGGGGGGGGGGGGGGGGGGGGGGGGGGGGGGGGGCTGGGTTTTCTGGGGGGGGGGGGGGGGCACACTTTCGGGGTTGGGCGGGCTTGGGGGGGTGGGGGGGGGGGGGGGGGTTGGTGTTTTTTGGGGGGTGAGGTGGGGAGGCCCCTTGGTTTTCTTTGGGGGGGCGCCAACAACAAGTTGGGTGGGGGGGGGGGGTGGGGGGGGGGGGGGGGGGGGGGGGTTTTTTGTGGTGGGGGAGTGGGGGGGTGGTTTTTGGGGGGGCCTGGGGGGGGCGGGGGGGGGGGTGGGGGTTGGGTGCGGGTTTTTGGGAGGGGGGGGGGTTTTTTGGGGGGGGGGGGTGGTGGGGGGGAGGGTGGTGAGTTCTGGGGGGGGGGGGGGGGGGGGGGGGGGGGGGGTGTGTTTGGGCGGGGGGGTGGGGGGTGGGGGGTTGTTCCTTGGGGGGGGGGGGGGCTGCGGGGGGTTCGCTTGGGAGGTTGTCGGTTTTGGGGGGGGGGGGGGGTGGGGTTTGGGGGTGGGGGGTGTGGGGTTTTTGGGGGGGGGGGGGGGGGTGGGGGGTGCGTGGGGTGGTTTTGGTGGGGGTGGGGGGGGGGGGGGGGGGTTTGGTGGGAGTGGTTGGGGGGGGGGGGGGGGGGTGGAGTGTGGGGGGGGGGGGGGGGGGGGTGGGGGGTGGGGGGGGGGGGGGGTGGGGGGGTGGGGGTGGGGGGTGTCGGGGGGTTTTTTTTGGGTTGGGGGGGGGGGGGGGGGGGGGGGGGCCCCTCCTGGAAGAGAAATCTTCTTATCTTTACCCCTTCCTCTTCTCCCTTGAATGGTCGCCCGCCCTTCCCCCCCCGTTCACCAGCAGACACTCTGTGAAGGTCGGTGATCGTTTGGAAACGCCCCTCCTTTCCAAGGGCATTTCGGTACGGGGGCCCCCTGTAGCGGTAGAGAACTTTAGCGTACGGCGTCCGTCTTTCTGTACGACAACATCGACCTTTTTTTTCGGGCTGGTCGGTCCCCTACCCGTTCGTCCTCCCCTCCCGAACCCACGCCCCCGTATGCCCTCCTTTTTTGGTGCTAAACGGAGGAGG
>Ga0179593_1432452_pt1 | contig 12669 bp, 14 predicted proteins | sample CZODoug2_1_08_16_FD_185931 | JGI IMG/M metagenome (GOLD analysis project Ga0179593, IMG submission 185931) | Vadose zone soil fungal communities from Angelo Coast Range Reserve, California, USA - CZODoug2_1_08_16fungal (PacBio error correction) | ecosystem: Environmental > Terrestrial > Soil >... | reverse complement strand
TTCTCTCTTTTCTCGTTGTTTCTGCCTCCTACCCAGGCCACATCTACGGACCTTTCTATCGCGTTCTTGAGAAAATGTGGGCATTGTAAGCGATAATTTCCGGCCCGTCTGAGGGGCGTCTCCATAGTCCAGGGACTTATTAGGAACTCAAGACGCTCCGTTGTTGAAGTGTTCTCCCTCCCTCCCCCCTGAGCGCGTTCCTTGAGTTCGTTACGTTCGGATTGCTACGGGCCCAGTCCTTACTTCCGCGGTTAATAATTTGTGTCAATACTGGTTCTTACCTCTTTTTTGCCACCATATGTGCCCCTATGTCGATTGCCCTCCCCTTTTTGTCCCGGTCCACTAGAAATGTCCCCCCTTCTGTCGCCCCCAATACAGCTGAGCGGTTTGCCGCCCGCGTCGTCCTTCCCACCCTCCCAGCCCCCGGCCCCTTTCGTTTTTTTTCCTTTTCCTCTTTCATACGGCGAAAACTCACCAAAGGCCGACGGCAGTTGGCTTGTTCCCTTTTTCATCTTGGAAAATTGGTACTTTCCTCCCCGTTCACGAGGACCCTTGCCGCATCAAGGTCTAATTTTTTTCCCCTGTAGTTTTTGTCAAGCCTCTCCTCCCGCCCCCCCAACCACGAGCCCCCCCTCGTTCTGTTAAAGCGAGATCGCTGTTTATTTGGCGTTACCCCCTTGTACGGCCCCTTGGGTCCCATCTCCTAGATAACCCCCTGTTCACATCCCCACCGCCATCCGGTTTCCGCGAGTAACCGAAACATTCCACACTTCACGTTCTCCCAGCCACCGATGTCCCATCCCCCCCTTTCCCTCGCCGTTTTATCCTCTGCCCCTGACAGGCCCCTCCCCCCCTTTAGATCCGTGCTGACTTCCACTTTGTGCAGCCGTGTGAATGAAATTGGTGCGCTAAGATGATTCGTTTGCTATTCATACGGGGTGACAGCCTCCCGTGCTGGATCCGGACGCCATGAAGTATCAATTTTGACGCGGTTCGCCAGACAAACCACGGGTCTGACCCCACCAGTAATTGGAGCCTGAATAATTAAGCTTGATCTTCTCGGTTCGCCTTGCGCCCACGTTTCGGTGCTAAGGTACATTTTTTCTTGCTCCCTGCCCATCAGAAGGTAGCCGTTCTCCCGAATAAGACAATATTGTACCCCCGTGGTGACCTTGCCAAATTTTTTGGCCCCCGTCGAGTTTTTGAATCGCCACCCTTTTTTTGATCCTGCGAGTGTGGAACGTCCCCGATGGAGCAGCCCACTCTATTATTGCTGCCCGAGTCATATAATATAAAGCTGTTAGAGTGCCCGTATCGTCCCCCAAGATTAACGCCTTTCCAGTGCGTCGGTGACCATCTCAAATTCTTCAATATTTGGAACTGCACCTGAACAACATGCCCTCAGGTTGGGTTTGAGGTGTAGGGGGTGTGTCAGTCGCATTTTCCCCTTAACCGTGGAAAACTTTTGTACGGGCCGCCCACTTGGTTCAGCATTACCTGCTCCCGTAAAATCCTAAGTGCTTCTCCCAGTTGCACCCTTTTAAAAGACGCATCTCTGTGAACGCCCTGTCCCCACTTGCGGCTTTGGTGCCTCCCGTTCTTTTCATCTTGTGACTGCGGGAACTTCTTTCCCGTCGTAAAAGCCACATTGAACCCCCATTTTTGCGATGTGGCCGACACTTCAGCGTCTTTGCAAGGCTGTTCCCCCTATCCGAGATGACTTCTTTGGAGTCTCCTTAGTTGTGTGTTGAGCGTTAGACTTCCGATAGTTTTACGTGATGGTGCCTCCCCCCTTCATTTAGTGAATCCAAACACCCGAATGGAGTTGGTCCTCTGTTCCCCCCCGTACTCTGAGTTGTCCGTAAGAAGTGGGCTCAATCTCGCGGTGTGCAGTGTTGCCTTCGGTGGTCACTTTTCCCGTTAAAGAACCCTTCTAAGCCTCCCCTTCCAGCGTTTCTTTCCCCTCCCCTCTTTTTTCCTAAAACAAAAGGCACCAATAAGCAATGTGCATTGCGCTTTTTCAGGGATTTTCTACTGGGACTGGATGTAATGGTTTTCCCGGAATTTTTTTGCCTGCAAGTTGTTGTGCCTTAACCCGTTGATTCCATAATTTTTCTTCCCTTTGGCATTATCTTGACCGGAATAACTTCCTCCACCCCCACCTGCTCCCTCTTTTGGTTGATCCTAGGAGCTCTGTCGCATACAGCAGCCCCTCATAACACATCAACAATGGTTGCCGTTGTCACAAGATTTCTCCATTCAGTTGCCCCTTGCCGCCTTTTTTTCCCGACGAAAAGACCTTCACCGACTGCGGCGCTTCGGATTCTACGGATTGCCAGCCATTCCACCGGCCCCGCCCCAGTTATTTTCGAGACGCCCCGTCGGCAAGGTGTCCCTTTTGCTATCCTTTTCTGATTTCCTATTCTCCCCCTCCCCTATACCAAAACCAAGGATCGAACGTCAACGTTTGTATCTCCCTCCTAATAAGTTTGTGAGAGTCACAACGTTGCCGGAATGATCCCTTTTTGTTAAGGCTTATCCCCTTCCAAACCATTCCTTAGCCACCCTGTACCTTGCGACCTCCTCTGCTGGTGCCGCCGTTTACTTTTCCCTTTGACAATCGTATAAATTCCAGAACATCGGCGTCGTCAATGCATCTAGATGGCGGGCAGTGCCCCGTCCCATAAGATTTAAATCTGGCACCCTTCAACAGTTTATGTTTGTCCCTTTCTGTCTAAGGCAGTGCGACGCTCTCTTCCGTAGTTCAACTTCACGGCAGGTTGTGGTGATCCCCATTGGCTGCCTCTTTCTCCAGGTTCGCTTGTATTCCCAGGCACAAAACTTGAGCACATTCGATTCTCCCGCCCCTCCTTAACGGCTTTCCTTTCCCCCCACCAGTCGTTACAATACCGGAATCAAAGGCATAGGACTGGAAGCGCTTTTTCTGGCCCAAAACATATCGCCTTTTTTAAAACCTTTCTGACCGCACCCTTTTTACCTTTCCCAAATAATCAGTGATGCCGACCGAGGCACCACCTCACCGCATCGATTTCCTCTTCCGGCGCGAGTTATGCCCCCACGCGCCAACTCATTCACCCATTTACTTATTTTGGCTTCCCACAAATGTAGCTTATAGGAAACTCCGTTCATCTGGCCCCAGGCGTCTAGCTCCACCACCAATGCTAGACTTCCCCCTTCTTCTGTCTCGGCGGGCACCTTTCCCCTTGCGACTTACGACTTCCAATAAATGGCGTTCAGGCCAAATTACCACCGGGGTTGTATCGGGGGCTCCCCCCCCCCCCTCCTCATAACCCCCTGGACACAACTGCTCCCCCCCCTAAGAGTTGTTCCCCCAGATTTGGTCATTGAGTTCACCTTGCTCCGGCTTAGTCAACTTTTAATACTGCAACTTCTATTAGGACATAGTTTTCCATGTGACCAATGTCTCCCCCCCCTTCCACTCGTTTTCCAGGGATTTTTCCAGAACCCCCAATTTCCCTGCCTTCCTCCACACCGCCCGCAACTGTCTGTGCCAAATGATTTTGGATACAGGTTTATTTTTCCACCCAGGTGTCCATTTTCACAACTGCGGCCCTATTTCTCCAACTTCCACTGCGTTATTCTTTTTTGGAAGGCTCTTTTCTTCCAGTCTATCCTCAAACACTACCTATGATACTGATCGGGCCAGAAATAATACCTAGTGTGGATGCCTCAGGGCGTTTCTTAATCTTCCCCTTTTGTTCGATGCTGTCACAATTTCCAACTCCGGTCTCAACACGTGCAACTGTGACGATAAAAAACTTCTTTGTCCCCCCCCAAATATTTTGCTGTAGACGGCACCTCTATGTCCGTTTCTAATGACCAATGTTTCCCCCACCTCCTTTGCGCAAACGTTGTTAATTGAGAATCTTTTTCCTCTTTCATGTCTGATGATATCCTTTGGCGCCATGCCCCTTAGAACGTTTTTTTCCCATTTTGCCCCCCGCCGGTTCCCCAGTTGATATATTCTTTTTTGCCCGAACGATCAGCCTAGGCCCCTATATTTCCGTCGTCCGCCAAATTAGCCCCGTTAGCGAACCCCCCAAATACTTTCCCCTTTCTCCCGCTTGGCACCGCCAAGGGAGCGCGATTTTGGCGGAAGGTTCCTTCCTTGCAGAGAAGTTTCTTTTTTTTTTTTTTTTTTGTACAATCTCCCCCAAAGGCTCCTTGCCCTATTTTGCCCGGTGATTGTACAAGGTTTGTGATGTATTTCCCTTTTTTTCTCGTTGCGTCCGATGAACGGATGGCATTGTTTCAACGGTGTTGTTTTATGGCGTGACTGTGGACGACCCCCCCCCTTGCGGGTTTTACTAGGCATTCCCACAGCGAATCAAGCGCCTTTAACAGCAGCTGACTGGTGGCCTCGGAGATTTTGGGCGGTTGGTTATCGGAGACTCCCCCCTTCCCTTTTTGCCCGTAGTTGATGACGGGCACTCGTCAAATGCCACGGCCTTACTTATATAAAACCCCCAACAATTTCTTGTGCGCCTGATCCACGACCCCCGGGCCGGGTGCATTGGTGGTATCTTTGAGTACGCTTCCTCTACCCCCGCGGCCAAGACGTGGAAGGTTCAGGGGGGTGACTTTGCTAGGCTCGGGTCAGCAGCAGTCTTGGGGCGGGCACGTGGGAATCCACAAGTTTCTTCCCCCTTTTTTCCCCTGGCCCCCTACAGTAGATTGTCCGCGTTAGCAAATATTGCCAGATATGCACCAACCCCCCCCTTATTTTTCCCTCTTTTTCCGTACCTTGACTTGGTCCCCGCGTATTTCCCTCCCCCTCCTCCCTCAGTTCTTTCATACTTTGGCGGCCCGCACTTCCACACCGTCACCCCCTTTCAGTGCTGCGAACACCGGCGTTCTGGCTTTGAGGTGTCCGCCTGACTTCTCTGTACCCCATGCCCCAATTCTCAAGACTATATACCGAGACTTTTTCCCTTCCTTTGGCTTTTATCCTGGTGGGCAGGAATTAATCTCTTCCTAATCCTCTTTCTTATCCCCTTACTGCCCCTCTCTACGGCCCAGGCTGCTTTCTAGTCTGAGATTTTTTCATTGATTTGCTCCTTCCCACTCCCGGCCGCTGCTTGGAGTGGAAACATCAATAGCCCCGACTATGCGTTGTTATACAAGACCTTGAAAACTTGTTCAAGTTTGTCCCCGTATGAGAAATGCGGCTTATGTGGGAAAATCAGGTTTCTTCTTCCCCCCCATGCTCGTCAAGGTATCTTTCAATCCGAGAACTTCACTGGTTTCTATATGGTCCAGGTCTATATTGCGCCCCCCCCCCGTTTGTACATCTGATGTCATGTTTCGCATTTGCCATGACCAGTTAACAGGTCGCCGTAACTGTCCTTGCCAGCCCAGATTGGATGGTTTGCGTCCCTCCGTCATTCCCCCCCCCCCCTGCAAGGTCCCCTTCCCTTTCTTTTTTCGAGCCTCGTCATACGGCGCCCTATCACCACCCAGAAGGTACGTTGGTCGGGGAATTTCCCCCGCGCAAATTGTTGTTTTTTTCATACTGTTCCTGTCCCTTTTGCCTTGACTAGCCCTTGCCCCGTTCAGATAAGTTAGCCTTCGCTACCCTCCTCCCCCCCCCCCCCCCCCAACCGCTAGGACCACCCCTCGGTGCTGTTAAAGTTGCTCCCCCCCTGTGATCCCTTGTGCGTTATTCGATTACCAGGCCGTTTCCCCCTCCATGGTTATCCATGCGACAACGCCGAGATACCCCGACCCTCCCCCCTCCTCTTCATTCTGACGCAGCGCGTTAAAAATACACCTCCAACAAGCCCCCGTTTCCGTACAACGTGTCACCGATGGAACCAGTGACATTTCGCTTTGTCTCCTGTAACATGACGACCGGACGTTTCATACGTGCTTTCCTTATGCCAATGCGTGTGTTAATGAAATTTGTTTTTCCCCTCCCATTTGCTTAGTCGTGCTACTTCCTCAGTTTGACAGCTCCCATCACCGTGCTTTTTCCCCCTTCGGCCCCTCTCGGCCATTAAACCGGAACTTTCTCCTCTGGAACTGTCTGCCCCCCTTTGAGTGTCCCTGGCTCGTCAAAAGCGTAGATGGTGGCTCACATTTATACATGATGTCCAGGTGCGTTCACATGTCATCACAGTTTGGGTATCGTCCTATACGAAAATACCACAAGAATTGTTTTGACATTTGCCAGCTCCCATGTTTTCATTCGTTGCCTACCCGTCTTTTTCCTTTTTTTTCCCCAGCATCGCACCAGCTTTGAAACGGGGAAGTGAGTGTGGTTGAAACGTCGATGGCTCAGCCCACGCCCTTCGGGTATTGCCTGCTAACGATTTGCAGTTTTTTCTAAGACTCTTCTTTTCTTCTGTCTAGACTACAACTGCCACGTCTCCCGTTCAAGAGCGCAGCTTTTTTCCTGGTGACTTCTTTCCCTCCCCTCCCGTTTTTTCCCGAAATAGTCACTATTTACTGCCACTGATCCCCCCAGTTTAGACAAGGTTGCCGGGTTTGGTGTCCGGGTACTTAACCGTGTACCCCGATGGGAGGTTTCCGCCCCAATTGTTCCTCTTATAACCCCCCTTCCTCCCCTTCCCTTTTCATAAAACGGTCGGAGAAAGCTATTTTTTTCACCATTTTCTTAAAGCTCCGCTCTGTGAATTCACCCCTGGTCCCCCACTCCGGTGCGTTGGTGCCTCGGCCTTTGTTCCCGTAAATTAATTTTTACTTCCGGGAGCGCCCCTGACTTTCCAACCACATTGCCCTTTTTGGCCCTCCCCCCATTGAGTTGTCCTCGGAGCGTTGCCCCTCTTAGACGACTACGAGTTGAAGGTGAATATCCTTTTCGTTTTTGTTTTTTTTTCCCCCCTTTTTTAGCCGAGTATAGGTGAACGCTTTCTCTCGTCCCCTCCCCACGACTAATTGTGCCAAACAAATATTCCACTTTTTGAATTTCTGGTTACGCTGTTAAGTACTCTTTTCGAGAAGGGCTCCCCCACTTCGACGTGTTTTCCCGCTTCCTCACCCTGAGTTCTCCTTTTACCGTAAAGCCCAATCCTTCCTTAGAGTTTCTCTACCCCTATCCTTTTTCCACAAAAGGCGCTCCCATCGCAAGCCTTTCTCCTTGTTCCGGTAATTTGGACTGGCACCCGTAATGGGGCTGTCTTTTTTCCATGGCATGCAAGGTGTACCCTCCGTACATGGCAGGATCGAAATATGCCCTCCCGGAATAATTGAAATCCACCCTCATGGCCCGACTCTTGAAGTTTCTTGAGCGCATATATCATGCACTCTACAAAAAATCCTTTTGCCGTGTGCCAAACTCTTTGCTCCCTTCTTTCCCATTAGTGACATTTTGCCACTTGACCGCTCCCAACTGCGAAAGATCCAGCTTCGAACTCGGCTTTTCATGGAATTTTTCCCCGGATTTGGTGCCTACTCCCGGCCCCGTTTTCGATCATCGGCAGGTGGACACGTTTCCTCATGTTTTCCTGCTCTCAAAACCCTTTTCCCCCCCCCCCCCCCCACCCCCCAAGGCCGCAAATTCCGGCAAATTTCTCTTTTCTCCGAATACGTTGTGTTGTTTCTCAAACGCCGGACTTGTTTTGTTGGTAATAAATTCGCCCTCTTCAGTCCAACCCCTTCCCTTGTCAACTGCCTGAACTGCGTACTCTTGGGCAGGGTGTCTTCAGCCACTTTCCTCCCAATCCGACGCGCGCCATCTCTCGTGATCTTTTCGTCAGGTGGATTTAGGGCCCCCAGTGGCACAAATAGTCACTAATGTTCTCGGTTCACCCCCCGACAAACGTTTTGATGTTTGTGGAGTGCTTTTCTAGACCCTCGAGCTCAAGTCGTCCACTCACCGGCATGGCACTGTTGGATTCATTTCGTTCACCCTGCCTCCAGGCAATTTGTCCTTTCCCCCCATGCAACAACTTGCATTCCCCCAATTCCGATGTCCAATGTCAGCTACCTTACACCTTATTCCCAGTTTTCCCATCCCGGGACAGCCCCTTGCTGGATTTTGCCCTTTTTTTTTTTATGTCCCCCCCCAATCTGGTAGTAACAGAACTCTCAAAGTTCCTGGCACTTATTTTTTTTACGGTACAAGGAAAAATCAGTTTGGGCACAACCCCTCACCCGATTTCTTCTTTTTTTACGGCACGCCAGGACTCATAAACTTTCATCCACCCCCGGGTAATGATTGTGATCCCAATAGTCGTTCTGTCCCCGGCACCATAACGTACTATCCCGGCGGGTACCGTCACCCTAACAACGAAGGAGTAAAATCCTTTCCCCCTTCGTTTTCTTTGGCCCGAGAACATTGGACTTCAGACCAACGCCAATGGTTGCTCCCTTCCCAATCTGGGTGTTTTTCGTTGCTTTCGACGGGGCGATCTTTCCCGTCCCTTGGCCTGCACCCCGCCAACCGCCGCGTGGACCACCTTGTCATGTCTCCAGACGGCGCTTTAAATTTTCCTTTCCACTTTCTCTGCCATTTACGGCGTGCGGAATACCTGGAACCAATTGGGCGGCCTCCAATCGTCCCCTTTTAGATTGCTAAACAACCCCCCCCCCTTTTCCCCCTCAAATTCACCGCAACTGCAACCTGGCTGCACTAGGTGGCAGCTCCCCACTGTGACTTTCTTCTGTCACACTGCTCAATGTCGCCCAACTGGGCAACCCGTAATCTTGGCTTTTATACGGTGTGGGAAGTTGTCCGTCTAGCCTCAAAACATACTTACTATTATGCTCGGCGAAATAATACCGGAGTGGCGTGTCCCCCTCATCCCTTTTTCGTTCCCACCTCCCCCCTGATCCCGTTTCAAGCTGTCTTTTTGCCCCCGATTGCCCCCCTTCGACGGGGTGCAAATGACGTTGACTGCTGCCTCAAACCAATTCTTTTTGGCAATATTGAGTATGAGGGAGAATGCACCTCTTCCCTCTGACGGATCCAGGAAAAATGTTCCGCGGACCGCAACAGTGTTATCTGTCGGCCCCGAGAGGTCAAAGGGAGAACTGGTTAGGCGGATCTAATCCGGAGAACGGGACAAAGGACACTCCCCACCACCCCCCACACAACCCAACCAACCCACCCCCCCCCCCCCCCCCCCCCCCCCCCCACACCCCCCAAAACACACCCCCCCCCACAACCAAAAACACCCTCCTCCCCCACACCCCCCCCACCCCCCCCCCCCCCCCCCCCGCCGACATTTTTTTTTAGGCGTACCTTTCCCACTGATATATCAATTTTGATATGTGACCCAGTTATACAGACGTGCTTCCCGAGACCACCGAAGCCCCATACGCCGGAATCATCTCCCCGGCACATTTTATAATTTTTATTTGCCCTCCTTTCTCTCCACGGGAGCTGTAGAAAATTTGGGCGGGCCCCTTCGTTTTAATTGCAGATATATACAACGTTAAAGTGCGGTTTTCTGTTCACGGTTCCAGGCCGGCATGTTGGAGGTTGTCAATCCTCTGAGCAGATGAAGGATGGAGGTTGATTTTTCAAACGGTGGTTTATGGCTTTCAGTAATGGAGCAAGTGGCAGATCCCTTTATAAACCGCCCCTCGATCAGCTGCTTTACGAACCTTTTCCTGCTTTTGGAGGATTCTTCCAGCTCTGGCAAATTATACTTGTCGTTCAATGGCTCGTTCCCTGGCCTGCTTAACATATACCCCCCAAATTTTCCATGGCGCCTGTCACCTTTGACCCCTCCGGATTTGGATTATTTTCGCGCTACGGCGTCGCAGAGCTCCAGCTTGGGACTTTGTTTCTGGTTTGTCGTTTTGGCGGACTCTTGCGCAGCTGCAAACCACTTGTTGATTGGGGCGTCCCAGGAAGGTGGAGTGGACATTTTACTTTGACGCCCCCCTGGCATTTCCCGCGCCCTGTCCGATTGTCAGCTGGTTGGCGCAAACTGAGGCGAGGCACCCCTATCAAACACACCATTATTCCCCGGATTGATACTTTCATGGCCCCCTTCCAACCGACTCCCGAATCTGTCGCCAAGACACTCCCCCACCGTCCCTTCCTGATGCAGCGAACCACCCATGTCTGCTATGATGTGTCCCTGAGAGCTGGGGGTTTTACTGCTTACAATGCCACCCCCTTTATCATACTCTCCTGGGTCCGTCGCTTGGCTCTCGGGGGCAGAACTCTCTCTCTTTTCCTCCTGTGGTTTGTTGATGCCCATTATCCCGCCGGACCGGCTGCTATATTTGACATGTTTTCTTGTAGCGACTTTCTAAAATCCCCGGCCCGTGCTCCAAGGCGGACCCCCTCATCCGCCCAGATGCTGTTTTCCTCTCCATAGACGACCAGGGACGTGTTTTCTGTTCTTCGACGCCCCCCACATTTTTTTTCCTTTTTTCGGAGTGTTTCTTGAAGCTTGACCATTCCCCCCTCCCCCCAATCCGAGGTAATATGTTGTTGTTCACCTCCAGTTGGCCTTTTTGTCCTATTGCGACCTGCTGGACAATCCTTTCATTGGTTCCATGACAGGTTTCCCTCCAGTACTTTCTTGCCGCCCCAATCCACATCGGATGGTTTTTGCTCTTTCGCCTTTCTGTCCGGCAAAATTCCCGGAACCCAAGTCCCACGCCGCTCTCGCCCTTCGGAATCCGAAATTTACACCCGGCTGGTCGTGGAAAAAAATTCTGTCCCGCTGGACCCCTTTTTTGATCTCATTCCTTCCTTGCATAACGAGCCATTGCTTATCAGTATAAGTTTTCCCTTTCTGTCCGAGATCCTATCCCTTGCCTCCGATCTTCCCGTTTCAAGCTGATTAAAATTTGTGTCTTTATCGGCGGAACCAGGTGATTACGGCCCATGTTTTCATTGCGATGGGCCGCTGATCCCCCCGTGAACTCCACCAGAATCCGTGTTCTGGACGCCGCGGTTAAAATTCTACATCCAAACAATTGCCTGGTCCCCGTCCCTCGAATCTCCCTTCGAACGAGTTTTCTAGATTTTATACTTTTGACCACCAAATTCTCCGCTCCCTTGGCGCTGTCCAATGCGTGCCCCCGTGAATGAAATGGTGTTTCCGCTAATGTCTTGCTCGTTCTGGCTTCAGACATAAATTCTTCCTTTTCCATCCTCAATCACCGGGTGCTGGGGTACTACCGACTGGGCACAATCGGCTCTAGTATATCAACCGTCACGTTTCTTTCTCCCCCGGCACCCCCCTGGTTCGCAAAGAAGTGGCCATTGGAGCCGTCTATCACCGCATAAGGTAGAACCCGGTTTTTCGGCCATATCTGTGCGGTCCCCTTTTGTTGACGGTTCATTTTTCAAAGTATAGACTTAGGCCCCCCACCGATACGAAAATAATTGGCCAAAAGGGTTGGACTTTGCAGCAACATGGATTTCCCCTTGGGGTTTCATTTTCCCGGATCTCCACCCACAATCTTTGTACACGGATTGGCAGATGGGGGCCCGACCCATGATGGTCTCCGCCACGCCCTCCCCCTATTATTTCCAGTATAAAGTATCGGATTCCCCTGAAAACTCTTCTCCCGTGGCACTCAGAAACGCCGTTTGCCCAGTGGCGCCGTGTGCCGAAATAAGACCCAAAATATCTGGTTTAGTATCACAAAATTGCCTCCCCCTTTGTCTGCCCGTCTTGATATGTAGTCTTGTTTTTTTTGAATTCTCGGCGTGAAACGATTGTGGGTGGGTGGGCGGGGCGTGTGGGCCCTGCCAAATTGTCTAGTTTAACCGCTGCGCCGTAAATAGAAGAAGGATACTTTTCTTCCTCAAGCCCCGCCGCTCGGTGACCTGTCACACGCTGTCGGCATTTTGTCCCGCCTTTTTCTTTTGTTACCGAAAAAGTGAAGGAGGCACTTGAGCTCCGTCATGCACACCCCCCAATGTTTTTTTTCTGAACTGAACAGTGCGTTTCCCATGTTATCAGGGTTTTCAGCAAGCGAATACGAGTGGTCCCGGCGTTGCCTTTTCTCCTTCGTTTGTGGATGGTGGAGCGGTAGCCGAGTTTCCGTATGTGTAAGCTTTTTGCCCCCCCCACGACTACCAGACCATTCCCCATGGGTGAATATCGATGTTGGCACTATCTTCCGTAAGAAATTTTGCGCCAATCGAATGCTTTTTTGATGCCCCGGTAGGCCTTCCCCCTGGTTAATTTACATTTTGCCAACCCCCCCCCTATCCGGAACATTATTGTTCTGTATACTAAACTGCGCTTCAACAGCCCCCTGGTGCCTTGTGCGAATTGTCTGTAACGAATGGATGGCACTTTTCAATGTGGGCTCTTGGTATTTTCCTCCCGTGTCCTTTGAATACAAAGCGGATTCTTTCCTAATTTAGACTGTCTTAAGGCGTGCCGTACTACCTTCCCCCCCCCATGCAAGACAAGTTGACTGTTCTGTCGCTGCTTTCGCAGCACTCCACGTGCTTTGAGCCCAAGATGAAGGATTCAAGTGACGTTATTTTGCCACTTCCCCGCCTCACCACCTGACGAAATCATCGAAACTGACTTTGCGCTTTGGAAAATTATGGTTTTGACGCGACCATTCACCCTCAAGCTCTCCAGTCCGGCAAGGGACAGGTTGTACTTGATGTTTACTGATCGTTGCTCTTGAAAGACATATATTACCCAAACCCTTTTTCAACCGGCAAAGTTGGAT
>Ga0179593_1419895_pt1 | contig 12669 bp, 12 predicted proteins | sample CZODoug2_1_08_16_FD_185931 | JGI IMG/M metagenome (GOLD analysis project Ga0179593, IMG submission 185931) | Vadose zone soil fungal communities from Angelo Coast Range Reserve, California, USA - CZODoug2_1_08_16fungal (PacBio error correction) | ecosystem: Environmental > Terrestrial > Soil >... | reverse complement strand
GGACTTTTAGAAGAAGGAGATTCCACCCACTTGTCAGACCGCCTTTGCAGCCCTTTTTGCGCCCCCCCAAAAGTTTTTCTAGTCCCGCCCCCCCAACAGGGCTCTTCTCCTTCGCCTCCACCACGAGCAAGATGGGTCTTTTTGGCTTCGAATTCAGTGTCCAGCTGTGCACCCGACGGAATATTTGTATACATTCCCTTTTTTTTGGATCGGCATCCCAACGGCCAAAGAACCAAATCATCTTTTCCCTTCTTTAACGGCTTAAGACTAGTCTTCTACATATAGAGTATGGTTCTGGGCGCCCTGCTTTGGATGTTGGTCTAAGGCGTGGTCCTCTCACATAAGTAACCCCTTTTTCCCGATGTTAAAACTCGATAAGACGGAGAGGTGGTCCGTACAACAACCACACAATAGATCCTAATCTGAATAACTACGCTTTATGACGCATCCCGCCGATTTTGGACCTTAGTGGATTTCTCTTCCATGTGTGTCTTTAACATCGTGACGTCGAACCCCTTTCCATCACTATACTAATTCAACTACACTTGCCCAGGATGTCACAAGGATTTAGTTTTTGACGTCTATTTCGACATCGTATTGCTAATAATCCCGGTTTTTTAGGGGTTAGTGTTACGCTGTAGATTGTTCCCTCGCAGTCACACCTCGGTAACTTCCCCTCACATGGTCCCCACCCGTGCTTATAACAGAAGTGTCTGCTTTTACATACCATTAGACCCCGCCAATATAGTGCCTCGGTGAGATTTTTTTTTTGGCCAGGGATCCCCCGCTCTCCCCCCTTTGGCACCGTGGCTTTTTGTTGAAGTTTTGCGGCGGCGATACACCTGTGACAACCTTGGGCGGGTTTTTCCCCTGTCCCTGGACTCTTTGTTCTCCTTATGGAGTTGATACTATTCCCCACTCCCCGTTAGGACTTCTTGTCCGCCCGGCGAGACTCCGTCATCCGTATCACCTCCGCACTGACCCCTTTTTTAGCGATACCCGGTCGCTTCTTCTCCACACGACTGTTGACTTTTATTTTTCCGGTGGGTGCTTTTCCCTTCAATTTGCGCGGATAGTAGACCGTTGACACCCTTTCCCCGGTCTTTAGGCGTTTACGGTTCCCGAAATGGTCTTTCTTTGCGTCGTCTTTTTTTTCATTTCTTAAGCCCTTGTTGAGTGTACGTCCCAACTTTTTTCCCTTCTTGGATGTGAAAGAGATGTGCTAGTTTCCATGTCCATATGCGCGGGTAACGCCGGGCCCCCCCCTCCACTTTGAGCGGTGATCTTTTGACCAGATGAGTTCCCCCATGAGATGATATCATTTTTACTGGCCTGATTAATTGATCTGGTCAACCTGCTTCCATTCGTGATAACTGTACGTTTCCCCCCCAGCTATTTTTTAAGAGCACTGAATGTTTCTGGGATGTGGCGATGTATCGAAAGAGAGGCTCACGACCTGGACCCCCCGATGGCATTTGTATACCCCTTTGGTGACCGTTCACCCCCCCCCGTTAGACCTTTTTCGAGATAGTTTGAATCTTATTGACCTTTTGTTTAAGATAATGGCCTACCCTTTGTTCAAATCTCCGTCTCCCTTTTATCTTTCCTAAGTTGAAAAGACAATAGTGAGTCGCCTCCCAAGTTAGACCCCACCACCCGCTTTATCCCGACAAATCTACTCCAAACCTTCCATCACCTTTCCTAGCGAATATAACGTTGAGACCACAAAAGAGGGGTCCCCAGTCCTTTCGTAAGATTCTCTCAACCCTTCACACCTTTTCTTAAAGACACGTCCCCCTTCACCTTCCGCGGGTTTCGGGCATGGAAACTGGTTTCCCCCGCCCCCGCGCACAACTCGCCTCCCCCGACGGTTACCTTTTCTTTGGTTCGAGTTTCCCTTACGATCCAGGCGAGAGGCAACGCGGTTCTGCCTCTTGTTGCCACGCCTCTTCTTTTTTTTTGTCCGCTTTTTCCCAAATCTCGAGGCCCCCCTTTCCATCCAAGGGCCAGTTGTTACTGATTTTCCTTTTTTTTTTCAGGGCCCCTGTTTTCGTGCTTTCCCCCTCGAGACGCGGAATGTCGTTTTGCAACGGGAATTTTCTGTTGTCGCCCTGCACTTTCTTGTATGGGACGTTGCGGCGTTCCTGGCGCTCTCTTTTTTTCTTTCTCCCCCGGCCCTTTTTCGAGAGATTTTTTTGACACAAACCGCCCCAAGTGATCTTTCCCTCGGCCTCGGGGCCTTATACGTTGGATCCGGTTGTTTTTCAACGGGCCCTTTTTTTTGTTCTTTTGTGTTTAGATCGTCCTATCTTTCTCTTTGCCTCCTCCCCTTTGTTGGTTTGTTTTCTTCTAGTCTGGACCCAACCAGTTCCGTGTGTCCCCCCCCCTTGCGCGGCCCTTCCTTTGTGACCACGTTCGTTGACTTTTTGGGCTTTTTCCCTTTGGCTTGTTTGAAGGCGGTGGTTTTGTCTGATCTCGAGCCCGTTGGCCTTGGCGATCTCGATTGTTAACGTACACTTTCCCCATACCGTTTGCCGTGAATTCCTAGACAAGGGGTACCTTGCGCTTCCCTGTTCTTTTTTTCGATCGGAACAGCCTTTTCCCCCTTTTCGGGTTCAACGGGGTTGGCCTCTGTCGGATCCTTTTGGGTTTTTTTTTTTTGTTTGGTTGGCAGAGCCTTTGAGCTGTCGGTTTTTGAGGACAGCTGTGCACACCCCGACTCTCGCCCGCTCGCTTTCTCGTGAATTTTTTTTCACCCCACTAGTAGGCAATTCTTTTGGTTCCCTTTTCCCCCCCTGGGACCCAGTCAGGCCATTCCCCCCACCGCTGGAGTTATTGTCCTTCTTGAAAGGGCCCCCACGGCTTTGAAAGACCCCCTTCCCCCCCGCGGCCGGTGTCTTCCCCCCGCCAGGTACACGTGTTTTTTTTTTTTTTACTATTTCTTTTAGTCGGCGTTCAGGCTCGGTCCTGAGCTCGAATCTTCTCTTTTCTTCTGTGCCCTTTTTCTTCTCGCTGCGCAGCCCCCCAAAGGTCCCCTTTGGTCATTCTTTTCGGATAATCGTCTTTCTCCCTACGATAAAGGACCAGACTGGGCCCTTCCTCTTTCTTTTGGTGCTCTCGTCACCACGATGCTCCGTTCTGGTTTTCTTTTTTGTGCCCCAGCAATCCCTTCCCCCCCAGGCATCGTGCAACCGCCTTTTCCTCTTTTCGACGGGATTTGTTTGGCACGGTGCCCCCCCTTTTTCCAACTGTTTTCCTTTTCCCTTGAAGGTCTCCACGACGGCGAATGTCCTCGTGGAACCTCGACCTTTTTCCGGTTCCCTTGATCATCCCTTTGACACCCCGTCGCCTCAAAGGGCGTCGGACTATTACCACTGCTTGTCGCTCGAAACTCGCCTTGACCAATTCAATTCCCACTTTTTTTCCCTTACCCATGCGCTGTGCGCCAACGACATTCCTTTTTCGCGAGGCGTTGATTTGGGTCACTCCCCATCCGTCGCGTCGCCTTTATCGGCTTGTTGACCACAGTTTTTTTTTTTCGGGTTGCTTTTCGGCTGGCTTGGTCCGGACTCCTCCCAGATTCCTTCCTACCCCGGACGAGGTTTTTTTTTTGTTTCGTCTTTTTTGCCCCTCCCCCTTCTCTTTTACCGTAGATTGCTCCTTTCCACGACGCCGCCTAAGCGCATTCCTCTCCCCCTTTTTTACCCCTCTTTCGTCTGAGTCACCCCCCCCCCTTTTTTTCTTTTCGTTTTTTCCTTGCGACGTGGTTTTCCGCAGTCGGCGATTTCCACCCTTTTCGATTTCCTGATTCCCCGATTCCCGTCGCCCCATCCCTGCCCGCCCGCGGGGTCATTTTTTTCGCTCCGTTCGAGAACTAGACTCGCCGAAAATGTTTGCCCTCTGTTTTTCCCTTTGTTGATTCGAAGATAAGGGCATTTCTTGAGGAGACACAGTGTTGGAGCTCCGCATTCTGAGGTCGGGGTAACCTCAAAGTTTTTTTTTTGAACCTTCTTTTTCCTTTACTACCCCCCCCCCCCCTGTTGTGCATTGTTGTTGATTTTTTGACTGTAGATTCCACCCAACTGAGGTCTCCTTTTTGGGTTTCCCCCATGGGCACCCGAGCCACCTTTTTTTTTTTTTCCGTTTCCCTCACTACGGGTTTATTTCGCCCACTTTCCTCGACCACGGCCGCCCCACAGAATTATTTCTCATTTATATTTTCGTCGTCCCAAGAGTATCAGTTTTTTCTTTCCTTGGTATTGCTCGGTTTTTTTGGGGATTGCCATTTCATTTAATCATTTTTTTTGTTTGTGGCAAAAATCAACTCGAGTCCCCTTTTCTTGACCTTTCTCCCCCCCCAGTTTAGGTTTTTTCCCCCCGACGCGGTGTTTTTAGTAGCGCGTTTCGATAGAGTGCCTTCCCATCAGTGCCCGTTATTCGCCGTGATTTCCCCCAAAGGTCTTCCCTAATCCAATGGATTCGATCTCGTCCGTCTCACCCTCCTTTTTCTCGGTTCCCGTCTTGTCGCTTTTTCACCTTGCCCTGCCCCAGTTTCTCCAATTCGCGCTCGCCTCCCTCTGTTTTCATTTTTTTTTTTTTTTAGCCTCGTACTTCGAGTTTTTCGATTTCTTTTTGACCAACCACCTTTTTTTCTAAGCCCGATGTAAAGGAAGGTTTTAGAGTTTTTTTCAGTTTAGTCCCTGACCCCACCCTTGTCTGGACGGAACACCCTTTTTTCCCCCCAGGTTAGATTCTTTTTTTCCTTCCCCGTTCCTTCTCATCGACGTTGCTGACGAACCCTTTTGTCAGCTCAGTTTTGACGATTTTTTTTTTCCGGATATTTTTTTCTTGTGTGTCCCTTTTGTCCCCTTTGCGAGTTTCAACCGGCTTGAGTGCCCTCCTGGCTTCTTTTCTCTTGTGGTCTATCCCGTGGGCCCACTTTTCCCCCCTTCTCGACCCCCCACAGATTCCCCTTTTTTGAAAGGCTGGCTCTTTCTCTTGCTGGCCGTGACCGGGAGCCACTCTCCCCCCGTCTCTTCCCCCCCTGATTTTTTTTGTGCCATGCCGCCCCCCATTGAATCATTAACCCCTTTCTTATGGAATTGTTTCGGTTCATCTCTTTCTTCCGGACGCCCAGGCCCCCATTTTATCCAAAAGTCTGCTCCGGATCCAAACGGCCGTGCCATTCCGCGTCTCTTCTGTTCTCTCTCAGTCGACTAGTGTTTTCCCGCCCCTAACGATCGTCGTTTTTTCTTCCTACATGCCCCAGGGTGTTTTGTGCGTCAGCTCCGTCTGTTGGACGCCAATTATCAACGCCCCCCCCCACAATCGGTTGGATTCACTCACAATTTCCAGAAAACCTTGAGGGGGCTGGTGTCCCCTTTTTTTTCTCCCCGGCAAGACCCCGTAGTTTTGTACCCATATTGAGGACCATTTCCCAGGTTTGGGGAGCATCCCCTTACAGTCTTTGTGGGTCTCCCCTCTTCTCTTCTTTTTTTTTTTCACACCGGACCTCTCGTCCGAGCTTCCCCTTCTCTTCCGGCCCCCCTGATCCAAAGCCGGTGCAGTCCTCCCTTCAGGAACTGGCTTAACGTATCGAGATTTCACGCGTCGGTTCTTCACCGGTGTCTTGGTGAGCCCCCCTTTTCAGTTTTTTCGTGCTTCTGTTCGTCTTTTCTTTACCGGGGTCCGGTGTCTCGTTCCCGATGATTTTTTTTTCTTTTAAATACGGCCTATCCGCTTCCGTCCAACCCTTCCCTCCCTGTTCGTGGGTTCGCCGGGGTCCCCCACGGGCATTGTACTGTTTTTTTTTCTCGTCTTTTTTTCGCTCTAAGATGATGAATTTCCCTCCTCGTTTTGTTGTGTGGACAGACCCGCAAATCCGCCCACCCAGGCCGGGGCCCCTTTGACCCGTCCCTCTTACTGGACCCCCTTCGTTGTTTTTTGGGGTCGTTTTTTGATTCTCTGCTTTTGTTCCTTTGATACTGATATTAGAGGGTTCCCCTGGTGAAGTGTCGGATCGCGCATCCTGGCCTCCCCTTTTTTCCCCCTTTCCGCGTGAATTTTTTCCTCCCCTCTATTTTTTTCCCCCGCGTCACTGATCTTGATTATCCCTTGCATGACCTGGCGTCGCACAAGATGGTAGGCTCTCCTCTTTGATCTCGTTACTCTCGTCCTTTGCCCCAATTTAACACCTCTGGTCGAACGTTTTTCTTAATTTCTTTAGTGGCGCCCTCTGTACCGGCGGGTTTGTTTTCTTCCTTCGGTTTTTTCCCCCTGTAGTTCAGAAAGTAACGGTTGTTTTTGGCCCCCGTTCCCCCCCTTTGGCCGGGATCTTTTCATCGGAAAGTTGAGATGCACAAGCAACTTTTTACACAGTATGCCCTCCTCTTTTATCGGCTCCAGTTTTTTTTTTTTTATTTCTTTTTTTTTCCCCCCTGAGCCCTGCCTTCCCCGAAGGGAATTTGGCACGTTCTTTTTTCTACCAGCTGTTTTTCCATCCCCGTAGGCTCCTCTGCCAGATCTTCGTTTTTCCCCCCCCTTTTTCCCCAGTTACTCTCTTTCAGCTTTTTGATTCGTCCTTCGCCGCCTTTTTCCCTTTCAGCGGGTTCCCTCCCCGGGCGGCCACCAAGAAATCCACTAGTCACTTCACGCCCTTTCCTTCCCCTGTGTTTTCGATCTGGTTTTCCGTGGCGGTGCACGGTTTATCCACTTGCCCCCGCCGAGGTTGGTTTTTCTCCCCCTCCGGCGATTTTTTACTCCCTCATTCGGGCGGGACCAACGACGATCCTGGACGGTGTGACTTCATCCTCACCGTGATCTGCCCCGCAGTCAAGGAATGGGTGTCTTTTATACTCACTTCTCATGTCTTGATTTTTATTCGAAGCGGCACTTTTTTTTTTTTCCCCCACGCAGGTGGCGTAGCCCCGCTTGCTCCCACCTCCGGTCCTTCTTTTTTTTTTTGCCTTGGTTAGTTTTTTAATCCCCCTTTCAAACTCCCCCGACCTTCTCTCCGAAGGGCCTCCCTTTTTTTGAAACAGCGCCTAATTTACTCAGTCGAGCTTGGTCGATTTCCTCGAGGTCCGTCAACCCCCCACAAGTCTAGAGGAACATTCGGTCGCGGCGACTCGTCGCCCGGATCCAGGTTTACTGTACGTGTAGCTGTGTGCAGGCCGGGCCCCCCTCACGGCCCGACCCCCTTCCCCAGATTACTTTGACCCCGCTTTCTGGTCTGCGTTAACCTCGGGGAGTGATTTTCCCCCCTTTCTAGCCTGAAGTCTGAGAGGCCACCCCCAAGTAGCGGCTTTCGGGGTGTTTTTTTTTCTAACGCACCTCCCCTGAATCGCCCCGTTTAGAGATTTTTTAGCGACATCGCGTCAGGATAATGGCGTTGCGAGGGTTTTCTTGATTCGCTTCAAGGGGGTCTGGTTTTTTTTTTTTGTGAACCACACTGGTTTGCAGTCCGTGACCCTGTTTTTGTTTCCTTTTTTTTTTGTTTCTATGTGATTTCAATCCCTAAGTGGGTGTTTTTTTTGATGATGGATTTTCAACCCTTGCTCAGATTCCATCCCGTTGCAAGTAGTTTATTACGGTTTCTCCTACAAGCTTTCTTAGGCGATAGCGAAACCTGCCGTTGCCCTTTCCTTCTAGGCCCTCTTGTGTTTGTTTTTTTTGGGGGCTAGTTTTTTTGCGGAATAATCCCGTGAGTAATGGCTTGGGCTCGGTGTGCCCTTTCGCCCTTTCCCTCGGGTGGTGGGCCAACTTAGCCTTTTTTGGGTGGTTGTTTCTTAAATTACGCTTTTTTTTAGCTTGAACAATCCCTCCCACGCGGGGTGTTTTTGTTGTGTTTCGAGCGTGTGGCTATGTTGGTGCTCGTCGGCGGGTTACCGTTTTACCGTCGATCCCACCCCTTTACCTCATCCTTTTTACTTTTTTGCGATAGACTGTTCTTCCTCGTGGGACCCTAGCTCTTGTCTATAGGAGCCACCACAGTCTCCAACGTCCCCCCACTGGACCGCTGGCTTTTTCTTGGTTTGCTTTTTAACTCGGTCCCCAAGATCGTTCATCATCCGTGGGTCGCTTTTCCCTTTTTTCCCAACGGCTCCCCCCTACCGCGCCACGGGAGGAGTTTCTTGTCCCCGGGCGAGCGGTAAATGTCCCACCTTCAATTTTTTTCTCTTTCTCTTCTTTTTCACCTCCTAGTTTTTTGGTACCATGGTCCGATGTTTTCTAAGGACATTTGCCAGATACCGGTGTTCCCCTCGCTTTCGGATCGAGTTTTTTTTGTTTTGCACACGCCTCAGTGGTTGGCTTTTTAGGAAACCTAGGCAGCCATTTGCTTCCCGACAAGAGGGACTTTTCGGCTACCGTTTCGTGCCCCTTCCCCCCCCGCATATTTTCGCACCACTGTCGGGAGTGTGAATGCCCCTCCCTTTGGATTTTTCTGGGTGGTTTTCCCCCCGCCCCAGCTTAACTCTTCTCTATGGACGAGATGTCTTCCCCCCCCTCCTTGAAGTCTCCTTTCTTGTCTGGCCTGTTGATTTGAGTTTTTTCCGGCATTTTATTGCTAGACTCCGCCAGTTTCACCCCCCTTTTCTCCCCAAGTTTTCCCCCCGACTTTTGAGTGCGTTTTCCAATCCTTTTTTTTCCGAGGGGAGATCGTTGTTGTTGACTTTTTCTGCTTTATTGTGGAACGGCCTCTTTTCGAGGAATCTTTCCGTCGTACACCCGGGTGGCCGTGTTTTATGGCGCCGCCGTTGGCTTGTCCCCCCCATTTTTTTTTTTTGCTTACCGGGCCACGCCCAAAACACGTTCGGTCTGTTCCTTTTCCTGGGCCCGACAGTCTCACCCTATTTATCCGGGTCCCATCCGTGGCCGGGCTACCCACTACCGGGAAGTTTTGGATTTTCGCTTTCTGTGCCATGCTCGTTTTCAGGCCTTTTTATCTTCTTAGCAGACCCTTTCCCCCAAGGCGTTTGGCGCTTCCATTTTTTTCCAACCCCTTCCTCATGCTCAGAGACTCCTTTGGTTTTTCTTCACGGAGGGTGCTTTCCTCCCTGCCCCCTCCCGCGTTTCCGTGACTTTTTTTTAGGTATGGGGCGCACTCTTCGACCCACGTGGCCCCAGGGCTTCTATGTCTGATACACCCACTTTCAAAAGACTCTATCCCCTGCGGCCCTTGTGTTCGCCGTTTAAAGGTGATTTTCGCAAAGAGTTTTTTCAACGGCTCCGGGTGGCGGCCAATCGTTTCTCTCTCTTTACTCCTTCTCCCCTTTTTTTTTTTGGTTTGGTTTTGAGAGGGTCCTATCCCCCGAGTCTTCAATGTGAATTTGTTTTTTTTACTGCGATTCAACCGGGAACTTTTTGACCGTGCGTTGACCGCCAGCGTGTCTCGTTGGTGATTTTCCTTTTTTCTCGCCCGCGTTCCATTCCTTTCTGGTATTTTACAGGGACCAGGAGAAAGTCCCTTTCCCTGAAAATTTGGCCTTCGGCCGCTAAGCGGTGATCCCCTCTGGCCTTCGGCGTCTATATGACCCATCCATTGGCATTTTTAAAAGTTGTTTTTTCGTTTCGCACCCCCCCCCTTGCTGGATAGGATCGAATTTTCTATGGTTTTGCGGCTTTTCCTGCTTCGTGGTTCAAACCAGGCTTTTTTTTTCCCCTTGACCCTCTCGCTGCTCTTCGGTGAGGCCAACTAGGTCCCTTGCTGCATCGATTTTTCGCAGTACTTTTCCCCCCTTACCCCTCCATCCAGGTGTGAGGTTTGGACACTTTATTGGACAGCAATTCTGTCTTCCGCCCATCTGTGTCAAGGTTTTCCTCCTTTTTCCCGGCCAGACCCCCCTTTGTGTTTCAAAGAATCTCTAGGGAGGGTTTAGTTTCATTTTTTACCCGGAGCCTCTATCTTTAATAGCTAGGAAATGTTGAGTTCTCTATCGATCCCTGTGTGTATACACTTTTTTTTTCACTTTTGTCTTGACTCCCTTTGAGAGCAAAGGTCGGGGGGCCGTGGCTACTTGCAGTTTCGCCTCCCCTTCCTTTTGGGTGTGGACATAGCATCCCTGCCAGTTAGAGGTGCCCCTTGCTCCCAATCCCTAGAACAGGCCGTTCACCGCAAAGACGTTTTCGATCTGGCTGATTTCCTGCAGCGTGTCCCCCCCGAGAACCTGCACGGGGAGTTTTTCCCACTCTTTCCGATGCCCCTTTGCTGGGCGACCCACCTTCGATCCATTTGGTTTTCTTTTTTTCAGGTCGCAACGGTATCTTTTAACGGTCGCTTCATTTTTTGCGCTTTGATATCCTCCTTCTTTTGATTTTTTTAAATCATGCCCCTGGCGGCCCAATGAAAAAGGTGGTAACCTTCCTGGGTCCTCATGCCCAACTTGGACGTTACCGTTGCGAGAGGTTCGTATCTAGTGGACTAACCCTTAAGTCTATTAGCCCTTTTTAAACACCCCCCCCCCCCCCCCCCCCACCCCCCCCCACACACCCACCACCCCCCCCCCCCCCCCCCCCCCCCCCCACCCCCCCCCCACCCCCCCCCCCCCCCCCCCCCCCCCCCCCCCCCCCCCCCGCTAGCGTTTCTCCGGAAATTGATAAGTCTTTGGTAGCTGCGAGAGAAAAGCTCTCGGTCCCCTCTGAACTTTCCTGGATCTCTTACGAGTATCCCGGACTTCACCCCCCATGGATGGTTTTTTTTTCCCCGTAGGCAAGAGGTAACCGAGAACCGCCTTGCAGTAGATCAGAATTTCTTTACCCCTAGTTTTTCTTATGCGAAAGCGAGTGCTTTGTACGAGGTCTCCTCCTCTCGGATTTTTGTTCCCCCCCGCAGGAATGAGCTCTCCTGAGCCCCCTTCCCCCCTGAGGCGTCCCCCCGCGTTGGCGCTTTTTTTCATCGAAGACCGCCGTATTAATAGTTTTTCCTTTTTCTGTCCCTATCGCTACTTTTAACTGGGGTTAGAAGGAGGACCTCTGACGAGGCACCCTTCCGAGGGAGGGGGGCTGGATTTTTTCAGTTTTTGTGGCTCTCTCTTTCACTTTTTTCCCTTTGTGTTGGACAGCAGTTTGACCAAAAAGTTGTTCCTGCTTCTCTTCCACCCTGTCATGTAGTATACCTTCCCGGGAACCTTCTTTTTTGTTCTGGACCCTTGTCGACACCTCACGTGACATGTAGGATCGTCTTATCTATTTTTTTTTTCGCTCAAACGGCGAATTTTCGGCTTGTCCTGGTGGTTTGGGGAAACTGTGTTTTCGTTTTGAAGATTTTTCATGTCCGAGTTGTTGTTCACTCTTCTCGGGCGGTCGCCGTTTACCCCTCCCCGGTCTAGTTGAAGCAGACTCATTTGTCGAGAGTCTTTTTTTTTTTTGCCTTTTCGTGCTTTTTCAGTATTTGTATCTTGCCAGCTTAAAGTCTTTAGTGCTTACTGGACTACGTAGCCGTGTCTTACTTTTAATCACGGGAGTTTTTCTTTGTCGTATCGCTGTTTGGGACAAATCCCTCCCCAAATATACAAGATCTTCTCTTACTTGTTTTTCTTTTCCCAACGGGCCGGTCTGCCCCCGGGTTCGGTCTTCTTCTTTCGTGTTCTTCCACTATCCGGAACGGACGGGTCCCTGACCCAGAGAGTTGACCCTCCATGGCCACCCTCCTTTAAAACCTTTTTAGTTCTCTTCGATTTCCCCCCCTGATCACTCGGATTGCCTATCACCTTCTCGCCTTCAACTTCCCCTTCCGGTGCTGCTTGAATAACATTTTTCGTAAGGGAATCGTCCCCCTAGGCGGGCCGTCCCTCCTGGCGGTCTCCTTTGCCCCCAACTCTGTCGGTTTTGACTTCTTCCGCACTTTTATGCGTGAACTTCGCGGCGTCAATTGTTGGCTCTCTTTATTTGTGGGCTGAACCTTTCTCCTCATTCTAATTTCGCCCCTTTCGATTGATGGCGTACACCCCGCGTAGATGAAGGTGTCGGCGGTATTGATTTTTTCCGAATTGAACGGCTTCGATCTTTTTTTTTCCAATTTCCCCTTGACTGGGGATTTCCCAATTGCCACGAATAGAAGAAACGACTTTTCACCTTCCGCTTCGGAGTTTTTTCTCCCTCTGCTCAGGTTTCGACGTGAATTTTGCAAACACTTCGCCGACGCGATCGTTGGCTACTGTCCAAACTTTTTGTGTCCCGTTGCCTAGCCTCCGTGAATTTTTCATCTCCTTCCCTATGTGGTGGCTTCAACGCTACCTCAAACTCGCGGGGATGGACCCCTTATCTCCCCCGTAGACCCGATGTTCTCCCTTGGAAGCCGTGGGCGCGAAACCCTCACGATCCCCAGCCTCGTCTGTTTAGTTGAGGAGAGTTGGGCCTTTTTTTTCCCTTCTTTATGTGACGCCGGAATATTTCTTTAGAGGAGAAACTGGACTTCCAGCCGGCTCTTTTTCTGCTTCTCCCCCTTTTTTAGTCACTTGGGTCCCGAGAGAGACTGTCTTCCTCGGTCCCCTTGGTGTTCACGGTAATGTGACCCGGGTCCCTTGGTAGCGTTCCGCACAGTGGCCAGAAGATGCATTCCCACCACGCTCCCCCGTTCCCACGCGTGTCGAGTGCCGTCCAACCGGGGGCGTTTTCCCTGTTGTTTTCCGACCAGCGTCAAATCCTTGGAATGGGTTGGGTACGGTTCAG
>Ga0179593_1345015_pt1 | contig 12669 bp, 15 predicted proteins | sample CZODoug2_1_08_16_FD_185931 | JGI IMG/M metagenome (GOLD analysis project Ga0179593, IMG submission 185931) | Vadose zone soil fungal communities from Angelo Coast Range Reserve, California, USA - CZODoug2_1_08_16fungal (PacBio error correction) | ecosystem: Environmental > Terrestrial > Soil >... | reverse complement strand
TGTCCTGTGACCTTAAAAACCTTGAAGAATACCCCCCTTCTAGCTCGTTCTGTTTCGTGGGAGAAAAGATGTGCCACCAAAAGACACGTTTGCTCTCCGAATCTTTCTTCCTCCCCTCGACTTTCCCCTCTTCCCCGTTCCTCTATGTGTCAATCTTTTATTGGATACGATTGACCCGATTGTCCGAACGATTTCGAATCCCCCATTAATATCGCGCCCTCCGCTCATCGTCCTTATGGTTGCCTGCGCCCATCCGTAGAAAGAGCGGTTCTCTTATAGCGAAGGAGACCTATGTTACACCAATACCCTGTGTTTCCTGGCCCTTTGGCTGTTCACGCCGGCGGATCCCTTCTCAATTGCGGAGACCTGCCACCCTTCGCAACTCCTGCGTTTATGAAGTCTCCCCCTTAACCTGGCAAGTTGTATTTTTCCCTTCGCCTCGATGCTTAACCCCGCAACTGCGTTCCCTGCTTCTTCCTCGCTTTGCTGAGTTTTTTTTGCCTCTTTTTTTTCCCTTTTCTCGTTCGTGGCCGCGCGACGAAGACACTCCCCGCCATGAGAGGTGAGTCGTTCCTTCCCCCCAACTTTTTTTTAGAGATCCCCCTCGGTAGTTTTACTTATTCACCTTCCCAATCCCCCTCCCAAATCCTGCAAATTTACTTTTTTTTTTACATCATCAGGGCGATCTTTTTTCTTTCCCTTTCTTCTGACCTCCTCCCCGTTTGATGGGCGCCTTTCCCTCTCTTTTTCCTTCGCCAGCTTTTCTCCATTCCGCAGTACTTGTCGAAAGACGATCGATATCCCCTCAATCGGAAGGTTTGAGCTTGCGGACCGACTTGATGAAATTGTTTCCCCTTCTGATCGCGGTCTTGGAGTTTTCCTTATTCATCTTGCTCCTGCCCCCATGCAAAAGACTGGACCGTGGTGAACAACGCCCTACACTCTTTGCGCACTCTCGATCTTGTTTTGCAGAGAATATGTGACGAGGCGCTGTGGATGGGTTCTTCGTTGGCTTTAATTTTTGCTTTTCCTCTATTCACGAAGGTACATTTGTTGATGGAGGCATGAAATTATCCTCCGATAAGTAACTCTTTGCAAATGACGAAAGACACCCCCCCCCCCCCACACCCACACCCCCCCCCCCCCCCCCCCCCCCACCCCACCCCCCCCCACCACCCCCCCCCCCCCCCCCCCCCCCCCCCCCCCCCCCCCCCCCCCCCCCCCCAAACACACCACACACACCCCAACAACCCCCCCCAAGGACCCCCCTACTTGATACACCAAACCCCTTTTTACCGCCCCATGCGTTCCCCCTCCTCCCCGGTCCGAGCAACGATGAAATGAGACCCAAGCGTTTAATCCTTTGCGACTGACCCACAAAACTCATCCCGCCCTCAATCCTCAGGGAGTTGGGTTTGGAGAATCTTGTGTCAGATCGATTTGCACCGCTTTTCACCCCCCCTAACCTAATGAGTTTTATCCACGAAGTTCTGAACCCTTTTTTCCAGTTCGTAAATGTGAATACGCTTCTTTACCCCTTTTTTGTTTGTCCAGATTTAATTTCTTCTCCGCTTTCTCTACTCTTTCCTAGCTTTCGTTTAGGAATTTCTTTTTATAACTCTCGAGATGTCCCAGCTTGACCCTTACTACCAAGCTAATGCTGCCTTTTGTACCCGGCACCACTTTGTAAGCTTTTTCTAATTCTCCCCCAGTCTTGTGATTCGGTCGTTTCTATCCACTTATGGAAGATCCCCTCTGCTTTTAACCCCTTTGTGTTGCCCCCTCCCTCCCCCCACCGTCTTTTCACTAACCCCGTCCCCCGGATTGAAGCTGGTTGTAGGAGCCGAAGTTCGCTTTGCCCGATTGTCCGGAACGTTCCCCCCCTTCCCTCCCCATTTCAGACTGCGCTTACGGGGTCCACTGATTTCCTTCCTTTCGGGTAGGATGGTGGAGAGTTGTTTCCAGTGGGGTAGAACGTTGAACCGGACCAACTTTTCTGCAAGAACGCCCGCCGTTTGTTTCGAGCCAGTATTACTTCCAGATGATTCCCCTTATACGAGGTTAACCCTTGAGACCCCTGACCCTTCCAAAACACCGACCCCTGCGTCCTTCCTAAACTATCAACTCACCCCTGATATTAACAATGATGGCTGCCAATTCCCCACCCCCGAAAAATCCCTCATTCCCTCCTTCGCGTTTTCAATCGCGGTTACGGGCTGTCAAGCTCCAAAACTCTCCTACCCCTTAATGCAGACCGGTCTCCCCTTTGTACCAGCTCCCTTTTTTGCTTCGTCCCCCCTCAAGCGAGGTCAACACAGACACCTCTGTCCCCCCTATGTTTTATCCGCAACGCCTTCGGCTTCTTTTTTTGGGTTAGCACGGTCCCTTTGATTGGCGAAGCCCCCGCATAGTTCCTTTATTCCGGTTGACCCCTGCGCTGACATTCGGTTAATTTGATAAAGAAAAACTCGATTTCCCACCCCATGCCTTGCGCAGATCTTTGCGCCCTCATGTTCTCGCCCATGTCCATGAGAAGCATTCACACCATTCCCCCCAATAGCCAGGCCGTTAATTTTTTTGTCCTCCCCTTTTTTTTTTGTCCTTGGCCTCAGAGTGTCGTTACCCCTCTTTTTGTTCGAGACAAACCATGGATTTTAGTGACATGCATGCCTAATCGCTTAGCCGTCTTTTCTCTCGTCCAGGACACCTGGATCGGAGATTTTATGATCCATGCGCAAGTTGCCTCCCAGAACGGAGTCTGGTAACGCCACCAAACGATCATGATTTTTTTTGCCGTCATCTTAATGTGGAGCTTTGAGGGTGTCTAGACTCGAGTCCCCCCCTCTCCGCTCTTTTCTTCTATCTTCCCCCCCCTCTTCACTCTCCCCTCCCCTTCCTTCCCTCTGCTTCTTTTGACCCTTATCCTCTCCTCACTTATTTCGCCTTCCCACACTCAGTCTTAATCTTGCGTTCCCTTTTCCATCCATTTCCGTTCCCCCCATGATGGCCCAAAGGTCAATTGACTCGCGAAAGATAGAATATTCAGTGTAAACGCCGACAAGCCTAATGCTTCTTTGAGACAGACGCGCTAGTCTTATTAATAAAAGAAGGCCTTCAGGACAAATAAACATTTTGGAGAGAAACCCTGTCTTTGGCAAAATTTACCTCCCCGTCTTGAGTTTTTCCCCACGCCCAAAACCGGTGCCCTTCCACCCCCACCCCCATTACGTCCCTTTTTCTTGTTGGTCATTGTCCTTTCTCGATCGAATTGAACTTAGAAGAGACCATTTTGCATATGTCCTTGCGCACGCGTTTTGAGGACCCATTGAGCGCGAAAAAGGACGCCCACTTTCAGCGCAAGTCTCACCCTTTGCCTGGGATGAATTAGAGGGCAAGCTGTACCTCCCACCCCTTCCGCCTGCTCACCAACCCCTCTACAGACATTGCTTTGGTGATAAACCATATTCTAGGTACAGATGTGGTATTGGTGAGAGCACCCACTGAGGGCGTCAGCCCAGATCTCTGATTCCCCTCGGCAAGGAATTTTTTTTATCCTGATGTCTGTGTCAGTTCTTTTTCTTGTATGCGCGTGTCATCCCTTTTCCCCCCGCCTTGCCCCGCCCGCTCTGCTTTCTTCTTCTGTGGGACCCACCCCACCCTTTTTCCTGACCATAATTTACAATAACCCATTTAGGTTCCTTCCTAGTGCGACTGCTTCTTGTCCGAGTAAGAAATCAAGAAGTTGGACCCCATCCCCCCAAGATGCTCCTCCTTCGACATTCCTGACCCTTCCGCCCTGGGCATCGAGTAGATTTAGAATAATTTTTCGAGGTACACACGATCCTCCTCACAAGACTAAAATGCCGTTCCTTTCACCCCCCTTCATGCCGCCCCCGTACGGAATTTTTTTTTTTACCTCCGGAGAGCGTCACTTAAGAGACCAATCATGAACGTGCGAATTTCCCTGAGGACTCCCCCCAAACACCCCTGACCTTTCAAGCCCATTCAAACGCGGGTCGGTACGGAAATGTCATTTTGCCTTTTGCCCCGGCTGGCAAATCCCCCCCCGGTTCCCCCCATGCATCGAAAGCGGCCCCTTCTTCCCCCCCCGGCACACTTCCCGCGACCTCCTGGCGTCAAGAAACAAGACCTTCCCCAAAGTGGTGGCAAAACTCCTTCATATTTTCTCTTGTCGTTTAAGGTCACTATGTTTGGACCATCATACGCTCGGCCTTATCCGTCCCTATCATGCCCCATACGACGCATCCGGCTCCTCGGAACACTGATAATCGCCTAAAGAATTTCAATCTGATTACTCAAGTTTTAGTGCCGCGGAATAGTTCCCCCCATTCTCGCTGCTTATCAAGTTTTCTTTGTCCCTGATTCTTTCTTTGTTTTTTCACTGTTCTGAAAACCCTCGATTTTACCATTTCACATTTTGTCCTCCCCAATACCCTTCAGGCGGTTATGTTATGATGTTTTGTCCATGCCTTCTCCCCCTCCCCCCCTTCATTTCTTGTCTCTTCTCGCCTTCCGTTCACCGATTAGTTTACGTCATTTCCTTTTATCAAATGGTTTTTTTTCTGACTTGACTTGGCCTGGAGCGTTTGTCTCCCAATTCCTAGGACGGTTGAGTCGCGGAAGGTCCCTATTCTGCACCACGTTCACTGGCCCCGTGAAATCGCACCCACGCGAAAACCCTAAGAAACTCCCCTGACCTGTTCGTAAAGCGCCTTCCGCTTTTCCACCAGATCGCTTTTCACAACCTCGGTTTTCCCGTTTCGAACCCCCCCTCCAAGAGATGCGGTGGCGACCAAGGCCTTTTCACTTGCTACGGATCTCCCCTGCCACCGCGAATCGCTCTACCCCATGTAAGCTTTTTGCTCCCCATCCATTGCACGAGTAGGGATATCATTCTGAGTTCTTTCCCATTACCTTCTTGACTCGGCGCCTTCTTTCAGGCCGCATAGAGGCGACGTTGCCGCCCTCCTCGTTCGCGCAGCTTCTTTCTCCCAACTTGCCCCCCCTTTTCTCTGGATTGAAGCTTTTCCCTTCGACCATTTCGTGCTTTATTGGCGACTTGAATTCTGGTTAAAGCACTTGTTTCCGAACCCCTTCCCGCGTCCCCTCCCATAGAGTGACTTTGAAATGAAACGATCCGCCATCGAAGACATGTGTCTTTTAACTCCGCTACCCCCCCCCGTGACACGCCTCTAGGCCCCCCCCCCTGTCCAACACTCCGCCGCGCTTGGCGATTAAAGCATTTATTGTCCAAGCCTCACGTCTTCTCCTTGACACCTGAGTTTCCCACGTGAACGAGGTACCTCGTAATCCCACTGCCCTGGTTGCTACTGTTTTCCTTTCCTTTTACAGTTTTCTTTTAGCTTGCTTGAACCAGCCAAAGCTTTTGCGGTCGTACCCCAAGAGCCCACCGAAGAGTGGGTAACCTGAGGCGAGTCAATTGCTTGAGCCTCTTTCCAAGGTCCTAGTGTACGCACAAGCAATTACTTCCGCTATCCGCAGTCCACCTTACACAACACGCGACAAAGGCATTGTGGCTGACCCCCCACCCCAAAGACTTGACCCAACCCCCATGATAACCCCGTGTGCACCACCCCCCTCCCCCCCCACTCCCCCCCCCCCCCCCCCCCCCGCCACCTCCTACCCCCACACCCCCCCCCCCCCATTTCATTCTGCGCTTCCTCCTAAGAAAATTCTTTCGTCCCCAATCGTAAACCCCCCTCCCCCCCACGATACAGCAATATATCCAAGCTTGCCTGCCCCTGCCCTGTAGTACGCCCTCTCTTTAACAATCCTGTTTCTTTTGTTCCCAGTCTTTTCCCCGGCAAACCCCCTCCTGCCTCTTATAATTTTGATGGTATCCCACGCCGCCCCTTAGATTATCCTCCCTCCCCGCTACTCACACCCCCGTCTCCCCATCCTCTTTCTCTTACCCTGCCCCCTTCCACCCACCAACCCATCCTCTCTCCCTTGCTATTTTCTCGCTGCCCCCACACCTCCTTCCTTTCTCTCTCTCACCTTCTCTTCCCACGCCCCCCTGCCATTCCGGTCATTGTCGACTCTTAGACCCTTCCTTCTGCCCTCTTCTTTTTTTCCTACCTGGCCTTCACTTCACTCTCTCACCCTCCAATCTTCCTCTTCTCCCCCCCCCCCCCTCCTTACACGCCCAGCCCCAGCCATTCTCGCTTCAACTCACTATCTAGCCCCTCCCCTCCCCTTCCTTCAGCCTTTGTGATCCCCTCCTCCCCGCCTCCCTCCTCTCTCCCCCGCTGTTCTCCCCCCCCCTTTTCTTTTACCTCCCTTCCACTCAAACCCCCCCCCCTCCCGCTTCTCCCCTCCCTACCCATATAAGCTTCTCCCTTCCCTCCTCCCCTCTCCGCCTCCCTCCCTACCCATTCCCCCCCCCCTCTACGCTTCCCCCCCCTCTCCTTCTTCCCCTCTCGCTTCTCTTCCCCTCCATTCTTTCCCCTTTCTCTTCTGTTCCCCTTTCTCTACCTTACTCTTTCCCCTCTTGGCCCTCATTTCTTACTCCTCTTCCCTTCGTACCTGCTTCCCCTTTTCCCCTCCTCTCCTTGGCCTCTTTCCGGTTCTCTTCCCCCCCCTTCCCTTTTCCGGCCCTCCCAATTCTTTGTTACTCCCCTCCGCCTCCCGTCCCCTCTCTCCATCCCCAACTTAACCCCCCCCCTCTATTCTCCCCTACTATCCTCTTCCTAGTCTTGTTCTCTCTCCCCTATCTCTCCCTTCCTCCTCCTCCTTTTTCCCTCACGGTGTCACCTTCCCTCTTTTATTGAACCCTTCCCCCCCACCTCCCTTCATCCGAAGTTTGATTTTTTTTTTTTTTTTTTTTCTTGTTGTTGAGTCTTTTCGTTAAATAAACAATGTATCCTGGCCGTCCCCCCTTTCCTCCCCCTAGAGAGCTCATTCTTTGTTTCGGGTGGAACCGGACGGTTATCCACAAAATACAAGATTACAGCTCTCTTTTCACACTAATCTTTTTGCCTTTCCTTGGCGAGATTGCTTCCATCGTCTTTGGATCGATTTTAAGATTTTCCCCCCCTCACCCCTTTCTTTATACGCCCTCCATGACATCCCGAACCCTCTGAGTCTTATAGCCTTTCTGTTTTGATTTTCTCCTCCATAAGACTAACGGGTCCCCCCGAGCGGCTCGCGTAGGTTTACTCTGATGTCCAAATCTCCCCTCGTCTAACCTCGTGCCATTGGTCACTCCGGCGATACCCGTCCCATGAGGCGACTTTCCCTTTAGCAAATCTGCAGTGCGATGAAGCCCTCGGACTTAAGTTTCCCCCTTATTGCCGATCTTAAGCGTGATTCCCCCCTTTCACAAGCAAATTTCTTCCCGAGCCTCGCTCTGAGATTTTTTGAAATTGGTTTCTCGAGGGCTTTTGCTTTGAGCTGCTAAGGACATAGGAGAGGTTGAGTTTACTTTCCAGAACTCTTCGGATTCTCGGCCAGATTTAGGGTTGCGGGATGCTTTCCACCTTCCCCTCCACATTGCTTGGCCCAACTCCCATCCCGGTAAACTCGGACTCCCATATTCCATCCGACGCCCCCCAGCGGCCTTGTTTCTAATCCTGTCTTCTCACCGGTCTGTGTACATAGCTCATATTCTTTTTCCCCGCGCCCCGTAGTCCGCTTCCCGACCATTAGTTCGACCCGAAGGAGATATCCTTTCACCCTAGTAAGGGAGATTTCGAGCCCCCTAAGAGCCAATTGTTCGATTCTACGGTTTCTTCTTGAGATCCCGGCCATGGATAGTCCTTTTTTTTCCCTCAAACGATACCTGTCGTGTTTTTTGTAACACGCAGGCCCCGAGTTTGGAACCTCGAGATTTCTTTTTTTTGACCCGTTTAAGTCGCTTTTAACCCCCTGGCAGGCTTTGATCCGTGGGTTCGAAGTTTGGTCGAATTTCTGTTTCCCTCATGTGACACGGGGCAGCTTTTGTGATTACCTACGAGCCTTTAGGTTACGTTCTTGAAATGAGCCCATCCCCTTGTTCCAACTTCAATCAATACAGGCCACCCCCCCCCCCTTCTACTGATCCTGACGGGCAACGCATCTTGCCGAGAACATCCAGCTTTACCAAGCGAAGCTTTTTACCTGAATTTCAAAGTCCAAATCAACGAAGCTTCCTGTATTGGGAGCTTCCGGTTGTTTCCGATCGAGATTTGCAGCTTGAAACAACTTCCAGAAGAAGTCCTCCCTCACGTGCATGAAGCCTTTTGCAGCTACATTTTGAAATACGCTCTCAACTTTTTTAAGGAGTTCACCGCCCTTTTTTTTCCTTTTTTTCTTCTTTTTTTCTATGATAGGGCCGATCGGTCTTTAGTGAATGCCCTGAAGGATAAGGGAGATTACTCCCCCCCCCCCCCCTCCATTAAAAGCTACTTCACGCGCCGATAGTAGGGATTTTTTCTGCAAAACTGTTCCTTCTGTTTCTAATGGACGGTTTATGCGGTCTTCGTTTCTTTTAATTCTGACCTTCTTTCCTCTTCTCTCATATGTGTCCCCTGTGGTTGTCCGCGCCAAACCTTCAAAGTTTTCTTTACCTCCTCCCCCGCGTTTTGAACGAGGCTTTTAATTTCTGTTGTTTGGTTTTTATTCGCCCCCGAGTTACGCCTGCATCGTTTACCCTGAAAGTCACCCCCATAAGTCCTTAATCTTTCATTTACGTTCTTTGTTTCTCCCCACTTGACTGTGTCATGTAACCCCCGTCTGTTTTTTTTCAGGATTGTCTGCCTCCGCAGTTTCCCTTGACAAAAGGGCGCAAAGCACCGATGCCTATGAGAGGGCGTCTTCATTTAACCCTTTTGGATCTCCCCTTTTCCAATACTCCTTCGGCATCGCCCCGATGGTGTTCCGCGGTTGTGGTTTTTTTTGTTGTTTTGTTTCCAACTAGAATAACATACTGATGTTATCCATTCACCTTCTTGTGCAACTTTTCACCCGACCCTCCCCCCTAATGAAAGACTGCTTTTTTGCAATCCCCTTTTCCGGCGCTGTCACGCGCACTCGTGACCCCCCTTAACTTAAGCTCCCTCAGTTACATTCTATGCAATCTCATTAGCTGATTTTTGCCCGCCCGTTCGAGGTCCCACCGCGTAACACATGCCCATAAGTTTTATATCACGCCACCTCCCCCACGTTCCTTATGATTGGTTTTTTTTAGAACGGCCACAAGTTTCATTTCGTATCTTTCCCATAGACCAGAAGAAAATCAGCGGGTTGATGAACTTGTCGATGATCTCTTTTCAAGCGTCCCGCCCAAGACTTTTTAACCAAACCTGCATTGTTTCCATGTACTGGCCCGAATGTATTCGCTTTCTCTTTCGACCATTCCACAAATGACCCACACTCTCAAGGGATAATTGTTTTCCGTCCTGTGAGTGATCGCTTTCCGTAAGATTTGTTGCTGTTTCTCCCAAAGGATTTGCCCTCGGACAGCTGCCTAGAAGCCTTCTCCCCACGTTCTTTTTCTATTGTCTGCAGTGCAAATTGCCCTCCCTTAGCTGGAGAGAGCCCCTGAGACTTTAATAATTCCCCTGACCGAGATGGATGCGAAAACACACATCTCCCTCTATACTTTGACACCAAGTCGTGTTGTGTGTGCGGTGATTTCCTGTGGTTAGTTACCATCATCCGTTCTCTTTTACTGGTGAAAAGGCAAATATCCCTCCAAATAGAACGAATTGCATGTTTCCGCTACCGAGCATACGGACCTTGCTTTCCAGTCCCTCATTCCAGAATGCGGCCCTTTCCCTTGTCGCCGCCACATTCTTATTACTCCACGCTGTCGCGCCCACGCAAAAACGACGGCCACCCAGCCCCCCCCCACCCCCCCCCCCCATTACTGCGGCATTTTTTTCCTTTTTCCCTTTCTGATCGTTTTGTCTTGAAAGCCCTAAGAGACCCTTCCTTCCCTACTTCATGAGAAAGTGCATTTTTTTTGAATCGATTCTTTGGACCGCCTTTGAACGCCCTCCAGCGCAGGTCCCCCCCCCCTGTCTGGGGCCGGCGAGTTTGACAATTTCCGCTGTTCCCCATGCAACCCTGGCCTTGCATAAAAACCCCTCTCTGTACCTAAGGACTTTCCCTGGGATTGATACCCTATCTTTTCCCAGCGGGGATCATGGTGACTACTTTCTTTTTGCCGTTCTCAGCACCATTCATACCCGCCTTGCTTATTCGTCCGTGACCGTGCTGACGGCCCTTCATGCTTTTCCGAGCGAATATTGCTCTTGACAGCAGTCCCCGATTCATCCCCTTTCCTTGCCCCATGAGGGACTTGGGTAAAAATTTCTTCATTTTACTTCCAAAACATATTCTGTTATTTCCTAGTTGCGGTGGTAACGCGATCCATCTGAGAGGACGTTGAGTGCTACCAACATCCCTACACTATTAAGGTGCAGACAGGTTGCAAACATTATATTCCCCAGTTTCCATCCTCCGGGCCCTAGACTGCCTCGCCCTGGCAGACAGCCTTGGCTTGGCCTATTGGTTTGCCTTCCACCCGCGCGATTCCCCCTCGCGCAAACGGAGTTTGACACATGCACCGTTCCACCTAATTGAAGTCACACGTGTCACCCTTCAAGAACTGCTCATGTTTAGGCTGGGATACTTGACCTTACCCTATATGAAATTTGAAGACCAGCCCTTGAGGATCCTAACCCCCCCCCCACCAGCATCAAGCCGCGTTCACCGTTTGGCTCTCTTTCACCTTCCCATGACGTTGCTTGCGGCTGAGAACCTCACGTTTTCCTCTATCGAAGATTTTCACATCCGTTCACGGACACCCCGTCGCTTAACCCCCCCTCGGAATTCTCCCACAGACTACAAAGTGAGTGCGCATCAGGCTTTTTCATATCGGCGTTTTTCGTACCTTTTAGCTGTGCCCCCCCTTCCCCCCCTCGAGAGTAACGCTCCTTCCCTATACGACCGCTCGGCCCTCGAAGATCATCTGATATTCGTACAAGTATCCCATACTCTTACCCTTGGATTTCCTCGTATTTCACCATTTAAGCCAATAGGTACGTACTCCGCCACCTTCTTTGTGAATCATATTTTCTGTAGTTTCATCTTTGCAAACACCTCTATAGGTTCAAACCGTTTTAAGCCATACCACTACCCTGTATTAGTAGTTGTGATGACGTTTTGTGTTGACATGCAAGTAACACCCTCCCCCCCCCCCCTAGATTTTTTCTCATTCTCGTCTATAGGGCAAGATTTTGTTTCCGGAAGTTCCTAGTAAATGGTGTTTGGTCTGTATACTTGAGATTTAATTAAGTTCCGAACAGGTTGATGATAATAACGCGTTTTCCGTGACGTCCCCATGGACTCTTTTTACGCGCGTAATTTCCCCTATCCGCTGCCCTTTTTATCCCTTATTAAGTAGGAAAGACGCCCCCCAAGACCCTGAACCCCTCCTTCCCGAACCAATCCTCTGCCCTGACTTTTTCACCTATCCATGACTGGCACCAGAGCGGAGAGAGTATTTTCAACATTCAGTACCTTCGGTTTTAAGTCCCCCATGCATCTATAGGTTTTTCAAGGCCCCGTTCTTGCCCCCCCCTTGCACTCAGGCATGTCTCCACCAGCCACCCCCGGCAGCTCTTGCGACCCCTTCTTCCCTCCCTTTGTCCGCCCCCCCCTCACCTGTCCCGAGTTCGAGCTCTCTGCTTTTCGTTTCTCCCCCGCACTTCGTGAGTCGAATGCCTGTCTGCAAACCTCGATCTAATTTTGCGCCCCCCTCCTTTCGTTAGAGTTAGTTGATTTCCCCCCAGATTTCTACCAAGGGCCATATTTGCTCCTTGATTGAAGCTGGTTTCCAACGCCATTGCCGTGCTTTTGATTTGGCGCCCATTTTCACCATGATTCTTGCTGGAATTAGCCATTCGCCAACCCTACCTGCTTCCTCGCATCCGAGATTTGACCCGGTGCTGGCCCCCTAATTTCTGCCAGTGAAATTTGTACCTCCACTATAGAAGATACCCTGTGGGCGGATTTTTATTTCGCTCTCCTCCCTCCAAATCTTGGCCCCAAAATTTTTTTTTACCCTCAGTCCCAAGCGCAGGTCTCCGAATTTGCAACGAATTTTTTCCATGGACCCCAAGGGCATCCATCCCCTACTAATACTTGAAAAATAGGGTTGACAACTGGACAGTAATATATTTTATATCCCCTGCAGGTGGACTCTCCTAAGTCTTTTTCTCCGCATCGTCTACTGGATCGTCCATTAGTGCCCCATCCAAGGGCCGATTGTTTCCACGTAATATTTTTTATGACCCTTTCCTATTTCTTCCCTGTCGCGCTCACACTTCCAGTTCCCGGTCCCCACCTTATGGATCTCAACGCCATAAGCGCCTCCCCCCTCGTTAGAATGACTCTTGATCGAAGCAATCCTTTAGGCCAATTTCACCGTCTCCAAAAATCGACATTGCAACCCAATCTAGCACAACGGTTCCCTTTGCTCCTGCGGCTTTTCCAGAAAGAACCCTTTTCTTCCCTATATCTTAGCTACGTCTATTGTGGTGCTCCTTCCTGAGGTCCACTGAACCTCTTCCCTCTCTATTTTTCCTTTTTTCTGCCTTTTCCTCACCACATTGTTTATTTAACACTTGATCCCTCCCCTTT
>Ga0179593_1261666_pt1 | contig 12669 bp, 10 predicted proteins | sample CZODoug2_1_08_16_FD_185931 | JGI IMG/M metagenome (GOLD analysis project Ga0179593, IMG submission 185931) | Vadose zone soil fungal communities from Angelo Coast Range Reserve, California, USA - CZODoug2_1_08_16fungal (PacBio error correction) | ecosystem: Environmental > Terrestrial > Soil >... | reverse complement strand
CCCGGTCAAGTTTGTGAAGGGCTCTAGTTTTCACACTTAACGGAAGTCCTGTCATCCGCGGCCGTTTTGTTGTCACACCCTTTTTTGACGGCAGATGAAGCCGTCAGTTCCCCCTCCTTTTCAAATGACGGTCGAGCCCCGGCGGCGCCGAGCCGGTTTCTCGATCGGAGTGGTCCTTTTCGTCTCCTTTCTGCCTCGCTTTTCCTCTCGGGACTTTGCACCGTTACTTTCCTTTCTACTTTTTTCCGAACAGTTAGTTTCGCCGTGCCGTCGATGCGGGCCATCAAGGTTTTCGCACAAGCTGGCCCCGCTCGCTAGGTAGGAGTGGCTTGCAGCTGCGTGAAGCGTCAGCAGAACGTGACCCTGGGGGTAAAATCCCCCCCCACCAAAACTCTGTGGCGTTTTTTTGGCGTGGGTCAAACCACCCCCCCCAACAAAAAAACCCCCACTCCAACCCAAACCCACAACACACACCCCCACCCCTGCAATTCCGACCTACATTTCCCCTTGCATTTCATTTCGGTTGCCACCTGTGTTAAGGAAGCGGCCTTCTTCCCATTCTCCTGTGCGACCGTTTTTCAGGTTTCCTCACCGGCGTCCCTGTTTGTCCCTGCTGGCCAAACACCTGACCCTTTCCCAACGGTTCATTGGACCGTTTTCCCCCGTTTGCTACACCAGCAGCTATGCCACCAAAACCGCTATTTTCTCGACTCTGAATCCCCTTCATCCTGTTGCTTTCTCTACACCACAACTCGCTCCCCTCTTCAGCCCTCATTACTAGTGTCCTTACATGCTTTCCGTCCAACCCACAAGGGAACAGAGGTGTCCCTTCTCCTGATGATAGTTGTCAGAATACGTCCCTAGTTTTGAGTGAAGACCCTACGCAATCTTTTTAGCTGGCCACCATAGCCCTGTGTGTAAACTTCGGGAGGCATGTCGTTACTGAGGGAACTGCCCTTTAATTTGTATCACCCCCTCTGGCTGGGGATCCGGCTGAGGTCGATCCCGTTTCGTCTCGGTGTCGGTAGTGCGTCCCTTTTTCATCTGCTAATGCAGCCCATGTACCGGGTTTGAGAGGCTCAACCTGTGCCTTCCACCTCGAGTCTTCACGCGTCTTAGCAGAATTTCCTTTCCTAGATGGCTTTTTGATTTCACCCTCGATGATGAGGGAGGTCCCCTGCACCGTCCTAAAGTTGAGTTTCCCTCTTGATGGCTAACCGTTTTTCTATTCTCTGAGCGGTCATGCCTTTACTGGACCAGATCCAGTCTTCCCCCACGCCCATCTTCATTTCCCGTTCTTGCGAGGGTTCTGATGGACAGGTTTTCGCTACTCGGATTCCCTTTGTGAGTTTTTCAGGCGTTGTGCTGGCCCGGACGCGATGTTGAGTGTGATTTTGAGCCTGGACTCTATCCCTTACATGTCTCTCTCAACTGGTATAGGAAGTTGTTCTTTGGTCCTTTATCCTCCCGCCCTTTCTTTTTTGAGTCCTGTGTACCCCGGTCTTTTTCGGAACTGATTTTATGGCTGCGCTTGACTCTATATGCTTTTTTACACTCCTTCGACTACTCGCTATCAACTGCAGGTTATCTCCCGCCTTGCTTCCTTTGCATGCTTTTTCCCCCACACGAATGATACATCCGGCATTTTCCGGTCCTGACCGTCTAGTTGAAGGGTCCGAGACTTGCAGTACCCCTCCTCCCTGCAGAAAGTTTGTCTCTTTTCTTAACGGCTTTTTCTCGAGCCGATTCCTGAGAAGACCTCTTTTTTTTCCCTTCTATCCTGCTTTCACCCTGTTCCTTTCCCCTACGTAGTTTGTAGCGCGGCCCTAGCGGCGCGATTGCCCCCCTAGGCGACCTTCGCGCGGATCCGTCCTTTCCCTTTTCGGTTTTTCACCCCTGCCCCGGCACCCCTGGGCATGGTCAAGTGTGTCCTTCCCTCTTCTTCTTTAATTTCCTTTTCCCTTCATGCCTTGCTCAAACGCTGCATCGGCCGTCTTGGAATTCCTTGGTCTACACCGGAAACCTTCGCGCCGGAGGTTTTCGAGTTAAGTCCTCTTGGACTGTAGCCACGAAAGTATTAAACAAGGCCTTGGAGGGTTCCTCACGACGAGTCCTGGTCCCCTTCCCTGCGGATAGGGCACCCCCCTCGCACAGCACACAATTTCTTCGAACTCTCCTATCCCACTGTTGACACACATCTTAAAGACTGGCTCGTCTTCCTGAGTACTAGCCTGCCACAACGCGCCCGCAGCCTTGTCGCACACCGAAAGATCTCACGTTCTTGAGAGCGGTTTGTTTTTATACTTCATTAAGGTTTCCTGCTCCGCGTATCTTTCTTAGAGGTTTTTCTCCCTGTCCCAGGCGGTTTCTCGGCCGTTTTGGGTTAACTTCCCTGAGCCACGGAAGAAGTCGTTGGTGTCTCTTTTTCTCATATTTCATTTTTCGCTAGATAATTGTTGACTATGCGTTAGTTAGCTGATTCTGTTAGTCCAAGTCCCTTTTTGAGTTAGACGATATTACCCCCTTTAGCCCCTGCGCCTATATTTTTCTTTGTGCGTTCTCGCGCGTGCGCGCTCCCCTTCTCGTGCACTCCACCCACTTTTGGCTCGGGATAACCCTTCAATAGTTGCCATGGTTGACACCGATTCCCCGGCTGCCCGTGTTTTTGAGTCAAGGTTGGTCTCGTTCGGGCGCCTTCTTACGGTTGAGAGGTGTCCCTGTGTTCCTCAAACTGGAATCCCTTTGTTTCTTTTTAGCTCTTACATGTTCGTCCCGACCTCTCCTGACACTAAGGTCCCCTCCCGAGTGCATTGACTTCCACGTTCCTTCCCCGAGGGGTCACCGCACTCTGACCAATCTTTCACTTTTTTCCTAGAAAATTTTGGTTTTCCGTTGGTACACTTCGCTATTGACTGCACGGCTCCGATACCCGTTCGCCCGCAATTCGCTCCTTCTCATATGAGAGATTGGAAATACTCTTCTCATTCCACCGGGTGACTTGTCTTGATAACTAAGCGGTATTCAATAACCCTCATAGAGAAGGATCTCGACCTCCAGCGACGACTATCAAGTATTCACTCCACAAGGCGGTCCCTGTTACTTTCCGTTTACCCACGATGCCCCCTCGCCCCCTCGTGTTCCAATTTTCACTCCCAGAATTAAAGAATAGACCCGAGCTTAAGATGACCCACCGTACGCGATCCGTACCACGCCATGATCTATTCCCTTGTAGAGCGGCGGTTTTGTCTTGATAAGATTGATGTTCTCTTTATCGGTGTGCAGTCGGCCTTCGCCACGATTCTTATCTCCTTCTTAAGATTGTTTTTTCTCTCTTTCCTAGTCCCTTCTTGGTGCAGGTGTTTTTTTTTCCCCTCTTTGAGATGAAGGACCGGCGTTCTTTGCGCCGCCTTTTTGTTCCCGGATGTGATTTAGGACCTTCCGAGCCTCCCTCGCACCCCCCTCCTTTATTTTTTGACCCTTTGTTTCCCTTTGAGTCCGAAAGTAATTCCATCGTGGCCAGGTGATTAGTTTTATTCATCCGTTAATTCTGGTGCTTGAGTTTATTCACTCCTCCGGATGCAGTCTGACCCAGCTTTTACCAGCCCAGGTTCCTTTTTTGTCCCCCGATGCCGCTTTTGACTTTTCCAGCGAGCATTTGCGCCTTCCCCTACCGACTTTTCATTCTTCCCTGCGAGTTCGCCGAGACCTCCCTCTCCTTTCGCTTCCATTAACACCTGCGTCACGGATAATTTTTTGCTGCTCTTTGCGAGTCTGAGCCCGGGTAGTTTCATAAGTTGCGAGGATTTAAGTGTTAGATCTGCCCATTTTGTCGCATCTACACTCTCAAACCGAGCATTTTTTAGTATTGGTGTTGTTTCTTCCCCCCTCAGTCCCCTCTTTTTTTTTTACGCCTCTCGCTCTATGGCAGGCACCCCCCGACCTTCGCGGCTAGGTATCCGGATATGGTGCTCTTCTCTTCGCGCGCGACACATCTCGTAACAGGACGCTTTTAGTTTTCAGCTCGTTTTCAGAAAATCTTGCAGGATGGAGACCTCCCTCATCCAGAATTCGCGCCTTGAGAGCTTGTCTGGCTGCTTTATTTTCCTGATTTCCAGCTCCGTCCCAGCATTTTTCCCCTTTATTAAAAGATGTAATTGACTCCAGTTTCGGACCCGATCTCTCAACTGGACATGAGCACCTCCGTAACCGGTCACCTGAAGCTTTCGTTAGGTTTTGTGTTCCGGCAGTTTTTCTGAGTTAGGCCGTCTCGCATTTCTCCGGGTTCGGCCATCAGCTCGAAAAACTTTGGCTTTCTTTGTTTCCGCGCTCTCGCTTTAGGTTCTTTATGATATACCTTTAGGTCCCAGGTCCTTCTTTCCTGGCCCTCGTTTCTAGCCTGGCAGTGTCGAAACCCCTGCGCTCTCTCCCTCTAGTTAACCGGTGCTGATGTTTCGAGACTGATCCCTTTCCTCCCAATCGAAGCCCCTTGGGCGTAGTCCTTGATCCCCTGTTTTCTTGTTGAGCCATGGACTTTTGTCCCCGGTCCCAGTTGACCTTTCTCTCCTTACACAATGTTTCCCCTTTGCCTTTAATCATTTATATTTTATTTTTTCCTTTTTCAGAGAACTTCACTTTTCCCGTCTTGATTCTCCGCCTCTCTCGGTGGTCCCTCCGCTTACTGCTTGGTCTGTTTTGACTTTACTGTTTCATTTATTCAACAATTTCCCCTTATTAGAACTTTTGAGTGTGGTTTCCTTAGGTGTCTAAAACCTTTTTGCGAGGCTTTTCTAGCGGAGGATTAGTAGCCTGGTTGTTTTGTATACGCCATTAGTCCTAACACGGAAATTCCAGCGTGTTTTTCCTTTCTTTTTTGGTTGTCCCTTCCAAACAACACTTTCCTTTTTTTTTCCCCTATGACCCCCGGTTTTTCTCAACAGTTTCTTCCCTTTCCCCCTCCCCTGAGGTAAGATTTCTGTTGCAAGTTTTTGTAAACTCTGCTATGAGATAAATGTATGTTTCTCTTCCCTGTCCTTCTTTTGTTGAGTTTCACGTTTCATAGTTAGTGTTCTTTACACGAGTCCCCGGGCCCCTCGCGGGTTTGGTGCGAATTCTTTCCCTTCTCTGCCCGGGAGAAATAACTGGTTTTCTATTTTCCGAATCCACTTATTCGGCCGATCTTCTCCAGCGTCACGTCTCAGGGACACCGTGACCCCACTTTTTTCCTCATTCGAACGCGGGCTCTCTGCACGCCTAGGTATTTTAGAAACTTGTTTCGCCTCCTGCCAGGGACTTTTTGTTCCTTTGCTTTCTTATCGATTTTTACCAACACGAGGCCTTTTCCTTTTAGGTCCCTTTCCGGGAAGGATTCTCTCCACGGCCTGCCCTTCTTCTACGTTTCCCCTTTCCGGCCAGTACTTTTGCCCTCGACGGCTTCTGGATCTCTTTTTATTCTAGGCCACCGCCACTCGGTTGGACCCCAACCGCCTCCCTCCTTGTTCTCCACTTTCACAGCGTATGGCCTACCTGGATGCCTCGTGGGATCGAAGGCGACCTTCCGATTTCCTCCATAAGGGCGTGTCCGCATTTGCGTTCCTTCAACGAACCTTTTGTCGCTTATGAGTTTCCGTCACGCGGTTTTGGAGAGGTATACCTTTCGGACTACACCGCTTATTTTTCTCTCGCTAAGTGAGGATTTCTCTGGGTTTCCGCCGCCTCTCTTTGGACTTTGTTTTTTGCGTTCCCCTTTGTCGTCCACTCCACTTCACTCTTTTTTTCTCTCCCCTGCCGGAAAACGGCTCGGCTCTGACCTCCCCTGAGGCAGTCCTTCGTGGGTACACCACGACGTCCCCTAATGGTGCATGTCCTTACAGAGATTCCATGGAACAAATTAGCACGACAATTTCGATCCTGTTCTCCCTTTGCGTAGCGCACGGTTGCCCCATGCGCCTTCTGAGTTCCACCGGTTCAGTACGACTTTAGTTTTGACCGGAGACCGCCTCGATAAGCCCGGGTTCCGTCCCTCCTTAGCCTGGACGGTGCTGCCGATGGCTGCACAGGGATTTATCTTTTGCGACGGCGCTACCCCTGGCTGTTGATTCTTTCCCCATACATCGAATGAGAGGGTTAAATGTTCTCGTACCTTTCTGGTCTCTCTTCCCCCTGAGTTCCGGGGATCTGTTTTTCTTTCACCTCCGAATAATTTTTCACCGTCTTTCCGCCGCCTCGCTGTCGTCTATACCCCCTCTTCGCGGCTGACGTGATCTCTTTTTCCTTCAAATAAGTTTTGGGGTTGGTTTCTCTTATATCCGGTCCGCCCGCTTGCCTCTGATCTTGCCTCGCGCTTTTCTGGTCGACTTTCGTGAACGTGAGATATGCAGCATTATCCCGCCCGGACCGTCCTTTGTTCCTACTGCTGGGAAGTCTCCTTTTTTTTGTCTAGTCTTGTGCGAGCGCACTTTGGTTCTCCGCCGTGTCGCCGCGATCAGCTCTGGTGCAATCACGGGTAGATATTCCGCATTCCAGGACGTCCATTTTGTTTTTGGGACCTTCAAGTTTGGAAACTCTGGATCTCGGTGTTCTCCCCCCACGTCAAGCACGCTCGTACTTTGAATAGCTTCCCCTCCCTTCTTTATTCACGTCTTAATCGGGACTCTTCTAGTTTGAACTTTCTTTTTTTGTGGAGTGCCTCTTATCTCTGATTGATGGAAGGGTGTGACGTCGTGTGTCCTCAATTTCTGCGTCATGTTCTTCCTCGGCGAAGACGTTGAGTCTCGCTTCCCCATGCCCTCTCTTGAGAAGTGAGGCGCTTTTGCCACCCCTCCCCACCTTTCAAACATTTTCTCTTTTTGTTAACCATAGTCACGGCAGTCTTTGTCGGACGGCCCCTCCGCTTTTTCGCCCTGTCTTGACCTCGAAGTACGCTTCCCTCTTTCCTTCCACAGAGGAGACAAGTAGTTGACGGCCCCATCGGGGAGGCCCGTCGTACGGCTGCTTTAGCCGCAGCCGTCCACCTATTCTCCAGTGTCGCCCATCCTTCGTGTCCTTATTTCTGGAACTTCCTTCGTAGTGTTTTGCTCACCCGGGGAGTTTCTAGCACTTCGCGACTCCCCCCCTCGTCCTTAGGCCGTCGCAGTTTCTCAGTCGAGCCGGAACAGGGGGCGTAGTTGTCTTTTCCTCCCTGACAGTGCTCTGATCACGTCAGTTTCACTGCTTTCCCTCGAGTCTGGACGTTGTTTTGAAACCCTTCTCTCCGCCAATTACTGCCATTCCAGGCATGGTTTCCTAACTCCGGTAGCCACCCGTACTTTCGTTTTTTTTTTATATGGATTACTTTCCCTTTGTAGTAGTTGAGGAAGATGGATTGCCGTGCCGCTATACTGTAGTACGAAGCCCGGAGACGACAGGTATTATTCAAATTAATACTTCTTGGCCATGCCAGGTGTGCCAAAGCGGCCCTCGGGTGTTGCTTGGTGCAGTGTCCGCCTCAGAACCCTACGCTTCTTTGGCAAACTTACACCCAGGTGGTGATGGGAAAGGTCTACCATCTTTCTCGCCATCTTTCTTTTCAAAGAGATGTTGCCTGCTGATGTCGTGGTTCTTCCGTTGCGACTTCCGCAGGGTTCATTGCCCAGGACTTTCAGTGTTTTTGGTTCGGTATGCACCACAAATTACCACTTGCCCCACGACCTTCGTTTTTCATGTTTACTTGTCCTGTCACCGCAGCTCTTTCACCACTCCTCCGAGTCTCCGACTCTCCCAAAGCCGCGCGCCGGTTTTTTTTTCTTGGCCTCGACCCCCCCCCGCGATCCCGTTCGATCAATGTCTCTTTCCTCCCTTGACATGTTCCGCAAAACCTGTTTCCAGCTTGCAGGCATTTTTTTTTTCTTTCGCTTGCTTCGATCCCCCTCAAAGGATTCGTTTTTTTTATACCCGCAAGCTGCTGATTCCCGTGTTTTTACCCATCCTTTTTTTCCCCTGCTGTTTATTCGCTACTGGGTTCATTGTTACCAGGTCATTTCTCCCCCAACACCCATAATCGGCGGTGTATCGGCGCGGGATTGGACCTCCCCTTGGCTTTTTTTTATTGGAGGAGGGTCCTTTCTTTATGTCAGAAGAGTAACCACTTTGACAGTGTCTCTCCTGCGCCCTTTCTCCCGCTGCGTCTCAAGCGTGTCTTTCTCAGTCTTCAATGTAATAAGCGTTGTCCCCCGTTTTTGTCCCTCTTCCTCTTCTAGATTGTTAAAGAGCGTGACATTCCCAATTTCGTGTTTTGTTCTTATGGCCGGCACGGCTCTGCTTCGAGCGGATACCTGCGCACGGCCCTGGACCCCTCTTACCCAAGAGTCCCCTTGCTCATTAATGTTTCTTTCTTTTTGAAGTCCTTCCTTTCGTCCTTTCCGCCCTTGAGCCCCGTCTTTGGCTGAGGCCGTCCCTATTGCTGGTAGACTTCTGCCTTTTTCGCAGGGAACTCAACCACCCCTGCCTTCACAATGTCGGCTTTACACGTTTCTAGGCGGCTGGAGGTCGGTCCAAATCCCCGCAGTTCTTGAAGTTAGAGGGTACGGTGCTTCTTCCCCTCGGACCTTGTCAGGATGGTCGCTCTTTTCTCTGTCCCTTGCGCCCTGCCATTGCGTTGTCTCCTCCGCGGTGCGCTAGATTCCCTTCTCTCAGCCCTCGAGGAGACTACCTGTCTCATTTGCTCCCCCAACCCCTCGTGCATCCTCTGTCTCTTTTCCTGTCACGGTCGCCTTCTCGTCACTGTTGGCGCTGCGTTTCACCTTCCCTAAGATAGTGACTGTTTGACATTATGATCCTATACCTTCCTCTCCGACCCCTCCCCGATTTTGGTCGTGTAATGGACTCTCTTTTTTGGTCTCGCGCCGCTCGGCGCAGATGGACAGCGTTCTCCTCCCTATATCGGAGAGATGTAAATCCTTTTTGGTTTCCCCCCCGACCCGGCCCTGGTTCATGGTTCACGAGTGTCTACGGATCTGATGAATTTTCATCTGACCCTCGCGCCCTCCTCATGCCCGCGCCCCCTTTTTTCGCCTTCATGTGCCTTCCTTAGAACCCCCTTCCTTTCGTCGAAGGTGGGTGCGGTTTTCTTTTTTCTTCTTCCTTTCATCCCGACCCGGCACCCTTTCTTCCTGACGTGAAAGACCTCCAGAGTCTGCATCGCGTTTTGGGCAAAACTGCCAACGTCCCCAGCGGAGGCGCTTATCCTGTGCGTAAACACCGATTTGCAATCGGCCGACCTCCGCGCCGGCGCCTGATTTCAAGAGGAACACGTCCTCTTTTTTTTTTTTTTCCCCCCTCCTCCAGCTAAGCTTCCCCCGAGTCTGGGGTGTGGGGGGCGCTGCGCTTGTTGTATGCTGCTGCTAGGTATGGCTTCGGCGTAAGGCGAACATTCTTTTCCCCCTGTGCGCGGTTTTCTGATCACCTGGCCCTGCTTCCAGTCCTCCGTGTGGAGCAGGACGGTTCAGCTATCTCATGTCGACGTACTGTTTCCCCTAGTTTGTCTTTTTCGACCGTCGCTGTCGCACCTGTCCCCCCTGTGTTGAGTTTCTGACATCGGAACAATAGTCTTGTTTCCTCGATTACGTCTCCCTCTAAGCTCTTGTTCATGCCTGTCTCCTCGTTCCTCGCCACTTCAATGTTAAGGCGGGATTTCTCTTTTTTCTAATGAGTGGACACCTCAGCGCTTAATTAACGTTTTACTTGATACGGGCACCTTTTCGGGTGGCCGTAGTCCGGTTATCTTGTTTCTCGAACATGGCACTTCTTTCCTCCTCCGTTTTGTTGGTGAGCGTTTGCCGATCCTCCTTTTGTTTCCTCCCCCCTTTTCATAAGGGGTTCGCCCTTGACTTTTCCCCAGTGTGCACCACTATTTACACGGGTCATGCCGCCCGCCTTAGTACCGTATTCAGATGGAACACGTCAATTCTTCTATGCCCATTGTTTTTCTTCGAAGACCGCGCTGCGTAATGCGCGAAGACCCCTTTAGATGCGAAAGTATCGAGTCTCTCTGGCTACGATGTTTTTTTCAGCTCGTCGACACCCGGTTCCCCCGTCTCATATGTTACCTCCCCGTTATAGAGTCCCTGCACGATAGACGACATGCCCCTCCGATACACGGTCCTACTGCACCACTTCGGAATTGAGTTCTTTCCCGGTATACCACACGCGCCCCTCCATCAACGTACTTGTATCCCCTTTCCCTCCTTCTTCCGATGCCACCTGCAGCCCCCCTGTGCCGACCTGCCCCGCACAGTTTTTCTCGGTCCAAGAGTATCTCTTGTTTTTTGCTTATCAGCGCGGCCTACTTTTCGCGTTGGGACCTCGTCTCGCGCCTAATCTTCCTTAGTATTTAAGTTTTGGGCGACATTAGTACTTTTCTCACGCGTGCGGTGCAGGAGGTGCGAGGTTGTGCCGATCTTTTTTCTTCCTTGAATATTTCTTTCTTCTGAGCTGGGCGTTGTTTCGGGTGACCTCCTTGGTCTAGTTAGCTTTGTCCTTGTCTAGCATTCATCGCCCCTCTTTAGATACTATTGTTTCCTTTTTGCTACCGTACTTTAAATTTAGACTTCACCCTTCTTAGTTTGTTCGCGGAGATGTTTGTCGGCCGTCCGCCTTCCATGCCCCCTAAAGGCTGCCAGTTTTCCTCTTGACCAGTCAACACTTTTCCTTTTTTTCCCCCATCCCTTTTTTTCGTTCCTGGCTCTCCGGCGGCAGGGAAGATTGTAAATTTTCCCAGGCGCGATCCGTTTTTCCCTCCCAACAATTTCCGTCCCTTACCCGAGACACGATTTGACGTCGAGTGAGGTGTTCTCTCCTAGAATACTTTTAATCCTCCTGTGGAATTTTTTTTCCTTTCTCCGCTGGAAAGTGCGCGCCTTCTAATGAAGAGAGACCTTTTTTTCTCTTTTTTTCAAGGACCCCCCTATGGCGCAGCGCCGACAGATATCGCGGCCTCCTTCTTTAGCTGGAGTAGTCGCCTTTTCTGGGCCTCCGTCACTATTTTTTTCCCCCACTGATCCAGAATTTTGACCCCATTAACGGTGTTTATCAGCCCGTCCCACGACAAGACTTTCCTTGATTTCTCCCCTAGATCCATCCGGCCCCGTCTTTCTCCTTTCGCTCTGGCCTGTCAGAGTTCAGTCCTTCTTGTTCCCGATACGCTCCCAGCCGATAGGGACTTTCTTCCCCTATTCCGAATCCAGGGCCTTTCTTCCCTATCTTTTCCCTTTCCCAGCCCTTCATCCTTTTCCGTGCCTGAGTTTCAACGTGGATTTCTCTGTCTCTTTTTCTCCTTTTTTTCTAGGCTTTTTCCTTATAGATCCCCTTCCTCGTTACTCACTGCAGCTTACCCCGGTGACGCCGAGATTGCCCTCCAGTTCCCCGAGATGTACTCGCGAGAACTCCCTAGCGGCACAGTTTCTTGCGGCGCCATCGTTCGAGACTGAGCATTCCTAAAAAGTGGCCTCCGCCCTCGTTGTCCAGTTTGATTGCTGCTTTTCTAGATCCCTCAGAATCCTCACCTAGCAGCCCTGTTTTTTCCCTTTGGATGAAATCTTGTGTTCTTGTTGAGCCCTCATTGTCAGGCACCTTCCTCTTACATGCCTACGCAGTTCACCACCAGTTCCACCTTGCATCCATCCTTTGCTTCTGTTCATTCCCCTCAAGCAGAACTATCCTGGCCGGGTATTGTCTCCAGTCTCACTATCCGGGGTTTTTTTTTTCTTTGCCTGGTGTTTTCTTTACCTGGCAGGGAGTCATGTTAATGATCCGAACGGGCTTTTGTCGGGGCTCGTCCGAACACGTCCTTATCAGGATTTCTTATCATTCGGCGCTCGCTTTCTCCGGTGGTGGTTATCGTTTAGTGGCGTACCAAGTTCTTTGCGTGGCCCGTCAGTGTTGTGTCTTCCGTCAAAAACAAACAATGAGCTTTTTTTCCCCTTCCTGAAAGTTTTTTCTCCCTTTCCTGGGGCCCGAATTTCCCTCTCCACCCCCCAAGGCAGTGCCCCCGCGTGTACCCCTCCCTCGATTCTAGCACTTTCTGTCTTTCCCTTGCCCTCACAACGTTTTTGTGGCATTTCCCAATCTATGACTTCGTGTGGGAAACCTATTTCCCTTCCCCGCGCTTTTTTTCTTTCGGCCACTTGTTTCCCGATCCGTTTCTCTCGAACACTGGGCCATCCTTTTCTCAGGCTGTTCTAGGTCCCCTCCCTTCTCTCCAGCGTTAGTTCACGTCCTCCCAGTCCACCATTGTTCCCACTTCGAATCTCCTCTTGAGGAGTAGTCGCTGCTTAGCCCTTCTGGTGTCGTAATTTGCCGGGAACGGCGTCCTGTACAGGTCTTATGCCGACGGTTTGTGTTTCCACCTCCCTGCTTATTTCCGTTCTTAAGTTCCGCTCCTTAGGCGCGCTCCCTCCCCTCACCCCTGTTTCCTTCTCCTTCGACCGCCGAATGCCCGTTACGGATCTTTTTCGCGGTAATTCGAGTTCCCCCCCCCTCCCACTGTCGCCCCTCAACTTACCTCCGTTTCCAGTCTAGTGACCGACGTTCCCTATGCCCGACACTTGTGATTCTTGGTTCTCTGACGTTTCTTTTAATACGATGTCCGACTCTCTCTCCTGCCCTGCCCTGTTCTTCTTGGTCCACCAGTTACTT
>Ga0179593_1707815_pt1 | contig 12670 bp, 11 predicted proteins | sample CZODoug2_1_08_16_FD_185931 | JGI IMG/M metagenome (GOLD analysis project Ga0179593, IMG submission 185931) | Vadose zone soil fungal communities from Angelo Coast Range Reserve, California, USA - CZODoug2_1_08_16fungal (PacBio error correction) | ecosystem: Environmental > Terrestrial > Soil >... | reverse complement strand
AGGACACCCTTTTTCTCTGTCGGTTTTCGTAATTCCTTTCTTGATAAAACCAGGCGCCTGAGCTGTGCTCTTTCCAGGATGCTTCATGTAGAATTGCCTGACCCTCCGCGAGTTATGAGGTGTAAATCTCCTTCCTAAGATACGGCGTTTTGTCCTAACTATTCTGGAGGGTGTAGATCGGGAGGTCGGTCTAAACGTCATATCCTAAAGATTCCCCATCCTCTTCCTTCTGTTCAGTAGAAATTCATACTAGCGTTGAGTTCCCTCCCGTTCTTGGTATCATGGGGTCATGTCTGGTTCGATCGCGAAGTCCTTTTTTTTATTTTCTCACGATTTGAAGGATGCTGGCAAAGTCTTACCCCTCGAGCCTTAGGCGAGGCGAAATTTTGAGGGGCTTGCATTCTTGTCCTTCCTTTTCCTCTGAAAAGGCATGAGCAAGCGGTAACTTCGACGGTGCCGCTGGTCCGATTTTGAAAGGCGAATTTTTTTTTTTTTCTTCCCTCCTCCGAAGAGTTGACAGTCCCTTATTCTGAAAGCAAAGATTGGTGAACAGCGAAACCCGAGCTCTCGTGAAATCACCCCGCGCTTTTTTTTTCATATCTTTTACCATTGCTTTGGATTCTAGGGAATTTTTTCCCTCCCTTTTTTACTTTTGATTCCTATCAAACAATGCTGGCCGCTCCCCCCTATTTTCCCTTCCCTGGTGCGTTAGGCTCACCGAGAAGCTTCCTTGGTGGCGGTATACTCCCCTAGAGTCGACCGTGACGAGCGATTCACCCCAAAAACACAGGTTTCTTTTTTTTTTTTTCCCATGTGTCGAATTGACCAAATCAGCTCAGCTTGCGGGCCGCCCTTCAAAAGAATCCCTTGGCGGAGGTTGCTTGAGATTGTTTTGTCTCCAGCTTCTTCCTAGGGGCCATACGGTCCCCCTACTGAAAAAGTTTATTTCTCCGAAAGTTGCAATCCGACGAAACGGCCCCCCTTTCCCCCTCTTTTGGTTTTTTGGTTCAGGTGATCGGCAGGACTAGAACTGAGGAGCCGCATGAAGGTGAAGTACTTTTTTAATAGATCAAGCCGCGAGCAATCCTTTGAAACCTTACAACATTTCATTTCCTTGCGCGTCATGATGGACGCGCGCGAATGCCGCCTTTTTTTCTTGTTCGCCGACGTTGCGGCATTGTGCGCTGGTCCCCCCTCTCCTTTCTTTCGGAAAACCGATGGACCCTAATTCTTCTTTTCGGCAACTGACTCGCCACAGAGGGCGGTGAATCCTCCCAAGACGATACGGGGGGCGCGTGGGACCTTCCCTGCTGTTGCCAGCATTTCATCCGACGATTTTTTTTTTTTTCCCCCAAGTTTCGAATTATCCCAGTACAACCTCTTTTCCCTTGTTGAGTTCTGCAAGATTCTGTCAACAGGCGAAAGTGCCCTTCTTTACAACAAATTAACGACGGAGATCAAGCCGTAAGATCCAGTATCGTCGAGATTACCCTCTTTCCCCCCCGGCACCTGCTGCCCCCCCCTGGCAAAGCCGCGATCGGGCGCTGATTTCTTCATCAGGGGACGACGAAGCCATTAAATTTCCTCTCAGATGACCGGCTGACCGCTTACTTGTTGACCTCCTTCGTTCGTGGCGTAACCCTTGAATATTCCCTCATCGGTGATAATCCCCTTAGAGCTAGACTTCCATGAGCAGCGTTCCGCTGCATCGGCGAAAAGATTTTTTTGAAAATTCTTTCCTGCCCTTGAACGCTTCTACAAGGGGTCCTTCGGCCCTGACGCTGTGGACCTTTTTTTTAACTCCGAAGAAGGCGACTTGCAGGACGTAGAATGCACCTTCCGCTCCCCCCTTCCCGATCCCCTTTTCTAACGATTCTGAGGAAAATCAAGGACGCCCTTCCCGGAAGTTTCTCCCCCCGTCACCCGGACCTAGCGGAAACCGTGAAGAGAGAATTGTCTGAGAAAGGACGCCGTAAATCATTCCGATTTCAATATTTCTCCCTCCCCTAGAGTTTTCAAGCTAGGCCCCTTGATTTCGACACTTCACTTGTCACGAGTCCCCAATAACTCCTCCATCGCTGATCCCGCCTGCGCCGAGCGGTGCGCCCCCACAATTCAGGGAGGCCCCTCTCCTTTGAATTCCCCTTTCCCCCGTCTGACCGCGGAAAAAAGATTACCGTCCGCTCCGAATTTAGCCCTTTCTAGAACTATGTAGAAAGCCCCCTCAGCGTCTCGCGGTCCTTCAACCGAGCGTTCCCCCCCCATTTTTAAGAGAAAGTTCCAAGCCTTTGAAGATCCTCAGCATACATGTCAACCAAGAGAGGCCTACTGTAAACTCATGTTGAAGACCGGAAGAGTCATCTTCCTGGCACAAACCCTAATGCCCAAGAACCCTCCTATCAGACGCTCCTTAAGCTTTTCCCCTCAGGAAGAGGAGAGACACGTTGTTGTACCTTCCACCACGTCAGACCCACCCCGGAAAAAACATCTGCGTCGACAGATTGATCCGGCCTCCCTTCTCTCTCCTTCCCCCCACTTCCCCTTTTTCCCCTCTCTTGTACTAATAATACGTGTTGTTTATCTCAGTCCTTCGCGAAGGTCGTCTGGTCTAAGCGGCGGGCCGACTCCTCATTGCCGTTGTGTCAGTCTGTGTTAGGCTCGGTTCGTCATAGTTTGCCCGTAGTTTTGATGAAGCGTCTTCTGTCTTCCATATTTTTTTTTTTCTTTAGTAGGTGTGCAGCAGGGCGTCTCTGTCAACACGTGCGTGTTACCTATCGGAGCGTGTTGCTCCTTTCTAGAGGTGATTCGCCTTACTTGCCCGTGGCGATACCGGCGACAGCTAAAACGAGCTTTTTGTTCTCCCTTGGTTTCTCCCTTTTTTTTGAGACGCTGGCTTTGCTAGATGACGGCGGTCTCCAATTCTGCATTCTCCTCCGCAGTATTTATTTTTCCGCTGGCCGCCTTGAGATGATTCCTTCCCTCTTTCCTTTTATTTTCCCCGAATACGCAGGATCGAGATAGAGTGGTTTATCTTTCTCTTCGAACAATTATTCCTTAACGCCTCTTTTCGTCGGGACAGTCCTTTAATTTGGACTTAATGCCAGTTATCCCTCATACGAATTACGCCCCCTATTCTCTCGAATAAGGGTGGCGGGGACACATTCAATCAACTCAGCATGCGACTTTCCTCATCCTCGTCTTCAGATAGGAGAGTTTTAGTATCTGCCGTTTCAGCCCTTCTTACGGAAGAAGATACCGCTTTTTTTTCGGGCTGTTGATTACCCCTCTCTGAGGATTTCTTCCCCTTACCTTTTTTTCCCTCAGGATACTCCTTAGTAGAAGCTCAAATTCCTCCCATACTGTCCACCCCCTTGCGACCGATGCGGTCAACTCATTGTTCGGGATTAAAGGCGAGCTTCCCTTCCCCCCTCTTTTACGTTTCCTCGATGAGTTTTGCGCCCACGCTCATTGATTTCCCAACGTTAAAGGCGGAGTTCGCGCGGTCATTGCATATTAAATTCTTTCCTTCCTACTCTTTTCCCGGTCGATCAGGCTTGCTGGCAAGTACTTGTCTGTCCCCCCCCTTTTTGCTGGCCAGTGAACTTTCGAATCTTAATTGCCCAAGACTCCGACTCTTTTCTTTCTCCGGCTCGGATTTGCACGCGCTCCCTCGCCTCTGTGCAGACACGACCCGTTCTTAGTTTTTCGATAATTTCCCGCAAACGATGATCGACTTGCACACCTTTATGCCTCCCGGATCTACTATTTGTAGCGGTAACACGAAAATTTAGTTTTCCCCTTCCCTGATGCTAACTCAAATCGAATCTGCCTTCCCAATCCAGGCACTTTCGCCCCCATCTTTCCTAGAGCTTGAAACGATAACTTCTCTTTCGTTCCAAAATCTGTATCCCTGCTCTACGATAATCCGATTTTAGTTTTTTATACTTCTTCTTCTAGTTCTCCTTTGTCTCCCTCCCCAGCCTGTAAGGAACATCCTCCTACCCATGTCCACACACCCGAGTGTGATATCTTTTTAAATTTTTCGCGTCGGCTTCGTCCCTTCTAGATCACATGATTGCTTTTTGTTCCCCTCCCTAGAGCCCGAGATAAATCAGTTGACTCCACAATCCTTGCAGTCCATCCCTCTGTCGTATTTTATTAGCACTTCCCAGTGATCTATTTTGGTCGGTTTATTCATACTAATTTTTCCCTAGCCCCCCATACCCTGTGCCACTGGTTGAACTTCGCGCCGCTTTCTCTTAACGCGCCTCCACCACCATCTTCTAGATCGCATCCACACTGACTGTCCTTCTGCTTCTCTCGCATTTAGATATGTTGTCTCCAATCCTTTGTCTCGTTTCAATTCATAGAACACCCCCTTTCAAATTCCTGATTCGCCGGTTCTTTTTCTCTTCTGCATATCTGTTTAGATTTAAATTTTCGTTCTTCCCCTTTTCTTCCCCCTCCAACTCTTCAGAACTCCACATCGCCTTCCCTCGCTTGACGAGACTTCGCGCTTCCTCATCTTCTTCAACCTCCCCGCAAACTTCCGCCGCCCCTAACACTGCCTCGCCTGCTGTCGAACCTTGTCCAGCCTCCTCCCCCCTTTTTATTACCCTGCTCCAGATTGGTCCAGCCCCGATCATCTACAACGGCCTGGACCATGCTCTTCAAGTCTCTTCTACGATTTTATTGCTGAGGTCGACACTCGGAGTGATCTTCTAGGATTTCGTTTTATCCATATATCGCCGACATCTTATCCCCCTTTTCGGTTGCATCGATTTCTCTTCCACACTCGCCAACCGCCTGCTCCGACTTCCATTCGAAAATCAACTATTTCCCTTTTTGCTCTGATTTCCCCCCTCTTAGCAATCGACGATTTCCTAAAAGTAAGTTCCCGTGCCCCCGGCGTATATCTCCCACCTCCTCCCCCCGTGTTTGTTCCTTTTCTAGATTCACGGATATGGTGGGTGTTGGTACCCAAATCCTCGGCGATGTTGATTTTTGGAGCCCGCGTTCCCAGGGGTGAAATCGTTGATTTTTGTCTTTTTCCCTCAAAGAAAGGTTCCTGCGGGTACCCATTCCCTCCTAGGTCCCAAATGCGTCGAAGGCGTGCTTGATAGGTTTCCCTTTTTTTCTACCCCTACATCATATTCCAAGCCCTCCTTGCTTTTCTACTTCTTTTTGGATTCAGGGCCGGGGTATCGCATGACTTATGCCGGTTTTGGACCGATTTGACTGGACCTTCCTTAATTTCTCACGTCCTTTGCAGGGTTGGCCTTCTCGACCATCGAGGTCTGCATTGCGTCCTTTTTCTTGTTAGGGGTTCTGGCAGGATTTTTGTTTTCTTTTCTGAAAGGCACTCCTGCAAGGTATAGGTGAGAGTCTCTTTCGAAAGGAATCTTTGGTGGTATTTTTTTTTCCCGAAAACCTTTATGTTCAGTTAAACTCGAAAGCCAGATACAGGCACACAGATTTAACTTTTCCTCTTTAAAAACCGTCCCCCCTTTAATAATTTGTTGAATTGTTTTTGGATCTTTCATTTCTAGGAAACTGACAAGGAGGATTTGACCCTCCCCAACTCAGCTTCCCCTTCCTGAGAACCGAGCATTTGAATTTTGGGGAGAGATCTACGCGATTTGGTTTTATTTTTTGGGAATTACAAGTCCCTAATTTTCAGCCATGATTTCAAACCCAGGTCCCAGTCGTTCACCCCCCCCCTTGTTTTCCTTTGTTCCCCCTCCCCCCTGGTCTGAAAGAAGTGCCCTTACCACACACACGAGCCCTATTGGAGTCGAAGCAGATAAGTCTTCGTGTTCGGCAACCTGGAGATTGTGCTTCTTCAGCGGATTTCCTCTGGATGATCGCGGACATCTCCCGAGTGACTTTCTCTTCCCTTTCAGAAGCCGCTTCCGCCCCCCGTAGCCACACGCGTGGGGGGCTTTGTCCCCCGGTGTCGTGAAGTCTTGAGGGTCCGACTTCTCCCTTTTTTCTGGGACCGCATTCGTTGCTGCCGTCCTGAGCCCTCCCCTGGAAAATTACCCCCCTCTCGAGTTGTTGTGGTCCTCAAGATGGTGGCCCGCGCCGCAGGTTGTGGCCTCTGCGCGCGGCTTGATTTCTTTCCCTTCTTCGAAATTTTTAAGTGACGGATTACTCCACCGTGCATATCGATTTCGCTTCATCGGCGTCCTGCCGAAATTTTGTCGGTAGAGTCCCTTCTGACAAAGACGTCTCAGGTGGCGGTGCGTGGGGCCTGAAAGGACTTGAGTGTTTTATAGTCTCATCCCACGAGTTGCGCGAGTTGAACCATCTTCTACCCCCCCAAATTCCAGAGGAACTTCGTTCTCACATCAGCACCCTTTTCTTCCGGACGAAAATTGACGCTGCTTAACTCTTGAAGGAGCACCCGCCAGGTCGTAGACTCTGTTCCTTACATCAGGGGCAGAATACGCTGGCAAGCAGCTGAGATGACCCCCCTCCCGAGGAAGAGAAGCGCTTCAAATGATTTTCGCCGCTGACCTTCGGTACCGCCCTCTTATGGGCGCGGCTTTGGTCTTCCCCCACATCTTGAGAAGATTGACTTGGGATTCCCCTGGAAGACGCTTCTCCGGATGCTACTGGATGGATCCGATCGGCAGAAAAGCTTTTTCCACGATTTCAGCCGCCCCCCCCCCCCCCCCCCCCCCCCCCCCCCCCCTTGACTCGCCTTATTACTAAGGAGTCTGCAGATGCTTGCCGTCCGGCGAAGAGACGGCTGAAGCCTTTTTTTTCCTTTTCAGAGCATCTGCGGCCGAAGCCGGCCCTGTCAGAGACTTCCCCCTCTCCCTCGACTCCCCCTTCTGAGGAAAAATACCTTCTTCGGATACAGAGGAGGTTGTCAGCCTTTTGCCGCCAGTGAAGGAGATGCGTACCCCTCTTCCCTCTTCCTTTAGTCCCCTTACGATGAGAGCATTACCTTTCCATCTAACCGAGCTCCCCTCCACTTTTCCCTGCTCCGGCCCTTCCTTACCTGCTGCCGATGTAACGGGAAGAAGTCCGCCCTCCGCTCGATCTGGACGTCGGATCCTTTTTCAGGATCTTTGTGCTGCCTACGGAGGCCTTCCTCCAAAGCTGCAAGAAGCGAAGAAGTCTCTTCTAATGTCTCGTCTCCTGCTTCCTTTTCTACGCTTCCTCCCGACCCCCCGCCAGCGTCTTTCCAGTCCACCGTAGCACCCGCTGCAGCCAGGTTTCTCAGGCAAATGGTCCGCGCGCCCGAGCTCGGCTCCCTTCATTTTCGATCATCCCGCAGTGCCTTTTCAACCGGCAACTCCCTGCCGGCAGCAACCCCTCTTCGTCGCCTCTTTTCCGCCGGCAAGCGGGAACCGCTGTACTCACGACCCTTTTCCCCCGCCCGTTTCACAGCCTTATGCCATTGAGTTCCCCGGGCTCCCTCGCCGGCAAGACCATCAGCTTCTTTTTATTACCTTTTTGTTTTTTCGTCATCTGGTCTTGGCGCGCGGCAGCGGCCGCCTTTGCCTTTTCCCCTCCTGGTGTTTTTCCGTTTTTTTTTTTTTCCTGACGTTAAGTAGCCCGCCGATGACTGCTGCTGTTTTTTAGATCGTGAGTTTCGAGGTACGCCCCCCTTTAGTTGTAAAGATTCTTCGCGTGCCCCTCGGAACAGCGTTTCAGGATCTTGAGCTTTTTTTTCTTGACGCTTCTGCGGCGCTTCGTGCCTCCCGGAGCTCGGGAATGGAGATTTTTCCGAGGCTGGCTGACGTGGTTTCGAGCCAGTATTGAGCAGCATGCCTTTCTAGCATCGTTCCTTAGCTCTTTTTTTCCGCTTTTTCGCGCTTAGGCATCCTCTGCTACGAAGTTAGTTGCGTTACCTCAGGAGTCCTTGATCGAGAACCCGCTTCTTTTTCGTGCCGTATCCTTCGCAGGTCAATGTTGTCCCCCTAACCTTTTCTTTTTTCACAGTTAGGTAATTCGGAATTGATGTCTCCGTTCTACGATACGTACTCGCCTTCTACCTCTTTTGAATAGCTTCTTGGTGGCCTTCAACTCTGTTCCGTCCTCAAGATGGATTTCCTCTGCGCTTTTTTTTTTTTCCGTTCCGTGGCAGCCTTCTCCGTTCGGATGGAGCCCCTTTTCGGCGATTCGCAGGTAGCTGCAGCCGCTCGCCCCCCTTAGAGATCAGGCTGATAAATCTTGGCCCCCCTGTTTTTTTCCTTCTCCCGGGAACATCAACTGTTTAACCCCCCCGGCGTCGGCGGTCTTTGATCCCCTCTCTTCAATATGAGTCTGGTTTTTTCGCCCACGCCCAAACGCAGTTTCCCTCGGTACTTTTCCTCATCTTGCCAATTTAATGGGCGAGGCCTCCCCACGATCTCTTGCTTGACCAGGAGTACGTGAACCTATTGCTTGTCCGAAATTTCGAACATTCGACTCTCCCTTCGCCTTCTTTGCTCGATCGGTAATTTCGCGAGTCCTTCTCCTTTGCGACTTCCTTTCGCCCAACCCCCGTCTCTTCGTTGGTCTCTCATGTCCTTTTTCTCGGGATCGAGTCAACGAATGCATTTCATGACCACTACATCCCCCCGCGGCCCCCTTTGTCGCTCAAAGCCTTCGTGCTCCTTTCTATGGACCCCTTCCCACCATAGTCATATGACACTGTGCCATGTAATTGGCATTCCCTTGACCCTCCCCCCGGTCCCTAGAGCGCAGTCGATCACCGCGGCCTTCGCGCGGTTCCACACTCTGTGCTGACGATCCTCCATACTGTTTGAAGTTTACAGTTTTAGGCTTTCTCGATAGGAATGCCGCTTCCCCGTGCGGCCCTTCACCTTCCTCAGCGAGTCTTCACGATTCCCCCAACCTCGGTGACCCTCGTTGTACATCTTGATTCGCGCACATTAGGCAGCTACCTGCTGGAAGTTTCTTCTGCCCCCCCGAGCTCCCGATCCGTCCCGGTCTCGCCCCCCCCTACGTGAAGCTTTGGAACCTCCGCCGTTTTTTTTCTTCGCCTCCGCAGCTTAACTTTGAGGTCACTTCTTCTACTCCCCTCCCCGAGCACAACCCCCTTGCCTTCCTTAGTAGCAGGTCCTCTCTTTCTTCTCCGCCCAACACCCTTTTTCGCTGACGCCCCACAACCCACTTCCGGCTCCTTCTTTCGATCTTGTTGATTATAGCACTCGACCTGTCTCGTCTAAGTCTTTTTAGAAGCCATCCCCCCCCACTTCCCTCATGTTTCTGCGAGATTTTTTCTCTTCCCTTTCTTTCGTCCTTCGTGTAATCTTTTCCCCCCTTTCGTAACTGTCGCGTCAACTCCTATTTTCACCCAACAGATAGCATCTCATCGCCTCGGCGGAACCCCCCGTTAGCTTTTTCTCAGTGCTCCGACTTTCCCATCCGGCCGCCATCCGCCGCCTTGTGCTACCGGCCTGCGTGAAATCGGACAGCCTGCAAAGCATTCGAAATGCCGTGACTCCAGCGCTCGGTTCCCCCCGGTTCCCACCCCAGCGTATACCCCGGAACCTCCCAACGTGAGTCTTTTCCTCGAATTGCTTGACGCGACTATAGTGGATGATTAGGATCCTGGTTTTTTGGTCACCCTCCGCCGCCTACCCGCATTTTCTCTTTCGGGTAGGACTTCGGTTAATTTGATTAGATGTACCCCCATGAACCTCTCTGCCCCCTTCCCTTCACCCTTCATTCCAAGAGCCACCCCCTCCAGTTTTTCCAAATCCACATTAGAGACTCCCCCCGCCCATAACCGGTGATCTCTTCTTCCCCTTTGAGATAGATCGGGACCGGGTATTCTTTTACGTGTTGATTGTTAAAAACATCGCCTCATGCTGAGCGTGGTTCGTAAGTCCTTTCAATTCCTTTCTTTCCTTTTCTCTTCAAGCAGCGCGTTCCTTGTTTGTTTTCCCGACGCGACGCGGTCTATCTATTTTGGGGCGATATTTTAGGCGTCTTCACATTCCCCTATCTAAGATAAGAACCCACCGAAATTTCCCCTGCCACCAATGGCGTGCTTTACGTCTTATTGACCCGGGGTCGCTGGATTTCAGCGGGAAGCTATGAAGAGGAAGCTTCTTCGCCCTTCTTTTTTTTTTTTCAAAGATTTTGACCAGCAGATGCCTGTCCGTTTTCTGAGGCTCTGGCATTACTTTCTGATTTCCCCTCCTCTCTTGAACGGAAGGTCGCGAAACGGTATGTCGTCGAGGCGATTAAAGGCGAACTCTGGTTTTGTTTCCCTCCTTTTAGAAAAGAGAGTGACTCCTTGAACAATTACCCAACCTGAACCCCAGAGCGCAGGAGCAAAAAGAACTCGCATCTCTTTTTTTTCCCCCCTGGGGCTCTGTCTCTCTGAATTTAGGAACGAGCCGTTCCTTTAATCTATCCACAGATCGACATGCTGCGCCTCTCTGCAGGAACTTTTTTGGATTTCCCTCCTCGATGGTTTGAGGCGCGGAATACCCAAAATCCTGCGCGCCGGATGAAGTTCAAACATCCCAGGCCATTGGTGGTTCTACGGTTCAATGCGTCGTCGTCCTCGTTTCCCAACCCCCCCCGAGATCAGCTTGTTAGGCAATAATCCGTGGAGGGTCTTTGCCCTCGATTGGCACGACGTCATGTATATGTTTCCTTGTTTTTTTCACTCGGCCAACTTTGCTCCGGTGCGCGGAGCTGAGCGCGAACTTCAAAGAGTATCACGTGGCTGGTCACTGTGATCCCGCTGCGCCCTTTGGGTCCGGACCTGATACGTTTCTTGGCGGAAGCGCGGCTCGGATTAGCAATCTCCCTGGACTCCACCTCTCCTCTTCGCGTGGTCAATATTTCTTGTGGGCGACTCGGCGAAAGTTCCAGCTTTCCTTAGAGCATCCGGTGACGTGCGCGCTGGTGAAATGGCATGTGTCTCTTTTTACCGATGGCCCTAAGATCAGAGTGAAAGGATTTTGGGAAGAGGCATGCGTGTATTTTCTTTTTTCTTGCGTTTTTATGAGCCGCTTGCCGATTTGGTGGGCGTTGATTGGCCTGAAATGGATGCTTTGCCTCTTTTTCCTGCGAGTTGCGCGGGTAAAAGCTCTCCCCTTCCCCTCCTCAGATACTTTTTACCTTGAGCCGCACGTGAGCAGGTTCAAAGTACGATCCGAGAGAGCACCTGACGCTTCCTGAAGTGATTAGATTCGCAAATTTCAGGCATCGGCACAGACTTTGCCCAAGTATTTTTTCCTCCGCTGATAGGTTTTTCGGGACATTGAAACGAGTTAGCGCCGGAATTCATCCTCTCCCGGACGCTGAAATGTTTTTTGACGTCACTTTTCGTTTTTTTGAGCCATCGAGTCATTGAATTAATTCAGGATAAACCTAGTGTGTCTCGCGGAATCTGCCGGAACATTTTTTTTCGTCCCTTTCCGGCGAAAAGATGTTGACTCTCCTTCCTGAATCGCTTCTACAGGTGGAGACCTTCTCGCTCCACAGGCGAGTCCCGTTTTGAGAAGTCATCCGACCTCGACCTTTGTTAGCCGCGCTGAAACGGCAGAGACTTAAAAGTTTTCCCGAAGATGGCTTTTGAGGAAAAACAGGGATCCGGTACAGAACTGTTTGTCAGTCTTTCAAAATTTAGTCTGTGACCGTGCTGTCGTAGTCTTTCTAGAATTCCCGACGTAAACAAGTCTAACGCGAAGAGGTCAATTCCCGCACTTTTTCCTCTGCCGGCGGGGTCACGGAAAACGCTCTCGTTTAACTCGGTCTTTTCCCCTCGCCCAACCATCAGGGAGCAGCTGTGAAGTTCGACATTAAAGCGTGTACCCCAGCATACGATCAGGCTTCTCTCCAGATCTGAGGCCTGATCAGCCTCCTGTCAGAACCTCCAATCCTTTTTCCCATCCGCGGCGAATCTCAACCGCGTCACGCGCATTCTCCTCTCCAAATTCAACTCCAAGCGAAAGACAGCGTTTCCCCCGGGCTCCGGGATCTTCCCCCGGCAAGTTTTTTCTAACCACGCCTGCATGTCCCAGAAACGAATGCCCAGACTTTCTGTCCGCCTTCCTGAGCATCGTCGCCTTTTTCCTTGCCAAGATGCTTACGACCGCCGCCACCGACCGGACCCCCCCTCTGCCAATTTCCTCCGCTGTCTCCCGACGCCCTGCGCCTCAAGCCCCTCTCCTCCGTTTGTTGTTGAGCGAATCTGTCGCCTTCGCTGGGCGAAAGTTTTGCATCCCTTTCCGAGGGAAGCATGGCCCTTTTGAATGGGGGTCGTGGCGGTTCCCTCTTTCGTCTTCTTCTGAAGGTTTCGCAGGGGCGATTTTTTTGCTTCAGTCGTGTTGGGCCTCTTTGCAGCGGTCCCCGGAAACCATTGTTACAGCGCTTGGGTTCTATTTGAGCCGCTTCTTCGTTTTACCTTGCCATTTGATTTGAATAACGCAATTTGCGGCGGTTCTGAGATTTTTTTTTTGCTCTACGATGGCTTGGGCGTGTGCGTAGTCGCCTAATTTTAGCGCTTCATTTCTACCTCGCTTATTTTTCCGCTTGGCAGTCGACCCTGCCTCTCCCAAGTTCTTGCGCTAAGACCTTTTTTTTTTCCGTCGCTGTTTGAGTATTATTTTCCCCCTTCAATTCGCTTAGCCTTTTTACCTTTTTCCCCCGGGGGTTTTTCTTCAAGATAGTCCTGAATGATTTACGT
>Ga0179593_1678980_pt1 | contig 12670 bp, 12 predicted proteins | sample CZODoug2_1_08_16_FD_185931 | JGI IMG/M metagenome (GOLD analysis project Ga0179593, IMG submission 185931) | Vadose zone soil fungal communities from Angelo Coast Range Reserve, California, USA - CZODoug2_1_08_16fungal (PacBio error correction) | ecosystem: Environmental > Terrestrial > Soil >... | reverse complement strand
CAACGTATGGCCTCCGGTCGGATCGTCACTCACCCTTTTCGCTTTAGGAATCCTCCCCCTCCTCTTATGCCCCCGTGTTCAGACCCTTCCGGCCCCTTCGCTGGTTGCCCCTGTTCCTGTAATCTGTCCCTCATGCCTAGATCACGGCGTGCATTGTACCCCACGTTTGGCCTTGGCTGGCCAGGAGAGAAGGCGCCCCTCCCAGCTTGTGGGTTATTTCCTTTTTTAGCTCGGACCTACGTAAGAACGCCGTTCTCTCGTATTGATGCCCTTTCGTGTTACCCCCTCTCTGGATGTCGACCCCACAAGACCAACGCGGGCTATCCCCTGCGCTCGCCTTTTTCCCGATGAGAGATGAAGCGCTACTGTGGGTTTGTGCACAGAACCAGCCCCGTCCCCCCCCGAAATGATTAAAAGAAAGCTCCGGTCTTCGCCCCCTTGCCCTGGTCTCTCCTACAACCGAGTCTGTTCTAATCGTGCGCCCGCTTCCCGCCTCGCGTCAGCTTCACGCTTTTAAATCTTGAAGAAGGGTTCGATTCACTTCCACCCCTTCCTTCTTTGTGGGATACTCTTCCCCCTTTTTTTTTGATACCAAGCAATCTCCTCTCGGGAATGTTTTTCTCGGCCGACGGCCAGAGAGTATAACGTCGTCGAAGACGAGAGGCATCCCCCGGACGACCCCCGGCCGAAAGACCCCCGTTTACTGCCGAATACCACTCAGGGAACCCCCCCCTTACATACCTCGAGGGCAAAAAGCTTCCGAGTTTTCTTTTTCCCAGTTAGGGACGGGACCCCGAGAAGGGCGCTTAGCTGATTAGCTCTCCCTATCATCTCCCCTCTCTTGTTATTTCGTCGGCGAAACTTTGAATGCAGGTTTTTTTTTTTTAGGTCCGAAGGTGAGAATTGTTCCCTTCCCCTTCCGCGGCGTCTCGACTGAGGCGTCGCGATCTCGACGCGATCTGGCGCCCCTTGCCTTTTCGTAGAGATCCGAGTCTCGAATAGTTGAGTATTTTGTTATTGGTCCTTTCCCCCAAGTTCACTCATGATTCTACGACGGGCGCGCTAAAAGCTGAACCCTGCGTTTTACCCCCCTTTTCGTGTAAGACCCTCCCGTTAACGCCAATTTTTCTTTCGATGCGCGAGTTGATCGCCGTTGAACTCTAATCTTTCCAGATTATGATTCGCTAATTGAACTTAATAGAACATTTAGGAAGAGGGGAACCTCGATGGTTTAGTTTCAGATCCTTCTGCCCAGTGCAATGGGACTGGTCCCCCGATCTAGTCGCCGGCACTGATTTCTCTAAGGCCGCAGACAGTTAATTGAACCGTGCTTTTGGAATTAATGAAGAGATCTTTTTTCTTTGTGCTCTTGCCTCATCGTCCGTCTTCTGCAATTTCCGGCTACGGAAGCGTCAGATGTCGTCATGTGCCGTCCCCTTCCGCGAAGAATAAGCCGTGGCCGATTCCTGCCTGACGTTGAACCCCTTTCGCATTCCTCAGAGACTTCGTTTTTGGCGAATCCCCCCCATCATTTTCTTTCCCTCAGTCGGTTTGTGTGTAGATGGGGTAGGCTCCCAGAGCCTTCCTTTTTCTAGAACCTCTCGCTCCTTTCACTCCGGCGTGGCTTCCCGGTGCTCCCCACCTGCCCGTCCTGGCGGCTTTGGCGAAAAAGAAGTCCGTTTTTCCGTTATTCCCGGACGTGGATTTCGTGCTCCGGACGAGTACTCGCGCGTCGAGATTCCGGTTACTTCCGTCAACTTTAAGAATGATTCTCGCATTCATGCCCCTGTTATGCTACCTTCCTAACATAGCCTCCAGTCGTTCCTTCGATCGGGACAGCCTTGAGGTAACTTGCAGTTATCTCCGATTTTCACCCCCTCTAGGCATAAATTTGCAGAGCTTGTGCCAGACTTGAGCGACCATCTTTCGACCCAGTTTCCCTCCCCGAGCCATAATCTGCTCTGGTAGAAATTAGGATTGGGATTGACGCTTACTTCTAAGGAGGGCTGCCCTCTTCAACCTTGCCCCTTTACTGTCTGACGTTCTCTTTTTTGGTTTTTTAGAGAGTTTCGGACTTGCTACCGCGGAAAGGATAGTTTCAAGTCTCCTCTTCGTAGCTCAGTTTTTCCGATTTTACCGCTTGTTCTGAGCACAGGACGCTTATCCCCCTACCCCTGAGGCACGCGACCCAGCCCTTCCCCCCCTCCCCTAATTTTTCTTCACGAGGATGCTACCTAGGCATAGCTGACCCCAGGTGCGTTTTTCCGACGAGAGTTACCTTCATCGTGAGTCTCTTCCTCATGCAGTTACTCCCTTTACCTCGTGCGAGACCCTGATTTGCTTTGACTACCTTCTGCACGCGCTCGCTTCCGGTAGTCTCCTGGTTTTCCCTGAGTCTTTGATGCTGAAACCCCAAACCCACTTCCCGCTGGCGGCCGCCCTCCTCGAAATTTTTATGTCGCTTGCAGCGTCTTCTCTCACCTATCTACCTTTCTTCGTTCTGGCCGTCGGCGTTCACCTCTGCGGTCTCTTATGAGAAGGACTCTTACCTCTTTATGCCGCCTGCGAGGGTCCCCCCCTTGTCCTCATCCCCCCTGAAGCCGCCTTGCTGGAACGCCCTCTGTGGTCGCCTGTAGCATTCGCATCACGTCTAATCACCGTCGTTAGGTGCCCCCCTGAAGGTTCCCTTTTCCTTCGTCCCCCCTTTGCGCCTTCGGGGCGTAGTTCCTGGTTTTCGGGGAGTGTGGCGTCGACGTAGAGATTCATCCGGTGGTTATGTTTCCTCGACCTTTCTACTCTTTAGATAGCCCGTCTTCTTTGCCTCGTTGGTTAGTCGCCGCCCCCCGCCGACTCTCATATTCCCTCCGTGTCTTCCTGGCGAAGTCCGCTCTTCACAACCCAACACACCAACCAATTCCCCTGGTGAACTTAAGGATGTTTCTTCCGTTGTCTGAAGAGAAACAAGTTTTTAGTCGGACCTGCACGCCCCCTTGGATCGCCCTCGTTTCCTCTTTTCGGGCTTCCTCCCAGGTGCCACTCACAGGGTGCGCAGCTTTTCCCCATACCCCTATAGGGCGGGTTCTTCGGAGCATCTCCCTCGGGGATTCTTCCCGAGCCCCTTTTCCGACTTCCTGCCGGCTTCCCGGTTTAAGGCGATGGGATGACCAGAAGTGGTTTCCTTTCTTTTATTCCATCCTTTCCCTTTTTTTGTTGTGCATCACCCACTGCCCTTCTGGTATCCCTTCCTGCGGCTCTTTTGAGGGGTTATGGCAGTGTCAAGAATCGGTCCTCGCCTTCCAACCCCATCTTCAGATTCTCTCGGCCCGCCTATTACTGGTCCCCGTATTCAGTCCCCTGTTTCCCACTGGTGAGCATCTCCCCCCGACGGAATGGTGCGATATTCCCGTGGCCGTTTCGCTTCACCCAGGGCAAACGTTTGCTCGGCGGCCAAGGACGTCTCACAACTCTGAGGTTCCGGATCCTTTAAAGATCATTCATTTTCCTGGCTCGAGATACGCAGCGTTCCGCCCGAATTTCCCCGCTAAACTTTAGGATCTGTGGAAACCAAATGGTCCTTCCACCCCATGTCAAAGTCGGGGCGGTTCCGCCCCCACAACCTTCGTCGTCTCCGTGGTCCCCTTTTGCGCTTCCTGCGCTACGGTTTTGTCACCCCCCCTCCACACCCTCATGGGCCAACTCCCCCCCTCCTTCCGTGCACCGCAGGTCGAAGCAGGTTGAAACTGAGTAGCTTGTCTTGTCAACGATTGTTCTGCTCTATTGTCACGCCAAGGAGACCCCATTGTGTCCCTTATACCATCCTTAGCCCGTTCTGGAAGTGGCTTTCGGGTTTCTCCCACCCTCGCTTCGTTCCTTGCCTGGGATTGACCCCTTTCTCTACCCCCAGAAGCAGGCTTAAGGTTACACGCCCTCCCAGAAAGATCTTTAAGGATCATAGAGTTCCGCGGCCCCCCCGGTCCTCCATCCGGCAAGTTCTCCGGCTTGCAAAGTCGACCCAAAATTGCAACCTTTTCAATCTCGTTCAGAAGGTGTTGAGTTAATTTGTCCCCAGTTCATCGGCGCACTGGTTGCGCGTCCTAGACCGAGGAGTGATATGGCCGTTTCCTCTACTCCTCCGGAGAGGTTATGCTTAGAGGTAGGCTACCGCCCTTTTCTCATTACTTTACTTTCGCCTGTGCGATGTTCTGTTTCCCCAGTTGACGGTCTGCCCCCCTATTGCGCTCCGATGGATCCGTTCGCCATAGGGTCTCTCCCTTGATCTTTCTTTCCTAGTCCAAGGGCGCGAGAGCCCCATACGGCGCGGACATTAGTGTATTTATTACGGTAGAAAGCTCCTCTTCGATTTCGAGCCTCTCTCCTTAGTTTACATTCGTGTTTAGATTTCGTGTCCGCCTCGCTTAGTATTTCCCCGTCCCTCTTTTCGGAAGCGTAGACCTTTCCTTTCTTTGATAGAGATAGAGTTAACCGTAAATGCTGGTCTTTTTCCCTTCTCATTGGACCAGTGCTACCACTCTTCTGCTGTCATCGATGCTTGCGTTTCTCTCCATGCACCTACAAGGTTATTTTTGAAGATTCCTCGTTCTCGGAACATTATCTGATCCGGCTTTCCTCCTGCCTACTTCTTGTGAAATTCTCTAGCTCCCGATCCCCGAGTCTGAGAAGTTCCAGATATGATTCAGACCTCTGGCATGAACCACCCGAAGACTGGTCTGGTTGTCCTTCTTTATTCCTGAATACTCCGTCCATTTTTTTTACCGTGGGCGAATCCATAAGAATGATCCCCAGAGTGCCTTTTTTTTATCGACGTCGGCGCGATGATAGATTGCCCTCCCTCTTTTCGCTTTCAGCTACATACGTTTTTTTTTTCTTAGATGGTATCTTTCCACCCCTCCTGCTTCTCGCGCACCTCTCGTCGCTTCACCGTCCGGTCTTAGGAATTCTCCCATTGTGCTCCGTCACGTCTTGCGCGCTCATTGGCCCTGAACTGAGACCGCTTTCAGTAGCTTGCATCAGCCCGGTCTTGTTTTGAATTCGTTTTTTAGTCGCTCTTTTCCCGTTACAGAGCGCATTCGCTGCCTTCGTCTTATGATGACGGTATGTGTTCGGATCCCAGACCCATTTGGGCCGGCGACGTATCTTCCCCCCCACTGCCCGGTCCCTTGGCCTTCTCCGCTACGCCCGCCAATTCTCTGCTCAAGGTGCATGGCCCCAGCTACCTCCGCTCCACTTTTACTTTATTTTTTCTTTCCCTCCGAGTGATCAAGCCGCGCACGTTCCCTCCGACTCTGACTTTTTGCGGTGAAGACTCGTGGACGAGCCGAAAAGGTCGAAATTTTTCTGACTTTCTTCTTGCCTCTAGTTTCAATGTTAGGAGCGGCGCCTTTCACGGACTCGCAAAGAAGGCGCACCTCTAGCTCGTCCTCTTTTTCTTTTTCTTACACTGTGGTCCTCTCACGATCGTCGCTCCTCTTCTGAGGGTCCGCGCCCTTGTCCGTCGCGCTCCGGGAAAGGGAATTGATGCCCACGACTGACCTCATGCGCCCGGCAGTTTCTCTCGAAGCATTTTTTGGCGATCGGCTATTCCCTCGGACCTGTGAGCACAGCCAGGATAGAAGCCCCCGAGGCCGATGCCTTTTCTCCCTAAACTTATGAACGAGCGCCTCGTACCTTTTTTATATTAGGGATTTGTTCTTTTGCGATGCTTCGCATTAGACGCCGTCGCATCCTATAGACACATTCCTGCCAGCTGTTCTCCTCGATAGTACCTTCTTAGTTTGTGGGCCGTTCAAATTTCAAGCGCTGCTGAGGATCTCTAGAATCTCCCCCATGGACGATCTGAATCGAGGGGTATTCAAGAACCCACATTGTTCCTTTTCTTTAATCTGTCCACGTCCCCCCTGGTCCCCGTCGCACACAGTACTCAGTCGCGCTCACGAAGTCCGTTTGACGATTCTCGGCGGCGCAATAGGTTCTTCGTGTTAGTAGGAGTTTTTTTTCCTACCTTTCCCCCCCTTTGGTTCTTGACAGTTGTGTGTCGTCGACCACGACGGACTTGTTTCCTCTTCAGTCCCCCGGAGATTGTTGTCTATTGGGGTCGAACTATCTGCCCGTGATTTCGACAGTCCGTTTGCTTCCGCTTGCGTCCTGTCGGGCTGCCATCCTGTTTAACTTAGGATTTTTTTGGGACTTCCCCCTGCATGCTTCCACTTTTTAGTCGGACTCACGGCCTTTTGAGTCTCTTCGGGCCACTTCTCCCTTCTTTTCCCCCGGATTCTAAACGTTGTTCTGATTCACCCCCCAGCCGGTCTTGTCCTTCTTCTCAGAGATGGGAGGTTTTTTTATTCTTCTAGAGAAATTCTCCATCCATCCCTCCGGGCAACTCCCCCGATGTCTTGCCCGTTTTACTTGTACGCTATTTCCTAATACATGGTTCTTTTCGCTACCCTTCCAACCCGTCTGGTTTGTCTTCTACCCCCAGGGCAGGAGGCTTTGTAAACTCCGGTATAGAGAATCATCCCTATCCGACCGAGCAGGACACGCCCGATACCATCTTCGGCAACCTGGTTTTTCATCCTTTTTCCTGGCCTTTATACGAGTGCCTTTTTTCTTTTCTGCGTCGTCCTTGGCACCAGGATCAACGGAGAGAAGGAACCACCCCCCCACCTTCGTGAAGTTCCTGCTGCCCTCCCTTCTACTCGGAAGTACACACAGCAAATCCCTGGACCCCCCCTACCTTCTCACTTAGGGTGGTTTCGTTCGTACCCATCCCCCACTCGCCGACATATCCGCCGTATTCTTCCCCACGGTGTATTTTTCCTCCGACACCTTCAAGATGAGGCTTTTTTTTGTTACTCCCAAGCCCCCCGACGAAACCCTTCACTTCCTCCCGAAGAGACGACTGCCAGAGCAAACTTTCCCCTGTTTATCCGTTCGCTCCGTGTTCTACCCTTTTATCCTCTGGGGAAGGTATCCACCCTTTTGCCCAATTTAGTTCCTTTCGCTTCTCTGCTCCGTGTTCCCGCCGAGCCTGACGGCCTGGGCCCTTTCTCCCGAAGAGATCCGAAGCTATGCTTCATTCTTCTAGCTTAAGGGCCCCAGATAGGTAAGGACGTTATTACGCCTGCTTGGATCTGATAAATTTCGGTCGCCCGTCTTGCCCTCAGTTTCTACGGCGCTGAACATTCTCTCCCCCAAGTACCACCTCTATACGAAAGATCCCTACCACTTGCCGTCCTTTCTCCCAAAGAATCGTCTGTGCGCGCCCCTCTCTCCGGGCGTGGTATTGTTGCACCCGCGGTAATGACTTAGAGGTTTGCTTATGCGTAGGAGACCTCCTTGCTTTTCGTACTAATGTCATTTTTTTTTTTACCTTCTCAGATTCTGAGCGAGCCTCTGGTGCGCCGAGGCTCGCGCCATCTGTTTGAGCACGTCTTTTTTTCGTAGCCGAATCGCCCGCCTTTTCGTCATCTTCCCTGGAATGTTCGGATGTTCCTGCTTTTCTGCCTCCCCATTTCTCTTCTACCGTTTCCCCAGAGAAGACCGCCCGTTCCGGTGTCGGCCCCTCGCAGACCTATTCGTCAGCCCTATGTCGCCTGTGAAAAGTGTTGCGTTTGTTCTCGTAAGCCTCCTCTTTTATTTGTCAGTGCCTGCCCCCTTTTTCCTTTCCATTTTTTTTTTTTTTTTTTTTTTTTTTTTTTTTTTTTTTTTTCTTTGGGCCCCCCCCCGGCCTCCCCCACCCATTTAGGCGAAATGTGCTTGTCTTCTATATGGAACCAGTGATTTCTGGGTGATGCTATTATTAAACGGTACCACCTGGTCCTGTTCCCTTTGTCTCAGCGCACTTTTACTCACTGAAGGAAGGTTAAGGTACGATAAACCCCGGAGAGAAGATCTGTTCCCCGCCTTTCCTGAATCTAGCCTCCCAGTAAGTAAGAGTGGGCTGGCCTTAGATCCCTAGAGACGTTTCGCGCCCTCCTTTTATGCTACGACCTTTTCCGTGGCGTTTTCTTCCGATCTAGCAGTTTTTCGAGCGAGTTTGATGTGTGATGCTCCGACCCAAAATGTCTAATAATCAACTTTTGTTTTGGGTCTTACTTTCGGCCATGTTCCGAGCCCTCAATCGTCCTGGAGCCTAGTCATCATAGTACGCCGGTGGTACCCGGTCGGTCTAGCCTGACGGTCGGCTCTTTGAAGGTTCCTTGATACGCCCCCGCATTTATCGGTAACTTTCCGTTCTCAGATTAGGGAATTTGATTATATTTGATCGCTCGAACACCTTCTTGCGTCCACGTTTTGGGCATGACTGTCCTGCTTGGAGAGCGTGAAGTCCTAAAGGGTGAAGGATTCACGTCCCAAGAATGCACTAAAGTTTTTTTTTATTGGGAGTTCTTTCCCTCATGCACGAAATGGATCGATCGGACGAAGGTTGTCATTGCGAGGCCCGCCTTTGAGAGGTGTCGGCGACACATAAGCTTCTTCCTAGCTTATCCGAGAGAGATCCCCTTCGCCTGGATGCCATTGAGTTGCTACCCAGGGAGCGGAGCTTACTGGGCTTCTCCGGTTTCGACCTTCCCCTGGATCTAGTTTGCCGCCCCGATCACAGGAGTCACCCCGGACTCTCAGCACCGCCGTCCAGCGCTATGGGCAGGAGCCCGTTCGCTGATTCTCGTCCGCTAACTTTGACGCGCTAGCCGGCTCCGACGCCCTCTTGTAGCGCGCCGGGAATTTCCTCCCGACACTGCGCACACAGGTTTCCACCTGCTCAAGGCGGGGCTGCGACGCGTGGACCGATACCCTGATGGAGAGTCTATCTTATATCTCAAGTCTCACGCCATATGATAGCAGTCTCGCCTTAATCGGACTTTGGACTTTGCTTAACTTGACCCTTCGTAGTTTTTTTTTTTTTGTCTCGGTTAGTTGTATTGGGTGCCTGGGAGTACTGCCTTATTTGTCCCTCCAGATAGCCCCCCCCTGGTCGGCCGCCTTCTCCTGTAGAATTGATTATTCTTGCTCTCTCTGATCCCCCTCCTCTTTTTTCCCGCGTTAGAACTCCTGATGATTTACATCCTGTACGTGAAGGCTTCTCCAGGAAGATGCCCGAAGGGCTTGTTCGCACAATTCTAAGACTTGTGAATGTCCTTGCTCCTTCCCTCGGTTCTGCCTGGCTGCTCACACTTTTAGAGAAGATACCGTCGGTCGAGACTCTCGACGCCAGTTCCCCCTTTGTTCGGGGAATTGAATGAAGTCTTTGTAGTGTCCCCATTTTTTGTCTCTGTCTTGTTGCTCCCCCAAGTTCTTTATCTCCTCATGTGCCTGCGTTCCACGGCGAAGATTGACCTCTGTTTGGGGTATGGTTTTCCACCCGCTAAGTTCTTATCGTTGCTAGGTCTTCAGTTTCAGGTCACTCCCTTCTTGTTTGAACCTCAGGATGTGGGGTAGCTCTTTGCCCTCAGAGCCACTTCATGTTTCAGAACATGCAAGCCCCCCCTTTCCCTTCGTCAATCGTAGCCCCCCGGCCGCATCTTCCCCAGGTTTCGGCCTTCTCGAACCCGGCTTTGCAGTGAGGAATTTCCGCTTATTTATGCTATTTTACTTCCTTGCAGACCCTCCGGCGCAGCGCTGTATCCCCGACGGATTTTAGTCTACCCTCTCCCCTTCAGTGTGTTGTGATCAGAGATGGTAGACTCAGTACCCCCTCCTTCAGGCCCATAGAGGAGTCCTTGGTAACAATGTTTCTCTAGTCTAAGAATCCTCCTACGCTTTTCTTCCGCACTCACAGCCCTGTTTCCCTTTCCCATGGTTAGCTAATGGGGAGGCCGACGTGGTTATACGATATGCGCGCATTGCATGTCGACTCTCCTGTGGATATGTTTCCGTACTGAGCTATTTCCCCCTCATGAAGTCACACTGATTCCTTTCCTCGCCCGCGACGGAAGACCTCGTCTATCTGGTAAATTTGTGCCTGCTCGGTCGACACCAGGATTTACCTCGAAGACGATATTAAACCCCCCATCTTCCGACGCCCGAACACCACTCGATTTCTACTGGGTGCGTACTAACAACACGCGACACCCCCCCTTCAACTACCCCCGAAGGCGCTAATTTCCCTCCTGCCCAATTTGTGCATTTATCGCAAGAATGGATGATTCTACGGTCCCAGACATGTTGGACCGCGTGGTTTCTTACCACGGGACGTAGTTTAAGGGTTTACTCAAGATAGGTGGTTTCCTTTGGTATAGCTGCGCGATTCAGAGGGTTATGTTTCTCCCCTCCTTCCGTCTTCCTTCTTGCTCGAGGACTCTGCTCCGACCCTTGCTATGGCCGCCAGCTTTTTAAGGATTTTCACCTAGTGACAAGGGTACACTCTTTGCTACCTACGATGGCTGATCAGGGCAAAAGTTTAAGGTCCTTTTCGTGCGAGACTGTCCGACCTGATCTGGAAGTCCGCTCTAGATCAGAGACGTTCCCGTAGTGAGACCCTGTCGGCAGTATCCGATTGTCCTTTTCCTTCCGCTCGGCGCGCGTAAAGCTGGAGCATTCCTAGGCTCGCCAGTAGATTTATTTGTCGTGATCGCGAGGAATCTTAACTTGCCGCGCGAATACGGAATCCCGTTGCGCTTGTCCTTTCAGGCCATAATTAGTCGACGGCGCGCTTACAGAGACCTTTTCCCGTGGTCGCTTCTTCTCTATCGACTTTACGTCTCCCCTAAGACCGGTAGCCCCCCCGAGTTATTAGCGTTGATAGCAAGCCCCTCCTGATTTTTTGAAAGCTCGCTTCGTTTCCTCTGCACGTACTTCGCAACTCTGACGAGCTGTTCGCGATTAGGGCAATTCCCGCTTTCGGTAAGGAGTCGCGGGGACGATCTTTTCGTCTTCAGCTCCCTAAATGAGGTTTTTTGATGTATACAAGCTGACCGTTTCCCTCTACTATGTTGCGAAGGTAAGGTTCTGATAGGCAGAGAATGCTTAGGACTATGAATCCGCACGTCGTTTTTAATTCAGGGACATGGGATCCTCATCGGTCCTTTCTGAGTTCCCTGCGCGCAAGAAGTTACTCTGAGCCTCCAGTGGCTCCTTCCAATTACCATAGCCTGCGAGAGCTTTTTTAGACCGGCTGGTAGAACCCCCTAATACTCCCCTTTTATATTGGGTCGAGCAGCACCGATCTCTTCCCCTCTCCGATCCGCGCGTATCAAAGCCGGTCTGGAGGACTTTCTTCCCATTTTTTTTTTCGTGGCTAGCTGCCGTACAAGGCTTTTGTAGCGGGCAGGGTCCTCCTATACGGGCGAGTTTATTTTCCTCGCCGGGTTTTTCGAGGAGTCGATGCCTCTTCTCGAAAGTAGTGCATGAATTTTTTGGTCTACCAGCCAGTGCGTCGCGACGAGTGCACCCTCCTCCCTTTTGGGCAATGTTCTCCGACCGTCTCTCTTCGATGACATCGAAGTTCGAGTTTCTCCGGTTTCCGAGGAGCGCTTCAGCCTTCCCGGACTTAGATCGTGCTGCGATCCCCTCGTCTGGTTCCTGTCGACTTCGGCTTTGGTTGGCCGGTCTTGACTCAGAAGGTCGAGGCATTTTTGCTCCAACGGGTGTCAGTTTTGTGACGGTGCCGTCGAGCCTTTAGATTTTCATACCGTCCGAAACGGAACTCCACGAAAGTACGCGACTCTGCTCTGGACCGTAGATTATCTCTCCCGCGTCTCGATGCGAGACTTGGGTTCTTTGGTGCTTATCGCAAAGAGGTCTTGCCAGCAACTGCATGGGACATGTGTTAACCCCGTTTCCGGCTCACTTGCCAATACCATTGGATTTTTCTCCTACAAGAGTCCCCTCAGAACCCGCCCTTATCTCCCCTTCTTCCACAGGAGGCGATCCCCTTGCCGTCACAAGAGCAGTCGCCTTCTCCCTCCCCCCTTCTTTCACGCTTTCTTGCCCTCGCCTCGTTCTGTGTGTGCTTTTCTTTTTGAGGCGCTCTCTGAATGCGGAGTGGCCCTCGCCCCTTCCTTTTCGTCCTCGTCCGTTAAGACTTGCTATTCTTCTCCCTCCCCTTCTCCGTGACTCTCGTTCTGGCAGTAAGAACCAGATTGGAAGTTTTCAGTGATTCTTCGATCCTGTCTGAAGGCTCACTATCCATCGTTCTGCCCGGAGGGTTCCCTTTTCCCCTCTCCCCCCCACGCCGCTGCTGGAAGCTGCACCCCTTCACCCGACATTCCCCGCCCCACCCCCCCGTAGACAGTTACCTATCGCTGCATGGCGACGCCCGGCACCGGTTTGCCCCTTCCTCTCTTCACTCTTTTTTTTTAGCCCCAGTTGATTTCTGGGTAGTGCTTACGTGTGGGCCCGTACCCTCACATCCTCTTTTTCCTTCAGGGTGTGGCAGTTCCCAAAACTTCTTTGCGATCTCCGTCGTTGTGAATTCCGAAACGACTACGTTCTTTGTGGATAGATTTCTGCGCACACCAACCCTTCCGAACCGCTTTTCGGTTTAGCTGTAGTAGAGTATCATGTGTCCCCGCGGAATAATAACTTTTACCCTCCCTTTGTCAAATCAGGATTGCTTTTTCCCTCTTCCTCCGCTTCTTCACTCCCAGTCGCAACCGTTGCTCTAAGAGATACTAAAAGCTGTTTCGATTATGAGACACTAGTTTAGCCCTGC
>Ga0179593_1576424_pt1 | contig 12670 bp, 14 predicted proteins | sample CZODoug2_1_08_16_FD_185931 | JGI IMG/M metagenome (GOLD analysis project Ga0179593, IMG submission 185931) | Vadose zone soil fungal communities from Angelo Coast Range Reserve, California, USA - CZODoug2_1_08_16fungal (PacBio error correction) | ecosystem: Environmental > Terrestrial > Soil >... | reverse complement strand
AGTCTTTCTTCCGCAGTCCCCCGGGAGGCTGGCGGGCCATCCTTTTTTTTTTTTCCTCGACACCTCTCGGGCGTTCGAGAAACACCTTCCTTCTTTCTTTCCTCTCGGGCCCTGGCGGAAATACGACCGCGAGGCGGCTCTCTCCGCGGTCGAGAAGAAGTGGAGTGGACTGCTTTTCTCGCCGAAGGATCCGACAGATTATGGATGTCTTCCCAGTCTTTTTTTTTTTCCCCATACGCGGGAAGCGGAAGATCAATATTCTTGCGGTAGATATTCCGCGACGGCTCGAAAAGCCTGATCTTTCCCCCTTCCCCCCCCTTTTGGCAGAAATTGGTTTTTTTTGATTGAGCTGACGACGGTCGTGTCTTCGGCCGTCCCCCTCCCCCAGCGGTTTCCCCGTTAGAGGCCTATTCTTTTTATTTTTTTTTCCTGACGCACGGGGGGGGGGGTATCTTTTCTTCCCCCTTTCCACCTAGCGTCTGATGGAGGGAGAGGATTTCAACTTTCGAATTTCGAGAGGATGAGCGTCGCGCCCTTCTTTTCTTTCCTCAAACTTAAGACCGATTCCCCCCTTTCCGGCGAGAACGTCACCTTACGAGACGTCGGTGAGATCCCCCTTCCTTTCCTCCCTCCTTCCTCCGACCAGATAATGTCAGCCTCTACTCCTTCGTACCTGGTTGCGGATACTCCTTTGTACGGCGAGAACTGGCTTTCCTTCTTCTTTTTCTTTTCCGGGCCGACTGAGCGAGCTTTTTTTTCATTGCCCCCCGGTGCCGGGCCGTCGCAGGTCCCGAACCCTCTTTTTTTCCGAAGTAGCGGTCTCCGAGGGCATTTTCTTTTTTTCCCTTTCTCTGACGTCGTCGGGTTCAGCCGTTGATTCATGCCTCCTCCCCCTGTTCGAGGCAATCGGCGAGCTGGTTCCTTTGCTAAGAGATAGTGGACAGTGATGTTCCTCTTCCGCGAAGGCCCTCTCCAGGAAGCATCCCCCCTCCCCCTGCTTTTTTTCCTTTTTTTTTTCCCTTCCTTGCGAATCGGCATGCACTCTTTTCTTAATCTTTAGGTCACCCGTTTTTTTCTTGATCGCGCAGGTGGGGACGCTCCTGGTCTCTTTCTTCCTCTTTTTTTATCAGCGAGATGCGTGCTTTCTGGCCCCTGTCTGCGATGGTTGTGGACCTCTTTTTCGTTCGGCAAGATGCCGGTCTAACCCCTATCCCCTTTTCTTTTCCCCGGATCCCCCCTCGCGCCTTTTTCTCGACGGCTAACGGAAAAGACCTCCTGCCCCTTTTTTTCCCCTGGCGGTGCGGCCTCAAACGTCTCTTTCATTCGCAGTCCATCGATCCTCTGGGCTCCGCCGTTTCAGACTTCTCTTCCTCCCTTCTTTTTTTCTTTTTTTGGAGTACAGAGGGACGCGGCGACCGCCTTCCCTTTCCCACTCTGTTTTTAGAGAGAATGAGGCCAGGTGCCCCCGTTTTTCTCGGGTCGATTACGCCGGAGTGAGCCCCTCCCTGCCCTGCTTTTCTCTTTTCTCCCCTCCAGACACCAGCGCAGAAGGCTTCTCTTCTTTTTTTCTTGCACCATGAGTCGCATGCCTTCTCTGCCCTGTTGGGCCCGCGGCGATTCTTCCCCTTTTTCTTTTCCCTTTCTTCCGGTCGCCGCCGACCAAAGCCCCTCTTTGGTCCGGGTTCATAATGGGTTTTTTTTCCCACCCGCGTTTCGGCAGCCGTCCTCTTTTCTTTTCCTCCGACACCATACGACCTCTCTGTTTAGGACCAGAGCGGCCGTCTTCTTTTGAGGCGTTGTCGAGTGTTTCCCTCTTTTTTCTTAAGGAAACGAGGCCCCGTCCTTTTTTGTCTATACGAACGAGGTTCCCAAGATCGAAGAAGTCTCCCACCCCTTCCTTTTTTCTTTCTTTTTGGACATGATCAGGCCCTGTATCTTCTGAGTTAAATCAGCCGAAGGCTCTCGGCCCCCTTTTTTTTTCAGGGGCGTTGTTGCATGTGACTGGAGTCCCTCCCCTTTTCCCTTTTTTTTCCCCTTAAGAGTGGGACGGCCTTTCCTTTCCGGTGGTTCCGCCTCCTCCTGTTCGAGGTGGAAATCCTTCCCTCCTCTTTTCTTTTTTCCCCTTAGAGAAGGCGGAGCAGGCCTTCACCCAAGACGGAGTGTTCCAATTGCACTGGAGTTCTACCTTCTTCCCCCCCCTCTTTCCCGGGGGGGAAGGTACCTCTTACCCGGAAGCAGGTGAAATTTTTCCTCCCTTTTCCTTTTCACAGGTTGAGGAATGACGGCGCTTTCGGCTTGCGGGGAGGTGTTGGGGGGGGGTTTTTTTTTTTTTTTTTGGGGGGCGTTTTTTTTTCCCCCATCAAAGATGAAGAATTTCTGAAAGAGGCGTTTTCTCCTTTTTTTCCTTCCAAGACGCCCTTCTTTCCAGCGGGTGACCCCGACTCTTCTTTTGATGCCAGGTTGGAACCTTCCCTTTTCCCCCCCCCCTTTTCCCTAGCAAGCGGATATCGCTATTTTCATACATCCTCCGTTTTTTTCTTTCATTCGTGGGATGCACCGACCCTCTCCTCAGCACGTCAGGTCTTTCTTCTGTTTTTTTTTTCCAACGCCATGTTCCTTTCTTTGGGGTGGCCGAGAAGACCTCAGCCTCCTTTTCGACCGGCTGAATCCCGTCCGTCGCTTTTTCCTTTTTTTTCGGAAAGAGATTTCTTCCCTTTCAGAAGTTAATCCTCACCTTTTTTTTCCCCCTCGGCTTTAAGCAGTAGATTCACCGCGTTCCTTTTTTGACATAAAAAACTTATTCTCGTGCTTTTCGGCATCCCGTGCCTAAGCCCTTTCTCTTACCCCTTCCGGTGGTCCCTTTTCTTCCCCCCCTGACCCTTAATGATAACGCATTTCCCTTGGCCGCCTGGAAGATACTCTCTAATCTTCTTCTTTTCCGTATCGAACCCTTCCGCCATATAGTAAGACGCTTTCGTCATTTTCCCCGTCCTTCTTGTTTCTTGGATCCGGCCACATCCCTTTCCCGAGATACAGGCGATCTTCCCCCCTTCGGTGCCGGATCAGTGCCCCCACCCTTCTTTTTTTTCTTGGTGTTGGCGACTTTTCTTTTTTAGACAATTCCTTCTTAACCTGCGGCGGGGCGGCATCCTTTTCTTTTCCCTCCGCCCCCTTCCTTTTTTTTCCCCCTCGACAACTCTCAGCTACCTCTTTTTTTTTTGGACCCTGGTGGTTGAACTTTAAGTTCCTTTTCTCTTGGTGCGTCTTCTCCCCCCTCCCCCCCCTTTTGTCAGGCGGTTTTCGTTTCCAAACACCATTAATGACCCCCCTCCCCCCCCCCACGTTCCCAAGGGAGATTGTTTTTCTTCCCTTTTTTCCTTGGGCAGGGAAAAGAAACCAGGAATCGGCCCTTCTTTCTGCAGGGGTTTTTCTTTTTTTGCCTACACGAGGAATCCTATCTCCGGCTGACGACGTCCTTTTCTTTTTTTTTTTTTCCCCTCGTAGTGGAATTGGAGGCAACGCGGCGTTCCTTTCGCCCCTTGTAGAAGGACGCCCGTTGCTAGTCGTGCTTCCCACATGGATTTTTCCCTTTTTCTTGCTATTCGAGCTTCTCTTCCCTCCAAAGAGGAGACGCTCTCCTTTTCCAATCCCTGCGGATTCCCTCCTTCCCCCCCCCCCTCCTTTCTTTTTCGGCCTTCCCTCGTTGTTCCTCTTCGAAGAGCCTCCTGTTTTTCTTTTTCCGGCACCTGCAGAGTCTGCCTTGCCGTGAGCGCCCCTTGCCGCCAGAGCCGTCCCTTGTTTCTTTTGGTCGCCGTGCGCTTTTTTTTTCCGGCCTGTGCCCCAAACTTGCTTCCCCGTCCCCCCAACCACTCGCAGAAGACTTTTTTTTTTCGTCAGGCTCCTCTCTTCAATTTTCTTTTGCGTAGATCAAGCCCCCCTTCCCCTCTTCCTCGATCCGCGCAGCTCCTATTTTTCACGTTGTGACCCTTGTCGCAGGGCCAGTGATCCTTTTGGACCCGCGTGGCTTTTTACGTTGAGGTCTTTCCTTTTTCGGGGAGGAATTCCTGTCTCTTTAAAAAAAAAATGGATTCCCCCCCTTCCCGATCGCGTTCGAACAAGGTGTTTTTTCTTGATCTCGATTGAATAAAGAAAGATTATGGCGTCTTCTTTTTATTCATTAATCCGGCTGAACCCGACTCTTTCCCTTCCGTGAGGATAAGAAGGACATTTTTTTCGGTTCAGCGAGACTCTTTTGCGGAAAAGGAAGAAACCCTCTTTTTTTTCCTCCATGGGGCCGGATCTCTTTTTTTTCCGTCGCTGGAAGAAGTCCGACCTGTCCCTCATACCGCACAACCCTTTTTTTTCTTCTCTGCGATAGGAGGATGCCTCTTTCTTTCGGTCACCCTTTTACTTCTCCCGCGTCGCGTTTTCTTTTTCTTTTGGCTCGCCGCAGCGCCCAGTTCTAACAGATCGACGCTTCACCTCTCGAATATCTCCTTTTCTTTCTAGAGGATGTTAACTCCGCTCCCCCTTTTTTTCTTAAGAAAAAAATGCCCTTTACGAGGTAACCCTCCTTTTTTTTTTTCCTTTTCAGATACCGAAGGAAACTAAAATCGGCCCTTTTCACGCGCAGGCCCATCCAGTCATTTTTCCCGTCGTCGGGCTTAAGAGACTCTCTTCCTTTTTCCTTTTTTTCCCCTTTCTGCCGAATGGGACCAATTGTTCATTTTCGGGACTGCCGCTCGACCTCGCCCGTTCGTTATGATCTTCCGCTTAACAGCGGATGTTTCCTCCTCCAGCTTTTTCCCTTCGCAAAGCGGTAGTCGCCTTCGGTTTTTTTTCCCGCGCGAAAGAAAGTCGTCTCCTTTCCAGTGCTCGTCAGGCCGAATCTCTGGGCTCTTTTTTTTCCCCTTTTTTTTTTTCTTCCTCGGGCGGTGATAAAAACAAGAAATCGTGGTAGGTGTCGCGTCCCTATCTCCTATTCGAGCCAGCCGATCCTGTAGGCTCGTTCATACTCCCCCTTTTTTTTTTTTTTTTCTTTTTTCCCCGTGACGACTAGCTCCTATCTTTTCCTCCCCCTCCTTTTTTTTTTTCCTTTTCGAGCTGGGATTATGAAAGAGCTACCAGTTTCCCTTTCGGGATGCGGCCGAGAGACGAGACACCTCCTCATTTCTTTTCTCTTTTTTTTTTTCTTTTTATCAAAGCCGGGGGGTGACCTGTCCGAGCCTTTCGCAGGAAGAGGAGAAGTTCCCCCCCTGACGACTGGCGTGGGCGGACGAGGACTTTTTTCCTTCTTTTCCTCCTTTTTTTTCTTCTCCGAAGCATTAGGACTTTGCATTCAGAGAGACAATCCGCTTGGTTTCCGGTAGCGGGTTAGGGGGGTTTTATTTTCTTTTTTTTTTTGGGGGAGGGTGGGGGGGGGGGGGGTGTTTTTTTTGTTTTTAGACCGGACTGCAACCGCATGATCGGGTCGTCCTTCCATTGGTGTTCAGGTGAGCAATACTCTCCTTCCCTTCTCTTCCCCGACGGGTCGTGGTCTTAGCCGGCCACATTTTTTCCTCAGTGCCAGGGGAGGGTCCGGCGGGAGTTCTACGGACCTGGAGCACCGGCCCCTTTTCCTTCTCCTTTTTTTTCTCTTCTCGAGGAGATGAGACGGGGAGCGTCTTTTCCCTCTTTCAGAGGGAGAGCGTCCTTTCCGATTCCACCGGGCTCTTTTTTTTTCGGAAGGTAACCTACCCCCCTTAGCTATATATGTTCGCCTAAGCCGCCTGGCATACCTCCGAGCGCAGATGATTTTCCCACCTTCCCCTTTCCTCTACGGCAACATCGATTCCCTCTCCTTCCCGATCGGAAGGACCTTTTTTCGGGCAGGCCAGGACTACCCGGCTTCTCCCCTGGGCGGGGAAGCAAGCTTTTTCCAGTCAGAAAAAGCTTCTCCTTCGCGGGCGCTCACTTTTCCCTTGCCGGCGGATCGCACGCTTCCTTGAGAGGAAGAACAGACACTTTCCTCCAGAAGCTGTCGGAGCACTCTTCCCTCTTTTTTTTTCTTCCTCTCATGGGAAAAACACCCCTTATGTGATCATCCCGTTGGTGGCTTCCAGGAAGTCTTTTCTCCCTCTCTTCCTAACCAAGTGAGCCTTTCTTGGTCCCGTATTCCCTTTCCCTTCCCGGGCCGGCTGAAATTAGTCGGGGTCCCCTTTTTCCTTTCCCCGCTCCTGGAGGATCTACCCCTTCTGATCAGCGAGATGCGTTTCTTTTTTCTCCTTGTGACCTTAGTTGCGATTTTTTTTCTAAGACCCTCAAGCTGCCGGTCTAAAAATCTCCCCCTTTACAAGGAGAAATGACTCCCCTCCCCTTTTTCTTCTTTGTATGAGCAAGGGGATCCCTTTAAGAGGCCTCAGTCCGAGGAATCTTCCTTTTCCTTTGCTTTTTTTTCCTCTGCACGACCAAGAATGCCGAAGGCCGGACTCCCCTTTCCCCGCTTAGATTAGGATCCGCCCATTTTCTCTCTTGGTGGGAGTAAAACGCGTTTCCTCTGCTCCTTCCCCCCGGAAGTATGAATGAAGCCCCTTTCCTTTTCGTCCGGGGCGGCCGGGAGTCTTTTTCCGCCGGCAGGGGAATCTCCTCCCTCTTTTTCCTCCCCACTCAGGAGACATTCCCTTTCGCCCGCAGCTCAAAATCTGGTTTTCATCCACGTCGAGAAAGTCCCGCTTTTTTTCCGATTAAGGGTGCTTCTTCCGCGAAAAGCCAAGCTTTCCTTCTCGGGTTCATTAATGGGTTTTCTCCCCCTTTTCCCTCCGTTAGGCCGGAAGACTCCCCCTACACACTAAGAAACGCTCCCTTCCACATTGACCCAGATTCGTTTCTCCCCTTCTTTCTTTTCCCCTTCTAGTTGTAGATTTTTCCGGTTGAGGAAGGCACGATTCCCCCTTCAGCCGCTCCGCTACGAAGCGGCCTTTCTCTCTTCCCCCCTCTCTCCACACCGCGAAGAACCTGCCCCACTTCTTCCCCCACTCCGTAGAGGGAGACTATCTCCTTCTTTCTGACGGCGAAAAGGCGGCGTGCATTTCCTTTTCCCTCTCCCCTGAAGACGGAGAGTGGGTCCTTTCTTTTTCCTGGTTTTTAGTGGTTTTTCCCCCCTCCGTAAGAGGAACTTCCCTTTTCCCCCTTTTTTTCTTCCTTCCAGGCGGAAAGAAGAGAGACTTCCCCTTGATTTTCAAGGAAGGTCTCTTCCCCCCCGCAGTAGTTCAATAGGCTTCTTTTTTCCCCCCAGCCACGCGAAGAGCCCTCCCTTTCCCTTCAACGGACGCGGTGAAGAGAATGCGGAAAGCCCTTATGAAACCGGAGGTCGTTCCCCGTTTATGCCTTCCCTTTCTCTTCCCTTTTCTCCTCCGAGGGAACACTCCCTCTTTTTTTTTTCTTAGAAGTTCCGACGGATTAAGACCGGTGTTTTTTCTTCTAGGCCGTCTTTCCTTCCCTCTTTTGGAGTGAGTCTACTTTCCTCTTCCCCCCTGGACGCCCCCCGGAAGTTGCTTGATCTTTTCTGTGCAATCACAGACCAGCCTCCTCCTTTTACTCCTACTCAGTTCCCCAGATTTCAGGTGTTTCCCCTGGCCATAAGCACGTCTTTCTTCTTTTGTTTTTTTTCCCCTTCAGGAGAAGAAATACAGCTGCTTTTGGCGTCGTGGTCCTTCTACCCACCGCATAGGCTCCCTTGTTTTTTTTCCTCCCCCTTTCGAGCGGGATTTTTGCTAGTGAGGCAGACCGTCATTCCCTCCCCCCTCCTGGTCATGGGCGGGCACGCCTCTTCTTTTCCCTTTCTTTTTTTTTTTTCTTTGACAGGAGGTGGGCACAGGCCCCCCCCCTACAGGAATAAGCAGTTCTTCCGCGTCATGGCGACCCCCCACCCCCCTTTTTTCCTCCTCTTCTACGCCTTTTCCGTCTCTTCGGAAGATACTATCGCCAAGAGTTTTTCCTTTTTTTTATGGACGAAAAAAGTTCCCCTCTCCTCGTAGAAAGACTGCCTTGTACAGTACCTCCTTCCTTTTATTGCAAATGAAAACGCCTTTTTAGGAGAACTTTTTCTGAGATTTATAAATATACTTTCTTATTCTTTTTTTTTCCCCCAAACGAATAGTGGGGCCTTTTTCCTCTTGGAAGACATGGTCCCGTTTTTCAGTTACATGCGTTAGGGGAGGTCTCGTTTCCTTTTTTCCTCGCGGGGAAATGTGTGCACCCCGGAACGGAGAATATGGTCCATGTTTTTTTCGAACTTTAAGGGCCTCGTCGGTTCTCTTTTTTCCTCCTTTGGGGGGCTTCCCCCTCCCTGGCGGTTTTGGCGTCAAAAACATTTACTTTCCCCTCTTCTACTTCCCTTTTCTCTGGATGGGTAGGCTCTTTTTCAAGTCCAACGCCCCCTCCCACATGTTCATGATTGACCTTTTCCTCCTCTTTTCCTTTCCACAGAGAAGCCCCTCTTCCTCTTAGTCTGCCGCCGGGTTCTTTTTCTTCGTTGCATTGGAGGCCCTCTCCCTTTTTTCCCGGAAGCGACCCGAGCCGCCTTCCTTTCTCCCCGTCAGTCAGGACGGCGGTGTCTTCTCCTCCTTTTTTCTGTGTACTAAAAACAGAGAGCTTTTTTTTACTACGCAGTTGAAAGGTCCCCCCCCCCTCGCACTTACGTTCAGGATCGATTCGTCTTGCCTTCGCTCTTCGTATTGACGAATAAGAACTCCCCTGCACTGAAGAGTCGCCTTCGTCCTCCCCGGTAGCCGTAGCGCCTCCCTTGGAGGACAGAGAAGGACGCCGTTTTTCCTTGGGTAGCCGTTTCCCTTCGTATGTGGTAGCCGTCCCGCTTTCTCTCTCGTCACAAACACTCGCAGACCTCGAAAACGCTTTTTGACGTAGGCTCAGTTCTCGCTGACAGCAGGCACGACGAACTCTTTTCTTTTTCTTCGATCAGACCCCCTTTCAAGTTCAGACGATCAGAAGTCAGCCGGCCCGTTCTTTTTCCTTTCCCCCTTTTCCCTGTGCATGGCCGATGAGCCTTTCTTCCCCACTCGTCCCACCTCGTGGTACTTCTCCCTTCTTCTCCGGCCGTCCCTCTACCGTTTTCTCTCCATCGCGTACTCCACAAAAGGGATCGTCCCCCCCCTCCGGTTTTAGTCAATGAGCTTTCTCCTTTTCCCCCGACAGCTTCTGGAGGAATCTGTTCCCTTTTTTTTACCCCGCCGACAGTAGGAGAAAAGGATCCTTGCCCTGAGGGAGTCGATTTTTTATCAGTAGTCTTTTGGTGGGGCAAAGGACCTCTCTCAAGCCCCGGGAGGATACTCTTTTCCTCTCGATCCGGTTCACGAAGGTTCACCGACCTTTTGCAGATGTGCCGTCGCTCTCCCTCCCTTCTTTTTCCCCCAATATATGAGATTCTCCTTCGGCGTATCCGAAAAGATCATCGCTTTTCCTTTGTTGCGTGATCGACGGTGTCGCCATCCTTTCCTTTCTCGGCGAATACAGCGATCCCCTTTCTCTTCATCTCGGTGTCTCCTTCCCTCCGCTCCCGCGTCCCCTCCCTTCTCCCCCCCCTGCAGCGAGGAAGAATCCTCTTCTTTCCCCGGTCAGTAAAGACGGAAACCTCCCCGTTCTGGGAACCGGAACGGTCCCCCCTCCCCTCTTTTTCAGACAACGACAGTCGGCGGCTTTTTTTTTCCTCCCGCAAAAAAAATGGATGTCACTCTTTTCTTACCGATCATGCAGGTTCGAGCCTCCCTTTCCTTCTATAGAGATAAGAGGCCACGCCCCTTTTCCTTCTTTCCTTTCGAAGCGAATGATTAGAACCATTCTTTTCCTTTTCTCTCCCCTTCGGCGGCAGGCAGCATCTCCTTGCCTCCTTCTTCCCTCGAAAAGCTCCTTCTCCCTTTTTCCCTTCGGTTCTTCCCGAAAGGGCCCCTCTCCCTACCAATGACGGTGTCTCCTAACTCCTTCTTTTTCTTTTTTTTCCCCCGCAGCGAAACGATTCCGCCATCTTTCTTTTTCCTTCCGGTGGCTAATTCACTGTGAACGACCCCTTCTCTTATAGATAGTCGTTAAATGGAATGCCGCGCAAACGACTTTCTCTCCCGATCTTTTCCCTTCCGGATGGAGGGACAGGTTAGCGGCGGGATGCTCTTTTTTTTATCCCTCCACCGGCATTTTCGGATGGGGAATCAACGCCGAGACCCCTCCCCCTTTCGGGCGAAGGAAGCTGGCGTACTAGTTGCTGCCTTCTTTTTACTTGGAGGGGCGGAAGATGGTAAGTCGCCCTTCTTTTTTCCTTCCTCCTTCTGGATGCGACGAATGGGCCCTTCCCATACGCGGGAAGAGAATATTTTTCAATCTCACTTTCCTTCCTCCCTCTTGTCAGGAGAACAGAGGATCGCACCGCATTTTTTTTTCCTGACTGACAATTGGGTGACGTGAGCTCCCCTCCTCCGCCGAGAGTCGTTGTCTAGAATTCCACATTCTTTTTCCCAAAGAGGTTTATTAGGGCGGCGGAGCTGGAAAGGGCCCTTTCTCTTTTACTCCCCGTAAGCCGAATGGGGGTCGTACCTATCTCATTATTCTTTTTTTTAGCGGAGGTCAATTTCCCGTGGATTTAGAGAGGATTCTTTGCGTTGAGAGCTGTATTCTTCTCCGGAGAGCACTTTTTCCCCCCCTTACACCGGAGAGAGATGATCGTCTCTCTTTTCATCATGGAATAAATCCGGCGCCTTTTTAAATGGTTGAGGTATACTTCTCCTTCTTTTGAAGTCCGAACGTAGTAAGAAGATGGACTTTCCTAGACTAAGGAAAATGGCGTTTACCCGTCTTCTCCTTTTTTTTCCGAAAGAGGTTGAGAAGGTTCTCCTTCCTCCAAGGAGATCCTTATATGGGAGCCTGCCCTTTTTTCCCGGATCAGCACGTTTCTTCCTCTCGGATCATGAAGAACCGACCCCTGTCCCGAAGCTGTCGGAGCACCCGTCCTGCTTGTCTCTTTTTCTTGGAAAAAACCTGCGTTTTTTAAGAGCCTTCCCGTGGTGGATTACTCCTCAGTATAAACTCCCCGGTGTGATATTAGATGGGGATGCTTCTGCGCCATCGGCATGCAGCGGGTCCCTTCTTTCCCTTGCCCCCCTGGCAGGCATGAAATTCTTCTTCACGTGACAACAGCGCTTTACCGCAGCCGGTGAAGTGACTTTTCTTCTTTTTCGTAGGCTGCTGTAAGCTTCTTCTCTCTTTTGCCCTAATTGCATTAGCTGCTCTTCCCTCTTTGCTTTTCGAACGACAGTTAGAAAGCTTTTATTCTTCCGCAACCCGGCGAAACTTCTCTCCTTTTCATCCGCCAGGAGACTTCTCTTGTCTCCTCCCCCGGAGATAAGGCTCCTTCCCTGAAGGTCCCGAGAGACTTTCTTCCTCAACGCAGTTTTCTTCTTCCTTCCTTACCAAAGAATGAAGACGGCCTTTTTTCCCGCTTAGGAGAAGAAGGTTTCTCCTCATGATGCGCTCCTCTGTTTTTTCAAGAGGGACACGAGGCGACCTCTTTCCGTACGTATGAATGAAGACCCCTCTTTTCCGCGCAGGTGAAAAGGGGCGGCCCGGCCTTAGGGTAGATTAAGATTTTTTCTAGAAGACGAGTGACTCCCCAATCACCAGGAGACTCCTTCCCCTTTTTTTTGCTTAAAAGGGGTTCTCAAATGGGTCGCATGCCACGTTTCTTTCGGAAATGTGGCCCTCTTCCCTTGCGTTTCTGAACTTTTCTTGGAGGTAGCCGCTTTCTACGCTCCCGGGCGGTCATTCCTTTTCATCCTTGTTGACAACGCACAACCTCCCCCCCCCCTCCTCCGACTACTGCGTTTTTCCCTCCGAAAACTCCTCTCTTTCCCATTTCATTATTCGTACGTAAGTGGAGGGGCTTTTTTTTTTTCCACGATTCCCCCCGCGCCGTCTTTCTCTTTTTCCCCACGACCGCATTCTGTACTGCAAGCCCGTCCGTCTCTTCTTTCCTCCCCGCTGCCAACAAGCCTGACTCCCCCTCGCCCCTGCCCCACGAGGCGTTTTTCCTTCCCCCTTGACGTCTGGGAGGAATATCCAAACCGCAGCGGCTCTCCCCTCCGAAGGCTTTTTCTGAGTCATAGAACCCTTAGCAGCCTTCTTCCTTCCCTGAAGAAGGAAGATGGCAGCGTGCTTTCACTTATTGCCAGGACGTTGTTCTTATTTTCTGCCGACGTTAAAGAAGCCCTCCTCTGATCGGACAGCGAGACACTCCTATTTTCTCCCCTTCCGGTGAGAAGGGACTTTCTTTTTTTTTTTTCCTCCATGACCCCGCCGGATTCCCGGCTGAGTCCCTTTTCCTAGCCACGCAGACCCCCCTCACGAGAATTAAACCCCCTCAGGTCCAGACAACGACTCTTACTGCTAATACAGGAAGCCTTCTTTTTTTCCCCCTTAACACGGCGGGTCTTTGATCCTTCGACGGAAAGATTTTACTCAGTATGTAGGTCCCTTTTTTTTCTCCCGCTCGAGGCCTCTTTCCGGACGCCGAGGCCCCCTTTTTCGGCAGTCTTTCCCTCGCGAGCTTGGCGTTCCTTCGGGTGCCCGCCGAGCACCCAGACGATCTTTCCTTTTTTTTTTCTGCGTTGCCATCAACGACCGAGCCTTT
>Ga0179593_1539875_pt1 | contig 12670 bp, 15 predicted proteins | sample CZODoug2_1_08_16_FD_185931 | JGI IMG/M metagenome (GOLD analysis project Ga0179593, IMG submission 185931) | Vadose zone soil fungal communities from Angelo Coast Range Reserve, California, USA - CZODoug2_1_08_16fungal (PacBio error correction) | ecosystem: Environmental > Terrestrial > Soil >... | reverse complement strand
GGGGCTAAACGCTCCTCCTACTTTGACGACTTCACCCCTCGCCCTCGGTTGGTGAATCATTAATCCTCTCATTCTTGATGAGAGGTGGTGACCAGGTATCTTCGTTTGCCTCGGCACATCGTTTTGCGATGTTCAGTCACTCCGACCTTGGCGTAAGTATGTTCGATGTATTTGGACAGTCTTCTATTGCTACATGATGGGGTGATCTTCTTTTTTTGAGCCCTTTGCGCATTTTTTAGTGCGTAATCCTTTTCATTCAGCCATCTTTGTTTTCTTTAAGGCTCCCAAATCCCTTCTCCCGAGTCTTTCTGCTGCACGGTCGGCGCCCTATCACAGCGAAAGCTTTCCTTTATCGCAAAAGCATGCATTTTGCTAGATTCTCGTCTCGTCGCCGATCGACCTCCCTTTGCATCCGAGCTGTCGGCTTTCCGCGTTGTCTTGCTGGAAAGTTTTTTTTCCCACTGTGACCTTAGACAATTTGTTGCTGTGAAAATGCGCTTCCCCTGACTGTCGCTTCCCCTGATGTGCGTTTTGTTCATTTCGCGGGTGCCCCCCCACCTTCGCGGAACGTTTCTGTCTCCTCTTTTCCAAACACATGCAGTGCTTGACTTCTCAACGCGCGTTTTCTTGATTGCAGTTCTTCTTTGCCCAACGTCTTTCTTCAGAAAGCCAGAATGACTACCTTCCCTCGGCCTCCTAACCCCATAGATTATGACATTTCCCCTATGGTTCTCAACTAGGGTTTCCCTGATTATTAGACCTTCTCAGCGGGTTGTCCACTTTGTCCTCTCTTGAGAGCATTTGTTTTGTTTCCTCCTCCAGTGTTTCGAAGATCGATCGTCCTCCCCCTGGGCATATTTAGAAAAGTTCACTTCTCTGGATCGATGTTTCTGAAGTTCGAGCAGCCAAGGTTCAGCCGCCAAGGGGAAACCCTTCCCTCCTCTCTTCTGCCGATTGTCGACCCGTTTTGGCTACAAAGACTCTCATTCTAAGCTTGCTCGGTGCATGATTATATTCCTCGGTTTCCCCTTTCCGTGCCGCAGGAACAAGCCTCTGTTGTAGCTCCCCCTCAAGTTCGCACACTCGGCCAGAGTCCAAATGGGGGCCCTGACTATTTTCGACGTCCTTCTTAAAGTTTCCTTAGCTACAGCGATACCTCTAGCATGATTTGAGTTCCAAGTCCCTCAATCCCACATTTTCTACCTATCTCTTGATGACAACCTCCTTTCTTTTTTCATACTCCGTGTCCCTCTTTGCTTTTCTTTCGCCCCTGACCCACGTCCTCGAGTCCCGCGAGCTGTTGAAAAGAAGAGTTTCTTCCCATCGTCGCCTTTTCCCTTTTACCATTCCAAGCACCCATCTTCTTTTCACAGGTCAAGTCCCTTTCTGCAGCCCACAGCGCGGATTCCGGCGGGGTGCCGCCTCGCCCTGCTACCCATTCAAGATCAGGTTAATAAAAGAAGGGGGCTAGAACGAAAACTGCGTTTTCTTTCTCGGTCAATACCCCACAAAACACGCCCCACCACCCCACCACCCCCCCCCCCCCACAACCCCACACCGCAAAGGACTGCTGTCCGTGGGGGGTTTCCCCGCGGCAGCGATCTCCGGCCGAAGAACAAACTTCCTTTCTGACGCGTGTCTGGCCGGTGGCGATCCCTGTTAGTCTTACTTTCTTTCCCACGGCACCCCCTGCCCGCCACTTCATTCAGTCTGTTCCTGTAATGATTCTTCTGCTAAAAGTATCCTGGCCGGGTCATTCCACGATTACATACCAATTAGATAATATAGCACGGCCTACCATTTTTTCTTGCACCACGTTTTGCCGGTCTGCGGCCTTGACTTTCTCTATATCTCCTTAATATTCCTTCCGGTTTCAAAATCGGTGTTCTTCTCCCCCCCATTCGTAGGTCTCCCTTCCCTTTGGGGCCGGTCCGGGGGTTTTACCTTCGAGCAGGCGATTTCTTAACTTTCTTTGAGATCCCGTCGATCGAATTATTAAACTTGGTTCAATGTTGCTTTGAACTTGCCAACCCCCTTTCACATTACGAGTATTTTTTCCTTTCGTTCCAACTTCAGCCGACCACGGCCTATTCTCTATATCTTTTTTCTCCCATCTTTTTTTTGTTTGCGATTTGCCGTGCAAGTTCAGGTCGAAGTTTGTCTCATCGTCCACCATCTCTTGCCGTGAATAATCCCCTTTTTTCTCCGTCTTATTGACTCACCGCCCTCTTTCCGCTGCCGGATAGTCAATCTCATGCCGACGTCGACAAATTGCTCTCTTCTGATAAACCCTGCACACCTCTGTCTCGTATGTTCCCTACCGATTTTCCACAAGCTTTTGCACCCGCGCTTCCCTTCTTTTCTTCTGGAAATTAAGATTTTCTCTGGCATCTCTCCCTCCGCCATCCCTTAAACCGCTTGTGCACCACCCGCGAAACCCCTTCCGGATATTTCGCCCAGAAGTTTTCACCTCATTAGGCGTTTGTGGGAAAGTTCTTACGGGGGAGACATAGCATCCCCTGTCCAACTTCCGGCCAGTTCAAAGGTTCTGACTCCCTACGTTGTCTACCCCGGGCCAATCCGAAAAATCCAGCCGCAGGATTCGATGCAGAAGTTTTTAAAGGTGGGTTTTTTTTATACCGGAGATTACTAGTAGATTCCTGGTAAGGGCCCTCCGGTACTGTTCGCCTAGAGTCCAGAGCTGAATCGGGGTCTTGCCAAATTCCCTTTTTGTGGTAAGCCGTAATTCCGCGGCTTCCACGAGTAGACCCATCCTTCAAATGTCAAACTGATTTTCACTATGCTCTTCCCTTTCCCCCCTACTTAGTGTGGACCTCACTCAGTTAGGGTGCTGGATTTGTTAACGGAGTAGAATCTTCGCTTCTTTTCTTAAGTGACCCTCCGCTCGATGAAGTCTTAATTCTGAAGCATGCCTCTATGTCCTTCAGTCGGCCACGTCTTTCCTTGTTGTTATCACGCTGACTTCGTTAGACATTTTTCCCACCTCATTTGATTGGAAACTCCCTCCCGAATTTATGTTTGTGGTTCTTCCCTGGTCCCCTTGCCCGCTAGCTGAATTGTTCCCCTCCCTCAGGCGCCCCTTTCTATTCAACATCTCCTTTGTTCCAGGCGAGGTTCTTCTCGGATTCTGTACTCCTCTGACAACACCTTCCCTAGGGCACCACGTCTATTTGTTGCTCGTCTTTGTCCATACGCCTTTTTCCCTCCGACGGGAATTCACTCCCCTGAGCAGCTTCCCTCTGTTAATTTCCCCCTGTTTTTGATGGCCAACCCCCCATTCAGTTGCTTCGCTCTCCCTGTCCTGATCCCACAACTTCCAGGGGTGCTGGCTTCTTTTCTGCGGTTGTTGTCCGGAAATTTGTTTCTTTCCCCATTCTCATCTTGTACAAAACCCCCTCCCTCTCCTTCGAGCCCCAAACGGTGAAATATAAAGTTTCCCTTCCCTCCCCTAGGGCAACCGAGCGTTTGATTTTACATTCTTTTTGACTTATTTTGACGTGTCTTCGTTAAATTTTTTGCCCTTTCCTTCTGCTGTATTGCTCGGAATGGATCTTTTTTTCTCTCCCCCCTTTCAAGGCAAGCGTAACTTCTTTTTACTATCGGACGGTTCGTTTTCTCCATGTGTTGCCTTCAAAAAGGAAGTTTTTTCGGGCCGTTCCGAAAGGCCCTTGCCCTCCAAGACACATCTAACCCCTATTCTTTCCGTATATGGCACTCGCATTTCCATGCCGGCATTTTCCCATCATTCCTCCCTTCCATCGACATGCACAGATGGCGGCTGGTTCACCCTTTTGGTCTCTCTATTGGCCGTTTCGCGCGGCTTGAAGACCTGTCAAAATCTGATGGCCGATTCTCGCGTACCTTTCTTCTTCTTTTCCCCCTTTCTTAGCCGGGAACTCCCCTCTCTTTCCTTCCTTGGTTCATTCTCCCTCCACTCCGTCTTGCTGGACATTACCCACGCGACAGGCTGAGCAAATGGCTTTCCCCCCCCACTTCCCCTCATCGTCCTCAAACATGCCTCCGTTTCTGAGACAGCAGGGCCTAAAACGCTCCCCCCAATGTCTCATTTTTCTTCCCCCCATCTCACGCAATGGCGCAAACCGAGCGCTATGCCGTCCCCCCCTTATCTCTGCCCCATTATCGAATTTGATTTCGTCCCCCCTCTGGAGCACTTTTTGCGGGCCTGAAGTTCGCGAGGGTTCCCCCTTCCCCCCTTTTTTCTTTAGCTTTTGAACTACCGCCGAAGCCCCGCTCCCGCCGCAATTCCCTCAAAAATCAAGTGCCTAAGGATCAGACCGAGCTCGATATTTTTTCTCTATAGTGGTTGATCTGACGCGTTCTTTTTCTCGAACATGCGTGAGATGTCATGATTTTTCTTTTCCATGAGGATCTTGAGCCCGTTATGCCGATTCCTTCTTTCTTCCCCCCTTCCACCCTCCTTTTAGTCTTCGTGCTTAGTACTCTTTTTTTGCCACTCTCCTTGAGTTTTCAAAGCAATGGAGCCCTGTGCGCTTTCCCGGGCACGCCTCCGGTCTGTCCGCGATCCTCCCCCCAGAATTCATCTCGTTCTCCAGCCGCACCCCTCCCCTTCTAGTTTTCCCCCTTTTTGAACAGCCGTTTTTTTGTTTACCTCGAGTTCTCTTCGGTACATTTCTGGAACACCTTTTTCCCCCCCTCAATCGTAAATCGATCATCGGTTTAACCTCTGTGCTTGTTTCTCTCTGTGGCTGGAGGACAGTCTTCCCCCGTCTTCCCTGTCCCTAAGGCCCTTGCAACTTCCCACACTCTCTCGTTTCCTGTGTTGGCAGATGGGCTCAACTTCCCTATACGAAATCCCTCATCCCCCTTCCAGGTACAAGAGTGAAACTCAAATAATGGACTTTCAATCTATTCATGTACTGTTTTTTTTTCCCCCTTAGGTTTAGTGACTCATGTTTCTGCTTAGAGAGGTTTCACCTCCGAGGACTTAATTTTTTTGGAACGATTCATGTGCACTCAGATTGTGCACCCAACCAATCCTTCTTTTCCCCATTTTGATTTGAGGGGATCATGTTTCTTTCGATTAATTCTTCCCCCTTCCTTTTTTTTTCGCCCCGAAAAACTTTCCACAGCTGTTCCGCGCGAGGCTTTCTGCTTTTCCTCTTTTCCCTCTTTTTCTTCAGACCCCCCCCAAAGCAGATGACCCCCGCTGTGATTTTTAGAATTGTTTTTTGGTTCCTTGAACCCCCTTCCCCGCCCTCTGCACAATCCCCTATTTTTTTTCGATGCCCTTTAATTGCGCCAGCAGTCGGATGGGTCCTCTTTTTGATTTGGCCCTGTCTTCCCAGTTTCTGTTTACCCACCTCTCCCCGACTATAGATCCTCACTCACGAGTCTTTTCCCTGTTTCGCGATCAAAACCTTTCCCTTTGTGCTCGAGAGACCAAATAAATCTTCTCCGCTTTTTCCTTCGGTTTCCTTGGCTGGCTTCGTTGAGCGTACCCTCTCTCTCCGATTCCGATGTTTCTTATGACCAGATCTTTTTTTACGGCCTCACTCAGTCCGATACCAGCACCGAGTTTAGGTTCAGGAGGGAGTTTACTTTGCCCGTACGTATACCGCAGAGTTATGGTTCACTTGTCTTTTTTTCTCCTCGCCCCGGCCGCAACACGTGCTCCCCCTCTTCTTTTGTAAGGCCCACCCAACACCCTTCTCTTCCTGGAGAAAGTTAAAGCCCTGAAGTGGAGTGCCGTCCGTGCAGTCCCGAATCACCACCTTTAACTTAGTTTTCTTTTCAGATTGAGCTCTTTCTCCGGTAGGTAGTTCTGCTTTTCTGACTCTCCCGCGCAAGCACGAATTACCAGGGGAGGGTATCTTTTCGACCCAATTCCAGCCCTGGTACTGGGATCCCCCTTCACATCGCCTCCATTTCACTCCTTTAGATGTTGGATTGGTGTTTGCGGCATGGTAGTTGCGAATTCCATCGATTGCTCATCCCATCCACCCCTCCTCTTTTTGCAAACCTTAGGTCTGAGCTCGCCCCCCATTCCTGCTGTCTCAAGGACAGGTTACTCGCCGCTGTGTTTCAGTTTTAGAGTAAGGAGTTGACTTTCGGCACTTTCCTTTTCCTTGACCTGTCTCTTTCTCCTCCTCCTGCTCCCTTGAGGGTCCCTCGTTCCGCGAATCAACACCCTTTTGAAGTCGCTCCTTTTGACTTTGCATTTCGTTTTTTTTTTTTTTTAAACTTTGACTTCGTGCCCTTTCTATCCCTTTTCTTTCCTAATAATCCGTTGGTTTTGCTCGTTCACCTGTAGTCGTCCCAGTTTTGACACCCTCCCCCCCCTCTCTGTAAGTGACCTTTGCGTCGAGTATTTTTGACCCCCCCGGGTACCCTTTTCCAATCTTCCCCTCCCTCCGTGCCGGTATAGCTGGAAATTGCCGAGTTCTTTCGCCTTGACGCTCCACCCGACTACAAGGCCCTTCCTTTTGATTTGTAGATCCTGGGTTTGTGGTGAGGCCCCCACCTTTTGCACCGGCCTCTTGCCTCTATTTTTGCTTTTCGGACCTTACGCCGAGCATCGTCCCCCGGAACTTCTCCCGACACGAACTGTCCCCCACGCTTTTTGTTGGCCCCCCCCCCCCATACACACCATTTTTACTCCGGGGATTCTTCTCGATTGTAGTCGTTCCCCTTGGCCCGCGCCCTGGTTTTCTTTTTTTTCCACCAAAGTGCCTTTCGGCTGCCCCACTGCCGGGCGTCTTGTTTCCCAGGTGGCAATCCCCCTCGGATTCCCCCCAGATCGCTTTCTTGCAGTTCCGAAGGTTCTATTTTTCGGCTTCGTCTCGGACCCACCCCAGTCCAGGGCCCCAGTACTCCCTCCAGTCGAAGTCAAGAAGTTGTTTCATAAAGTCGCGGTTGATGCAGTTCGATTTTTTTTCGCACGAAGGCGGTTCTTTCCAGCTAAATGGAGATGGATCGGCGCTGTTTGCTTCTGCCCCCCTCCTGGACCTCTCCCGGGTAAACGATCCTTCGTGCTTGATTCTTGAAAATCCGTGTTCTGACTCGGAGTCCACGATTTACGTCAGCTCTAAATGATGAGTCGATTCCGTACTCGACGAATCCCTGACTTCCTTTTCTTCTTTCGCTTCCCAGGATCGCTTCTGTTTCTCTTTTCTCGTAGAAATGTTGTTTGACCCGACTGGGAATCCTACGCCGTTCCATCTCGGTTGCCCTCCTTCACATGGGTTTTTAATCGTTGCCTGAAATTCACTCCTTTTTTTATGGTTTCAAGTTTGTTGCGCCTTCACTTCTCCCACCAAACTGCGCTTGTCTCGGCTTTTTTCTTCCTTTACCCATTCAGCCGCCTAATCCTTTTCCAAAATCCCAATCTGCAGCTTTGTCGACTATTGTGGCTTGTGTGGCCTTCGCATCGGTTCATCGAACCAGTTTTTTTTTAGCTCAAGTATGCTTTAATTCTTTATCACGCTGGAAGTTTGAGAAGCTCCCTCCTTTTTTTCAACATCAATCCCTTGTTCGTCTTTATTCGCTTTCCCCTGTTTTGGGAACGGTACAACCTCCGTCCTCTTACCACTTTTCCTTTTTTGCCAACCCATGTCGCTTCCATGCAAAAAGTTTTGACCAACTGCCCCTGACATCCAATTCTCCTCACAACCCTAGGTTAGACCAGCAAAGAGGTTTCTTTAAGGTATATTTGCCCTTATTTTCGTCAGGAGGGATCTGCAATTAGTTTATTCCGGCTGTTTTTTTTCTTGGAACCTGTTGGATCCCCCACTCCTCACAGCCTGTTCCCCCCACCCGTCTGGTGACGATCGGCGTCTCCCTTACTGATTTGTTTGAACCCCGATTTCGTGCGATTTGCAGCCTCTTTTTTTGGGCCAGCGTCCCCCTACCCCCCCGCCACCCCTTGTTCCCAGCAGATCCCTCTTAGTCCCCCTTTAGCAAATGCGGGCTTCCGTCCCTCCTCAATTTCTCCCATCGCCCCCTGCAGGCCGAAGTATTCCGGGATGGTTCCCCCCCAAGGTTTGCTTTCGCGTGCCCTCGATTTGCCGGTCTCTTTGCGGAAGAACGAGCAAATCCCTGCTTTGGCCGTTATGATGGTCAGCCGCTTTCGTTTTTCGTTCTCCGTTCCCGCGACAAAATCGTCCTATCAATTGGGAGTTTGCCGTTTTGCCCGCCAAGAGCGGCGCTGTCCCACCTTTCCCCTTTTAATCTTGAAAATGTCCCCAACCGTCCAGAGTCTTCAACACCCCATTTTCACGCCGTTTTCTATCTCCCCATATGTGCCTACAAAGGTTTTTTTCCCCCCATCCTGAAAGAATTTCCTATCCAAAGAACTGGCGCACTTACTCGCCCTAGCCGCTATCGAGCCATATAGATTTTCGCCATTCCTCTGCTAGAATGTGATGTTATCCACCCCTCCTCTTGCAATGAGCTGGTCTTCGTTAATTAGTCTCGCGGGTCTTCGACCCAATCTTTCAAACCCCTTTTTTGTTTCTCTCGAGGATCCGAGCACTAGTTCCCTCTTGTTTCCCTTTGCCTATTTTTATACAACACCATGCTTTATTTTCTCTTAGGAATTAGGATATTTTGCGCCCATCTTATCGGGTTCGATGCGTCGGCCAGTTCTTGCTCATCCCCCTTTCTTTTTGATTTGCTTCGTTGTGTGGAGCGGGATATTTTTCGCCCGGCTTCCTGTTTCCCTCAATCTGAGTTTCTTACTTTGTACTCTTCTGTCGTCGTAAGCTTGTCTGCCCCTCCCCCTTTCTTGGTTTTTTCTGTCTCCCGGCTCCACCACTGTCAGAGATGGTGATGTTTCTGTCCTGGTGTTAAGTCACCCCTTTTTCGCCTCTCTCCCTTCAAGCCCTTATCTTTGCAGTTCTCAGCGCGAAACGGGTCCCCTTACTTCCCTCACCCCTCTTACCCAGCCGAGCGGTGATTTTCCTCTGGTGATTGAAAGTTTAGTTTAACGGACGGCGTCTCCCTTTGTTTTTCCATTTCCATACCTTAATGTGCCAACGATTGTAGCTTTTCTCTTTCTCGGTGCCCAAGTTGTTTTTTTTGACAGTTCGCGCCAGCGGATGGTTCACCTGAGTTTAGGAACCGGACTGTCCTCCAGCGCGGTTTCCCTTCTTTTTTTTGCATATGGGACTCCACTCCATTTCTTTCTCAAAGACCCTCACCCTTACCTTTCCCCTCTGCCTCCCTTTCGACCAACCTTCCCTTACTCGGTGCAAATCACTGATGTTGTCTCCCATAGGGGTAGGCTGCTCCAGTGTTTTGATCTCTTTTTTCTTTAGGCCGCCGCTTATTCTATTTTGTTCTTTAGAAAGTGGTTTGCTCTAGGCGCTTTGCCTCCCCTTGCCCCTTCATGACAAGGAGCTGTCTTTTTTTCTCCATTCCGGTGCTGAGGATCTACAAATCCCGATTGGTCGAGTTAAGGAAACGGAAGCTTTTTTTGCTTCCGTATGTTCTACGAAGAGTTTTCCGCCACCCTGAAGTCCTCTCACCTTTTTCTGGATTGGGGAATTTGGCAGAGGCTCGTTTTCCCCTCTCTAAGGTGAAAGCAGGACATTCCCGCCTTTGGTTGAGTGAAATGGCAAACCTCAAGTCGTCTTTTCCTGGGGCCCTATTCCCTTCTTCCTTCTTCAAGGGCCCAGTCTCCCAGCGATACTAGATAGCCGAAATCACTCTTGATAGTCCCTTCCTAGTTGCGTCATTTTTCCCGTTCCTTTACAACCTTCTCGTCCTCCTTTAGCTCCTTATGTCCCTTTGGTTTTTTAGGGCCAACCTTTTTTTCCCTATTTGGTCTGAACTTCCCTCAGTTTCTTCCCTAGTCCACGCATAGCCCTCACCCATTTTCTCTGGGAGTGTCCCCCCCTATTTACCTTTTTTCACAGCTTTTTCCCTCGCTTTTTCCATCAGGTCCAATTTACGGTCCCGACGCATTTTTCAGGGCCCACATTCATTCCACCGGCACACCTCCTATTTTTCCGCCCCCCTTTATTGCGTCGTCTCTTGGTTACCCTTACTTCCCTGACCGTGGATTCCTTCCGTCCTATCTTTCATTGATCACTTCCCTCCCGGAAACGCTTCTCTCCATCTGTTTTTTTCCGACCGTGTGGACGGTCCTTTACCTGGTCATACAATTCTCCCCCTCTTGTTTCCTGTCGTTAGCTGGGTGCGCAGGCCTCTTCTACTGGCCCGACTACACGTAAAAATCTCGCACCCCCCCTATAATGTTGGGTGGGTGACCCCGCTTTGGACGCGTATGTTCGATTCTTTTTTTCTTTTTGTTCATATAATCCACCCCGGAATTAGGTCCACAGCGCGTGTTTGAAAATTCGTGCGCACTATCCCCACCCCGTTTTCCTTCCCGTCCACCACGCGGCCGCTGGTGAACGAGTCCTGTTCACCGCCTTTCAGGAAATTGCCGCCATAGATCATTTTTCGCGCTCTTTCTCTGTTCCCCCTTGGTCATACTCGACATTTGAAGTTCTCTGAGCGGCCCTCTGATTTTCCACATTACTCGTGCCTTTCCCTCTTTTCCCATTTTTTTTAGAGAGACTGACGGGCTTTCAAGTTTGACTCTTTGATCAATGCCGTTTCCATCTCTGTAGCCGTCCCCTATTTTTTTTGACTTCTCTATGAACTACAGGGGACGCCTGCCCTTTTAGTCGCGGCCTGGGATCCCCTCAAAGCATTGAAGTTACGGCACTGCTATTTTTCCTTTAATTTCCTCCCACAGAGAAGTCTGGCAGTACTTTTCATGGGGTTTCCGGTTCGCCCCAACCGCCTTTTTTGCCCGCGCTGTCCCTATGAAGGAGTGGCCCTTAAGAGAGTACCGCCTTTTATTCTCCAGCCGCTGACCACGCCTTTCATCCACCTACCCCCCCCAATATATTGCGAGATTTTGTGAAACCGCGGTTAGTGCGCGCCCCCCCCCCCAAACAGGGACTCATTTCCTTGTCTTCTCCCACGACTCACCCCTTTCGGACTCCTGCGGGAGGACTGCCTGGTATGGCCCCCTCCTTGACTTTTTAACCCCCATGTGACTCACCCCACTCTTCCTCCTTCGCGCTCTTTCGACGGCGTAACTTGTTCTGCAGTGCGAGGCCGCGGACCTCCACTTTTTTCGGCCCCGCGTTAAGTGCTTTCCTCGATAATTTGTGTGGGGTACCATTGGTGCTTTGTTTTTTTTCTTTGTTTGTTTTTTTTTTTTGGGGGGGTTCGCATTTGAATTTTTCTCCTTGCTTGTTGGCGCTCCCCGCGTTTCCCCTTGGTCATCGTCCGTCGGCTTGAAATTTTTGTGCATAGCCCGGAAACGCGACCTGCTTTTGTTTGTGGGAGGTCTCGACTCGACTTTTCCGCTTATTGGTCAGCTTCACTACATGCTCGATAAAGAGTTTTTTCCCCGTCTCGATTCCTGGCCTCCCTATGGTGAGAGGTATTAGCTCCCCCTTGTTTTCTCAGCTAGAATCTTTATTTAGAAAATTGTTTCGACTAGGCATGTTTTTCTTCGGAACTCTTTATCGCTGTCGTCTCCATTGTAAAAGACAATTCCTATGCACTTAGGTACCCCTTTTCCCGCCTGCTTTTCGAAGTTTTTATTGAATGGCCCAACGGCGTGTTCCGGCGGCCGTTTACCGTCTGCCTTCGCGAATATCCTCCCCAATCGCCTCAGCGGCCCCCCTAGTTTATTTGGGCTTCAATAAGCAGTCGCCTAGTCCCAGCCGCGCGCCAGTTGTCCTATTTTCCCTTCTTCGGAAAACCACTGCTTTTTTTGCTCTTCACACTGCTGACTCTCCCACGTAGTTCTTTGCTTAGAGGCCTTTTTCCTTGATCTTGCCCACTGTCATTTGCAAAAACAATCGCTTCGGCGCCTCCAAATCGTTGAACCCCCTATATCAATCGAAACCCCACGTTTCCTCCCCCTAGGAGAACCATCATGCTCGTTGCTTTCCACCATTGTGCCATGGCCTCGGGCCTGCAATGATTCGGAACCGAGGCAGGGATCCCGTAGACCTTTGCAAGCATTTGGAAAACCGTGCACGTGGCGATTTTTTTTTTTCTCGACTGCATGTGTTTACAGGAGCAGGCTTGTTTTCCTTTTCTTGGCCCCGCACCACGAAACCGTCTACTAGTTTTCCATCTTTCGATTTTTCCTCTTCATGTTGAGAAAATGGCTGCCGTCAAGTTACTTGAAATCCCTCCAGAAGCCCCCCCAGTCTGACTTTCTTCGTTCAAAATTCGCGGTTCCCCAAAAAAAGGAGCGATTTTTTGGAGGAGGTAAGAACTTACCCCCCCCTTTTTTTGGCCGATTATTTTCGGCCCGCTACCCCGGTGAAACCCCTTTCCATCCTTCTTTTCTGAGCCGCGCCAGACCAAAGCGATGCGATCTACGTCTTTAAAGCAAGCGACCCCCCAACAAACCTTCAAGCAGTCGTTCCCATCCTGGGCCCGCCCTTCCCTATGGAAAGAATGGTTCCCCCCATCACGAGTTCTGCAAGCTCAAGACAATGGCTCTCAACCCCTATGAAAGCTTATTTGCCCCCACCCCCCTTGTGGCATCTAAGCCACAATGATCGCCCGGTCTATGATTCACAATCTTTTTAGTAAATGCGCGGGAATGGATTCCGTCTTGGGAAATAAC
>Ga0179593_1699244_pt1 | contig 12671 bp, 13 predicted proteins | sample CZODoug2_1_08_16_FD_185931 | JGI IMG/M metagenome (GOLD analysis project Ga0179593, IMG submission 185931) | Vadose zone soil fungal communities from Angelo Coast Range Reserve, California, USA - CZODoug2_1_08_16fungal (PacBio error correction) | ecosystem: Environmental > Terrestrial > Soil >... | reverse complement strand
CCACCGTCGCCCTCCTCGTCGCGTTTTCCTTTTCATTGGTAAGTGAATGAGTCTTTTTGAAAGGCCCTCCCTCCTCTCCCTTTCTTTTCAGCAGCGTTTCGTCGACTCTCCCTATCCCAGCGAACTTCTGAGACCTAGCCTCATCGTCCCTTCGTACGAGTGCATGCGCTGTGTCTACCCCCGTTCCCGGTGTGAAGCTCTCTTCGGATTTACCACAGCCAGCAGAGACCTCGTCCACACCCTCCTCTCCGCGGCGCCTTCCTTTCTGCGCCTAATTCCTTGCGGATCCGGCCGTTTCTTTGGGAGCCGCTTGCCTACATAAATTTTGTGCTCACTTTCCTTTAGCTTTTTCTATTTTCTCACCCCCCCTTTTTAATCATTGAACGTCGTACTAAGTCTCTTGCACTTCGGCTCCTATTTACCTTCCAGCGCTTTTCCGCGATAAACCGAACGCTTAGGGTTTTACTAACACCAGGTTTCGGTTGGGGCCGTCTCCCGAGTCACTTTTCCCTCCATGCCGTCCATCTCACGCCCTCCCCTTGCGAGGGGCTTTTCTTTGGAGTCCTGATGAGCTGCAAAGATCGCCCCCAGCTGTATCCAGTTGCGTATTTTTTTTCTCCCCACCCCTTGCGTTAGAGAACAGCTGCTGCCTCCATTGTCGCGGAGCTTCCCTCCGCACTCAATTCTCCCCCGCTTCGGAAAGGTGTTTTAATGACTTTACCTTCTTTCGACTGTTCCATGGGAGCTCACTTTTTTCGTGCAAGTTTTCGCTCCGGTCCCTCATGTCTGCGGGATGATTCTCCTCTTCTGAGTACACCCCGCGTACTACCATCCTCCCCAAGATTGTACGTCCCTTCTCCCACCCCCCCCTCCTTCTTTCCCTTTCCCGAAGTTTTCTCTCCTGCTTTTGGGAGGGTGGGTCTCTTTTCCCAACTGCAGTCCATTTTCGTCCTCTCTTGTCATTCCCCATTCCCGCTCCTCATATCCCCAGGTTCTTTTGGTCTTCTCCTTCCTTAGAGTACTGAGCCCAATATGGACGTAGACTTCCCCTTGACAGCCTTCCCCACTCCTCTCCCGCCTTCCATTGATTGGGGTCCCGAGGAATCTTCCTTTCTGCTAAGGAGACCCAGTGGAGTCTCTTTTCTGCGCCGTCCGGCGCGCCCTTGATCCGCGGCGCTTCAGCAGGTGCGCTTGAATGTCTAAGCACCCGGTGGCCCTTCCGTTCGTGAGGACAGGAGCCAGCCCTTAGCTCTTTGGGCAGCTTGTGCTTTTTTCCTCTTCAGATTCTTTCCTTCTTTTCACGGGCCCACAAACAGGTTATGCCGGAAAGAATATTTTTTTTTTCTTTTTTTCTGCTTCTCCTCCTGTTGGTTGTAGTTTCTGACTCCCCTGTTCGTCTTTTGACGCCCTTTTTTTTAGTTGACTGGCCTTTCCCTCTCCATTTTCGCGCGTACCCTGTTCTCCAACTTTCCTGGCGCTCATGCTATGCGTTTTTGGACAGCGCCAGTCTTGTGCTCTCGCCCCCTTTAGTGACTGAGGCCGAGCACGCTTTCAGCGCATTCATTCTTCGCGTCCGGGGTTGTTCGAGCCGTTCCCCGCGGCAGTTTTGTCCCCTCCTCCCCTGCAGCCTTTCGCTTCCAATTCAGATGTCTTTTTGCAGGGTACTGGATCTGATTGGCCCTGAGTATAGTAATTGCCCCTTTTTCCATATGACGCCTTTTGCTTGCTCCCCCACTACCACTGCGCTTTTTCTTCTTTCTCTGGAACCTGGGAACCTCCGGGGGCGGATCTAGCTGGCAGCGTCTCCCCCTAACCGTTCCTCTGCCGCTCTCGGAAACTCTGCGTCCCGCTCATCTTCTCCTGTCCCGTGTTCTTCTCCGACCCCTGGGTAGGAAATCAGTCCTTCTTATGGACGGGGTGGTCCTCCCTCCTCTCCTCCAGACCACTTGCTTTTCTTGCGTCACCCGTTCCGAGCGCTCTCCCTCCCGGCCACTATCCTTCTTTCTTCTTCAGGCCTGCTTCACCTCTTGCGACTGCGGGACGTCTTGTAGTGCGACTGGGTTCCTCCCCTTGGCTCCGGCACCGTGTCACCGAGGTCCGCCGTCACCCCTGCCCCCCCCTCTCCTGGCCTCTCCCTCCGAAGCGTTTCCCCCTCTTTTCACCCAGCGTATTTGCTCCCGGCCCTTTCCAGGCCTCTGCTGGGCTCTTGTCATGGCGACTCCATCTCCCCCTCCGGAGACATTTGGTTGATCCCTCTCTTTTTTCATCCGGCTTCCTTTTCTTTCCTGATCTCGTCGCTCGAGCGACTGGGTCTCGGGGCCAAGACCTTTCCCTTGATATTCTTTCCCTTCTTTTGGATATTGGTTGTTTGTGGGGGGGTTGTGTGGTCTTTTTGGGTTTTTTTCTTTTTTTTTTTTGGGTTTGTTGGTTCTTGGGGGGCTTTTTTTTTTTCTGGTGGTTTGGGGGCTTTTTTTTGGGCCCCCAGCAACAGCTTCTTTCCTCTCCGCGTCTCCAACCCTTCTTTCTATCCTTCCCTGCGCGCCCTTCGCGACGCTCTCTGGCCCTTCTTTCGCTTGCGTCTGTTTCTTGGATCATGCATCCCAGGGGAACTGGTTCTCGCATCCCTCCCTCGTGACTCGGATAAGCCCTTTCCTTCTGCTCCTTTACTTTACTGTCGAGGACGGCTTTTTGTGAAACGATTTTCGCTTTGCGAAAACATTTCATTGTCCAACGACATACATGCTCCTTTTTTTGACTTTATTCTCAGTCGTGCTCCCTTCTTTTTGCCTCCTCACCCTGATTCCACTCCCCTTCCTCAGCCGCTTCTCACATGTGATGAAAGACCATCCCCTTAAGCTTTTTCCTTGCGGACTGTCTTTTTTTCCTACCCATCTTTTCCAGCCCGAGGGTTCTTTCCAATGCTCCTTTAAATTCCCTCTCAACCGCCCGTCCGTTTAGTTTCTTCCTTCCCGCCCCCGCGCTATAAGAGGCTCTTTTCCTTTGTTCTTTTCAGAAGCTTCTTTCTCTTCTCTCCGGCCCGCGAGATGAGTCTCGAAGTCGCAGTACGGGCCGATGGGTCGTATAGAACGTGACTCCTCCTCTTTTGTGGAGCCGGCGCCCTACCACAGCCCCCCCCCTATCCCCCAGGTCCCCCCTTTCCTCGAAGGGCCCTTCTCTTATCTCACGCTCCCCTCGGCAGGGCAGTGCTAGGACATGTCAGCTTGCCATCTTCAGGACCTCCTTTCGAGTTAGATATTACCTTCTTTCGGCAGCCTCCCCCTCCTTCAGCACCTCTCATCTCACCCCCCGGTCTGGGCAGTGTCAGCGCTGAATTGCTCCCACCCTCCGGAAACCCACTACTACTAGTGGTCCTTTCTCGCCTACTCCGCCGTTTTTCTTGAAAACAAAGCGTGGAGACGATGGGTGTTGGAGCCGAGTTTCTTCACTCTTTCCTGGCGGGAGGGCGGAAGTGGCTTGCTTGCTGATTTCTTTTTTTGGCTCCGGCGTTTGTGTCCTCTCATTTTATCTCGGGCCCTTGTTCCAGAGGGTACCATTAGCGGCTCGTACCCTGCCGCGCCTTTTTCGTAATCCGCGTTATCTCTCCTCCCCCTTCCCGTTTTTTGACGATATCTCTCTTTCCCTCCTACGTTTTTTTTGTTCTTAGTTTTCCATGCGGCCCACCGTTCATAATGTGTTTTAAGGAGAGCGATGTTTTTTTCGCCTCGTCGACGTGGACTCCTAGTCCCTCTTTTTCCTCGACCCCGTTCTCCTCTTCTTCTTCTCTTCCGATCCCCGAGTCTCCGAGGATTCTAGCTCCCCGACCCCTGAAAACTTGTGCCTTTGCTTGCTCGCCCCGGCAGAAAATCTACTTTTTCCCCTCCCGTTCTAGACCTATTGACGCTCAAGGCGCTTTCCTTCGCCCCTCCCCCCCTAGCTAGACCCTCCTTCCGCCGTTCTTTATCTTCTCCGCCAGACCTCGTCTCGTCCCTTTCACCATCCGGTAGTTGATAGCTTCTGACGGATCTCTTTCGTTCCCCCTCAGCCACTTTCAGTTCAAGACAAGAGAAGCCTCTTCCACTCCTCACGGGCGGCGCCCGCGCAAGGTCCCTCTGGATGAGTCTCTTCTTCGAGAGACTTTAGACGCTCCATTACTCTCGTAACGTACGGTCTCTCTAGCCCCCCAATGGAGCGAGACTGTCCTTTGCGGCGCTGCGCCGTCCACCCTCCCCTCCCCGTCGATGACCCCGCTCCCTCCGTTCTCCTTATGACAAACCCCTTTTCGCGCGATTTTTTGCTGCTGCGGCATCCTCCGGGGCCGTAGGTCTATTGAGTCAGCGCCCTTGCCTTCCCTCTTTAGAGGCAGGTGCCGGGACCCGAGAAGTAGTTCGTTTTACTGATTTTCTTTTCTTAAGAGCGTAAGCAGTCCCTCTTCTGGCTCCCGCACCGCTTTATTTCGGCCCTGGGCTGTTCTATCACCCTCCGCTCTTTCGACGTGCATCCTTCACGACCTCTTTTTCTCGCCGTCGATTGTTGGTCCTTTTCTGGTCGTCTCGACGCGAGCCGTCCTTAGACCGCATCTCTTCCCTCCCTTCCTTTGCCATGGGAAGTAATGAGAATTCTGGCCCCTAGTCAATCGGCTCGCAGTCTTTCCGTCCTTTTCAGCGTAAGTTGACCTTTCTTAGAAGTCATCGTGATCTAATGCGATGGATCTCCTTTTCCCCGGCCGGGAGCTCCCCCACCCCCCTCAACCCGCATTGCCCCCGATCTCGTCCCGCATCTCATTTCCGCGTCCTCAACGGCTTCCTCCTCTCTTTGCTGGGCTCTTCGAACTAGTATTGCTGCTTTGTATCCCTTCAATCGACCCCTTTTTTAGTTCTATCTTTTAACGTCAATAATTGCCCGTCCCCCGAGACCATTCTTCCTCCTTTGAGATCGGCCTCCCTTCAATGTCCGCGGCTCTATAAAACGCCTTGTCGATAACCCCATGGGCTGGTCCTTTTCTCGTACTCCAGAGAATCCTGTCTTCCCCACTCCTACCTCTCCTACCGCCCATGACTCCTCCGAACCGTGTCGAACGAATGGTACCTTCCTCTTAGCCCTAGTCGTTTACCTGTGGACCTCTTCTCTGAGTGGTCGATGGGCCCTTTTTTCCGTCACCTCGGTTTCTCGACCTGTGGCGGCGCCACTCTTCTCAGGCACAGTCTACCCCTCCTTGAGTTGCCCTGACCCTCCCGTGTCTTCCTTCTGTAATCCCCTACAGATGCAGTCATAGATGCCGTTCCTCTTTCCAGCTTTCCCACGTTTTTCTAGACCTCCCCCTCTTAGGCGGATCCGTTTTGCCCCCAGCCTCCCCCCCTCGCTGCCGAAACCCAAGCTTCTGATAGGCAGCGCGCCCTCCCGTTGGGTCCTTCCTGTTGACGTTTGTCTGCCCTCCCCTCCCGTATATCTATCTCGCCCAAGTGTGTCATTCCCAAGGCCCTAGGTAGCATTTTCTCTTTTGCCGTCGCATCTCCCCTTTTGACCTTCTCTCATGAATGACAATCTCCATTCCCTTCTTTTTCACTCTCCCTCATGCCCGGTTGAATTGGTTCGGAAATCAGGCTCTTCTTCGATCCTTTTCGACTGAAACTTTTTTGGACCCGGCGCCGGGACTCGGAGAGAGGAGCATGGTTCCGAGTAGGGATGTCTTTCTCCCGCCAAGCTTTCTCTCCTCCCTTGCTGTTCATCTCAGGAGCGGCGGAGTTGGCGACGTTTCGGCCGTGCCGTTCCTGTGGGGGCCCACAAACGTGGACTAGGAAACGTCATCTCTTTTCTCCTCCTTTTTTTGCTCGCGATCTTTCGCTCTTTTCCTTTCACGTTTGCAGGCGCTTTTCTGATCTGACCCGGCCCCGATCAGCGTTGCCCTTCGTCCTTTCCATGCGTAGACCCGCGCATTTAACTTTCTTCAACCTTTTTCTGACGCTTCCCCTTCCCCCCGGCGCTCTCCTTTTTTGCTGCGTCGTTCGGGTCTTTGGACGCGTAAGTTATGCCGACCTTGTTGAGTGCATCGACTGACCTTTACGCTTTCCTCCTTTTGGCGCTGTATGGGAGTATTGCTTGCACGTCTCCCCCCTGTTCTTTCATATTGCCTTTTTTTCTTCGAGAGGCCTTTCTTTTTTCCGGGGCTGAGACTCTTACAATTGGTCTTTGGCTCAAGCGTTACCCCCCCTCTCTCGCCCTACCCCCCGTACAGCGCCAGTTGGAGGAACACCTCCCCTTTCGCTCTCCCTAATCCTCTCTTTCTTTTTTCCTTCGCCGACCCTCGGGAATCGGATTTCTTCTGGAACGCTGGTGGGCTACCCCTCCCTGCCTTCTCTCCTCTCGCTATCCGACAACACAGTGAAGTTTTTTTTCCCTGCACATCCTGTCAATAATCCTCTCCTTTCTTCTTCCGGCTGGTGGTTGTTGCTCCTTGCGGGATTAGTCGATGGGTCTGTATCCGGAAGCTGCAGCGAGCAAAGCTTTGACGGCCCATCCCCATTTCCAGCCCTTTTTCCCTTTTACTTGCTCAGTCGGGCTAAGAAAGGCGGTTCTGCCCGTCCCTCTTTCCTTTGCGTGATCTTTCCGCAGACCGCCCCCCTTTTTGTACCCAGGAGCATTGGTGACACACACCTCTCGTTGGTTCCTACGGGGAAGGAGAGCGTTTAGCGAGCTTCCGAGCTTTTTGATTTTGAGCTATCAGATGTCCCCTGAGTACTTTCTCTATAGGTCCCCCCCCAATGCCCCCTTCCCCCGACCAAATAAATTGAATCGTCCCCAGTCTGCCTTTCCCCGCCTCGTGCGGTTTTCGCGGCTGACCTGCGTTTCTTCTGCTTTCTTGTTTCCCTACTTCTTAGTTGAACTGGTAGATGGTCTTGGAATTCGTCGCCCTCTCCTAGTTTGGCGGTACGTTTCATTCTTAGATGACTTTTGCACTCCGCTTCGAGCCGGCTCTTCTTTCCCTTCTTCGGCCCCATCATATCACCTCCCTCGCGTCTCCTTTCGGTCACGTCGGTCTCATAGGATAGCCTTCGTCCCTCCCCTCTCCGACCCTTTCTTCCACCATTTCCGCCCCTGCACGGCTTAGTCTAGGCATCTACCTACAGCGCTTTCCCTGTCTTTACCTGAAACTGTGGCCCTCCCTCTTTGTCTCTAACCAACGAGGCTCTTCTATTACTCCCCCACTTAACTCTCCCGAAGCGAAAGAAGGATTCTTCGATCCCTCTTCAACCCGTCATTTTCTTCTTGGAGATGTCTCCGCGACCGACGCTCAGCTTTTAGAGAATACGGCCCCCCCAGGAGAGCTTCTGGTCCGCGTCCGCGTCCCCGCCGAGGCGCATGGTGTCATGCCCCCCGTCCCGTTTTCTATTTCTCGACGGAACTTCTTCCCTTCGCTCCCCCACCCGTTCTCGCATTTGTCCCGTCGGAGATAGCGGGACGTTGTCGTATTGTCTCCGGCGACTACAGGAGACCCATCAACTCCCCGTTCTTCCTGTCCCTTTTCCGAACGACGTCCCCTTCTTTTCTTTTTCTTTCGCTTCCCGTTCTGAACGCTTCGATCTTTCTCAAATCGGGCCGATCACCCCCCTGTTTTGTCAGCGGATCCTGCTCCTTGGTCCCCCCTCCTCAAACCCCAAAAACAAAAATTTTTTTCCGACATCCCGTCCGCTCCGTTTTTGTATTGAGCGCAGACGTTTTGTCCGATGCGAAAGCGCTTCTTTCTCCGATGAGGGTTCTGCGGAGCCGCGGATTGCAACTTCTACCTTTCTTTCTCTTGAGGGGTAGCCCGCTCGATTCTCTTCGTTTCTTTTCTCGTCGATCTTCTCAGGCACGGCTACGGCGCCTCTCCGTGACCTTCTCCCGAAAACGGCGCAGAGCGATAGTCTGAAACCATGTGCCGCGTTCACCTACCGACATTCCCGTTCGCCTCACCGCTCATTCCACTGACAGTGGTGTGCCGCCCACTTTTTTCCGGAGACTATCTACCTCTTTTCTTCTCCTTTGTCGTTCTCGAGCCCCGATATCGCCTCTGCCAAAAGCTGGAAAGAGAGAGGACTTCGCTTCCTTTTGATCTTCTAATTCGCTGAGATGAGTGCCTTCTCCAGCTGAAATTAATCGCGAGACCTCTTTTTCCTCTTCCAAGAAATGTCTCTGATAACCTTTCCCCCTGATGCGTCCCTTACAGTCGACGATCAGCCGATGCTTTATGAACCCTTCTCTTCCGACACAATCCTGCCTCCCTCGTTGGCCAAGAGAGACCCCTCACGGCCCCCCCTCCCTACTTAGTTTCTCGCCCTCCCCCACATGGCAGCTTTTTTCCCCCTCACTTTCCCCCACGAATTTCCCCATCGGGAGTAGTCAGCCTTTCTGACTAGACCCCTCTTTTCCCGTAACCCGAAAGTCGTGTAGACTTATTCCTGTCAGATCGACTATTCCCCCTCTCCGGCTTTCAGATCGAACGACGGACTCTTCTTCTTTCGTTGATTTGGTTTGCTGGGCCCCTAGCGCGCCGAACTTATCTTTGTTCGTGTTCTCGTCTTCCTCGCATCCGATATCGCGTGGAATCCCGGACGACTTCTTTCTGATTCGCGGCTTTTCCCCTCGGAGGCCCCATGACTCCCTGGCTGCCACGCTGCCCCTTCTTTTTCTACGATTCTCTTTATGCCTCATCTCGCCGGCCCTCTAGGTCCCCTTCAAGCCGTGGTCCGTCGCTCTACCCCCTTACTGTAAGGTCGCCCAGGGAAGTGACTCTCCTCCGAGCTTCTTAGTTCGTTTCTGACTGAGCGTAAATACCCCCGACTACAAAATCCTTTTCTGCTGCTTGCTTATGGTGCCCGGGGCCTTTTTCCATTCTTCTCCGGCACCTTTCCTTTATCCGCCTGCCATCCTACTCTCCCGAACCGCCCTTGCTGCCCTCTTTAGCTCTTGCTAGGAGTCCTCGTCGACGCTCCCTCCTCTCACTATGCACCCCCTCTCACGAGTAGCCTGTTTGCCTTGGCCGTGACTGAGCTGAAGGGTCCCAAATCTTTTTTCTCCATATTCTTTTCACCGACTCTAAGCTGAACTCTCGTCTCCATAGTCCGACCCCGTCTTCGTGAATTGTTGCCTCTCCCTTTTTTCCCGGGCATCCCTCCCCAACATCTCGTTCTGCCTTTCCCAAACGCCTCAATGGTGCGACGGCGTTGTACCTTGCGAATTTTCTTTGGTCTCCGAGTGTTCCTCTTCCTTGGTTCATTGTTCTCTCCCCAGAATATTCAAGTCTTCCGATCATCTTCTATCTCCCCTTCCAATCCCCTCTCGAGACAAGCCGCGCATGGAGGCCTCCCCGTCTCCCCCCCTTACGTCCTTTTCCTCCCCCCCCCGACCTTCTTTCTGTTTGGTCAACCCCCTTTTGGGGGAATCCAGAAGCTGTTCTTCGCCCTGAATTAGCAATAACAAGGCATCGGGGCGGCTGGTAGCCCGGAAACTTGTCCCGTTAAGCTTCTCTATGTCCCCCTTTGGTAGTTCCCTTTGGCCCGCTTCCCCTTCGGTTTGGTCGACGAAGTGCTTTTGCCTTTTGTCTCAAACAGTTTTTTTCTCCGTCCTCCCCAGCCGGCAACGACCTCTTCGTCTCCTCCCAGTTGCACCCTGCCCCCCATCCTCCGAGGGCGTTTGTTCATAGCGCTGATTTGCACTTTTGTGAACCTAACTAATTTCTGCGGATGCCTCCACCTCTGGCCTGAGACCCCTTTTTCTCTCCCATCTCAATCCCGTCCCTCCGGTCCGTCAAACATCCCTTGGACCTGCTGTCTATTCCTTTCCCGCCACCCAGTCTTGTAAGGGTGGTAGGGTAATTCCTTGTCCATTCTGTTCCTTCTCCTCCACCACCTAAGTTCTTCCCTTCAGGCCCCTCTCTCGAGCGTCGCCTTGAGTCCTCCGCCTCGACACTTTTGGCGCCTGACAATTTCACCTTTCTTCGCTTGACCCCTCTCTCTGTCACCCCAAGTCTTCCTTCTTCCATGCGAGGCCCGTCTTCCCCCCCTGTGAAAGTCCGGCGATTCTTTTCTTGACTTCCAGTTCGCCTCTCCTTCCGCGCCCTTGCGTAACGCAGGAAGAGCACCTCCGGATCCGGCAGCGCCGCTTCTTGGATGGCCTCTACCCATCTTGGCTTCTCGCGGCGCCAGCCCTTCCTTGGAGTGTCCACACGCTTTAGGCTTCTTAGAGTTGGCCGCTTTTCGCCTTGTTCCGTGCAGAAGGACTCTCCCTTCTGCACGTCCCACATTACGTCGCGACGCTGACCTTCCCCCTCCTTTTTTTTCTTCCTCGCTGCGGCCGGCGTCGTCGACGTCCTTTCAAGTCCGGGCCAGGTGTGCCGCAGTTCTCTCTCCCTTCTTTCGAACCCACCCCTCGTCATGTGCTCTCCCCCTGATCATCCCTGGTCCGGGAATCCCCTTTCCAGGGTCGTTCCTCCCTTCTTTTGACTACGGTCATCCTCGAGCACTGTTAGACTCAGTTTCTTCCGGTGGCGGCTCGCTCTCTGGCAGACGCCATGGCCGATACTCGACTTTTACCTTTTTGACCCGCTTCCCATTCTTCGTTTCCTTTGAGTTCGTGTCGACGGGTTTTTCTTTTTTCACGAATCCATTCTATTGCCAATGGTCAATGCCCTCCCTTCCCGTTTCCCTTTCCAGCCTGACAGCGACTTTTTCCTCTGGACTGGAGACACTAGGGGTTTTGCTGCAGCGGCCTTGGCAGTGTTCCTCCCTCACCGCCAGCTTGAAGTGCGGACAAAACTTGGTCTTTCCCTAATCCCCTCTTTGGGTTGTAGAAGAGGCCCCCCTTTTTGTTTTGGGGCGGTTAAAGGTGAGTATCTTTTCTTCTGGCTACGCCTCTTTTGTATCCGTCCTCTTGGCCCCTTCCCCCTGAAAAAAGTCCCGAGAAGCGCACACCCGTGCCCCCCCTATGAATTTTTCCTCTTTAGTCAGTGCCGCTCCCCTCAATCGTGGCAAACTTCTAACGAATTGAGGGAATTCCCTTTTCGGAGCTTGGACGACACCTTGGGTCCTTGTTCAAACTCGTTGACGGCGCTCGGAAGAGACCTCAAGCCAGTCTCCCTCTGAAGAAGCCATACCGTGGTCTTCTTTTAGGTGACCCGTTTCTCCCGGCACGTTCCCTCTTTCCTCTGTCATTTCCCTTTTCTGTGTCAATTGCCCAAGTCCCAGCTAGTACCTCCACCGGCGGCCAAGGGGGGTTTGTAAAACCCTCCTAGTAGTTTCATCCCTTTTTCTTTTTGTTTTATCTCTTTATTTTTACTTTTCCTTATTCCCCTTTTTCCCTTTTCCCCCTTTTCTTCAAGTTCATGCGTCGTCGCACGTGTCCGACTCTGTGTCTCGGCCGTTCCTGCTTTCTCCTTTTTCTCTGCGCACTCGATTTTTCGAGACCCCCCCCTCCCCTGACCACCCCTGTCTGCCAATCCCTTTTTTTCTTCCTGCTCCTTTTTTTTCGAGTCTGCGCCGACCGGTGCGGCAGCCGGTTAATGGCGGGCGGTTTGAGCTGGGCTTCCACGCTGCGTTGAATGGTAGAGATCGTGGCTCTTCCCTCACGAATTTATTTCCCCGGTCTTTTCTTTACTCTTTGGTCTGCGGCGAAACGCTCTTTTCTTGCGCCGGCGCATTCTTGCCTGCCTCTCCCTTATGGACCTTTCAAATTAATTAAATCCCCCCTCTTCTCCGGCGGCCCCCCCCACTTTTCCGTTCGCGACGACGAACTTCCCCCTGCCGACCCTCCCGCCCTTCTTTGCAGCGCCGCTTCGTTTCGTGCCCAGGACCGGACAAGACATACCCTTCAGTTTTTTTTGAGCCCCTTCTTGAAACCGGTTCGACAGGGGGTCAAAGAAAGCTTGTGACCAAGATTACGCTACATTCCCATTCTCTCCTCGCTCGTACGTCTGAGTCTCCTCCTCCTCTTCCCTCTAAGGTTTTCCTGTTGTTTGACGCGCCTTGATGCAGTTTGGCGACGTCGGCCCTGTCTGACTATCTCCCCCCCCCCAAGTTAGCCGTAGTTGCTGATGGGTCCTTTAGTCTAGCCCCTTTAGCGGTTTTCCCTTCCTCAGTCCAGATAGGCGTCTTACTTGCGTAAGTCCTCCCTTGAAGTCAGCCGAGACTGGACGGTCTTAAGCCGCCCCTTAGGGCCACATAGCGTCCTGCATCCTTGCCTCATTTTCTTACATCGTTTCTTCTCCACTATGTCGCCCGTAGCCTCTTTAGATCTCCGCCCCTTTGCTCAAAGCTTTACTCCGAGTCTCCACTTTCGTATTCTCTTTCCCCTGGTCTCGGTTCTTTTTTCGCCCCCCCCCTTCGATGCTTTGCATTGATAACCGGGTTGCTCCCGTTTTTTTCTTCGCTGCCGAGGTTGCGCTTTTTTACCTCCCTGCGCCTGTCGACGCCTCTGAGGGTACCTAGTCGTGGAGTCACTCTTTGCCGATTTCTTTTGGGCCAGTTCCCCTTCCTTTCGCATTACCTGCTCTCCGTAGAGGGGTCCGTCCCTCTGGTCAGATATATCGACCAAGTGATGATGTACGTTTCCCCCCTGTACTTCTGCATTTGTTACCACCGGCTGCCTGCATGTTCGTCATTCCTTCCTATCCCAAACTCTATCTGCCTACTGTTTTTTTC